>Ga0187874_10000841_pt1 | contig 33588 bp, 25 predicted proteins | sample June2016WEW_16_1_3_FD_132993 | JGI IMG/M metagenome (GOLD analysis project Ga0187874, IMG submission 132993) | Peatland microbial communities from SPRUCE experiment site at the Marcell Experimental Forest, Minnesota, USA - June2016WEW_16_150 | ecosystem: Environmental > Terrestrial > Soil >... | reverse complement strand
GTGGCGTCGTCAGCCAGGGCATGTGCCGCCGCAATGTCGGTGGCGAGGGCGGTGAGTTTGGCGGCAGTGATGCCGCCGGTGGTAAGCACCTGGGCATTTTCGGCTTTTTGCGCGGCGGCAACAATTTGCCCGGCGTTGTTGAGTGAGTTGATCCAGTCCTTATTCATGGTGGAACGATTGTCTTTGGGCACGGGCGCGGGTGGTGGAGTTGGGGTGGGGTCGGGCATAATCAGTTTATGGTTGAGGGTTGAGGGTTGAGCGTTGAGAAATCAGACACCGGAGGTCAGGGTAAACGCCTGTCGCCGGGCCTTGGCGGCATCGAGGGACAAACCTTTCCTGTGAGGGAAGCTCAAACAACCTGTCTCCGCTTCGATCTAACCCCGACTCCGCATGCCTTTCCCGGCCCATAATCTCCAAGTGTCGAGCGTTCCGGTGAATCATCAGGAAGGTTTGCCTCAGACGCGGGCCATCATAAACGCCCGGCCCGGCGATGCAAGAAGTTTTTTGGAGGACAGCAGCCAACAGGGTTTTCCCAAGAGAAAGTTGACACGAATTTCAACGATTTCCGCCAATTTATTTGCGCTCATTCGCGCAATTCGCGTTGAAGCTTTTCCGTATCCGTGTCCATCCGCGTGCATTCCGCCTTCGTTTCACTACGGCGCGACAAGCCGTGGTTCCAAGATTAGCCGGACGTTTTGTCTAATCCAGCGTTTGCCGGTAGCGTTTGATGCCGATGGCCAGCATCACGACCAAAAACAGCGCGATGGGCCAAAGGTCGGGCGCCACTTCAATCAGGCCGTTGCCTTTCAACAAAATTCCCCGCACGACGCGCAGAAAATGCGTCAGCGGCAGCATTTCGCCGATGTCCTGCGCCCAGCCCGGCATGCCGCGGAACGGAAACATGTAGCCGGACAAGAGCAGCGACGGCAGGAAAAAGAAAAACGCCATCTGCACCGCCTGAAGCTGTTTTTTGCCGATGGTCGAGAAGGTGATGCCCACCGCCAGGTTTGCCACAATGAACGGGAACGCCAAAACCAGCAACAGCGGCACACTGCCCACAATCGGCACGTCAAATAGAAACTTTGACGCGGCCAAAATCAGGAAGATCTGGGCGTAGCCGACCATGATGTAAGGCACAATTTTGCCGATGATCACTTCGCCCGGGCGCACCGGCGTCGAAAGCAGGTTCTCCATTGTGCCGCACTCGCGTTCGCGGGTGATGGCCAGCGCCAGTCCGCCGGCCAGAGTCGTGCCCGTTCGCAGTCGCATGCCGGGAAATGAACCAGAGTTGGGGAAATTTGCAAGTTTGCGCCGGGCCGGGCAAAACTGATAGGTTCATGGCCGTATGAAGAAATTGTTTGTCTGCGCCTGGGCGCTCGTTGGTTTTGCCGGAATCGCCATCGCGCAAAATACGAACACCAATCTGCCCGGCTGGATCACCCGGCCTTTGTCGCTGACCGACAGCCTCAACCTGGCGTTGCAACAAAATGCCACGATTCTCAAAGCCAAAAGCGACCTCGAAGCGTCGCAAGGCGTGGTGGTGCAGACACGCGCCGTGGCGTTGCCGCAAGTGCAGGCGAACGGCCAATACAAGGACACCGACCCTCATGCGATTGAATCCATTTCGGGGCCCGGATTCAGTCTCACCCAACCGCATCAAAACTGGAACGCGGGCGTGCAAATCGTCCAATCCATCTATGAAGGCGGCAAACTGGTCGCCGCGCTGAAGGCGGCCAGTGCCACCAAACAGCAGGCACTGGCGCAGTATCAAACGGCAGTTGCCGACACGCTGCTGGCCGTGCGCGTGGCGTATTACGACGTGCTGCTGGCAGCGCAGCAAATTACCGTGCATGAAGCCTCGGTCAATCTGTTGCAAAAGGAACTCGAAGACCAGCAACGCCGCTACAACGCCGGCACGGTGCCGCATTTCAACGTGCTGCGCGCCGAGGTCGCCGTGGCCAACGAGCGCCCGAATTTGATTCAGGCGCGCAACAATTACCGCATCGCGAAAAACAACCTCTCGAACCTACTCGGCTACAATCTGCCACGTGAAATCTGGGAGGACGTTCCGTTGAATCTGACCGACGCGCTGGACGCCGCGCCCTACCAGGTGGATTTGCCCGCAGCCATTCAACAGGCGCTGTCCCGGCGCACCGAACTCATTGCTTTGCGCAAAACGGCGGAGTTGCAACAGCTCAACGTCGTGAACGCCAAGGCCGGTTACAAACCGACCGTCCAAGTTTTTGCAGGATACAACTGGTATAACGCGCAATACACCGAGCCGGTGGAACTCGACCACGATATTCATGGCTGGAACGCGGGCGGACAGTTCAGTTGGAACATTTTTGACGGGATGTTGACGCGCGGCAAGGTTGTCCAGGCCAAAGCGCTTTACGACAAAGCCAAAACTGACTTGGAAGATACCGGGCGCCAGATTGAACTCGAAGTCCGCACGGCGTATTCCCAGTTCATTGAAGCCCGCGAAGTTCTGGAATCGCAGCAAAAAGTTCAGGAAGAGGCTGAAGAGGCTTTGCGCGAGGCCGATGCGCGCGCCGCCGCCGGCACCGGCACACAACTGGATGTGCTCGATGCCCAGACTTCGCTGACGCAGGCGCGCACGACGGAAATCCAGGCGCTGCACGATTACGACACCGCCCGTGCCCGGCTCGAACGCGCCATCGGCGCGGACATGGCCCCGCTCACGGCGAAGTAAGGTGGGGCGCCGCCCGTGATGGATATTTGCCGATTGACGGCATTGGTGTCTCTGGTGGATTTTGTCCGCCGATGAAAAAGATCCAACGGGCGTTGCTTTCCGTTTCCGACAAGACCGGCCTGGTACCGTTCGCGCAAATCATCGCGGCGGCGGGCATTGAACTCATTTCTACCGGCGGCACAGCCAAAACGCTACGCGAAGCCGGGCTAACCGTGAAGGACATCAGCGAACACACGGGCTTCCCCGAAATGCTCGACGGCCGCGTCAAAACCCTCCACCCGAAAGTCCACGGCGGTCTGCTGTTTATCCGCGGCAACGAAACGCACGAGGCAACAGTAAAAGCGCACGGTATTCCGCCGATTGATTTGGTGGTCGTGAATCTTTATCCATTCGAGCAAACGGTCGCGAAACCCAACGTGGGCCTGCGTGAAGCGATTGAGATCATTGACATCGGCGGGCCTTCCATGCTCCGCAGCGCGGCGAAAAATCATGACAGCGTGACGGTGGTGGTGGATCCGCTGGATTATGACGAAGTTGCCAGGCAGATTTCCGAAACCGGCAATACCACACTCGAACTACGCCGGAAACTCGCCGCGAAAGTTTTTGCACGAACTGCCACTTACGACGGCGCCATTGCTGCGCATTTGCAAAAGGAATTCAAGCTGGCGGAATCCAACCTGCCCCTTTCGCTCAGCCTTTTTGCGCCGTTGGCGCAGACGCTGCGTTACGGTGAAAATCCACATCAGGTGGCGGCGCTTTACGGCGGTTTCAAGGAATTTTTCCAGCAGCTCCACGGCAAGGAACTTTCCTACAACAACATTCTGGATTTGACGGCGGCGGCGGGCCTGATGGCGGAATTCACGGGCGACCCGCCGACACTGGCCATTCTCAAGCACACAAACCCATGCGGCGTCGGGCAGGGAAAAAGCCTGCGCGAAGCCTGGGACAAGGCGTTCGCAACCGACCGGCAGGCGCCGTTCGGCGGCATCATCGCCGTCAACCGGCCGCTCGACGGTGCCTGCGCCGGGGTCATCGCGGAAATTTTCAGTGAAGTCATCGTCGCCCCGGAATTTTCAGCGGAGGCGCTGGCGATTTTGCAGAAGAGGAAAAATCTGCGGCTGCTGAAACTTTTGAAATGGCCCGTGGGGCGAGACCCCGTCGAGCCGGGCTATTCCGCAAAAGCCGGGACTCGAGAGACTCTCGCCCTAACATTAGACGTGCGCAGTGTCGGCGCGGATTCGTTCTTGCTGCAACAGCGTGATGTCAAAACGGCAACACGGTTGGACTTGGAAATTGTGACCAAACGCCAGCCCACCGAGGCGGAGTTCAGCGCCATGTTGTTCGGCTGGCGGGTGGTGAAGCACGTGAAATCGAATGCGATCGTTTACGCGGCGCCGGATCGCACCCTCGGTATCGGCGCGGGGCAGATGAGCCGCGTGGACGCAAGCCGGATTGCCATCTGGAAGGCAAGCGAAGCCAAGCTTTCGCTGAAAGGCAGCACGATTTGCAGCGACGCGTTTTTCCCTTTTGCGGACGGTTTGATTGCTGCTGCGGAAGCGGGTGCAACGGCAGCGATTCAACCGGGCGGCTCAGTGAAGGACGCGGAGGTGATTGCCGCGGCGGACGAACGCGGGATGGCGATGGCATTCACCGGCACGCGGCATTTCCGGCATTGAATTATCGCTCAAAGACGGCTCGCGAGGACGCTTGCCCTACCAGTCTCAGTGGATCAGCCAGTAAATCAGAGCGAACTGGCTGGCGGTCACCGCGACCACAAGCGCCCACACGAAAAATTCGCTGGCGTGCAACCCGCGCTGTCGGGCAGCGCCGAGCCAGAATTGGAGTTTAACGGAACCAAGGGTGATGAGATCGCCGTTGCGGAGCACGGCGGTTTGAACGGGCTGGGCATTGACCGCAGCCAAGGCGTTTGGCGCCGTGGTGATTGTAAATCCTCCCTCGCGTTGAAATTCCAGAGTGAGGTGCCGGTCCCAAACCCCGTCATCGTCGAGCTGCAGCTCGTTTCCCGCTGCACGTCCGATGCGGAAAGGAAAATGGCGGGCGACCAATTGATTGCCCGCTTTTTTTCCTGAAAGGACGTTGAGTTGAACCATTACCAGATGCGGCGCGGCACCGTGATTTGGTCGCCGGGATAAACGGGCGGGTCCGCGTCCTTGCCGGCCAGCACTCTGGTTACATTCACTTTGGTCCGCTGGCCGGCGCGTATAAGCCAGACCTTGCGTTTGTTGGCGAAATCGGTGAAGTCGCCGGCAGACGCAATGGCTTTGGCGACGCTGGTCTCACCGAGATAAAGTTGACGTCCGGGAGTTTTAACTTCGCCGCTGACATAGTAAACGCGATCCCCGATGTCGACGGTAACGGTAAGATGGGTGTAAAACCTGGGTACATAGAAGTCGTGGATCTCATTCTGCAATTCGCCCGCCGTTTTGCCTGCCGCCTGGATCTTGCCGATGTCGGGCATGGTGATGGTGCCGTCCTCTTTGATGGGTTCCTTGTGCGGTTCATATGGTTCCGGCAGGCCGCTCAAGGACACGATAATGGCGTCACCGACGTGGAAGCGGGCGACATCCGCCGCGGATCCGCCTGCCCCCGGCAGGCCGGTCACCGCCGGCGGACTGGGCATATCGGAAAACAAGGCTTCGTCTGACGGCGAGGAGCAACCAGCAAACATCAGTCCCGCGAGCGACAATCCGCAGATAGTCAGTCCCCGCACCACCAACGTGCAATACAATTTCATTGCCCGAATCTTCGTAAAAAACCACGTGCCCAATCAATACTTTTGTTTGATGTCACCCCGGTCGGTGTCACCGGGACCACCTTGACTCGGGACGGGAGTCAGCCGTTCGTCCTCAATGCGTGAAGAGTAATCGTGATAATAACCGGTGTAGTAGTAATAGCTTTCGTCCTGGGACACATTGATGTTGTTGAGCACGATGCCGGCGAAGTTGCCGCCGACCTTTTCGATCATCTGCTTGGCGCGGATGTTCATCGGCTGGGGGTAGCGGCGGTATTGAATCACCTGCAACACCAAGTCCACTTCGCTGGCCAGAATGGAGGCGTCGCTCACGCCCAAAATCGGCGGTGAATCGAAAAAGATGAAATCATACCGTTGCTTTAACTCGGCGACCATGTCCTTCATTTGCGACGACCCGAGGATGCCCATTGAACTGTTTGGCAATTTACCGCTGGCCATGAAGTCGAGCAGGGGCACGCTGGTGGTCTGGATCACCTCCGCGAGCGCGTTTTGCTTGAGGAGATAATTGGTCAGACCGATATTATTGCTGACGCGGAGCATTTTGTGAAGGGCTGGGCGGCGCAAGTCTGAGTCCGCCAGCAACACACGCTGACCGGCGTGGGCGAACACGGTGGCCAAATTCAAGGCGGTGGTGGTTTTTCCTTCGCCCGCACCGGCGCTGACAACAAGCACGCTGTTCAATTTGTCGTCCTTGCGCGAGAAGAGCAGATTGGTGCGCAAGACACGGTAGGCTTCGGCGTGCGTGCTTTCGGTGCCTTCGTCCACGAGAGAACCGACATTTTGCGGAATGACGCCCAGCACCGGTGCCTGAAACGCACGCTCCACATCGTCAATCGTCTTCACACTGGTGTCCAGATATTCAATGAAGAAGGCCAGACCAATGCCCATGACCAAACCAAAGATGAGGCCGAGGGCGATGTTCAAGGTTTTGTTGGGCTTGACCGGAGCATCACCCGGTGTCGCCGGATCGGTAATTGTGACCATGGCTGTTTTGGGAATTTCGAGGCCAAGTCTTTCCGTTTCAATTTTGGCAGCCAGCAGCTTGTGAAATTCCAGCCTCCTTTCCAATTCCCGTTTTTTCTCCCAATAAGGCACGCCCCTGAGATATTCAGCCTGGTCTTTGACTTTAGCTTCCTCGACCGCAGCAGTGAACGCATCCAGCGCAGCCTTCTGGGATTTCACTTCGCTTTGAAGGGCAGCCATAATGCCGGCGACCCGGTCGTCAATCTGATGATTCAACTCGTCAATCTCGGATTTGACGCGGACGACGTTCAAATTGTTGGTCGGGTTGTAGTCATTTGTCAAAACGACATATCTCTGTTCAGCCTCATGCAGTTTGTCCAGCAACCCGGATAACGCCGCGTCACCGGTCACCGTGGGCAGAACGTCCCTCAGTTTGTCCGTACTGTAAGCCTGCAATTCCGTCACCCGCGTTTGCAATTGCTTGTAGAGCTTCTCCCCTTCGATTTGCTGGTCGTTGTAGCGTTGCAACAATTCCTGCGTGAGCGTGGGAGTCGGTCCGATGGAGTTCGGGCCGGAATCAACAATATTCAATGTCTTGCGCAGATTATCCACCTCGGCCTGGACGGCTTGGATTTTCTCCTCCTCTGCCTGAAATTGTGCTTCCAAAACGTCAATGCCTCGCGACGCCAATTGTTGTCGTTGTTGGAGCCGGTAGTCTTGATAGGCAACGGCAATGGCGTTGGCCAGTCGGGCGGCGTCGTTCTTGTCCTCGCTATAGACGGTAATGTTGATATATTTCGTGTTCCGCACTGTGTCGAGGTGCATCCGCCGCTTTAGAAACTCGATGGCCTCGGTGGTTTTGAGCGTTTCACCATTGAAGTACTTCTTCCCCCATTCGATGTTCAGGTTCAGCGTGCTGACGACGTTGCTCAAAACGGCTTGAGATTGGATTAGTTCAAAGGTTGTCTGAAGGAAATACGGATCATAAGCGGCCTGCGATACTGATCGCTCTTCGCCCATGCTGATGTCGCTGACATCCGATTCGACAATGATGCGGACAGTGCTGGCGTAGGATTCCGGCAGAATGAACGTCACGGCCGTGGCCACGATGGCGGTGATCAGAAATACGGTGATGATGATCGCCTTGCGTATGCGGATGATGCGCCAGTAATCCAGGAAATGCAACCGGGTTTCCTGCGGCGGCGAAATCTTGAATGAGTCCATACGTCAAGAAAAAGTGGGCACTTCGATTAATAAGACTGGGTTTCCATCAGAATGTTCAAAAAACGTTGAAAAAATGCCAGCTTAATAAGCCGCGGTGACGCCCAGGTAAACGATGTTTTGGTCGTAACCGCGCTGAGAGATGTTGGACTGAATCGTATTAAAATTATAGCCCGCCTCAGCCGAGAAATGCGGATTAAAGGTGTAGGAGAGGTTCAGACCAAGCGTGTAATAGGAATCCGACTCGTTGTTGTAAGCCCCCTCAACAAAAGTCGAATATTGCCAGCTCCCGATGATTGACCCCAGCAATTTGGGCGTAATCAGGTGGTTGAGGGAAGCGGAAACGACCGTACTCTGCTGATACTGGGTGATCTTGCCATTCGTCGGATTGACTGAGGTCACATCCGTGGCGTTTTGCGCTTCGGTGAAGCCGATTTGCGCATAACTGCCGGGACTGTAGGTATAGACTGCCGACAGAACCGCATATGGCGCAACCGATGGTGAACCTACGGGATCGTTGTAATTTTCGGTGTATTGCACGCCGGCTTTGGCCGAGACATTCAAATTGGGAAGAAAGTTGTGCTGAACGCCGACATATCCGAAATACGAGCGGCTATCGCGGTTGTCGCTATAGTAAATCGCAGGACCGATTCCCGATGGGTTAGAGGCAATCGGCTCATCCCCAGTATAATTTACCTGCTCGAATGAACCACCAAAGAAGGCCGTGGTCTCCGGAGCGACGAGCCAATTGAAATTCAATGAAACCGTTTGCTCAACGCGATTGAGCAGCCCGGCCAGACTGGCGCCATTTCCGCTAGTAACATCAGTGATGTTGGCACCGCTGTTCTGATAATCGTAAAACGAGTTTTGATAAGACAACGACGTGCTGAACAACCTTGTCCAATCCGTATTCAATGTGATGGTGGCCGTGTTGCGAATGTTGCTTCCGCTGACACGGAACGGATATGAGGTTGGCACCGTATTTACCAATTGCGGCTCCTGGGCCACAACAAACGTGTCCATCAGTTTTGCCTGCCATCGCTCGGTAAACGCGTGGTCCACCCACAAATCAAGCTGATCGCTTTGGTCAACCGGACTCTGTCCCAGTTCTTCCCGTTCCTGATAATAAGTCATCGCGTAAGTGTTGCGCAATCCCAACTCCGTTTGTTGCAAAGGCACGGCCAACATGATTTGCGGGGAAACTTCAAAACCGTAGCTGCCGCGCGGGTTGAGGCCGCTGTTTGCCGTGTCGTAGTTGTCATCGTAAAACCCGCGCAAGGTGGCCGAAACATTCCATATCTTGGTGCTTGATAAAGGCCCCAAATCAGGCGCGTAAGCAGCGTGTAAACTGACAGTTCCGGCTACTGCCAGCCCCATAGAAACATAGAATTTCTTCATAATCGCCCTTTAACGTTCAAAGACGTGGTAATTAGACCGTTGACATTCTTTATCATTCAAAAAAAGAGCTTACAACCAACGACGTGCAGGATATTGCCAACAGGATTGTCCCGTTGTCAAAAACTATTTTTCACATTTTTTCGACTGTAAATTACCTCGCAAACCGGCGCGACGGACATGCCAGTGTTCCAAATTTAGACGCGCTTTTGTTTCAATTCCTTCAGCAACGACTTCCAAGTTAGAGCATTGATCACGTCCGTTTGTTCCAGCCATCCTTTTCGGGCCATCCCGGCCCCAAGCCGCAGAAAAGCTGCGTGCTCGTTACGATGCGCGTCCGGGTTGACGACGCACTTCACGCCCTTGCTCTTCGCGTAAGGCCAGAACCGCCAATCAAGGTCGAACCGGTGTGGATTGCAATTCAACTCAATCCAGGTGCCCGTCCCGGCACAGGCGTCAATCACTGCCTGCGTATTGACCGGATACGGTTCGCGTTCCAGGAGTAACCGCCCGGTCATGTGGGCGATAGTGTGAACAAACCTGTTTTCCGCCGCGCGAACGAGCCGCTTCGTGTTCTCCGCTTCGTTGCTGGCTGGAATGTGCAGGCTGGCGACCACCACGTCCAGTTCCGCGAGCAGGTCATCATCGAAATCCAGCCGGCCGCGCAAAACGTCCACCTCGCAACCCGTAAGCAACCGGAAACCCCTGCCGCTTTCGGCGAGCCGTTCGTTGATTTTCCTGATCTCCCTGATTTGCTCGCGAACGCGTTTTGCATCCAGCCCGTTCGCCTGAAATGATGACTTTGAATGATCGGTGATCGCCCAGTATTCAAAGCCGAGGTCATCCATGAATTTGGCGGTTTCTTCGAGGGTGTTGTGCCCGTCGCTCCAAGTCGTATGGTTGTGCAAGGCGCCGCGCAAATCCGTCCACTCGATGAGCTTGGGCAAATCATTTCTTCCGGCGGCAGCAAATTCGCCGTGGTCTTCGCGCAGTTCCGGTTCAATGTAAGGCAAATCCAGCTTCGCAAAAATGTCCGCCTCGTCCCGGCACGGCACGAGCAACTTCGGATCGCGCGTTTCCTCTTTGGATTTGAACAGGCCATATTCGTTCAACCGCAGGCCGCGGGCAATTGCCCGCTGGCGCATGACAATGTTGTGCTCCTTGCTGCCGGTAAAATAGGCCAGAGCAAACGGGAACTCCGGGTCGCTCACCACGCGCAAATCAGACTGGATGCCACCGGCCAAAATCACACTCGCCTTTGTGTCACCCTGAGCGGTGACCTTGACAACGCCCGGCTGGGCGACGAAAAATTCAATCACCTCCGGCGGCTTCTTTGACGACGCCAGCAGGTCAATGTCGCCGATGACTTCCTTGAACCGCCGCAAGCTGCCGGCGGCGCTGCAACGAATCACGCCGGGGTGTGCGCGCAAACTATCGAGCAGCGGTTCCGCGGCGTGCAGCGCGTCACTCAACAAGTGTTTCGACGCGTAGGCCCGCCGGCGCTCAATGCCTTCGAGAATGTTCGCCTGCGTTTTTTCGCCGAAGCCATCGAGCCTGGCGACCTGGCCGGATTTGCAGGCCGCTTCGAGTTTCCCGACCGAATCAATGCCGAGCTTTTGATTCAGCGCCTGAATTTTTTTGGGGCCGAGTCCGGGAATTTCCAGCATTGCAACCAGGCCCGGCGGAATGGACACCTTCAGTTCGTCATAGTAAGCCAGCTTGCCGGTCTCCACCAACTCGGTGATTTTCTTTTCGAGCGCATCACCGATGCCTTTGATTTCACGCAGCCGGTTCTCAGCGACAATTTTCGCGAGCGGCTCGTTCAGGTTTTCTATCGTGCGCGCGGCATTCACGTAGGCGCGCGTCTTGAAAGGGTTTTCCCCTTTCAATTCGAGCAGTGTCCCGATTTCGAGCAGAATTTCCACAACCCGATCTTTGTCCATAGACACCGGCATAATAACCATTCTTCAACAGGGGCAAAAGGGAAAGTGAACTGTAATTTGGCCTGGAACGTCCCTGCCTTCCGACCGCTCCCAAAACAGACGGGTTGCCTTACTCTCTGCAAATAAAAGGGAAACGAACAAAAAAATGGCCTGCGGCTTGCTGTAAGTTCCCAGACCGGCAGGGTTCGTTTGTGCCGGGAATCGAAGAATGAAATTCAACAGTTTACATTTGAATTTTTCGGAACAATACCTGCAGGCGACCTTGGTTGTGTCGCTGTTGAGCGTGTGGGTGTTGGTGGGGCTTTTTTACTATCTGAACCATTATACCCGGCGGGAATACTTCAGCATTTGGACTGTGGCCTGGCTGTTTTATGCACTGTGGCTGACCCTGGGGCTGTCCTTGCCAGGCACGGTTTCCTGGAAAAATGTTCTCATCCTCAGGCAATGCTGCGTGGCCATTTCGGCGGTATTTCTCCTGTGGGGAAGCGCCCGCTTTCTCAGCCTGCCGGTTCGGCAGACACTGCTGACCCTGTTCATGCTGTTCCTGCTGGCTTGGACGATAGTCAGTCCGCAAATGCTTTCAGATGCTCTACAAATCCAACTGCCCGTCTTCATTCTGATCGGCCTCGGCAGCATCTTTGCCGGGGTTTGCTTTTTCCGCGTGCGCAGGAAGATGCCCTTCGTCGGAGCAGGAATGTTGTCCATGGGCTTCCTGCTGTGGGGATTTTACCTTGCCAGCTACCCCTTCACCCTGGGTTATCAAAACCTTTACAACGCCGGCTTTCTCATCGCTGCCGTCCTGCAGTTGTTTATTGCGGTCAGCATGATTGTGCTGGTAATGGAGGAGGTCCGCTACAATGCCGAACAAATGCGCGCAGAAGTTGAAGCCGTTCGGTCGGAAAAAGAGGCATTGCAGGTCAAAGTCCTTACCACCGAGGAACAATGCCGAAGCCTTTATGATCAGGTGCGCCTGACCGAGGGCGTGCAGAAAGCCTACGATGAACTGCGCCGAACCCAGCAGGTGGTCGTGCAGCAGGAGCGCCTGCGTGCGTTGGGCCAGATGGCCAGCGGTGTGGCGCATGATGTCAACAACGCGTTGTCGCCAGTCGTCGCTTATTCCGAACTATTGCTCAACACGGTGTCGGATCTCCCCGAAACGGCGCGCCATTATCTGCAAACCATCAACAAAGCCGGCGATGACATCGCCCACATCGTCGCCCGCATGCGTGAGTTTTACCGCCGCCGTTCCGACGACGAACCGCTGACGAAGGTGAATCTGAATCAAATCATCGAGGAAGTCATTGAGCTTACCCGTCCACGCTGGCGCGATGTTCCCCAGCGGGAAGGCGTCTCCATCCATATCAAACACGAATTCGAGCCCAACCTGCCATTGCTGCTAAGTGACCCCACCGAACTGCGGGAAGCGCTGTTCAATTTGATTTTCAATGCTGTGGATGCCCTCCCCCAGGGCGGCATCATCACCCTGGTCACCCGCTCCGTCAACCTGCCTGCCCATGAAGAAAATCTGCCTCCCGAACGGCAAATTCAGGTCGAGGTGCGGGACAACGGCATTGGCATGGATGAAAAAACCCGCCAACATTGCCTGGAACCTTTTTTCTCGACCAAAGCCACGCGGGGCGGCACCGGGCTTGGACTGGCAATGGTTTACGGCATGATGCAACGCCACGAGGGCACCGTCGAAATTGAAAGTGCGCCCGGCCGCGGGACTTGTGTCCGGCTCACTTTCCCCATCCGGGAAAAAGCTTCACTGGCCGCCGACATCCCTGCAACCCGGTTTAGAAAAGGCCGTTCCCTGCGCATCCTTTGCATAGATGACGAATCACAGATCCAGGAACTGCTGAAGAATTGTCTCACGACGTTCAAGCACCAGGTAACAACCACGTCGAGCGGGAAGCAGGGGATTGAAATGTTCCGCGAGGCCATTCTCAAAAAGCAGCCTTACGAAACGGTGATAACCGACCTGGGCATGCCGGATATTGATGGACAACAAGTAGCCCGAACCGTCAAGGCGGAATCTCCCGACACGCCGGTCATTATGATGACCGGTTGGGGATCAGTAATGAAAGACGACGGAGAACTCGTCTCGGGAGTAGATGCCGTTGTTGGCAAACCGCCGCGCATAGCCGAGTTGAACAACCTGCTTCTTCGATTGACTGCACGGGACAAACACCGGACCTAATTTATCCCTGTCCGGCGTAATCGCCTTTTCCCAACAACCCGGTCCGGCCGTTTTCTCCACACCTCGTTTTTCCGTGCCGATTCCTGCCTATTCGGTAAGCTCGTGCACATGGCGAGAATCACTCATCGCGCGACGGCGCTCACCATCGCCGGCTCGGACAGCAGCGGCGGCGCGGGCATCCAGGCGGACTTGAAAACGTTCGCCGCACTTGGTGTTCATGGCACCAGCGCGATTGCGTGCCTCACCGCGCAAAACCCCGGGTGCGTTCTTGCCGTTGAATGTTGTTCGCCCGGAATTTTGCGGCAGCAAATTGAAGCCGTATTTGAGGAATTGCCGCCTGCCGCGGTGAAAACCGGCATGCTGTTCTCGGCGGAAAACGTCCGCGTCGTAGCGGAATTTTTCAAGGCCCGATATTTTCGGAGGGACGAGTCACACAAGTCTCAAATTTCCAAACCAAAAAACAGGGACTCGCAGAGCTCGTCCCTCCGATTTCCACCGCTCGTCGTTGATCCGGTGATGGTTTCCACCAGTGGCGCCGTCTTGCTTAAACCGGCCGCTATCAAACTCCTGAAAGAGAAATTACTGCCGCTCGCCGAGCTCGTGACGCCGAATCTTGACGAAGCCGAAACCCTGACCGGCCGCAAGCTGGCGTCAGTTGAAGATCTGCGCACCGCCGCCCGCGAAATTCGCGCGCGCTTCGGCTGTGCCGCGCTGGTCAAAGGCGGTCATTTGCCAGGTGGACGCGAAGCCGTGGACATTTTTTATGATGGCCGCACGGAACTGCTGTTGAGCGCGCCGTTCATCAAAGGCGTTCGCACGCACGGCACCGGTTGCACCTATTCGGCGGCTATTGCGGGTTATCTGGCGCGCGGTTTTGATCTGCCGCAGGCAGTAAAACGCGCCAAGGAATTCATCACGCAAGCCATCGCCGGCAGTTATCGCATCGGGAAACATTTTGCGCTGAATCCGCTGTTTCACTAAGGCGCGTTCCACTCGACGACTAACAAAGAAACCGCCTCGCGCGGTAGATTCACGCGCAGGACGGTCTGACCATTCCTGACACGGATTTCTTTCGATGGTTCCAACTCAGCAAGTTGTCCGGCCTTTTCCAGTTCGGTAAATTGTTTTGGCGACAACGTCAACGGCGATCCCATCCGCTGCCAGACGGTGAAGGTGTCGCTGTGGTCGGCGTCAATACGGAAATGCCGGACCTGGGCCTTCGTGGTTTTTGCGGGCAGTCCGTCCAGGGCGAGCTTCACCTCCGCCACCGGACCGGGCGCGTCATCGTCATGATAGTGCCAGACCAAAACGCACAGCCGCTTCGATTCCAGACTGGCGAGCGCCGAAACATCAGGCCGGGCGCGGACGCCGTTTTTTAGAACGGCGTCCAGCGGCACGGTGGCATCGCTTTCCACCGCGAGCTGTTGGCCTCTCATCTGGCTGAACATCCGGAAGACGTTGAGTACGGGCAAATCAATGCCGTCGCTTGCCAGCGTGCGGAAACCGGCGAACGGCGGCTGGTCTTCAAATTCAAACGCCCACGTCAGCGCGCCTTCGAGGTTCACGCCATGCCGGCTGGCCAGCTCAAATTCACGCGCAATGCACTCGGCCGTATAGCAGGCGTAAATCGGGTTGTTGCGGTAGCCATATTGTTCATCTTGGCAGGCGGCGCAGGTGTCCGGGTCAGATTCGCCGATGACAATCGGCGTGTTTTTCAATTCGGGAAACGACGCGATGATGCCGAAGCCGGAATTGATGTCGCGTAATTGGCTCGCGATGCCCATCCGCACATGACCGTCCGTGAAACTCGGCGAACCTTTGGCGTGAAAGGAAACAAAATCAACCGACCCGCCGATTTTGCCGGTGACAAAATTGGTCCCGTGCAGACAATGTTCCAGAAATTCCCGGAGAAATTTCGTGCCGCCGCCCGCTGAATCCGGTCCGCCGACTTTAGCTTCGGGCAAGGCGCGTCGCACGGCGTCCATCGCGCCATCGTGCAGCCGGAAAAATTCCTCCGGTGTGCCCTGCCAGTAACCGATGTTCGCCTCGTTCCACGTTTCCCAATACCAGTTGGCGACCTCGGCGCGTCCGTATCGCGCCACGTCATGCTTCGCCCACTGGAAAACCAGTTCCGACCATTTGGCATAATCTTTCGGCGGATAAGCCCAGCCGGTGAAAAGATTGTTGTTCGTTTTTGAGCCCCAATGATGTTGATACGGTCGCGGGTGGATGGACAATGCCTCCGGCATGAAACCGATTTCCACATACGGCCTGACCCCGCGTTCGCGATACGTGTCGAAAATCCGGTCCAGAATCGTCCAATTATAGACCGGGTTCCCCTGCCCGTCCTCGGTGTAGGCGCCGGTCGAACCCCACTTCAACGCCGGCGTGCCGTCACCACTGGTCAATAAATTGTGCGTGCGGAAATAAACCTCGTTGGTCGCCAGCCCGCCCAGTTCGGCGAGCAATTTTTTCCCATCCGGCAGGCAGGCGTAATTCGGTTCATCCGCGCCGAAGAAACGCCAGATCGGTTTCCATTCGCCCACCGGCTGGTCGGCATGCACCTGGATTGTGACGGGAAACGTTTCCGCCGCCTCTGTGGCGCGGCTGGTTCCGAAGGACAGAACTGCCGCCGCCAGAAATAAAAATGCGCGCGCAAACATGGATTTAAAAATGTTTCGTCATGTTCGCCATTTCCCACAACCACGGCAATGCGCGATTTTCTTTTCGCGGCGCCCTACGCAATCCCGCCGTTCACCCGGATGTTCTGGCCGGTGACCCAGCCCGCCGCCTCGCTCGCCAAAAATGCAATCACCTCGGCAATTTCCATCGGCTGTCCGAGCCGGCCAAAGGCGGACGCTTGCGCGAACCGCTGAATCTGCTCCGCTGTCTTGCCGGCTTTGAACAATTCGGTGTCAGTGGGGCCGGGCGAAATGACATTGACTGTGATGCCGCGCCGCCCCAGTTCCCCGGCGAGCGAGCGTGTCAGTTGTTCCACCGCGCCCTTGGTGGCGACATAAACGCCGTAAGTCGGCATCATTCTTACTGTCGTCGAACTGGACATATTGATGATGCGCCCGCCGTCAGCCAGCCGCGTTGCCGCCTGCTGGCACGCAAAAAACGTGCCCTTGACGTTCACGGCAAAAATCCGGTCGAACTCCGCCTCCGTAACGGCGCTGACCGGGTTCTGCGGCATGATGCCGGCGTTGTTCACCAGAACGTCGAGCTTGCCGAACCGGGCGATGGTTTCATCAAACAGCCGGACTACTTCCGGCACCCGCCCGACATCGGCTTGAATGGCGAATGCTTTCCCGCCGGACGATTCAATTTGGGCCACGACTTTTTGCACTTCACCGGTGTTGCTGGCGTAATTCACGGCGATCGCCGCCCCGTCGCGGCTGAGACGTTCGGCAATCGCGCGTCCAATCCCGCGTGATGCGCCGGTGACCAGCGCGACTTTTCCGTCTAATGTTCTGTTCATGGTATCTTCTCCACAGATTCGGAATATAGCACACCCGCCGGGCGCGCAATTCGTTATTCACCGTTCATCCCTCGCCGGCTACAATGCGCCGTCATGCCCGACACGCTGGTCGTCAACGAAATCTATTTGAGCCTGCAAGGTGAAAGCGCCTTCGCCGGGTTGCCCTGCATTTTTATCCGGCTCACCGCGTGCGATCTGCGCTGCTCCTATTGCGACACCGCCTATGCTTTCACCGAAGGCAAAAAAATGCCGCTTGTGGAAATTCAGGCCAAAGTCCGGGAACTCGCCACGCCGTTCAAAAACTCGTCACCTGTCACTCGTCACTTGTCACTGCCTTTGGTTGAACTGACCGGCGGCGAGCCGTTGCTCCAGAAAAATTCCCTGCCGCTGATGAAATCACTGTGCGACGATGGCTCCACCGTGCTGCTCGAAACCAGCGGCGCGCACGACATCTCGCCGGTGGACCCGCGCGTTCATCGCATCATGGATTTGAAATGCCCCAGCAGCGGCGAAGTGGAATGCAATCGCTGGGAAAACCTCAAACATTTGAAAGCGACCGATGAAATCAAATTTGTCATCGGCACAGCCGAGGATTACGAGTGGGCTAAACAACAAATTGCCGGGCATAAACTTGACGCAATCTGTCCCCTGCTCTGTTCGTGGGTGCATCCGCTGTCGCCAAAACAGCAGGACAAGTCGCTTAAAAAAGTTCCGGCCGGCCAAACGCCGATTTCGCGGCGCGAGTTGGTTGAAAAAATCATCGGCGACGCGCTGCCGGTGCGCTTTCAGATTCAGATGCACAAGGTCATCTGGCCGCCGGAACAACGCGGAGTTTAGAAATTTGCGATTTGCGATTTGCGATTTGCGATTGCGCAGGAAAGTTTGAGCACGCGTCAATCGTAAATCGTAAATCACAAATTCGTGACCGAAACAAAAACAATTTTGCAACTGCTGCGCGCTTACGAGTCGCGCAACGTGATGTTCTTTGATCCCGACGGTTCGTGGCCCATCGTCTGGGAACGCGCCAAGGGCGTTCACGTTTGGGACGCTGACGGGAAAAAATATCTGGATTTCACTGCCGCGTTTGGCGTCGCCGCCGCCGGTCACGCGAATCCGCACGTGGTGAAGGCCGGACAAAGGCAACTGGCCCGGTTGCCGCACGCGATGGGCGACGTGCATCCACATGCGCTCAAAGCGCAACTCGCACGTGAGTTGAGTCGAATTACGTTTGAACGGTGGAGTCGATCGTTGAATCGTTCAATCGTTGAATCGTTCAATCGGCGGTCGGTTCAACGGTTCAACGGTTTAACGGTTCACGGTAAAACAATCTTTTGTAATTCCGGCTTCGAGGCGGTCGAATCTGCGCTCAAGACCGCAATGCTAGCCACCGGCAAACGCGGGGTCATTGCGTTCGAAGGCGCGTATCACGGACTCGGTTACGGCGCGCTCAATGCCACGCACCGTGATTTTTTCCGCGGGCCGTTTCGAACGCAACTACGCGAGTTCGGACATTTCGTACCGTTTCCCACCGTGGGACAGGCTTCCAGCCTGTCTCTGAAATCAAAAACGACAAAAAATGGAGACAGGCAGGATGCCTGTCCTACGTTGAAAAAAGTTGAAGCCCGTATCCGCAAACTATTTTACCGCGAATCCATTGGCGCGATCCTGGTCGAGCCAATTCAAGCACGCGGTGGTATCAATATTCCGCCACCGGAATTTCTGCCGTTGCTGCGGAAACTTTGCGACGAACACGACGCGTTGCTCATCCTGGACGAGATTTACACCGGGTTCGGCCGCACTGGAAAATGGTTCGCCTGCGAACATAGTGGTGTCGTGCCCGACCTCATCTGCCTCGGCAAGGCGCTGACCGGCGGCTTTCCGCTGTCAGCCTGTGTCGGGCGCGCGGATTTGATGGACGCCGCCTGGCCAGCCTCGCGCGGCGAGGCCATCCACACCAGCACGTTCCTTGGCAATCCGGTCGGCTGCGCGATGGCACTGGCGCAAATCCAGGAAATCGAGCAGCTCAACCTTTGCAAGCGAAGCGCGGACCTTGGAGAATTTTTGTTGACGATGCTTCAATCGGCAATCGGCAATCGGCAATCGGCAATTCAGATTCGCGGCTTGGGCCTGATGGCCGGCGTGGAATTGCGTTGGCCCGATGGCGAGCCGGCGACCCAAGCCGCGATGCAGGCCATCAAGAAAATGTTGCAGCGCGCGTTCATTCTGCTGTCTGAAGGCGAGCATGCCAACGTCATCAGCTTTACCCCGCCGCTGACGATTACGAAGACGCAATTGGCGAAAGCTGTAGCCGCGCTCGCGGAAATTTTGACCGCGGATTTCGCGGATAATCGGGATAAAAAGAAAAAAATCCGCGTAATCCGTGTAATCCGCGGTTAAATTTTTCCGGATGAAACTGTCCGAAATGCGGGCATTGCTGGCGGTGCGCGGGATTCAACTCACAAAATCCCTCGGCCAGAATTTTCTGCACGATGCCAACCAACTGCGGCGCATCGTCAAAGTTGCTGAATTGTCAAAGGCCGACAAAGTCCTGGAAATCGGGCCGGGACTGGGACCGCTGACCGAATTGCTTTTACAAAATGCGGGCGAAGTCCTGGCGATTGAGAAAGATGCCCGGTTGGTGGAATTTTTGCGTGAACGATTCAACGTAGGGCAGGCGTCTCGCCTGCCCACGCCGACGAAGTCGGCGCAATTTCTTCCTCGCCCGCATGAGCGCGCCGGCTGGGCAGGCGAGACGCCTGCCCTACGTTTATTCCACGCCGATGCGCTGGAGTTTTTGAAACGCGGGCCGCGCGATTGGAGCGACTGGAAACTCGTGGCCAATCTGCCTTACTCCGTCGCGTCACCAATCCTGGTCGAGCTGGCACAAGGCGCACGCGCGCCCAAAAAGATTGTTGCGACACTGCAACTCGAAGTTGCCCGGCGGCTCATGGCCAAGGCCGGCGACAAAGATTACGGCGTGCTGACGTTGCTCATTCAACTCGACTACGAACCTCGCGATTGGTTCAGAATTCCGGCAAGTTGCTTCTTCCCCGCCCCAGACGTGGATTCGGCCTGCGTGGTTTTGAATCGGCGCAAGCGGCCGCTGTTGCCAGAAAATCTTCGGGCATGTTTTGTGAAAATTGTGAAGCGCGCGTTTTCACAGCGGCGCAAAATGATGCTGAAATTGTTGCGCGAAGACTGGCCACAGAAAAAACTGGAAGACGCGTTTGCCGAATTGAAAATCCCGCCGCAGGAACGCGCGGAGAAATTGAGCATGGAACAATTTGTCCAGTTGACGAAGGAACTTTTGTCGTAGCCGCGCTTGTGAAAGCGCGGAGATTTCCGCCGATTCACATCGGCGGCTACAAAATTATGCCCGAAGAAATTTTCGATGTCGTCAATGAGCGCGACGAGGTGATTGATCGCCAGCCGCGCAGCGAGGTGCATCGGCTGGGCCTGTTGCATCGCGCGGTGCATGTGCTGGTGTTCAATTCGCGCGGCGAGACTTTTCTCCAAAAACGTTCGATGACCAAAGACCGCGAACCGGGCAAATGGGATTCCTCGACCTCCGGCCACGTGGATTCCGGCGAGGATTACGAAACCTGCGCCGTGCGCGAATTGCGCGAGGAAATCGGTTTGACCGCCGAAAAAGCGCCGGAGCGGCTGTTCAAAATCGCCGCGTGTGCGGAAACCGACCAGGAATTTGTCTGGGTCTATCGCTGTCAGGCCAAAGGGCCGTTTCAGTTGCATCCCGATGAAATTGAAACGGGCAGCTGGTTCACGCCGGATCAGGTCACGCGCTGGATGACCGAAAAACCGGAGGATTTTGCGAGTGCGTTCCGATTTATTTGGCAGAGGTTAAACCGTTGAATCGTTAAATCGTTGAATCGTCTGAAGACGTCCGGTTCAACGATTTAACGGTTAAACGATTGAATGTTTTATTTTCCCGCCTTTACTTGTAGTAAAAATGGAGTAGTTATTTACCCATGCAAAATTTTCTGGTTCCGATTGTGGTCGAGCAAACGGGTCGCGGCGAGCGCACGTGGGACATTTACTCGCGCCTGCTCGTGGACCGCATCATTTTCCTGGGCATGCCCGTGGACGACACCATTTCCAACATCGTCATCGCGCAACTGCTTTTCCTCCAAATGTCCGATGCGAAGAAGGACATTCATCTCTACATCAACTCGCCGGGCGGCAGCGTCACGGCGGGCTTGGCGGTTTACGACACGATGCAATTTCTCACATGCGACGTGAACACGTATTGCATCGGCCAGGCGTCGAGCATGAGCGCGGTGTTGCTCGCGGCGGGGACGAAAGGGAAACGTTACGCGTTGCCGAACGCGCTCATCCTGATTCATCAACCGTGGGGCGGCGTCCAAGGCCAAGCCTCCGACATCAGCATCCAAGCAAAGGAAATTCTGCGACTCAAGGACCGGCTGAACGAAATCCTTGCCAAACACTGCGGACGCAAGGTCGAGGAAATCGCGCGCGACACCGACCGCGACCGTTTCATGTCTGCCGAAGAGGCGAAGGAATATGGCCTTGTGGATCAAGTCGTGCAATCGCACAAGGAAATCATTGGGCCGGCGGAAAAAACGTCGGCGATTGTATGAGAAATGTGGTTGGAGTTCACGCTTCAGCGTGCTGTTCGAAGGGCAACCTGAAGGTTGAACTCCAACGGAAATCATAAATCATAAATTCCCGTGGCCCGACCAACCAACCTCACCATGTGCAGTTTCTGCGGCAAAACGCACGCGGAAGTGCGCAAGCTCATTGCCGGACCGGGCGTTTACATTTGCGATAACTGCATCATTCTTTGCAAAAACGTCCTCGACCGCGAGCTGGAGCTGCAAAGCCAGAAAAAGCAGCCGAAGTTCACCGTCCCCAAACCCGCGGCAATCAAACGGCAACTTGATTTGTATTGCGTCGGGCAGGAGCATGCGAAGAAAACCCTCGCCGTTGCCGTTCACAATCATTACAAGCGCGTCCAGCAGGAACCGGAGACGGGAGCCGCGGCCGGCAAAACCAAGCATGCCGGTGTCGAAATCGAAAAGAGCAACATCCTGATGATTGGCCCGACCGGCTCCGGCAAGACGCTGCTGGCGAGGACACTTGCCAAAATCCTGGACGTGCCGTTCGCCATCGCCGACGCCACCACGCTTACCGAGGCTGGTTACGTGGGCGAGGACGTGGAAAACATCATTTTGCGGCTGCTGCAAAACGCCGATTACGACGTGAAACGCGCCCAGCGCGGCATCGTTTACATTGACGAGATTGACAAAATCGCGCGCAAGACTGACAGCCCGTCCATCACGCGCGACGTGAGCGGTGAAGGCGTGCAGCAGGCGTTGCTGAAAATTCTCGAAGGCACGGTCTGCAACGTGCCGCCGCAGGGCGGCCGCAAACACCCGCAGCAGGAATACATCCGCGTGGACACCACGGACATTTTGTTCGTTTGCGGCGGCGCATTCGTCGGCCTGGAAAAAATCATTCAGCGGCGGCTGGGCCGGCACGTCATCGGGTTCGGCGCCGTTGAGCCGGCGCAAAAATCCGTGACAGCGGCACGTGACGAAATTCTCCAGCACGCCGAGCCGGAGGATTTGTTGAATTACGGTTTCATTCCCGAGTTCATCGGGCGATTGCCGGTCTTCACGACGCTGACGGAATTGAACGAGGAACAACTGGTTTCCATTCTCACCGACACGAAGAACGCGTTGACCAAGCAATTCGCCAAGCTCATGGCGATGGAAGGCGTGGAACTGGAGTTCACGCCCGACGCGTTGCGCGAACTGGCGTCGCAGGCATTGAAAAAGGGCACCGGCGCGCGCGCCTTGCGCGGGCTGATCGAACGGCTCATGCTCGACGTGATGTATGACGCGCCCGAAAGCGGCAATGTCGTGCATGTGAAAATCACGCGCCCCGTCGTGCTCGGTGAAAGCGGTCCGATTGTGCGGCGCAAGCAGGACCAGGAAGCAGCCTGACCGGATTTGCGATTTACGATTTCAGATTTACGATCGGGTTTTGAATTCACGGCTGGCACGAAAATCGTCACTCGCAAATCGTAAATCACACGCCAATATCTTCATTCCAAAGTTCCGGCTTCGCGGCGATGAAATCGCGCATGAGCTGGATGCACGCCGGGTCGTTCAAGATTTCCACTTTCACGCCTTGCGAGCGGACGTATTCTTCCGGGCCTTGGAACGTCACGTTTTCGCCGACCACCAAGCGTGGAATTTTGTAGAGCAAAATCGCGCCGCTGCACATCGGGCATGGCGACAGCGTCGAATAAAGCACGCAACGCTGATAAACCGACGCCTTGAGCCGTCCGGCGTTTTCGAGGCAGTTCATCTCCGCGTGATGAATCACGCTGCCGCGCTGCACCCGCTGGTTGCGCCCGCGCCCGATGATTTTGCCGTCGTGCACCAGCACCGAGCCGATGGGAATGCCGCCCTCAGCCAGTCCCTTTCTGGCCTCGTCAATCGCGGCTTGGAGGAAGACATCCATGCGCGGATTGAAACACGACTCCAGCGAAAGAACAAGCTGGCCGATTCATCGGAATACGGACGGCCCGTCCGCGTCATCAACGGCCTTGGGAGCGCCGGCATCCTTGCCGGCGGAAGCCATATTCCGACCGAGACCGGCCGGCAAGATGCTGGCGCTCCCGGATTCACCGCGCAAAAATCTGGCGGATGACGTCTTCAATCGGCACTTCCTGAATGTCAATGTCGCTCACCGGCAAATCATCCAACAACGATTTGCACACCGGGATGACCCGGTCGCGCTTGACCTTGAGCGTGATGGTGCTCGGCGTTTTTTCCACGACCTCGCCGTAGCGAGAGAGGTTTTCATTCGGGTGCGCATCGGTGCTGGCGCATTGAATCGTGACAAGCTTGAAATCGGCGAAGCGGTCCACGATTTCGCCCAGCCGACCGTCGAAGAAAATTTTGCCGCGGTCAATGATGATGACGCGGTCGCACAGCGCCTGGATGTCGGCCATGTAATGGCTCGTGAGCAAAATCGTCGTCTTTTGTTCGGCATTGTGGCGGAGGATGAACTCGCGGACGATCTTCTGCGAAACCACGTCCAGACCGATGGTCGGCTCATCGAGGAACAGCACCTTGGGCTGGTGCAACAGCGACGCGATGAGTTCCATTTTCATCCGTTCGCCGAGGGAAAGTTCGCGGACGCTGACGTTGAGTTTATCGCGAACATTGAGCATTTCGCTCATTTCGGCGACGGTGTGTTCGAAGTGGTCGGCGGGAATGCCGTAGATTTTTGAGTTCAATTCGAGCGATTCGCGCGCCGGGAGGTCCCACCAAAGCTGGTTTTTCTGGCCGAGCACGAGCGCAAACTGGCGGCGGTAACCGTCGTGGCGTTCCCACGGCGTGTAACCCAGCACACGTGCCGAGCCGCTGGTGGGAAACAGCAGGCCGGCGAGCATTTTCAGCGTGGTCGTCTTGCCCGCACCGTTCGGCCCCAGAAAACCGACGAGTTCGCCCGGCTCGATTTTGAAGCTGACGTCGTTGACGGCGATGAGTTGTTCGTATTGGCGATGGAAAAGACCCTTGACCGCGCCGGAAAAACCGGGGCGCTTTTTGTAGGTGCGAAACACCTTGGTCAAGCCGTTGACTTCAATGACAGGCACGGCAGGAATGTCGAGGGTCGAAGGTCGAGTGTCGAGCGCGGAAATGCTAGCGTGTCAACTGTTTCTCGAGGTAATGGACGACCTGGCGGACGTTGGCGTCCACTTCCATGCGGTCTTTGACGAGGCGGCAGGCGTGCAGCACGGTGCCGTGGTCGCGCCCACCAAAGGCTTCGCCGATGGTATTGAGCGAGTTTTCGGTCATCTGCCGTGAAAGATACATGGCGATCTGGCGCGGGAAGGCGATGTTTTCCGGGCGGCGTTTGCTGGCCATATCGGCGAGGCGGATGTCATAGTGCTCAGCAACTTTTTTCTGGATGACTTCGATGCTGATGGTCAGCCGGCCCTCTTCGTGAAGGATTTCGCGCAGCAACCCTTCGACGACTTCGATGGACAGTTTTTTGCCGGTGAGCGAGGCGTAGGAAGCGACACGGATGAGCGCGCCCTCGAGCCGGCGGACATTGGTGCGGATGCGGTTGGCCAGGAAATTCATGATGTCGTCCGGCAGCGTCACGCCCATGATTTGCGCCTTCTTCTGCAAAATGGCCAGGCGCATTTCGACGTCGGGTGGCTGCAAATCCGTGACCAGTCCCCACTCGAAGCGCGAGACGAGGCGGTGTTCAAGCCCCTGAATTTCGCTGGCCGGACGGTCGCAGGTGAGCACGATTTGTTTGCGCGCTTCGTGCAGCGCGTTGAAAGTGTGAAAAAATTCCTCCTGAATCCGTTCCTTGCCGGCGAGAAACTGGATGTCGTCAATCAACAACACATCGGTCTGGCGGTATTTTTTGCGAAATTTGACGAGTTGGTTGTTTTGAATCCCGTCAATGTATTCATTCGTGAACTTTTCAGAGGAGAGATAGGCCACACGCGCGCCCTTTTTGTTGCTAACGACGTATTGGCCGATGGCGTGGAGCAAATGCGTCTTACCCAGGCCGACGCCACCGTAAAGGAAGAGCGGATTATAGGATTTGCCTGGCGCCTGGGCGACGGCCAGGGCCGCGGCGTGGGCAAAATTGTTGTTGTTGCCAACAACGAATGATTCAAAGGTGTTCTTGGGATTGAAGGCCAAATCGCCGCTGCCGGGTGAACGTTCATGAGATGATTCGGCGCTTTTGGTTTTGGCCGGCGCTGCGGCCGGAGCGGATGCCGTCTGTGCCATTCCCGTCCCGATTTTGAATTTCACCTGCAATTGACGGCTGGCGGCGACGGCCACGGCGTCCTGCAACAGGCTGAGATAGTTGTCCTTAAGCCAGAGCTCGCAAAATTCGTTGGGGGTTTCGAGCGTGACGTGATTGCTGTCTATCTCGCAAACGCGCAACGGCGCAAACCACATATTGTAAGTGTCTCTGCTTAACTTGGAGCGAAGTTGCTCCTGCGCCGAATTCCAAATTTTTTCCGCTGAAAGCTGCATGTGTTTCGTCAAAAAGCCTGTTTTTTAAGCCTTTTATTCACCTAGCCCCGAAATCAACGTTTATCACCGATTTCCGCGGGCGTTGGTCTTGGCAAAGAGCAATCGGTCCGAATAGGCAGCCGCTATTTCAACTCTGTACGCCAAAAAAACCATTCCACACAAAAAACAACCTGCTGAATTACAACAAGTTACAAATGCAAAAACAAAATCCTCACCCGCAATTTTCTCAAAATATTGAAACGCCCGGAAACAACTTCGAACAACGCCGCCATTTTTATGGCATCGAGTCGAAAGTTCCTAGGATAACATATTAACTCTTATTCACGAGTTATTCACACCGTCTTTCTTGCCAATAAAATCAACGCTTTTTTCGTTCTACGACACGGGCGACACTTTATTCAAACGGCCTGCTCGCCGGTTTCGCCGGTGCGAATACGGACGACACTCTCCACTGAACTTACAAAAATTTTTCCGTCGCCAATTTTCCCGGTCTTCGCCGCATTGAGAATCGCATCCTGCGCCGATGAAACCAAACCGTCGGACACCACGACCTCGATTTTAACCTTGGGAAGAAAATCCACGGTGTATTCGCTGCCGCGATAAATTTCCGTGTGCCCCTTCTGCCGGCCGAAGCCCTTCACTTCGGAAACCGTCATGCCCTGCACGCCGAGCGCCGCCAATGCTGCTTTCACTTCGTCGAGCTTGAAAGGTTTGATGATCGCTTCAATTTTTTTCACGCCGTTTTCCTCGGTTTGTTTCCGGGTGGATATTAACACCCGCTGCTGCGCTGTAAACAGGAATCTTCACCAGGACGGATTGATCCGGGCGCATCCTGGTCATACCACTATAGCGGCGGGTGCCTCGCCTGCCGCAGAGCCGGGCTTCCAGTCCGGCCGCACGGTGCCACATGAAGACACAACTCAATCATGTTCCTGCAACCACAGTCCATTCGTTGACAGTGTTTTTCGCGGCTGTTAGTTTCCGTCCTTCCTGAAAGTCGAATGGACTACAAAAGCACATTGAATCTGCCGCGCACCGATTTCCCGATGCGGGCCGACCTCGTCGCGCGGGAGCCGGGCCGGCTGAAAAAGTGGGAAGCGATCGGACTTTACCGGAAAATCCAAGCTCAACGGGCCGGCGCGGAAAAATTTGTCCTGCACGACGGCCCGCCCTTCGCCAACGGCGATGTTCACATCGGCACGGCGCTGAACAAGATTCTCAAGGACATCATCGTCAAATACAAAACGCTGCGCGGCTTCAGTGCGCCCTACATTCCGGGCTGGGATTGCCACGGGCTGCCGATTGAATTTAAGGTTTCGCAGGAGATGGGCAAAAAGTTTGAAGCGCAATGGCCGCAGGCACGGCAAAAATTCGAAGATTTATGGAAAGACAAATCCGACCCTGCTTCAGTTGAAGCCGGAATCAAATATTCTGAACAGCAGAAATCTTTGTCTCCTGAAAAAATTCGTTCAGAGTGCGAAAAATCCGCTAAACATTTTATTGAGATTCAGCGCGTCCAATTCAAACGCCTCGGCGTGCTGGGCGATTGGGATAATCCTTATCTGACCTTTGACAAGGAATACGAAGCGGAGGAGTTGCGCCTCTTCGCTGATATTGTCGAACAAGGCTTTGTTTATCGCGGCAAAAAGCCGGTTTATTGGAGCATTCCCTGCCGCACCGCACTGGCCGAGGCCGAAGTCGAATACCAGGACCACGTCAGCCCAAGCATCTACGTGAAATTCCCGGTCGTCGGCCGGCCAAAAACCTTCGTCCTGATCTGGACGACAACGCCCTGGACTTTGCCGGCAAACCTTGCCATGGCATACAATTCGACGTTTTCATACGTCCAAGTCCGCGTCGGCGACGAAAATTATATTTTGTTTCGCGGCCGGTTGCCTGCCGTTGCGGAAAAATGCGGCTGGAGCAATTATGAAGAAAAACCTTTCAGCACGGGCGACTTGTCAAAGCTCGAATTCCAGCATCCGTTCTGCAACCGCACCGGCAAGCTTTTTGCCGGCGACGCGTTTGTGACGAGCGATACCGGCACCGGCTTCGTCCACATCGCGCCCGGCCACGGTTTGGATGACTACAATCTCGGATTGAAAGTTGGACTGCCAATCTATTCGCCGGTGACTGATCACGGCACTCTTACATGGACAAAGGATTTGCCTGAAGAGCAACAGATGCCCGATTCTTTAATCGGCAAATCTTTACTCGAAAAACACGGCAAAAGTGAAGCCAACGAAGCCGTGCTGCACGAACTCCGCGTCCGCCACGCCCTGCTCCACCAGGAGGATTATCATCACAGCTATCCGCATTGCTGGCGCAGTAAAACCCCCATCATCTTCCGCGCGATGGACCAGTGGTTTATTGAGATTGATCACGTAGCCGCCGACGTTAGTCGGCGCAAATCCAACAGCGAAGGACGTCAGCGCGGACTAACGTCCGCGGCTACTTTCCGTCAGGCCGCCCTCGCCGAGATTGACCGCGTGACATGGATTCCCGACTGGGGTGTCAACCGCATCAAAGCGGCGGTTGAATCACGCCCTGACTGGTGTATCTCGCGCCAGCGCACCTGGGGCGTGCCGATTCCGGCGTTTTACGACGCTAAAGGCGAACCGATTCTCGATGCCCAAATCGTCCGCAATGCCGCCGATCTGATTGAGCAACACGGCTCGAACGTGTGGTTCGAGAAATCCGCCGCCGAACTGTGGTCACTGCTGAAACCAAAAAATTGGAAAAGCGTGGAAGCGGTCAACAAATCCAACGACACGCTGGACGTCTGGATTGATTCAGGGTCGTCGTCACGTTCCGTCCTGATGCGGCGAGGTGAACTGCAACACACCGTAGCGCAGGCGTCCCGCCTGCACACCGAAACAGAAAACGCAGGCGAGACGCCTGCGCTACCCTGGCAATCCGACATGTATCTCGAAGGGAGTGACCAGCATCGCGGCTGGTTTCAATCGTCGTTGTTGCTGTCGCTCGCTGGCAACGGCGCGGCGCCGTTCAAAACCGTGCTCACCCATGGATTCATGGTGGACGCCGACCGCGAGAAAATTTCCAAGAGCAAGCAACATCAGGGCGGCTACGAAAAGCCGCAGACCGCCGAAGCCTACGTCAAAAAATGGGGTGCCGACATCGTGCGCCTCTGGGTTTCGTCGCAGGATTTTCGCAACGACATCATCGTGAGCGAGGAACGCATTGCCAAGGTCGCGGAGACCTACCGCGTCATCCGCAACGCGCTGCGCTACCAGCTCTCGAACCTCTACGACTTCGATCCGGCGAAGCATACGGTTGCTGACGACAAACTCACCGGCCTTGACCGCTGGGTTCTCGGTGAATTCTCGAAGCTGGAGCAGGAAGTCATCAAAGCTTACGACGATTACGAATTCCACGTCGTTTATCAAAAAGTCAGCCAGTTCATCGCCGTGGAACTTTCGGCAATTTATCACGACGTCATCAAAGACCGGCTTTACACCGACCCGGCGAATTCGCATCGCCGCCGCTCGACGCAGACCACGCTGCATCGGCTGGTAACCGGCCTGTGTCAGATGCTCGCGCCGATACTGGCTTTCACAGCGGACGAAGCGTGGGAATTTGTGCCGGGGAAAAATGCGAATTCGGTTCATGAAACAGTTTTCAAGCCAACAAATTTTTCCACAACAGGATCAGAACAAGCAAATTGGAAAAGTCTTTTTGAATTGCGTAATTCCGTATTGCCAGAGTTGGAACGGAGTCGCCAAGCGAAAACGATTGGCAAGGCGCTTGAGGCCGAGCTCGTTATCTCAGTTGCGCCGAAAACGAACGCTGAAATTGCTGAAAAATTTCAAGACGACTTCCGAGAATTGGTCAATGTTTCACAAGTTAAATTTAAACACGGCGGTGTTCTGCCGGTTTGCACGGTGAATAAATCCGACGGCCAGAAATGCGAGCGCTGCTGGCGTTGGGAAATGGAGGTCGGTTCACACAAGGAGCATCCGACGCTTTGCGGTCGCTGTGTCGAGGCGGTGAAACAGTTCGGCAAAGCGTAGCGGCGGTCGGCAGACCGCCGCCAAATTTCAGCCTCGGAGAGGCAAAGATAATAGCCCACGGCGTGAGCCGTGGGTTCGCATATTTGGAACGTATCAAGCCCCGGAGGGGCGAGAGAAAACTCCTGATAGTTCCCTTCGAGAACATTCTGCCGCCCCTACGGCGCTTGGTACTGTTTTGTTCGTTGAACCCCGGGCTTGCGCCCGGGGCTACCTTCTTACGCCCCTCACGGGGCTGATGTTTGCTGACGGCCGGAAATGCGAGCGTTGCTGGCACTGGGAAACCGACGTTGGTTCAAATCCGGGGCATCCGACGATTTGCGGCCGTTGCGTTGAAGCGGTGAAACAATTCAAGGCGTGATTGAGCCGGCAAACCGGAATCCCAACGGGATTCAATCATTCAGCCCAAGGTTGCGACGAAGGAGCTACCTTGGGTCTGCGTTCAATCAAAATCACAACCCCAACGGGGTTGAATCATCGTCTGGAAATGTGGGTGCAACCCCGTTGGGGTTGATTTTATCTTGGTTCGCCACCCGGCGTAGCTCCTGCGCCCGCGGGATCAACGCCGGGCTGAATGATGAAATCCCTTTGGGATTTTCTACCGTCCCTCCGGGATTCATTTCATTTTGTGCGATGAACCCGCGGTTGAAACCGCGGGCTATTTTCTTTCGTCGCTCCGCGACTTCTCAGGCCGGCTGCTGTCGCGTCGCCCCCGCCCCGCTTCAATAGCCAATGGATGGCATCCAGATCCTTTCCGGTGACTCGAACGGCCCGAGCGTCATGTAAGTCATGATTTTGCGGAGCCGATGGCCCGACTTCAACGCCGCGCGATAGAAATTTCCCTGGATCAACGGACAGAAGAACAAGGCCAGTTCCGACGCCACGTGCCGCACCGCTTCGCCAGTCAGCGCCAATGCGTCCGTTTCCGTTTCCGCCACGCCATGCCCCAGAAAACCGGGGATGAAGTAGCCCGTGACCGTTCCATCATGCTCGCGCAGGAATGCCGGCAGGTCCAAACCCAGCAGCATGGCGATTTCGCCGCAGCGATTGCATTTGTAAAGCCGGCGTGAAAGTTCTTCCAAGGCAGGCAGGTCTGCGGCGGTTGCGGGACGCACCGCCGGATCCGGCGCGGCAGCCGGTTTTGCGTCCATCAAGCCGACCGGCGTGCGTGCATCGAAACCGAGTGAGGCATAAAGCGAAAACGATTTTGTGTTGAACGAATCTTGCTGCAGCCGGACCTGCTCCATGCCGTTGCGTTTCGCATAACCGAGCACGTCGTTCATCAAGACCCGCCCGATGCCGCGCCCGTCGAAGGCCGGGTCAACCGCGATTGGCCCGACGCCACCAACGGCGTCCGTGCAGGAAAGAAAATTCGAGCCGACGAGCCGGTCGCCCACCTTGGCGGCGACCCCGTAACAATCCTTTCGCGTCACAAACAGCCCGATGATCCGGGTGGCCAATTCGATGTTCGGAATGTCGCGTGGAAAGGCGTGCCGGTCGTGAATGCTGTTGAAAGCTTCAAAACAGATGCGCGCCAGTTCGGGCACATGCGACGGCTCCGGGCGGATGAGTTCAACGCTGGCCATCGGCGCGAAACACTTTCAAGCCGGCTGCTGCTGCGTCAGGCAATGCAGCGAACCGGAACCAAGCACCAGATCAACGGCGTGAATGCCGACGACCGTCCTGCCTCTGAACAATTCACTCAAAATGCCGAGCGCAACGCGGTCGTTCGGGTCGTTGAACGTCGGCACAATGACACAGGCGTTGGCAATGTAAAAATTCGCATAGCTCGCCGGTAGCCGCGCACCGTTGAAATAAAGCGGCGCGGGCATGGGCAGCGGCACGACCTCGGGTTTCGAGCCGTCTTCAAGGCGCAAATCCCGAATGCGCTCCCGGTTTTCGGCGAGCCGACGGTAATTGACGTCGCGTTTGTTCTTTTCCCGGGCGAGCACAAGTGTTTTCTGGTTCACAAACCGGCAGATGTCGTCAATGTGTCCGTGCGTGTCGTCGCCCGCCGTGCCGTTGGGCAGCCAGAACACTTTTTTCACGCCGAGATATTTCCGGAATGTCTCGTGGTATTCCGCGCGCGTCAGGCCAGGGTTGCGGACCTGGATTTTCGGATGAAGGTAACATTCCTCCGTCGTCAGCAACGTGCCGCGGCCGTTCACTTCGATGCCACCACCCTCAAGCACAAATGGCTGGCCATCGAATTCCGCGTGAAAAATCTGTTTGCGCAACCGGCGCGCGGCCATGTCCGGCACTTTGCGGTCCTTCTGCCAGTCGTCATGTTTCGCCCAGGCGTTGAAATGAAAATGGACAATGGCAGTTTCCGTGGTAGGGACAGCCCGCCGGGCCGTCCGCGGACGCCGCGGCGCGGCGTCCCTACCAACCGAGCGCCGCACAAATATCGGTCCGCTGTCGCGCAACCAGCCGCGGTTCGTCGGATACACGATGAAGCGGATTTTCTTTGAATCACAACCCGCCCGTTTGAGATGGCTGGCGGCGAGTTTTTGCTCGGCTTCGTGCCGGACGAGGATGCGCACGATCTCACCCGGAGAAATTTTGCGCACCATTTCGCCGTAAACCCAGCGGACGGCATCCAGCTTCCCCGGCCAATCGGCTTCATGGTGCGGCCAACCGAGCCAGGTGGCCTCATGCCGCTCCCACTCAGCGGGCATCAAAAAGCCGAGCTCGGCCGGCGTGGCGGCATCTGTATTTGTCGGTCGCGGCATAAAACTCCCGTGAGTTTAAACGTTTTGCACACCACAGGCAAATTTCGAATTTTTGACTGACAACAGACCATTGGGGCAGTCGAGAAAAATTTCGCCCGGCGTACGGAGAATTGAGTTGCGCCTCATCCGCCATTTTTTCAATAAACGCTTGTATCGCGAAAATTTTTTGGACAAAGTGCCGCGCGAAACAACTTTGCCATGCTGGAATTCAGAAACAAAATTTTGTTCGTCGGTTATGGGGCCGTGGCCCAATGCGCTCTCCCCATTTTGGTCAAGCACCTCAAGCTGCCGTGCCAACACATTGCCGTCATGGACTTCGAGAACCGGCGTGATGTGCTGGCGCCGTGGTTGAAGCGCGGTGTGAAATTCGTGCACCAGCGCGTGACGCGCGAGAACCTGGGCGCGTTGCTGGGCAAATATCTGGAGGCGGGCGACCTTCTGATTGACCTGGCGTGGAACATTGACTGTTGCGAAATCCTCCAGTGGTGTCACGACCGTGGTGTGCTTTACGTGAACACATCGGTGGAGTTGTGGGATCCTTATGAGAATGCCCATGCCGCAACGCCGCAAAAGATGACTCTCTATTGGCGGCACATGAACATCCGCCGCATGATTTCAAAATGGAGCAAACCTGGCCCGTCAGCGGTGCTGGAGCATGGCGCCAATCCCGGCCTCATCTCGCACTTTACCAAGCAGGGCCTGATTGACATCGGCCACCGCGCCATTAAGGATAAAAAGCTCGCGGGCAAGGCCGCCGAAGAGGTCCGGCAGCTCATCGCGGAACAAAAATTCAATTATCTGGCGATGAAACTCGGCGTGAAGGTGATTCATTGCAGCGAGCGCGACACGCAGATCACCAACAAACCGAAACAGGTGGACGAATTTGTCAACACCTGGAGTGTCGAGGGTTTCCGCGAGGAAGGCACGACCACCGCCGAGATGGGCTGGGGCACGCACGAGAAAGAGTTGCCGCCGCTGGCCTATGAGCACGCCGACGGCCCGCGCAACCAGATTTGTCTCGCCCGCATGGGCATCAACACCTGGGTTTCATCGTGGGTGCCCGACTACTGCATCCTCGGCATG
>Ga0187874_10000840_pt1 | contig 33594 bp, 41 predicted proteins | sample June2016WEW_16_1_3_FD_132993 | JGI IMG/M metagenome (GOLD analysis project Ga0187874, IMG submission 132993) | Peatland microbial communities from SPRUCE experiment site at the Marcell Experimental Forest, Minnesota, USA - June2016WEW_16_150 | ecosystem: Environmental > Terrestrial > Soil >... | reverse complement strand
CCGAGTACGAACGAGCTCGGCTTGCTGTCCACAGGCTTGTGCGATCCAATCGCGATCTTCGAGATAGCGCTGCCTGCGGTCAGTGAGGACGACAAGATCGATATCGGAGTCCATTCGGGCTACGCCTCGGGCCCAGGAACCGACGACGGCGACGCCTTTCACGTCGGGTTGTCGGCTCGCCCACTCGCGTATCGCCGCAAGGATTGCTTCATACTCGGCGAACCTCGCTGCACAGTTCATGAACGCGAGTCTTGTCGCACTCCCGGCGGTCGGGGATGCTCGTCCTAGCGCTTGGATCTGACGCGCTGCACGTTGAGAAGAACGAAGCTTCCGATCAGCACCCCCCAAACCCACCAGGGCACGGCGCCAAGGCCGTGCCACTCGCCGTAGAGATCGAGTTCGTCTTTGTCGCCAGCAACGCCCAACGCTATCCGTCGGCACCGGACAGATGCTCAGACGGCTACCTGGTACGCCGCGGTGCGGCTGGGGCATTCCGTCGTGCACGCCGTCGTGCTGACGAAGCGGACGTGGCTTCCTACAGAGGACGGTAGCGGAGCTGTACGACGCCGTTGCTGAATCGGCGCTCGTCGAGGAGCTCGAGCTCGGCGCGCGTGTCGGTCGGCAGTGCCGGCTTGCGCCCACCGAGGACGACGGGCCAGATGAACAGGTGGCACTCGTCGACCAGCCCGGCATTGAAAGCCTGCCGCTCGGCGAGGAACACGTGAGAGCAGCTCTGGCGGGGACCGGGGCGCTCGTGCGCCTGCTGGCCGAACCAGATCGCGCCGATCGCACCGACCTCTATCAAGCCCTGGGCATACAGCTCCGCTACAAAAGAGAAGGGTCGACCGGGCAGGAACGAGTCCACGCCCAGTCGACCTTACGGAGTGGCAGGGGCAGGATTTGAACCTGCGACCTTCGGGTTATGAGACCTATTCGGCCTGTCCACCCCGTTTTCCAGAGCCCTCCGTAGTGGCCCAGATTCGCCACTCTACCTGGTACTTTGCTCGCTTCTACCCGCTGCGCTGCGAGGACCCAACTTGCATGTTTCGGGAAGTTTTTGGGATTATTTTGGGATGACAGACCTTCGGGTCCCATCCCGAAGGTCGCCCGAAGACGCTCCCGAGAGGAGCCTGGTGTCTCCCTCCGGGCGCACGACTGAGGATTTGCTCCAGCACAGAAAGCACCCCGAACTCGGGCGCTCCGGCCTCCAGCTCGAGCTCCTCGACCGCCGGCGCTGACAGACCCGAGCCGAGCTGGCCTCGGCGATATTCGAGTACATCGCGGCCTTCTACAACCCGAGAAGGCGCCACTCCTCGATCGGCAACCTCAGCCCCGTTGAGTTCGAAACACGCCGCACCAACGGCGCGATCGCGGCATGATCACCTCAGTCAACCTGTCCGGAGAACCGGCGGCAGCCCAGTCAGAGATCCGCGGCCACGGCCATTCCACTTGAGAGACTGCAATCGTGATTGCAGGAGTTCGGGAACGCTGGGGGTCCCGGCAGCTCTCGTCAAATCGGCGCGCGGCACTACTTGCTCGCAAGAAGGTTCACGAACGGCTTGTCGCCGCCGCTCGTGAAATGTTGCCGCTGCTCCTCGTGCTGGTGGTCATTGCCCCTGCCGTCGCAGTTCCGTTTGTCGCGCTGACGGGTGGCCTGTTGCGCTGGGTGGTTCTGGGTTTCTTCATCGCCGTAGGTCCCTGGCTGGTGTCCGTTGCCCTGCTCTTGATGAGTGGCGTTGCCCCCCGGGCCATGGGGACCGCAGGTGAAGAGTGGACGGCTCAGGAGCTTCGACGGCTCGAAAAGTGGGGATGGCACGTAGTTACCGGAGTCACGTTGCCAAAACATCAAATCGACCACGTTGCCGTGGGACCTTCGGGAGTTCTCGTGGTGGAGACAAGGTGGAGTGCCGAATCGTGGTTGGGGGCGGACTCGTCCAAATTCATGCGAAGAACACTGGAATCCGCGCTCGAGTATGCGAACCAGAGCCGCCAGCAGGTGGTCAGCAAGCTTCGAGGAATAGTTGGTGACTGCGATGTTCAATCCGTCCTCGTTCTGTGGTCCGCCTCTGGACGGATCCTGGACGAGCATGTACCAGAAGTCATGAAGGGGACCACGGTGCTGTTGGGGACGGAGCTGCGGTCGTGGCTGGACGCGCTGACGGAGTCTGACGGAGGCGGCACGGATGTCGAGGGCGCGTGGGAAAAGATCAAAGGCCTCGCCTCGCGCGGCGACGCCCTCGATGCTGATCAGGGTTTGGTTGTGACTAGTGGACCCATGGCCACGTACATCCGAGTCGTTGTCGCACCATTCTTCGCAGCTGCTCTTGCCTGGTACGCCTTCATTGTGAGCCTTCATCTCGGTGGGAGGGTAGCGGCATTGGTGGAGACCGCGACCGCCACGATCATCGGAGCCGTGGCTACCCGGCTCATGCGCCGACGACTGACCCGCGTTCGAGCGGTGCCGTTCGCGTGGATGACAGCTGCCATCGGCACTTTCGTCCTCTTCGGACTCGACGTTCTTGTCCACCACCTAGTGGCGCACTAGAGGGCTACTTCATCGCGTGCCCTCGTCGCGACCCCCTCGTCTGTTGACACTCAGGCCGCGATTTTGTAGTCGAGATCGTCTCACTCGGTCACACACTGCCGCGCTGGGGCACGCAGATCCTCACCCACCGCGCGACGGGTGCCTCGAACGGGCCGACCGAGGCGATGAACCTCTTGGTGAAGAAGATCAAGCGCTGCGGGCACGGCTTCAAGAACTTCGGCAACTACCGGTTACGTGTCCTCTTGCATTGCGCAGCGGCGCTGCGCCCGCAGCGGGGCTCGAGAGCCAAGGGACCGTCAAATCAGCGGCAGCTCAAGAAAAGGGTAGGTGTCCGTCAAGTCAGCGGCAGCTCAGGCTCGAGGACCCAGAGACGATCATGGACTTCCCTGCCGACCTTGACATCCTGTTCACGGAACTCGTCAGCGCACCTGATGCCATTGGGTGCCGAGGGCACGCGTTGACACTTGAGCGCTACCGGGTCAACACTTCTCCCGCGGTTCGACCAGCCTGCCGCGCGAGATTGGCCTAACATAGACACGAGCTTGCGACAGAAGGATGTCGTCGATGGCTCTGACCCGCCTGACGCTCTACCTCCTTGGCGAAGAGGTTGCCGAACCTGCTCAGGCGCTGAACCGCGACAGGACACCTTCCTCCGTCGAACTCAGTCCTGACTGTGGCTTTGAGGGTGTCTTCTACTACGAGTCGCGTCCCGCGACTCCGCCCGCGTGGGTGTCCTTCGTTGGACCGTTACTCACTGCACCGCCCCAGCGGCTTCTTTCCGCATCGGCCTCTGGACTGCTGGTCCTGAAGGCAAGCCAGCGATTGTTCGCCATCACGTTTGGTTACGGCCGCGGCTTCCTCGACCCGTCGAGGATCGAACACCGATTCGGGCTACGGGTCGCACTCAACAGGATCGATCCGAGCCAGATCCGCAGTTTGGACACAAAGACCTTCGAAGATATGGTCGTTACTAGGAACACCCAGGTAAGCCGGAGCTCGGAACTCCCAGCGTTCGGGGTTGACATTTCTCGGGACATCCTTCGAGCCGTGACCGGTGAGCCTCGGGACAAATCGCTCGCAAAGAGATTGTCGGGTGCTGACGCTCTTGTCGCGAATGTGGAGATCGCTTCCTCTGCCCTCTCGACGTTGTGCGCGGAGCTTCTTGCGGCCTATCAAGAGGACTCCTACAAGGAGAACTTTGCGTGGATCGACCACCTGGGACTCGTCGACGACCCCGCCGTTCGCGATGCGCTTGACGAGCAGCTCGTGGAGCAGCTCCGGGTCGGCGACACGTCGAGCACTCACATGGCCATGCCAGAAGCGATCGGTTGGGAGGACATCGACACCTTCAAGATCGCTGGCACTCCGAGCGTTGAGTACGACGACCTCGACCTGGACGCGTACTTAGCCCAGCTCGGTGCCAAACGCGCCGATCTGACGCTCAAGAACATGAAGTCCCGACGTGTCTCAATCCGCTTCAGTCGTTCCAGCGAGTTCGACCCGCGGTGGACATTGCACCAATGTCTCGTCAGCGAGCAGCGGCTCGATTCGAGCTTCTACGTTCTTATCGAAGGTCGTTGGTTTTCCGTCAGCGACTCGCTGGTCTCGGAGGTCGACTCGTTTGCCGCTTCCATTTCGCCCGGTTCTTTGCCGTTGCTTGATGCCCATCCGGGAGAAACCGAGCGCGAGTACAACACGAGGCTCGCCGACTCCGACGAATCACGGTTCCTACTGCTGGACGCGCAGGTGAAGCGACCAGGCGGAGCGTCGAGCGGGATCGAACTCTGCGACGTTCTCGCCTCTAACGGCGAGCTGGTTCACGTCAAACGAAAGTCACGATCGTCGACACTCAGCCACCTGTTCGCGCAAGGCCTCGTCTCCGCGACGACGCTCCTTCAGGATGGGTACTTCCGTGACCAGATCAGGGCCGTTATCAACCAGACCGCAAGCGCGGTGTCGAAATCCCAGTGGCTTAGCCTTGTTCCCGAGTCCGTAGAACACGTGGATCGCTCAAGGTATGCAGTCTCGTACGTCGTGATCGCGAATTCGTCCCGGCATGGGAACGACTGGCTCCCGTTCTTCAGCAAGTTGAATCTGATGCAAAGCGGACGCCAACTCAGCAACTTGGGCTTCGGTCTTCACCTGAACCGCGTGACCGTGACAACGCAGGATAGCTAGGCCACATCAATTCGTACGTCACAGATTCCGTAGGTGTTCTCTTCGAGTTTCTCGAGAACACGGTCGATGTCGGCTGCAACATGTTGCAACTGGCTGGCGGTCATGGTTCTCTGCATCTGCAAGACGGCATCAGCGGTGTGGTCGCCGGCGCGCTTTCCGAACTGCATCTGGACTCCGGGGGCGCGCACAGGTTCGGCCAGCCCGCGAAGTTGACCGGTGTCGTCTGGTTAGTCGGAAAAGGTCCGTTGCGTGCCCTTGACTAGGGAGTTCAATCTTCCAAGTCCGAATGACAGCGCTCAATCCACTGGACACCACGAGGCTCGTCTCCAACTTCGTGTCCACCCTGAGGCACCGGCCTCAGGGGCTGGTGCCTTCTGCACGGCCGTCAGCTTTCAACCCGGATCGTCTTGGCCCCCAGGGAAATCGAACGGGTGTCCGGATGTCCATCGGAGTCCACAGAGCGGCTCTGACCAGGTGCTCGCGTCCGTTCGTGTCTGTCCGCGCCCAGTCGGGTCTGAGCGCTTGGCTACAGAAATGGCTGCACGCGGAGGTTGTCTGAGCGCCTCGTTGCTCATCCACTCCCGCCGCCCCTTGCGCAACGTCCAACACGTCGAGTTCGCCACGCATTCGCGGGTCGCACCGGCTCGACTCATCTCAAATGACTGCCATCCTGCTACTGCCTGCTACAGGGGCTCGCCAGAGCGTTGAGCCATCTTCTCCGCGAGCCGCCTCCGTTTCGCGTAGTTCGGCAGCGCAAGCGCAAGGAGAAGTAGGAATACTCCCGCCGCGGACCAGTGCGCGCTGAACACGTTCATTGCCAGTCCAATCGCGAACACGATGACGAAACCAACTCGCACCATGCCGGCCGCACGACTCAGCGGGCCGATCGTTATGACGTCGCTCCCACCATCGGGCCGCGAGTACCGATAGACAGTTCGTCTCACGTGCCCAACCTACAACTCGGCTGTTCGGACATTGAGAGAACCTCCTTCACCGCCTGCAGGCGCTGTTCCACCAAACCCCCCACAATGCTCGACACCGAGTGACCAGGGCCTCTGGCGTGCCGTATCTTGGTCGGCTGTGGCCGTCCACAACATCGCGCCGCGGGTGATCGCCGGCTCATGGTGCGGAATGGCCGACGAGCCGTTGACCGTTACCGGACCGTTGATCGAGGGCGAGAGCTAGCCGTGGGTTCGAAATACGACGAGCTGTGGACCGAACTGCTCGCCGACCTGCGATCGGCGATTGCGCAAGCCGTGGGAGGCGGTGATCCCCATGTGGTAACTGAGGGCCTTTGCGCGCTGGGCGAGCGCGCCACCTGGTACGGGAAAGCTGAAGTACGGGGCGGCACCGTGTTCACCGCGCCGACGGCACACCTCCGGTCACTGGCGAACGTCGTTACCGCCGGGGGCCTCTGCGCGCCGTGGCCAGAGACAGTATTCGTCTTCACCGTCAACGCCGACGGGTCGTACCTCCGGGTCACTTGTCAGGACCTTGCGCAAGGGCGCTCCGGTCCTTCTGCGAGGCCAGTGACACCCTCCGTTTCGTTCCCGTCTGCCACTCTCGTCCGACCGATGCCGGCTGAAACCATTGACATCGGTCCCACAGAGGCTTGTGCCCGGATCCACGCGCTGCTTCGCCGACTCCCTAAACACCAGAACGCGAACGAGGTCTCCTTCTCGAACGGGCTCTACTTCTTCTACGAGAAGGGCGAGTCCTCCCTCCACGCTCCTGACGGGCGGATAGTTCGCATCGGCAACCATCCGAGGGCGCAGGATCGCCTCCGGACGCGCCTCGGTGATCACCTTCGCTCCGGCCCAGGTGCCAAGAACGGGAGCGTCTTCCGCCGCTACCTGGGAGGGGCGCTCCTGCGACGACGGGACCCGACCTCGGCCTGCTTGCGACCTGGGCCTGGCCTAGGTCACTGGGAGCGCCAGGACGCAAAGGCCTGTGGGATGTGCGCGGACGTCGAAGCCGAAGTGCAGGCCTACATGACCGAGAACCTGTACTTCCGCTGCGTGCGCATCGACGATTTGCTCGAGCGAAACCGCTTCGAGGCTTTCTTGATTGCCGCCGTCGCTGCCTGCCAGCTGTGCGGCCCGTCCCGGCACTGGCTGGGGCTGCACGCCTATCCGCAAACGGTCAGGGCAAGCGGCCTGTGGAACGTACAGCACGTCGACGGGCCATCTGTCACGACACGAGAGCTCGACCAGTTCGCCGAGCTGGTGGACTCGTCGCCGATGACACCTAGTCTTGGTGAGTTGCCTTCACTCGACCGGACGCTCCTCTTGATTCCCTGTAGCGCCTCCAAGGCCGGCACGACCGACCCTGGACTTCGGCCCGTCACGGTCGCCGACTTCCTTGGCGACGAGTCGAAACGCCTCCTCGAGGAGGGTCGAGCGCTCTCCTTCGCCCGCAAGGACGTGACCTTCGAAGAAGCCTCCGAGCTGCGACCAGCCATCGCTTACTACACGGGCCAGCCCTACGCGACACCCGGCGTGCGACAAGATCTCGTCGGAGCGATCAGACGAGGACTGCACTGCCTGATCGTTTCCGGAGGCTACGGGCTGCTTCGCGCTGAGGAGCCGATTCACCGCTACGGCGCTTACTTGGGCAACCAGACCCGGGACGTCTGGACGCGACGTGTGCCGACAATCCTTCACGACTACGTGCGCCGCAACGGCATCATTCGTTCGATAGCAGTGCTCTCGTCTGCCTACGCGAGCGTGCTCCCCGAGCGCCTAGCGCCCGAGGAGACGCGAATCGTCCCGAGCTTCGATCGGGCGGTAGACAACGGGTCGCCGATGCGTGTCGTACCGGAGCGGGTCGGCCGCGCGCTCGCCGATGTGCTCGCTGCCCTCTGAGGTGGTACCAGGGCTGCAGCAATCGACCCGACGACCGGCCGGGCACGGGAGCGATGCTGCACCCAGGCGACCAACGTTTTCCGCGCGGAAGACTCGGCCTTTACCAGGACGTCGCCTTCGGTGAACCCGAACGGTTCGAGCGCTGGAACAAGCGCGACCGGGTGGAGAGCTGTGAATGCTGATCGAACCCGGACGCGGTGCAACTAGGGAAGAGGGATGAGATCGGAGAGACCCAGGATTCCAAGTGCCGGGACATGCGGGACTGTGGGGAACGCTCAGGCCGTGGTCGAAGTGGTCGTCGCGCTCATGCCTGGATGCTGACGACCGATGAGTCGAAGTTCGACCAGCTTGTTCACATATGGGTACCCCGAGAACATAGATGCGCCCGTCGCCACTATGCGAGTCGTTATCGCGGTGATCATCGCGACCTTGTCCGTGTCGTCGGTCGTCGCCCACTCGTCCTGGACCTGGCGGAAGTACCGCTCGTAGTTTGACCACCTATTCCCAAGACCTTCGTTGTCAACGACGGGGAACACCCGTGGCAGAAGGAAGTGGCAGAACTTGGAAGCGAAGACTGGTGAGTTCGAGCGGGTGGGCTTAATGGTGGCGACGAGGGTCGGGAACGCCGAGACCTGCTCCCACTCGACTGTCGTGATGTCGGCGTCGAGCAGGTGCTCGCAGGTTTCAATCCAGACTCGCCCGAGTTCGCCAGCGCACTGAACAAAACGGCCTGTCAAGACGTCACCACTGTCCCGACCCCGGGTCGCCCGCCACCGGTTAAGCCGACCGAGGAACGGTTTCCACCAATCGAGGGTGAAGTTGCCGTGAGGGTTGTCGGCGATCCAGGACCGGTACTTGGCGTTGCCGAGGTCGCTCCCCCAGTCTCGGCGGCTGTCCCAGAAGACGAGGCCGGCGCGGAGTTCACGAAGCGCCTGGGACGGCTGCTCGGTGTGCCCTTGAACGATCGGGTCTTCCACAGCCGAAGTCTCCCACGGAGGTAAGACGACCCGCCGATGGTTTGATCGTTCGGGCACGTCGGGGAGCGTGTCGCACCCTGTGGATATTGTTCCGGTCATGGTGGACAACACGTGGTCGACCCGTGAGGGTCCGGTCCTGGAAGCGATGTACTGGGCGTCAGAGTCGGGAACGGATCTCGGGCAGGCAGCCCACGATGCCGTTCCGGATCTCCCTGAACGCGTGCTGCAAGAGATGCTCCTGACTCTGGCCCAGGACGACTACCTCGAAGCGCACGTAACGAAAACGGCCGGGGACGTGCCGACGGTGATCCCGACCAGGCTGATGGCCAAGGGCAGACGGGCCGTTGGGCAGTGGCCGAGCGAGGACCTAGAGGTCGAGCTGGCTCGGGTAATCGAGCGATTGGAGGAGGAAGAGACCGATCCCGAGCGAAAGAGTCGGTTCCAGAAGCTGCGAGAAGCACTGTCCGATGCCGGCAAGGACGTCGTCGCGAGGGTCATCGCTGAGTTGCTCAAGTCGCTAGGGGGTCACGTCGCCTGATCGGCGCCCGGCAAGCGAGCGAAAGCCCCGAATCAAGACGAGGCGGAAGGGACATCGCTGCCGACCTTGACATCCTGTTCACGGAACTCGCTGCGTGCCTCGATCGGAGGTAGTTGCAAACATTTGTCAACTAGACGCGGCGATCAGCTTCGTTCATGCTGTCGGCAGGAGGTCATCCGTGATCAAGTACGACGCCCTAACCGACTACCTGAACCAGCGCAGCGAGATCTCGTTCACCGTCAGCTTCACCGAGCTCGACCAGATTGTCGATCTGCCCGCTTCGGCGAAGCAGCACCCCGCCTGGTGGGCGAACAGCCGTAACTCCCATTGGCACGCGAGCGCGTGGCTAGACGCCCGGTACAACGCGACGCCCGACTTCGTGACCGGGAGGGTCCTGTTCGAGCGAGGTGGCGATCAGGGCCGCGGCATCGGCGGATCGAAACGGCCGAGGGGTCTCGCTTGAGAAGCACACTCGCTGCAATCACCGTCGATGCTTGGGTTTCCATCCGGAGTTGTCTACGTGGAATGCGCAGCAACTCTGCACTTGTGGTGACGCATCCGAGCCCTGCGAGATGAACGCCACCACGTAGCCTCGTCCATTGCCTCACGCCGGGTTAGGCATCGCTTGCCCGTGGAACTGCACACCTTCTCTTCTCCCACCTTTAGATGTTCGCGCCAGCGTGTGTTAGCAGCGCTCTATAGCGACCCCGCACGCTCGGCAGATTGGCCTCCATCGAGCTCGAAACACGACACACCAACGCTGCGCTCGCGGCATGATCATCTCAGCCAATCTGTCCGGAGAAACGGCCACAGCGCAGATCACGCGCAGCTGGCTAAGCGGACAGCCGAAACACCCGTTGCGCCTCGTCGTAGTGCTCAGCGATCAGCTCTCGATCCGGCCGCAGGGTTGGCTCCAGTCGGAGTTCAGCTCCGTCGACGGACTTATACGTGGGAAACCGATCCAGCATCGGTGCCGTCTGGATCCGCCACGAGTCCGGATTGACTGCGATCAGCTTCGCATCAAACAGCGCGTGATAATCCCGGCGCAACAGAAGTCCGCCGTTTGGATGATGCTCAGGCCTTCTTGCGTACTGATACAAGTGCGCCGCTTCAAGGGTCTGGGGCGGTTGGTCGCCGGTGAAGGCACAGCGCTCACCGAACCTCTCCATCATGAGAAATCTGAATTCACGTTGTCCCCGCCGGCGGCGGACAATGGCCGAGACGTGTCCACCCCTGATGACGTCCACAAGAACCGGAGGCAGCGACGGTTCGAGAACCGCGCCCGTTCCAGAGACCCAGTCAAGAAGTGGCGCAACCTTGTCAACATCGAGAGGGCGCATAGAGTTGAACGTGTCCGCCGTCGCGAGTGCGTTTTGGAGCAAGGGATCGGAGCGCGTCGTGGGACGAGCGGCTTCGATCCAAGTGTTCGCGTAGTAAGCACGGAATTTCGTAACGCGCCGAATCTCGACAATCAGTTCACTCGGTTCAAACTCCGCCGCACACGAATCGCACTTGCCGCTCGGCACCATCGAGCGCCGCAGTCGCCAACGAGTGTGGCGACACACCGGACACAACCTGATTTCCTTGAGAGCGTTGTCCTCTCGCTCAATCCATTCCACGTAGCCGAAACCGGCCACGTACTCGTCGGACCGGACAACGATGAGGTCGCCCTCCCGAATACGACGGCAGTTGGCTACATTCGAGTCGTAGCTGTAGTAGATCCCGGCCGAGTCGTCGTAACCCCTATTTGCCGCCCAGGATCGTTCGGCGTCGCTCTTCATCACAAGCAGCCAGGCCGATGGCCGGCCCAACGCGTTCACGATCGGAGTCTCTCAGACTTTTCGCCAACGCGAGCGATAGAGAGAACGCGGGTGCACTCCCGGCTTGGAATGGGATGCGTGAAGCGCCGGTCAGCCCGCTTTCAGACAACCAGCCCGCCCTGAGCGGCCGCCGATTTGATGGACACCTACCCTGAGTTCGGTGCTACCCAGCTCGGAGAGGAGTCCACGTGCCCCGTCCCCATCCACCCGAGTTCCACGGGCGTGCCGTTGAACTCGCCCGTGAGCGTGCGAAGCCGATCGCGTTGATCGCCGAGGATTTCTGGATCTCCGAGAACTGCCTAAGAAACTGGCTGCATCAGGCCGACCTCGACGAGGGCCGTCGCGAGGGCCTGACGACCGACGAGCGCAGGCGGCGATCATCCCCCGCGTTGAGGCCGCCGAGGGGTTACCCTCACAACGATGCTCGCGTACGTCGCGACGAAGTCGCAGTTCCTTGAGGACGCTCCTGAGATCGCCGACATCGTTAGAAACGCGGTCGCGCGGAATCTGAAGGTTCGACTGTCGATCCACTCGCCTGAGTTCAAGAGCTGGCAGAACTCCCTCGGCAACGCGATGTTTCATGTCCTCAACACGGACAAGATTCCTGGCAACACAGGTGTCGCGATTGAATATCGAATCCACGGCCGTCGCCAACGGATCGACGTCATGCTCTCCGGACTCGACCACGATGGGATTCGCAGCACCGTGGTTGTTGAGCTCAAGCAGTGGTCTGAGATCCACACCTCCCTTCTCCCCGATCATGTCTTGACCTTCCTGGGTCAGGGTCAGCGTGATCTCCCCCACCCCTCTTACCAGGCATGGTCCTACTCAAGACTCCTCACTGACTTCTATGAAGTCGTCACTACCGACCCGATCCGGATCCATCCGTGCGCGTTTGTCCACAACTGCCTTGACGGTTCCGTGCTCCGCGACTCCTCCATGAGTGACCTTCTGAGCAAGGCGCCAGTCTTTCTCAAGGGCGAGAATGCAGCTCTGCGGCAATTCATATCCGCCGCTGTTGAACGCGGCGACGACGTAGCGGGCCTCTACCGCATTGACGAGAGTCCGATCGCTCCGTCGAAGCAGCTCGTTCAGGCGCTGACCTCGATGCTCGAGGGAAACGAGGAGTTCGTCCTCATCGACGAGCAGAAGACCGCGTTCGAATCGATCATGGCCCGGGTACAGTCCGTTCCGCTAGGAAAACGCTGGGTCTTCCTCATCCGGGGGGGACCAGGGACCGGCAAGTCGGTGATCGCGGTCAACGCGCTCGTGCGACTCCTCCAGCAAGGTCTCAATGTCCGCTACGTGACGAAGAACGCGGCCCCGCGTGCTGTGTACAAAGCAAAACTCCAAAGGCGTTCAAAGGAAGCGGATTTCAGCAGCTTATTTGTGAGCTCGGACATGTTCTACAACGTCGAGGAAGACGCCTATGACGTCCTCCTGGTCGACGAGGCGCATCGTCTGGTGCGCAACTCAGGCGTCTACGGAAACCTCGGACACAATCAGATCGCGGAGATCATGCGGGCCGCCCGGGTCACCGTGTTCTTCCTCGACGAGAGCCAGCGGGTCACGTGGCGAGACATCGGAACGGTCGACGAGATCACGGCTTGGGCATCACAACTTGAGGCGCCGCTCGAGTGTCTTGAACTTTCCGCGCAGTTCCGTTGTGCTGGATCGGATGAGTATTTGCAGTGGATTGACTCCCTCCTCAACCCGGATGAACATCGCGTCGTCGACCTGACCACGACTGACTACGACATCCGAGTTGTCGATTCGCCTTCGGAACTGCGTGACCTCGTCTTCGAGAAGAACTGCTCCAACAATGCCTCTCGTCTTCTCGCCGGATACTGCTGGGACTGGGTCAGCAAGAAGGATCCTGCTGCCTACGACATCGCGTTTCCCGGCACCGACTTCGCGATGCGCTGGAATCTGACCAGAGACGGGTCTGCGTGGATCATCGCTCCGGGCTCTGTGAACGAGATCGGATGCATCCACACGTGCCAGGGTCTCGAAGGCGACTACATGGGCGTCATCATCGGACCCGACCTCGTCGCGAGAGAGGGGTTGCTGAGAACCGACCCAGGCGGGAGGGCAAGAACCGACCTGTCGCTCCGAGGGTGGAAGAAGGCAGCGAGAGAGGACCGCGAGAGTGCACTCGCCAGAACAGATGAGCTCATCCGCAACACCTACCGCACGCTTCTCACCCGGGGCATGAGAGGCACATTCGTCTACTGCACCGATCGGGAGACAGGACAGTTCTTCCGTGACCAACTTGCAATGGCCCGCGCGTCGGCTGCCCATGGCGGATAGGACACGTCGATGACCGTACTTGACGAGTTACGCGCTGAGCTGAGGGTCTTCGCTGAAGCCCGCGACTGGCTGATGTTCCACGATCCGAAGAACCTCGCGATGGCGATTGCGAGCGAGGCTGGTGAGCTGCTCGCCGAGTTCCGATGGCTTTCTCCTGCTGAAGCCGACCCCGCAGCTCTGAGCCAAGAACGTCTGGCGGCGGTCCGTAGCGAAATGGCCGATGTACTGATCTTCCTGATCCGCATGGCCGATGTACTGAACGTAGATCTTGTCGAGGCAGTCAGATCGAAGTCGCGAATCAATGAAGAACGTTTCCCTGCTCCATCCTGATGAAGGTCCGATCAGTCAATCAAACGCGCCATCTCCCGACGCACCCTCTCCACGAGCCCCAAAGGCGGTCGCGTAGGCACAAGGATGTGCCTCCCAAGACGAATTGCCGACAGTAGGTCGCGTGCGACAATCTCATGAACGAAAGCCGGGGGTCTGCTGCAGGTCAAACCGCTTTCGGCAAGGTGGCCCGCTAATCGAGATTGTCCACTAAGTCGTCATCACCGATCGTGCTCAGGCTCTTGGGGTCCTTACGGACGCGCCCCGTCTTGCCGGTCGCGAGGTCGATCTTGTAGAAGACGTCGCCATAGTCGTTGATCCACTGGAGGACGGTGTTCCTGCCATAGGTGCGCTTCTTCTTGAGCTTCGTACCCGTGTCCTCCTTGACGACGAGGTTTGAAATGGCACCCTTGGAGTTGTGCTCAACATCGATCACGCGGTAGGTGGTCATCTAGAAGTTCAGACCACCAAGCAGCCGAGCGATTGGTGCGTCGAGCAAAGCGTGCACAACGACGGCTATGAGAGCGGATACCCACGCAGCCACGTCGCCGGCGATCTTCTTCACTGCGATCCAAGTAGCTCCACCGACGATGGCGTGAGACGCGGCCTTTGCCAACGGAGTTGGATTGTCTGCTGTTCCGAATGGTGCGTTCATCACTGACCTACCTTCCTGATTTGCGCGTCGTCCTCTTCGGCGCTCTCTGCGAGAGCGCACTGGCGGCGACGCTCTTGACGGACTTCGATGCCTTCGGACTCTGGAGCACCTTTGAAGCCTTCGAGGCGACTTTTGCGCTTGTCTTACGTTGTGCAGGCATTTCAATCCTTTCTGGGGCGTTTCGACATTAGTTAGCAGTCTCGCGCCGAGAGTGCCAGGTTTCAAGCGCGTAGTTCCAAGCGAGTAAGTACCACTACATGTGGGGTCTCAGAATTGAACGGCACCTACATATTGTATCTCGCCGCGTCAACCAAGGAAAGTGAGTGCTCTTCTGCCTACACAACCCCAGAAGTTTCACCCTGGCCGGACCGCCCCGACTTGGCGGTGGCGTAGCCCCGCCCTATTGCTGGTCGCAGGGCGGCGAGTATTGGATCCTGATCGCGGCTTCAAGCGCCATTCGAGCCCGCTGGTCACAGCGGCACGCGGAGTAGTACAGCCCGTTCTTCTTGTAGCCGTTCCAGCATGACGAGGTGCTCTCGGGCTGTACCGTCGATGCCGAACACTCTTTCGACATCGCCGCGGTGCTCGACCGCCCAACGACGATCTACGCGCTCGCGAAGGACCGGGGATCAGCCTCCGTCGGCGCCGGTCCACTGATCACGGCGTTCTGCGACGAGCTCATCGTCGCAGCGGAGCGTCAAGCGACGAAGCGTCCCGGCCGCCGACTCGACCCGCCGCTCCTCGCCCTGCTGGACGAGGCACCTTCGATCGTGCCCCTCCCGGGTTTGCCGAACCTCGTCGCCGACGGACGAGGCCGCGGCATCACGACGGTGCTGTCGATGCAGTCGTTCTCCCAGGCGACCGCGCGTTGGCGACCGACCGGCGCGGCGACGATCCGCAATGCCGTCACCGTGACCGCGGTCTTCGGCGGGTTGTCGGTGGCCTCGGACCTCGACGAGCTCTCGCGCCTTTCGGGCACCCGACGCGTCCCGCGTCGAACGTCCAACGAAGGATCGGCGGGAGACCGGACGAGCGTCTCGACCTCGCAGGTCGACGAGGCCGTCCTCACACCCGCGGAGATCCACACGCTCGGCGACGGCGAGTTGCTTCTCTTTTGGGGGCGGCTGCGACCGGTGCTCGCCTACGCGCCCGGCACCTGGGAGGGGAAGGACGCGCAACTGATCGCTGCAGACGAGGCCGCGGCGAAAGCCGCGAACGACCAAGAGAGAGGAGCTCGACCTTGAGCACGACCATCGAGGCGACAATCGTCGACCCGGCAGAACGGGACGAGGTGCCGAGGTGCTGGACAGGCGAAGCTCGGGGGCTCGCCGGCAGGTTCAGCTTCTCATCGGCTACCCGGCCGTGGAACTGGATGGAACTCGACGCCGAGGACGCCGACAAGCTCTTCGCGCTCCTCTCCGGCTTTGTCTCCTACTTCAACGCCCGCTACGCAGACCGCCCCGAGCAACGCATCCCGCCGTGCTGGGCGGAGCACGGCGCGCTCGTCGAGGAGCTGACGACGCTCTTCTGGGCGCGTTGGCACGCCTTCGAGTCGCCGCACGCATCAATCGGCGGCGCGCAGTACTGGCACAGCTACACCCTTCCCTCCTTCTACGAGCGGATGCGGGGCTGGCTCGGCAACGGTCTCGTCGCCTGCCAGCACGGCCACCACCGCGACGTCGAGGATCGCCCGGTCGGAACGGCACGCGCCTGGGAGCTCCGGACTGAGGTCATCGCGTCGCTCGACTTCGTGCGACGAACCACGAGCCCACGCTCAGCGAGGGATGCCGACGACCCGACGGGCATCGTCGTCGCGTTCTTGGACAGAGAGGAGGAATCACGATGAGCCAAGTCGTTCGTCCGGAACGGACCAGTCAGAAGGTCGCCCGGTCACTACTCGAGCTCGCTGCGGCCCTGGCTGCTGACGACACGGATCTGCTGAACGTGCCGACAGTTCCCTTAGAAGGAGATGGCGACCATGCGCGCGGCATCGGCGTGGGAAGCAACCATGGGCCCGAGCGACTCACGCTCACCGTCGAGGAGGCGGCGCGATCACTCGGAGTGTCGCGTGCGCATGCTTACGAGCTCGCGGCTCGGGGGGAGATCCCAACGCTCCGCCTCGGGAGGAGGATCCTCGTCCCGCGGGAGGCGCTTGTCCGCATGATGTGTGGCTGACTCGCCCGGATCGTTCAGTCTGGACGATTGGCGCGATTTGGCGTTCCGTTCGCGACCGTTGCACACCAGCACTTATATGGGCTGCACAACCAAGGTGAGTGCGCAAGCGATAGGGGGTGACCAACTTGTCAATGGGTTAGTGCATCAAGGCTTCGAGCGTTGCGGTACCCGCCGCGTCGGCGGGGAGGACTTGGTATTGCCTTCTGCGCTTCCAAGCTGGCGCTCCAACGCAGTGAAAGCGGTGATGATTTCCGGTGCCTCGTACGCGCGGTTACGACGACCGATGTTGACCTGCTTGACGATGCCTGCACTCTCCAGCTGCGCGATGGCGTTATTCGTTGCTTCAAATGATCGTTCAACAAGCGCTGCTGCGCTGTTTACTGTCACCACTGGCGCACCGGGGAGTGCCCGCAGGAGAAGGTCAGAGGCTGAGTTCTTCCGTACCGTTCCGAGACGGGAGCGCCACCGCTCCTGGACTCGTTGCGCACGCTGTTCGAAGTCCGTAGCGTCGGCTACCGCTCGCGAGCACGCAATGGCAAACTGCGCGATCCACCTGTTGGCCCCGGCGTTGGCTTCTCGACTCGTCACCGGCCCCCGATAGCGGACACCTTCCAATGCGGTGATGTAGTCCTTGGCCCATGTGGCGAGGATCAGGGAGACAGGTGGCAACACCCGGCACGCAAGGCCACGTCGGCGTAGCACCAGGTGGATGAGCGCTCTTCCTGTCCTGCCATTCCCATCCACGAAAGGATGGATCGTCTCGAACTGGGCATGTGCAATGGCTGCTTGGGCCACGGCAGGGAGCCCGTTCTCGTTGCAAAAGGCGCATAGGTCGGCCATGAGATCGCTGACATGCTCTGGTGGTGGCGGGACGTAAGCAGCAGAGCACGGGTTGTACGAACTGCCGCCAATCCAGTTCTGCTGTTCGCGTATGCGTCCTCCATGTTCATCAAGCCACGTCCCAGCGAGCAATCGTCGGTGGACATCGAGAACAAGGTCGAGGGTGATGGGATCGCCCTCTCGAACGTGTTCGACGCCAAAGACCATGGCGTCAATGTTGCCGAGCACCTCACTGGCGGTAACGTCCGAAGGATCGGTGTCCAGGTTACGGGCGACCTCGGCATGGAGCAGTCGCCGGGCGCCGACCACCAGCCCTTCAATGCGAGAGGAGGCGACTGTCTCTGCTCGGAGCAGGATACGGGCGAGTGCTTCGCTGTCGGCGAGGGCGGAAGCTTCGACGTCCAGGCGCGTGATCGCAGCTTCGGCTTCTGCCACCTGGGCGGCGACATCGCCGTTGAGGGTGAATGTGCGACCGACGAGCGGATCGGGAACGTACGCTTCGTACTCACACGGACGACGGTCCTTCTTGGATTGCCCTGCAAAGTCGGCAGTCCACCGGCGACGGATAACCTTGGACATGGATTCTCCTTGTTCAAGGTTATGGTACTACCTTGAACAAGGCTGGGGCTATTCACACTCAGTACAGCTTGCCCTCCCGCGTCGGATGCTCGGTAATGTCGGTCATCCAGAGCTGGTTCGGCCCGTCGCGGTCAAAGACACCGTTCACCAGGTCCTCGGTCGTCGCCCGATGCACGAGGTTCGTCTTGCCCCGACTGTGATTCTCCCGGCACCCGACATGCCATTGAAACTCACGGTCACGAAGCCAATGGACACCGATGCCCAGCTAAATAGCGATCCGAGGGCGACGATGGCTCCGGCGATCGCGGCGACAATAGGAAGTATCCTTGTGGGCAGTAACGATGACGGCAGGTTCGGCGATATCTCTATCGAGTTCGGCTTTCCCGCCGAGGATGATTCTCCTTCAGGGGGGTGAGACACTTTTCATCTCCCTTCCTGGGTGCTCGATTTCCGCTTTGCCCAAGCCTCGACATAGCCCTTGGTCTTGCGGGGCCGACGATCTTTGCCTCGGCGTGAGACCGCTCCCCCTACGGGTTTGCCTTCGGCTCGGCGTCTTGCCAAACCCGCCCGAATCCGTTCACTGCGCCGAGCAGATTCTTGCTCGGCCATCCAACCGGCGAAGGCGACGAGCACGTCCTGAACTTCGGGTGAGCCGTTCAGCCAACTCTCCTTGACACTCACGACAGTGCAGCCCCGTTCACGGAATTGGCGCAGGATTCGCAGCGCGCCGCCGGCACCTTCCCGACTAATTCGGTCGAGTGCCCACACGATCAGCACCTTGAACTTTCCGCGCCAAGCATCATCGAGCGCGCGTTGCAGCGCCCCTCGATACTCGCTCGCCTCCTTCCCACCGTTCCAGGCGCTGTCGCTCACTTCGTAGCGCTCGGCAACCTCGTAACCGTGGTGCTCGGCGAAGTGTTCGAGGTCCGGCACCTGATTGTCGACGATCTCGTGGCCGGTGCAAACGCGATTCCAGAGGGCTGCATTGGTCATACAAAGGACTTTAGTCTAATTGATCTCGGGACTGCGAACCAGCTCGGTCAAAAACCGCAAATCAGCGCGTCCTCGAGTGGACCCCGGAGCGGGAAATCCAATTCACATCGACAGACGTCCGTTGGTCGCACCGATACCCCGGGGGTTCAGCGCCGATTTGTTACCACGATTGTTCTGAAGCCCCTCGGAAATTCGCGGCAAATCTGCAACCTCTGCGGCATCCGCTTCTCAAGCGCCGCAGACGTAACGTTCCGATGGTTCCGGCAGTTATTGCTCGCTACCTTGCCCGACGGGTGGGCGATTCAGATGAACTCCCAAGGCTCTTACGTCTTGGTTCGGCTGAGCCGCTTGCTGAAGACCCCACGCGTTCCTGATCTGATTGAAGATCTCTACGAGAGTGCTCCGAGCAAACTGCCGGGCGATGCACTCGACGGTTGAGCAGCTGGGGGCTGCGGTGCAGCTCGCCTTCATCAAACGCCTCGAACACCTTGGGCAGTTGTGTTTCGACCTGCTGCCACCGCCGTTTGGTGAGCTCAGGCAGGTGCTTCACAAAGTCAGCGACGCGGGCTGCTTCGGCAGGACGCCTTTCCTTTGTTTCCATTCCCCGGCCGAGGTGAAACGGCTGAAGTCGACCCGTTCCCGGGTTGCTGTTCGTCCGTCAGCGAACCCCTCCTACAGTTTCATCAGCTCATGAACGGCCGCCGACACGTCGGCTGGCTGTGGCACAAAGGCGTCTTCGAGCACTGGACTAAACGGCACCGGCGTGTGAGGTGCGGTGACGCGTCGTATCGGAGCGCGAAGATCGGAAAAACCATGCTCGGCGACGAGCGCCGCGATATCGGATGCAAGCGAACACCTGGGATACGACTCGTCGACTACTACTAGTCGATGGGTTTGCCCGACGGAGTTCAAAATCGCGTCAGAATCGAGCGGCGAATAGGTTCGCGGGTCGATGACTTCTGCTTCGATCCCATCGGTGGCCAGCAAGTTAGCCGCGTCGAGCGCGGTGTGCACCATCTTCTGAATCCCGACGATTGTGACGTCACTACCTTGCCGGCAGATGCGAGCTTGGCCGAGAGGTACTCGCTTGGCCTCGACTGGAACATCCCCAGTTCTCATGTAGAGCCGCTTGTGCTCCATAAAGATAACTGGATCAGGGTCATCAATCGCCGAGAGGAGTAGACCCTTCGCGTCGTCAGGAAACGCGGGCGCCACCACTTTGAGGCCGGGCACGTGGGTGAACAGCGAGTACAGGGTCTGGGAGTGCTCGGCTGCAGCGCGAAATCCAGCCCCGGTGACCGTGCGGACGACCATCGGTACCGACATCTTCCCGCCATAGACATAGCGCAGCTTCGCTGCCTGGTTCAGCAGCTGGTCAAATGACGTACCGAGGAAATCGACGTACATGATCTCGGCAACCGGCCGGAGACCCGCGAGGGCCATTCCGATCGAGGCACCTATGAAGCCCGTCTCGGCGATGGCGGTATCGATTACGCGACGCCGACCGAAAAGTGGGAGCAGGCCTTTGGTCACTCCGAATGGTCCTCCCCAAGCATCCGCGGCCTCCGGGTACGCGTCGTCCCTGCCCGCGCCTCCAGCGATGTCCTCTCCGAGGAGGACCACTCGTTCGTCACTTTCCATCGCCTGGCGTAAAGCTTCATTGATGGCATCTTTCATATTTAGGGCGCGAGTCATCTGGTTGGCGTCTCCTCGGGATATGTGGTGTACACGTCGGTGACGAGCGAAGTGAGCTCGGGCCACTCGGCCTCTTCGGCGTGGCGGAACGCACCATCGATCTCCGCGCGCACCTCCGTGTCGATCTCGTCGAGAGAATCGGCCGTCACCTCGCCTCCTGAAATGACCTTCTCGCGAAAGGCGAGCAGCGGATCTCTTGCGCGCCAGTACTCGACTTCCTTGGGCGGCTTGTAAGTCTGCGTGTCACCTTCGTACTGCCCCCCGTAGCGGTAGGTTTTCGCCTCGAGCAGGAACGGACCCCCGCCGCGTCGCGCTCGGTCAATTGCCTCCACGGCGACCGATCGGACTTCGAACAAGTTCATCCCATCAACTGTCGCGGCTTTGATTCCGTACGGTCCTGCCATCTCGGCGACCGACTGGCAACGAAGGTGGTAGTCAACCGCGGTCGCCTCGGCGTACAAGTTGTTCTCGCATACAAAGAGAACCGGTGCACGGAACATCGCCGCGAAGTCGAGCGCCTCGTGCCAGGCACCCTGATGGACAGCGCCATCGCCAAAAAAAGCCACTGCCACCTGTGTGCCGCCTAAGAAAGCCGAAGCGAACGCCGCCCCGGTCGCGATCGGCAAGCCTCCCGCGACAATTCCCATCCCGCCGATTATGCGAAGCGACTGGTCGACAGCGTGCATCGAGCCGCCCTTGCCACCGCATATGCCATCAGCCTTGCCATATACCTCACTCGCGATCGCAGCAAGCGGGACGCCGCGGGCGATTGCGTGTCCGTGGTTGCGATAGGTGGAGGTGATCCAGTCATCGCCAAGCAAGAGAGGGATCACACCACAGGCAACCGCCTCTTCGCCCGAGTAGGTGTGGGTGTAACCCGGCAAGACATCTGCGGCCTTAAGCTCGCTGATCCGCTCCTCGAATCGCCGAATACGCACCATTCGCGTCCACAAATCGAACAATGTCGCACGGTCAAGCTGCTCCATCCATGCCCTCCTGTATCAGTAGGCCGCTACCCAGAGCCGCGATGTCTACGCTGAGTAGACCACCCGCGGCAACAAAAGACTCCCCTCTCAGTGCGCCAAGCCCCCATCGGTCTTATCGCCGCTGGCCGATGACGCCGAATGTGCAGCCGCCGCTCTGCTGTTAGAACTCCCAACAATTGGGAGGCTTCCCCGGACGATGGCGTATCGCGGCGTTTCGTTTCGCAGCAGTGCCTCTATATCTCTAATAACAATATCACTATGATGCTCGCGTACATCATCCGCGGCTCCAGCAATGTGCGGCGTGGTAATAACGTTAGAAAGGCGCAGGAGCGGATGATCCCTCGGTATCGGCTCCGTCCAAAAGACATCCAGAGCTGCCCCACCCAATTTCCCGTTTGTTAAGGCCGTGATCAGTGCGACTTCATCGACCAGCGCGGCCCTTGCGGTGTTAACAACAAGACCCTGACGACCGAGCAGACTCAATTCCCTTTCACCAACGGCAGGACTATCTCCCGGATCTACTGCTGCATGAAGCGAAACTATGCTCGCAAGGTCGAACAATTCGTCATGACCAACACTTCGAACCGTTTCCGAGAACCTTGTTACATACGGATCGTGCACAAGTACCGTAGCCCCGAAGCCTTCAGTGAGCCTCCGAGCAACCGAGCTCCCAACCGCGCCATAACCAAGAATACCGACGGTCGTATAGGCCAGCTCGTGACCTCGAAAATGAAAGTATGGGAGGTCTTCTCCAACGTTCCACCCGCTCGTTCTCAGGTGCTCATGCCCAGCCACGATCTGCCGCTGCAAAGCAAGGATCAAACCGATCGTAAAGTCGGCTACCGATTCCGCGTTCCTTCCTGGCGTATTGAGAATCCATAGACCTCGATTCCGAGCGGCTTCGAGATCAATATTTGTCGCATTGCCTCGACATGCAGCCACTATTTTCAAAGATGGGCAGCGCTCGAGAATCGCCGCATCGATCCGCTCCAGCTCGCAGATCAAGACGTCAGCGGTCGATATTGCGGACACGAGCTCGTCCCCTTCGAGAGCTCGCCGCGTCACGCCCCACCCGCACTGCCGAGTTTCAAATCCAAGCTCTTCAAGGCGGCCTATTGCCGTATCCGGCATTTCTGCGGTTACAATGGCTCTCATTTCGATCTTCATCCTTTCTCAGGGGATCTCTTGATCTCATGCGCCACGGTGACGGGCCCCCTTATTGGTACTCATGGTCGTATGCATGCAGATAGGCCCCATAGGCTTCCTCGTAAGCAAATGGGGCGGTCGGACAAACTTCAGTCACCGGTGCACAACGCGACCCATGGGAATTTCCGTGTGCGCGCTCCACGAGTGCTGCAGCCGCGAAGGCTGCAGGTATATTCTCATCGGATATCTCAATGGGTCGATTAAGCACATTGGCCAGGATGGCTACAACGGAGCGTGCGGCACCACCACACAGGAGAATTCTTTTGCATCCTTCGGGGACGACGGCTACGAGGTCTTCGACATTCGATCGGATACCGAAAGCGTGGGCCTCTAGTCCGGCCAGCACGAGTTCCTCCGCCGTCGTCGTTTCCTTCAGTCCGAGAATGGCACTGGGTGATCGGGTCGACCAGACTCGCTCGGTCCAGTGTGGGTGGGCGATTAGGGAAATGACCCTCGAGCCTCCGTGTGGTAGCCGAGCCTTAACCTCTCCCGCCGCTGAAGTGATCTGCCGAAGCCACCCGAGCATGGTGCCTGGGTAACCGACATTCGTCTCGGCCGCCCACAGCCCTCGTTCGAGGTGGGTCGATACCCACGGACGACACATCGGGTCTTGAACCGGGTGAGACGTGGCAACTTGCACAGGGGTGCTTGATCCGGCAACGACCGTAATCGAGCCCGGTCCCAGGCCCCCCAAGCCCATCGCTGCCATCTGTGCATCCGCACCACCAGTGACTACTGGAGTCCCCGCCAGCAATCCCCCGATCAACAGTGCCGATTCGCGATTCACATTGCCCGCTATCTGGCCTGATTCACACACCGTGGCAAAGCGGCTCCGAGGGAGTTCCAGCGCGTCAAGGATTTCCCATGCCCAATCACGCGCCCCAACATCCGCCAGCTGGCCCGCACACACGAACGACATCTCGCTGGTTCTTGCGCCGCATAGTTTCCACACAAGCCAGTCGTGGAGGAACAAAACGGTGTTCGTTGCTGCCCAGCGATCGGGTTCCTCCTGCGCGATGTGCATTAGCTTTGGCAACGTGAGTTCTGGTGCCAACCAATGGCCGGTGATCCGGTACAAGGTTTCCCGACCAATGCGACTTTCGAGGATCTTCAGTTGACTAGAACCGCGCCGATCACTATTGAGAATCGCCGGTCCTAATTCACCTTCACTGCCAACGAGTACGAAGCCTTGGCGTAGCGAGGTCACGGAGATGCCGGCGAGCTCCACCAACTCTCGTCGGCTCGTGCCAAGTACTCTTTGTAACCCGGCAGAAACGGCGCTCCAGAGAACTTTCGGGTCGGCTTCAACACGGTCGTCGCTGCTCCGAATCACCGGAGTCCGTATCTCTTCGCTTGCGACGACCCCTATCCGGTCGTCGAACAACCACACCTTCACGCTCGAACCACCAACATCAACGCCCGCGGAGTACATACCTCGCCCTAATGGCTGCTGCGCAAACGAACGGATGATTCCCGCTTGTCAAGCAGACGTCTGTACTCGCTTGGACACTCCGCGTCCGAATTGCCTAAAGTCAGGGCACGATAGGTCGCGAGCGCGGCCTCTTCCAAGTTCGCGGCCCGCTTATAGGCGAGTTCGACGGTTTCTGCAACAACGGAACAGCCATGGTGACCAAGAATGACCACATTCGCGGCCTTGATCGCATCCGCACCCGCCTCGGCCAATTCGGCGGAGCCTGACGGTAGCCACTTCGTCGTGACGATGTCTCGCACGTAATATACGTGGTCGATCGTAATCAGCCGGATCCGATGACCGAGCGCATCTAGGAGGACCGAAGACTGCGGGTGCAGGTGAATTATTGCGTTGATATCCGGACGAGCGTGGTAGCTGGCAAGATGCAACTTCAGCTCGCTCGAGGGGTGTGGATTTCCATCGACGACCGCGCCATCGAGCCGTACGATGCTGAAGTCGTCAACGCCCAGATCGTCTAACCATGTACCGCTTCCGGTAACAGCAAATACGTCGCTCCCCGGAACCCTGCCGGAGAGATTCCCACCGCTGCCAAGCACCAGGCCAGACGAGCCTGCCTTGTGTCCTGCCCATTGCAGCTGTTCGATTACCTGCGACATCGATGATGCCATTCCGAGGTCTATCCGTCCCATAACTCGCCGTCCCTTCTATCTTTCATCTCTGTTTCCGAGAAGTCGCGGCCGACGGCCGCTAGCAAGTCACCGTCACCCTCGATCCAAGACATCCGGCCCGAGTGACACTCAGCCCAAGTCGCCTTCATTCTGGTATCGCGGGCCTGTACCTCAAGCCATAGACCTCCTAGTAGGGCCTCGATCCACCGTCGTCAGCCGAAGTTTCGGCACGGCGTCACGTAGCTCGGCGCTGTAGCCGTCTCGACGACTGAACACATCCGACACCGAGCCGGCGTCCACAACATCACCATGCCTCATCACGAGAATCTCATCAGCCATAAGATGCACGACTCCGAGGTCGTGAGTCACAAGAATCAAAGCCAGGTTCCGCTCTGCGCGCAGATTCCAGAGCAATCGAAGAATAGAGGCTTGGACCGATACGTCGAGAGATGAAGTTGGCTCATCACAAATAAGCACCCTCGGAGACGTAGCAAGCGCACGGGCGATACAAACTCGTTGCCGCTCTCCGCCGCTCAATTCGGCCGGGCGTCGATCTAAGTACTCACCCGTAAGGGAAACGTCTTCAAGCAGCGCTACGACTCTCTCATCAAGTTCCGAATCGCTACATTTCTCGGCGAATCGGCGGATAGGCGTCCGAATTACCTGCCGAACGGTACGCCGCGGATTCAATGACGTGTACGGATTTTGGAACACGTACTGAATCGCCTGAAGCTCTCCAAACTCCCGCCTACGACGTCCGTCAATCGGGAGCACCTTGCCGAATAACCACGCCCTGCCATCACTTGCCGGAAGGAAGCCAGCAAGACACCTCACAAGGGTCGTTTTACCGGCACCAGATTCTCCAACAATTCCGAGAACGCGACCCGCCTCCACCGCCAGTGACACCCCTTTTACGACCCTGGTTCCTTGCAACGAGATGCTGACCTCTTCCGCGGTCAGTGCCAGGTCGTTCGCGCGGGGTACTGGCCGCGCGTCCCATCCAGTTGCCTCCTGCTCCTTCACGACAGCGCGTGTTCCGGCGCGAGACGCGACAATGCAGCGGACGCTCCGCCCCTCACCCATCATTTCCAATGAAGGAGCGACCGTCATGCACTCTTCCTCTGCCTCGCTGCATCGGGAGCGGAATCGGCATCCCTGCGAATTCACCATTGGAGCAAGCGGTGTTCCTGGGATCCCCGTAATCGGGCCCGCACGGTCAACGTCGACTATCGACCGAAGCAGCGCCTTGGTATAGGGGTGTAACGGAGATGACAGGACGCCTTTGACACCACCACTCTCTACAATTTGACCCGAGTACATCACGCATACTTCATCGGCCACAGAGCGCACCACCGGAAGATTATGACTTATGAATACTCCTGTGAGACCTCTGTTGACTGCGACATCGCGAATCGTCTCCAGTACCTGCTGTTGCACAATGACATCCACACCCGTCGTCGGTTCATCAAAGACTACATGACCGGCCTGACGCAATAGACAAAGCGCAAGCGTTACCCGTTGCTGTTGTCCACCCGACAGCTGATACGGGTAGCGCCTCCAAAACGCTCTCTCACTCGGCAATCCGACGGTAGAGGCAACGTCCGAGATTGCCTCAACTACATCCGCGTTCCGACCAAAAGCCCTTCCATTGAGAGCGTGGCGCGCCATCGCCATGAGGCGCAGATTCGGTGCAAGAGAAGCGCCGGGATTTTGGGGAATATAGCCGAGTTCCTTCCTCCTAAGACTCTGAAGATCACCCGGCGTCGTCGCCAACAGGTCCACATCACCCAACCGCACATTGCCCCGTCTTGTGACGAGACCCGGTCTCAAATATCCGAGGAGAGCCAGTCCCAGCGTACTCTTCCCACAGCCCGACTCTCCCACCACGCCGAGAACCCGGCCCGAAGAAATCTTCAGATCTATCCCGCGCAATATCGGACCAGAACTCCTCGCTGCGATCCACAAGTCATCGCATGTCCAATTCTCGCCCATCATACTGCTACTCATTCCCTGGGACCGCGATCGATTCGAGCCGCGCAATACTGGTATCACCCGCGGAGGCAAACGTCATCCCTATGGTCAACAACGCGAGCGCCATCACTGGGACCAACACACTCCATGGATTGCTCGTCAGACCGAGACGGTTCTCACCGATCATTAGCCCCCAGTCGGCTTGAGGAGGAAGCACTCCAAGGCCCAAAAAGCTAAGAGCCGCGATGATCTGTACGGAGTACGTGACGCGCAGGCCTGCTTGCACTCGAAGCGGCGCGAGGATATTGGGCAGCACCTCTCGCAAAAGAATATGGAAACGTGATGCTCCCTGCATTTGCGCCGCAGCGATGTAATCCTGTAACAACGCCGATGCCGCAGCTGTCCGCATTATCCGAGCAATCTGCGGCGCAGCGCTAAGCCCAACCACCAATACTATGAGCCACAAATGAGAGCCAAGGACACTTACAAACAGGAGAGCAAGGATCATTTGTGGAAAGGCGAGCAGGATGTCGCCCAACCTCATGATGACTTCATCAACTACGCCACGGCGCTGAGCTGCAATTAGCCCGAGGGCTGTCCCACTTGCAATCGCGAGGGTCGCCGCAAGAAACCCCAGAATGACCACCGTTCGTCCTCCGGCAAGCACCCGCGACAGGACGTCACGCCCAAGTTCATCCGTTCCCAAGAGATGACTTTGGCTTGGCAACGCAAACGGTGCCCCTACGAATGCCGTTGGCGAATAAGGCGCAATGAACGAGCCAAATAGACCCACAAGAATGACGCTGCCGGAAATGAGCAGCCCCACCTTTCGGCGAGTCGGGACTCTTCGCCAATGTGGACCTGCCATCACACGATGGACAATTCGACTATGAGTCATCTTTAGCGTATCGCTGCTCGCGTCGCCGGTTCCAGTATCACTGCGAACAGGTCAGCAGCGAGGTTTCCAAACACATACACCGCGCCGATCAGCAGAGTGAGAAATTGAACGACTGGAACATCACGATTTGATATCGCATATACCAACTGCGTTCCGATGCCCGGGTAGTCGAAGACATACTCTACAAGAACTATGCCGCCTGCAATCCATGCGACTTCCGCTGCAATAACCTGTAATGTCGGTCCGAGCGCATTCGGGACAATGTAGCGGAGCCATACGAGTCGCGGCTCATGGCCATTTACGACCGCGTATTCGATGTAGTCCGATTGTCGAACTGCCAATATTGCCTCTTGAATGTTGCGCGCGATGTAGGGCGAGACCACTAAGCCAAGCGTCGCGACCGGCAAAATCATCGTGGTCACATCGTGGTAAGGTGGACCGGTTCCCACCACGACTGAGGACGCCGGCAAGATGTGCCACACATCCGTGGCCAATACGGCGATGAGCAGGATCCCGATTACAAATTCGGGCAGAGCCGCTGCGAACGTCGCACCCAATGTCGTTCCCCAAGCCCATACGCCTCTTGCCTTCCGTGCGGCGGTGATTCCGACCAGGACCGCAATTGGAACGCTGATCACGATCGCTGACGTCGCTAGGACGAACGAGTCCTTGAGACTCGGACCGAGATAGCTCAGGACCGGTCTGCCGTTGGCCAAGGAATGCCCGAAGTGCCCAGTCATTAGCCCAGCGAGCCAGTCGCCGTACTGTACGAAGAGAGGGCGATTGAGGTGCAGACTCCTGGTGAGGGCCGCGACCCGTGCCGGCGTAGCAGTTGGGCCAAGGATCGCTCGCGCGGCACCGCCCGGTAATGCAACCGTCGCAAGGAATACCAAGACGGACACTGCAAACAACGAACCGAGCGCCAGCACCACGCGCCGCAACACGTATCTACGCATACGGGTCAGCCACGGCCGCCACCTCGCTTGGCACTAAAGACCTCCAGCCCCCTACTGAAGCCACTAGAGCCACGCCTTACGGAAATCGTAGTTGCCCAGGCCCAGGCCGGTAGCGCCGCTTCTTAACCCGACAACACGCGCATTCCACGCATCGACGTCATCAGGGAACAGCGGAACAATCAAGCCGCCCTCATCGTACTCAATCCTCTGCATCTCTTGAACAATCTCGCATCGTTTGGCCTCATCGAACGTGGAGATCGCCTTCGAGTAGAGGGAGTTATACTGTGGGTTATCCCAATGCGTCTCATTGAACGGAGCCTTCGCTAACATTCCTTGCGTGAGTTGCGCGAGATACGGTGTGTAGAACCAAGTATCTACGGCAAAAGGATAGTTCGGATAGCCCGGACCGTAGAAGGACGATACGCTGACCGTATTGACACTTACGTGCATCCCAGCCGACGAAGCCTGTTGTTGCAATACCAAAGACATCTGATCAACCTGGGGTGCAATCGGTGCAGTGGTGAGCGTAACTGAGAGGTTCTCTTTTCCAGCCGAACGCAGCAGCGACTTTGCCCGCGGGATGTCTTGCACCCGCTGCGGCAGTGATTTATCGTAGCAAGTGTCATACAATCCAAACAAGTCGTTGCCAAGCTGGTAATAACCGCTCTGAGTCACCTCCCCCATTTCGGGTCGGTTCAGAACGAGTCGCATCGCCTCCCTTACCCGAACATCATTAAACGGCGGTACGTCGACACGCATCGTGAATGGGCGCCATGCTCCAGAATGCACTGCACTCACCACAAGGTGACCCTGTGAACGCAGTGGACTAATCGAGCTAGGTGGAACCTGGTCTACTGCGTCGATATCACCACCCTCCAGCGCGTCCAATCGCGCGCCGTCGTCAGCAAACTCTATTATCGAGACAGAGTCGAGGTATGGAACGCCAGACTGCCAGTAGTGCGGATTACGCGTGAACACGCTCGATTGGCCTGGCGTGAAGGACTGGTATTTGAATGGCCCAGTTCCAACTGGTGACTTCGGGTCGTAGCCCACAGGAACGACTTTTATATACCAAGCAGCAAGATTATCCGGCAAACTAGAATATTCAAAATGCGTTTTCAATTGCAGAGTTCGTCGGTCGACAATCTTGAAGCTTGACACGTCGACTGGTGCCAGGGCTATCGCTCCTGGCAGCGGCGCCTTCGGGTTCAATATCCGTTTCAGCGTGAACGCAACATCTTCAGCCGAGAGAGTCTTGCCGTTGTGGAATTCGATGCCATTCAGCACTCGTATGGTCCACGTGAGATGATCGCTGCTCGGCGTGATTTCTTCTGCTAGCTGCAGAACTGTGTTTCCATCCGCATCGATCTGGTTCAGACCTTCGTAGAGCTGGTAATTTCGGACCCAGTCCGGGAAGGTAATGGCATTATCAGCGTCCAGGGTGTCGGAACTCGAGCCTCCGATGGTTCCAACACGAAGGTCACCTCCTCGGCGCGGCTTAGCCTGTGACTTGCTTAGTCCGTTGGTAGAGGCCGCGCTGAGACCGCTTGAGTCGCTGCCCATTGCCATTCGCGGCGCGACCGCCAGCGCTATCGCGCCAGCCATTCCCTTGAGAACCGTACGGCGCGATATGGCAGTTCCGCCTCGTTCCTCCGTTCCGTTCGGTTCATTGACTTCCTCTGACGGCTTGTTTGTTTTCATGATTCCCCTATCCCCGCAACAACGAGCAGACTTTGATTGTTTCGATCGATCGTCACTTGACGCGCAACCTGGATGTGAAGCGACGAATCCCGATTATGTTGTCATTCGTTCGTACTTGATTTCACTCTCTTTTGGAACTACCCATAGCGCTCTTTCGTAAAGTATTGATCTCATGTCGTCCGATTTCAGAACGCACGTTCGCTCAACGATTGGTGCGCCTTCTGGGACCCCGAGTATCTGCGAAGACGCGCTGTCTGCCGCAACTGCCGCGACGACCTCTTGTCCAGCGGCTAATCGCACCCCACAGCAGCTCTCGATCGTCCGATACAGGCTTTGTTCGGAGCCGGTGGAGCGAAGACTCTCTCTCGGTATGGACAACCAGTAAGGTGAAGGAATATACGCGAACGACAGGAAAGCGGGCACCCCATCAAGAGTACGAAGTCTAACCACTGATAAGAGCGTCTCTTCAGGGGAGCAATCGAGCTGTCGCGCTGCGTCCGCATCCGTCATTTCTCCGTAGCGCAGCAGTCTTGCCCCAGGAACGTGGCCCGACGCCAGCGAGTGCTCTGTGAAGGAGGCCAAGCAGGACACGCGCGAGGCTGGAGGCATTCGCACAAACGATCCCCGTCCTTGGCTTGACTCGATAAGGCCTCTGAAGCGCAGCGTCCCTAGGGCCTGACGAACGGTGGGACGACTAACTCCGTACAGCTCCATTAGTGTCGATTCGCTCGGGATCGGTGCTCCGGCGCTGAGCGCACCGCTCGCTATTTCCTCCGCGATATTGCGCTCAATTTGGACGTACAGAGGCTCAATGGTGTCGCGCCTTACCCGTTTAGGTGAAGTTTGCAACGTCATCACCTTGACTTAGGCCTCGCGCAAACAGGCGTTGGCAGGGTCGTCCATTGAGCGTCGCGTTGGCGCGGCTTTCATGCCGGGCGCAAACCAAACCGACGACCAAGTGGACATCACCCCTATCACGGGACGCTCAACTCCGAAGTGTCCGATGCACACGACCTCCTGCTCCTGTCTTTGGCGACCACTTGTCAGTGCATGTAAGGTCTTGTCCGTGCATGCTAGCACAGCTCAGATAACTGTCAACACCGGCCGAAAGCTAACCCCCTGCCACCGGTTGAAACGTGACCCCGCGCCTTCGATCGGTACTTCCGGATGGGCTTCGAGTGCAGCACCCTGTGCAAGCCAGCACTCAAGAGGATCGGGAAGTACTACGAGGACAACCAGGCCGAGATCGATAGTTACGACATCTTCACCCTCGACCTCGCTACCGGCCTTGACACTCAGCGCCGATACACGAAGGCGAAGATCATCGACATGGTGTTCTTTTAGGAGGGCATCAACCTGGAGAAAGCGAAGAAGTAGGCCCAGCGTCCTCGATCGGCGGTTCCGAGCTGACTTGCACCAGCGCAAGGCGCAACGCCGCCAGAATCGTCAGCGCTGCGTGGGTTCGTGTCACCTCTTCCGTGTACCCGTGCAGCAGCTCGTTCCGGAAGTTCGGGCCGAACGGACTCGCCAAGAACGTCCAAAGGAATCGATCCCAAGAGCGATCCATCCACGGACGAAGCTGGACAAGGAGCGCTCCCAGCTGCGGGTACTGGCCTCGTATCGATGGGCCGTCCTTCTGGTCACGCTGCACTCGGTAGCGAAGGACTCCCTTTTCCTGACACAGGGCTCGCACCAACGATTCGATCCTGGGCATCGCCACCGTCGTCGCTTCCTCAAACGATTCATGCTGGAAATCGAGCAGTGCCCTCGCAAGCGAGCGGGCCATGGAAACCGAGACATGCGGCAACCCCTGAAGCATGCTTGTGAGGTCATCTTCGGAAGGCAAGAACCGGGCGAGCGCTTCCGCGAGCTTTCGGGCCGTCACTTCACCACTCATGCCTAGCCCGATGATCTCGATCCGGGAGAGCTGCTCATCGAGCCGATCCGATTCGGATGTCGTCGTGTAGCGAGTGAGCCCATCCTGGCCGAGGTGCTTCGTGGGGATCATCGAGGCGAACGGAGTCTCCTTTGCAATCATCTGCGTCGATTGCACGTTCCGGTCGATGTTGCCGGTTGGAGCCTCAGCACTGGCGAGTGCCTTCAGCACGCCACCAAGCGACTGCCGTTCCACGAACGCAGCCACGTGAGCATCAACGACTTCGGCTGGAATTGCTGCACTGGCCGAGATCATCTTGAGCCCGAGATCATCGATGGAAATCTGCTGGAGCTCCTCAGTCGCCTTGTCTGCAAGGTCGGGGAGCCCGTACTGGTTCGCCAGCTTGACAGCGTCTTCCAGGAACGACATCCGCATGAGGCCGGCTGGAAACTTGTCTGCGTGGGCAATGTACGCCTCGACCGTCTCTTGTCGGAGCTGCTCCCGCTTCGCCTGATCACTCTTGAAGACCTGCTCCTGAATGCGGATGGTATGAACCGTCAGGAAGGGATCGTCACCGTAGACCTCACGGGCACGTTCGAGAAGTCGAAGCAATTCCGGATTCCCGCTGTCGTCAAAGGCGAGCACCTCCAAGGCATGGAGGGCGACTCCTGGTTCCTTGCTTTCCTGATCGATGCTTTCCGTCGCAAGGGCCACGAGTGCGGGATAGACCTTGGCGGCTCCCTGCACATCGCCGATCCGCTTCGAGAGATCGACGGCCCAGTGGAGAGAGTTGGCTCGCTCCAGCCGATCCCACGATCCGGTCCCCAGGGCCAAGTACGCAGCGGCAGCCTCTCGCCCGTGCGTTCCCTTGTTCCCGTGCCCACGCTCGAAGAGGAGATGGTGAAGGCGGGCTCGTGGGCCGGGCATCTGCACACGATCGGCTGTTGACGCCCACAGGGTAACAACCTCCTCGGGTACCTGCCCGATGGGTGTCGGATAGGTCATCCCTCCAGCTTCGATCTGTGCACTGAATGCGTCTGAGCGTCGACGCTTCGCGCCAACCCTCCGGGCCAAGCCGTAGTCGAATGCCGTCATCAGCCAGCCCGCCTGGATGTCGCCCTGCTCCTGTTCACGTTGTCTAAGGGCTGCCGAAATCCCGTACCAGTCGTCGGCTGACTGTCCTGCCTGATCGAGGTACTCGATCAGCTCGTTGGAAGCGTCAGGTGCAGGCATCTCCATGGCTCAAGAATCCCAGTCGGCGTGACAGGTTGCGTGAGTTGCTACTGAATGCCATGAAGGGGGACCTCCCCCGGTGAGAACTTTGGTTCTCTCCGGATCCACACCGAAGGAGGTCCCATCACCATGTTGCACGCTGGATTGGATCTTTCAAGACGCCGGGTCGAT
>Ga0187874_10000833_pt1 | contig 33860 bp, 27 predicted proteins | sample June2016WEW_16_1_3_FD_132993 | JGI IMG/M metagenome (GOLD analysis project Ga0187874, IMG submission 132993) | Peatland microbial communities from SPRUCE experiment site at the Marcell Experimental Forest, Minnesota, USA - June2016WEW_16_150 | ecosystem: Environmental > Terrestrial > Soil >... | reverse complement strand
GCTCCCGCAGTAGGGTCGCATAATCGGACATCGCAGCCTCCTTGGTCTTAGCAACCTGGAAGTTACGACCGATGCAACGAGGGCGCCCTTCGGGCGCCCTCAGCGCGTAGCGCTATGTCTTCTTGGCGGTATGAGGCTCGCTCGCTACCCCTAGGGCAAGCTCCAGCCGGCCCGCCGTTGGATCGCTGCCGCTCCGCCCCGGAGCTGCTCTCGGAGCAGCTCCTTCACGATGCGTCGTGATGCCAGCGAGACATGCGAGGGACTCCGGGGCGCGGGTGTTCGCCCTAGGGTCGCTGCCAGTGCCTGGATCGCTCGAGCGCCGATCGCCACGCGGCGTAATCCGCGTCTGCCCGACCACGTCGCGGTGCCGGCTCAAAGACCTCGGCGTGGGCCGTCAGCGCCTTCAACTCCCCGAGGGAGCTCCAGACGCCTTCGGTGAGCCCGGCGATCATGGCGGCGCCAACGGCCGTGACCTCGGTCGTGCGAGGACGGGCGACAGGCACTCCACACTGGTCAGCTTGGATCTGCAGAAGCAGGTCCATCACAGAAGCTCCGCCGTCGGCGTACAGCCTTGTCAACGGCTGACCCGAAGCGCTAGTCATCGCCTCGACGACGTCCCGGCACTGGTAGGCGATCGCCTCGACGGCCGCACGGGCGAAGTGCGATCGCCCGGTTCCCCTCGACAGGCCAACGATGGTGCCCCTGGCCTCGGCATCCCACCATGGGCTTCCCAGGCCGGCGAATGCGGGCACTAAGTACACGCCCTCGTTGCTTGGGATCTGGGACGCGAGCGGCCCCACCTCGGCGGCTTCGGCGATCAGACCGAGACCGTCGCGCAGCCACTGGATCGTCGCGCCGGACGAGAAGATGGAGCCTTCGAGGGCGTAGTTGAAGCCGTCCGCCGCGCCCTGCGGCGCGTGCTCCCCAAGGTCCCAGGCGACGGTGGTCAAGAGCCCATCTGTGGGCGCAGGTCGCCTCGTGCCGAGGTTCATGAGCACGAAGCTCCCGGTGCCGTAGGTGACCTTGGTGTCGCCGGGCAGGTGGCAGGCGTGCCCGAAGAGGGCAGCCTGCTGATCCCCGACGACGCCGCTCACGGGCACGCCCTGGAGCAAGCCGCCGGCGACGCCGGCTGCCACCGCGCCGTACCTGCAGGCTGACGGGAGGACCTCGCCCAGTGCCCAGATCGGTACACCGAAAAGGTCGCACAGCTCAGGTGACCAGGCCCGTTGCACGATGTCGTAACAGAGGGTCCGGCTGGCGTTGGAGGGGTCAGTGACGTGCACGCCTGACTCGGCACCGCCCGTGAGGTTCCAGCAGATCCAGTCGTCCACGGTCCCGAGCGCGAGTGAGCCGCTTGGCTCGACCCCGCCGTATTCCAGCATCCAGGACCACTTGGTACCGGAGAAATAAGGGTCGAGCACGAGCCCGGTCCGTTCCCGCACGAGGGGGAGGTACCCGGCTTGCGCGAGCTCGACGCATCGCGTGACTGTGCGACGGTCCTGCCACACGATGGCCCGATGACAGGGTCGGCCCGTTGAACGGTCCCACGCCACCGCTGTCTCGCGTTGGTTGGCGATCCCGATCGCAACTGGGGCGAGGGAACGTTCCGCCAGTTCCGCCTGCAGCTCGGCCAAGGTCGTCTCGACCAGGGACCAGATCTCGGCGGCATCGTGCTCGACGAGCCCGGGGGCGGGGAAGTGCTGGGTCAACTCTCTGTGGCACGAGGTGACGACGTACCCGTCCTCGTCGAGTGCAAGTGCGCGCACCACCGAGGTCCCGGCATCGATCGCGATCACGACAGCCACGGCGGCACGGTAGCCGGTTCGTCGATCTCACGAGCGCCTGTAGGGTGCCGGGTAGACCGCTGCTGTCGAGTTTCCAGGGCACGCGGGCAAGCAATCGAGAACCTTCGCGAGCGGCCCGTGAGCAGGGACGACGAGGGGCGTCGGCCGTTGACACGCCCGTAACTACGGTGCTGTAATTAGCCACCTATCTGGTAGTCGGATTCTGTTGAACCACAAGATATTGTGGTACTTAGGAGTCTGGCGACCACCAGGCGAAGGATTTCGGGTGGCGGACAGGCGCTGCCAAGGAGGGAACCAGTCAATGGCCGTTGCAGGAGAGCGCCTCGGAATCGGCATCCAGCGACACTTCACCTCGGAGTCCCGACATCCCTACGACGAGGTCGTCTGGGAGCGCCGTGACTCCCGTATCAGCGACTACCGCACGGGCGCTGTCGCGTTCGAGCAGCTCGGTGTGGAGGTGCCTTCGACCTGGAGCCTGAACGCGACCAACATCCTCGCCCAGAAATACTTCCGAGGCACTGTCGGCATGCCGGGACGGGAATCCTCGCTCCGCCAGGTTGTCGACCGTGTCGTGGACACGATCACGGCCTGGGGCCTAAAGGACGGGTACTTCGTCGACGCGGCAGAGGCGGCCACATTCAGTGACGAGCTCAAGCATCTCGTCGTGCAACAGAAGGCGGCGTTCAACTCCCCGGTTTGGTTCAACATTGGCGTCGAGGGTGTGCCTCAGCAGGCGGCGGCGTGTTTCATCCTCGGCGTGGAGGACTCGATGGCCTCCATTCTCAACTGGTACGTCGAGGAAGGGACGATCTTCAAGGGTGGCTCGGGCGCGGGTGTCAACCTGTCGAACATCCGGTCTTCCAAAGAGCTGCTGAACGGTGGCGGGACGGCGTCGGGGCCGGTGAGCTTCATGCGCGGGGCGGATGCCTCTGCGGGGACGATCAAGTCCGGTGGCAAGACCCGTCGTGCCGCGAAGATGGTGATCCTGGACGCCGATCATCCAGATGTCCAGGAGTTCATCTGGTGCAAGGCCCGTGAGGAACGCAAGGCGCGTGTACTGGCACAGGCTGGCTTCGACATGGACCTGGACGGGAGAGACAGCCAGTCTGTCCAGTATCAGAACGCCAACAACTCGGTACGGGTGACAGACGAGTTCATGCAAGCGGTGCTCGACGACGCCGACTGGGATCTCATCAGCCGGACTTCCGGCGCGGTCATAGAGACGGTCAGGGCAAGAGGCCTGTTCCGTCAGATCGCAGAAGCTGCGTGGGAGTGCGCGGATCCCGGCCTGCAGTTCGACACGACCATCAACAGGTGGCACACGGCGCCGAAGACGGGCCGGATCACGGCAAGCAATCCCTGCTCGGAATACGTGCACCTCGACAACAGCAGCTGCAACCTCGCGAGCCTCAACCTCATGCGCTTCCTGAAAGACGACGATACCTTCGACACCGAGGGCTTCGAGGCCGCCGTCACCGTCGTGTTCACCGCGCAGGAGATCCTCGTCGGCAACGCCGACTACCCGACGGTGAAGATCGCCGACACGACGCGCCGGTTCCGGGAGCTGGGACTCGGCTACTCGAACCTCGGGGCGCTGCTCATGGCCCAGGGCGTGCCCTACGACTCGGAGGAGGGCCGCGCCACCACGGCGGCGATCACGGCTCTCATGACGGGCGCGGCGTACGTGACCTCGGCGCGTACCGCAGCGAGGATGGGACCGTTCGCGGGCTTCCACGAGAACTCGGGGCCGATGCTCGACGTGCTGCGGATGCACCGCGGAGAAGTGGCGAAGATCGACGAGGAGCAGGTGTCGACGGAGCTTCTCAGCGCAGCTCAGGAGGCCTGGGACACGGCGGTCGATCTGGCCGAGGCTTACGGCGTGCGCAACTCTCAGGCGACGGTGCTGGCACCGACGGGCACGATCTCGTTCCTCATGGACTGCGACACGACAGGTATCGAGCCCGATTTAGGGCTCGTGAAGACGAAGAAGCTCGTCGGTGGGGGCACGATGTCCATCGTCAACCAGACCGTTCCCCGCGCGCTCAAGCGTCTCGGTTACAGCACTGACGAGGTCGACCAGATCGTCGCCTACATAGACGAGCACAAGACGATCCTGGGGGCACCGAACCTGAAGGCGAGCCATCTGCCCGTTTTCGCGTGTTCGATGGGCGACAACACGATCCACTACCTGGGCCACGTCAAGATGATGGCCGCGGCGCAGCCGTTCATCTCGGGTGCCATTTCCAAGACGGTGAACCTTCCCGAGCAGGCCACGGTCGAAGAAGTCGAGCAGTTGCACATCGACGCCTGGCAGATGGGCCTGAAGGCGGTCGCCATCTACCGTGACAACTGCAAGGTCGCCCAGCCGCTGGCGACAACGAAGTGGGCGGCCGCCAGCGCATCGCTCATGGCCGATGACGAGGAGGCACCGGAGGCGGCGCGCGAAATGCGCGCACGCGAGGGCGCACTGCTCGAGCGCATAGCAGAGCTCGAGGGCGCACTGCAGCAAAGGCATGTGGTCGCCCCTGCGACGACGACAAGGACCCGGCTGCCCCGCAAGCGTCGTTCGAACACCTTCGCGTTCCGGGTGGCCGACTGCGAGGGCTACGTCACCGTTGGCGAGTACGAGGACGGCCGGCCCGGTGAGGTCTTCATGAAGGTCTCCAAGCAGGGCTCGACCTTGTCGGGCGTCATGGACGCCTTCTCGATCGCCGTGAGCCTGGGGCTCCAGCACGGGGTGCCCATGTCGACGTTCGTGCGCAAGTACACCAACCTCCGTTTCGAGCCGGCGGGGATCACCGACGACCCGGAGCTGCGGTTGGCCTCGAGCCTCGTCGACTACATATTCCGGCGTCTGGCCCTCGACTACTTGAGCTTTGACGAGCGACTCGAACTCGGTGTGCTCTCGACGGGGGAGCGCACACAACCGACTCTGCCCGGTCTCGAGGACGTCGACGACGGGGAGGCGGAGCGGACCGATCGCGAGCGGTTCGGAGCCGGAGGCGATGCAACGGCAGGTCGTCGCCCGGTTGACGCAGAACAGCTACGGCTGGCGGGTCAGATAGAGAGCAAGGATGCCCCCTTCTGCTACGCCTGCGGCAACGTCATGCAGCGTGCCGGCTCGTGCTACGCCTGCCCGAGCTGCGGCTCGACGAGCGGCTGCTCGTAGCGGGGTCCGTCCCGGTCAGCGGCTCCTGGTCGGGAGCCCTCGCGCGCTCTTGACCCGTGTCGCCGACAGCGCGGCGGCAAGGCCCATGAAGCCCATCGAGGCGTAGAAGGCGGCGTGTAGGCCGCTAGTGAAGGCGACGGCAAGGTGGCCGTGGAGGCTCGTCGTCCCGACGAAGATGGCGAAGGCGAGGTGCTTGGAGATCGACCGGGAGGCGACGAGGATCGCCACCGAGAACGAGAAGACCATCCCGATGTTGGCGAAGGTTCGGAGCATCCCAGAGGAGATCCCGAACACGTCAGGCGGCGACACCTTCATCACGGCCGAGTTGTTCGCGGGGAAGAACGAGCTGGCCCCGATCCCGTTCACGACACTTGCTATGACGACCAGCCATAACCCGCTCCCGACCGAGAGCTGCGCGTAGAGGAACAGGGCGATCACCTGGATGCCGAGCCCGACGGTCGCGGGCAGGACCGGCCCGAACCGGTCCGCCAAACGCCCGGCGTAAGGGCCGACGCCCGAGCCGACCACGTAGCCAGGCACCAACAGCAGCGAGGCGTGGATCGGAGAGAGTCCTCGAGGGCCCTGGAGGTACATGATGACCAGGAACAGCACGGCGAAGTTGGCGAGCCCCTGGAACAAGGCAGCAAGCAGGGAGGGCGCCAGCATCGGGATCTTGAACAGGGAGAGGTGGAGCATCGGCTCGGGCTGTCGCAGCTCTACCAGGACGAAGACGCCGATCAGCACGACCCCGCCGATCATGTAGCCGGCCACCGAGGCGTCGAAGCTGGACGTGGCGAGCCTCGTCATCGCCCAGAGGACACCGAACAGCCCGAGGCCGAGGGTGACCATGCCCAGCAGGTCGAAGTGGCGTCTGGCCCGTTGCCCGTGCTCGTGCAGCACCCTGGTCGCGAGCACCAGCGCGGCAGTGCCGATCGGCACGTTGATCCAGAAGATCCAACGCCACGAGATGTACGTGACGATCAGGCCCCCGAGCACGATTCCGAGGACCGCCCCGATGCTCCAGCCGATCGAGTTGTAGCCATAGGCGCGGCCTCGCCGTTGCGGGGGGTAGAGGTCGGCGATCACCGCACCGCTGTTTGCGGTGACGAAAGCCCCCCCGATGCCCTGGAGTATCCGAAAACCGATGATGGCCGACTCGTTCCACGCGAGCGCGCAAGCGAGTGAGCCCAGTATGAACACGAGGAAGCCCATTTCGTACATGCGCACCCGACCGAACATGTCCCCGAGCCGTCCGACCTGGGTCGCCAGCAATGTGATGACGAGCAGGTAGCCGATGACGACCCAGATGACCGACGAGAGCGCCACGTGCAGCCCGCGTTCGATCTCCGGGAGGGCAAGGACGACGATCGTCGTGTCGACGGCGGTGATGAGGACACCGGTCATGACCACGACCATGGCGAGACCGGTATGGGAGGTGATCGCCGGCTGGCCTTGGGCGCTCGGCGGCGAGGTAGTCCGTTCCCTCTTCATCCTCAGCGCCCCGGTTCCTGGAGGGCGACGAGCGTTGTGGCGTCCTCCAGGCTCGTTGAGCCTCGGCGGGACGGCGTGCCCCCTTGCGCTCCTGCACGGGGAATGCCGGCCCCGGCACTGTTCACCGTTGCCGTGGCGAACGTGGCGGTGTACTCGTCGTGCCAGGCGAGCTCGGCCTGAAGGTACAACTCGCCCCGGCGGAACACCGTGCGCACATCGAGGCTGACAGCGCCTTGTTCGTCGAGGCGTTTCCGCTTGGCTATGAGCATCTCGAGAGCCTCAGCTGTCGCCCGGTGCCGGCGCTCGAGCAGCTCCCGAACCCTTGCAGGATCTTCGAAGGCGCCGAAGAGCAGGCCGACTCCGACTACGTCAGGGGGGCGTGCGCACTGGCCCAGCGCCTCGTCGCGAAGGGCTCGCAGCGCCGAGCGCCCGGAATCGGTGATGCGGTAGACGGTGCGGGGAGGTCGCCTGCCGATTTGCTCGTTGCGCAGGAGCTCGATCAGCTCCTCGGCTTCAAGCTGGTGAAGCTCACGGTAGAGAGCCCCCGGGCTCACCCCGCCCCAGCACTCGACGTGCATGGCGTCGGCTCGACGGCGGAGTTGATGCCCGTGCATCGGGCCGTGCTCCGCGAGCAGACCGAGGACGACCAGACGAGACAGGCTCACGCGATCACTCTCGCGAGACTATATGCGAGCGTCAAGTTGGCTCGCTGAGGGCGGCGCTGGTCCCGGCCGGAGCGGGAACGGGCCTACTGCTGGTACCCCTCTACGATCTCCGGAGGCCGGGGGGTCGCGGTCGCAACGTCCTGTTTGAACTCTCGGCGCGCGCGCCTTTGTCGCAACAGGTCCCACGATTGGTCGAGAGCCTCCCGGACCTCACGGAGACGCTGTTCTTGCTCGGGACTGACTCTCGTGCCGATGTGGCTTTCCTCGAGCTCGCGTTCTTCGGCGACGAGATCAGCGATGCGCTTGTGCAGCTCTCGATCTTCCATCGAGTCTCTCCCTTGTCAATTGCTGGTCACGAGTTCGTGCCTCGGAGCGGAGCCCTGCCCGCTCACGCCGGCCGGTCGGAGTCCTCGAGCAGTGGCCTGACTTCTTCGGCGATCAAGCGAAGATGGTCGAGGTCGCCAGGATCGAGGATTTGAAGATAGATCGTCATTGCGCCGGCCGCGCCGTAGGACCTCAGCCGTTCGGCGACTTCCGCGGGTGTGCCGGTCGCGCCGTTCAGGCGAAGCTCGTCGACCTGGCGACCTATCGCTGCCGCCCGCGCGCTGATCTCTCTGTCGTTGCGACCCGCGCAGACAACGACCGCGACCGATCTCCGGATCGTCGAAGGGTCACGGCCGATTCGCTGACACGCGCTGTCAAGTGCGGCAAAGAGCCTGGCGCAGTGCTCGGCAGGGGCGAACGGGACGTTGCACTCGTCGGCGAAGCGGGCCGCGATCGCCGGGGTTCTCACCATGCCCTTTCCTCCGACGATGATCGGCGGCCGCGGGCTCTGCGCAGGCTTGGGCAGGCCGGCATTGTCCACGATCTTGTAGTGGTCGCCCGAGAAGGAGAAATGATCCTGCTCGGGCGTGGTCCACATCCCCGACACGATCTCGAGCTGTTCCTCGAGCCGATCGAACCGTTCACCCGCCGAGGGTGGGAAGGGGATACCGAAAGCGCGGTGCTCCGCCTCGAACCAACCTGCGCCCAGTCCGAGCTCAACCCGGCCGCCGCTCATGGCGTCGACCTGGGCGACGATCAGCGCGAGCTGCGCAGGGAGCCTGAACGTCGCCGCGCTCAAGAGGGTCCCGAGGCGGATCCTGCTTGTCTCACGAGCGAGGCCTGCCAGTGTGATCCACGCGTCTGTCGGACCGGGTCGCCCGTCGACCTCACCCATCTTGAGGTAGTGGTCTGAGCGGAAGAATGCGTCGAACCCAAACTCCTCTGTGCAACGGGCGACAGCGAGGAGCTGCCCGTAGCTCGCGCCCTGCTGGGGTTCAGTGAAGATGCGAAGTTTCATAAGTGCCTCCTGCGAGGTGGCGGAGCTGAGCGAGGGCCGCACCCACCGGGTCTGAACGGGATCGGGTAATCACCGGAGCCGTGTACGGGCAGCTCGCGTCAGTCGAGGACACGCACGCACAAGATAGGCGGCAGGAAGGACACGACGAGACGCCACGAGTCCCCGCCGTCGACCGAGGCGAAGAGCTGACCGGACTTGGAGCCGAACGCGAGCGGGCAAGGTGGGCTTGCCCCTGCGGTGAACGCATCACGCAAGACGGTCATGTGAGCGTTGCTTCGGGGCAGGCCTTCGGACAACGCCTCCCAGCTGAGCCCGCCGTTAGTCGTCCGGTAAACGCGACAACGGCCCTCGGGCGTGCAGCGGTAGACGTCGGACTCGAGGGGCAGGACATACGCGGTGTCCGGCTCCTCGGGGTGGGAGACGATCGGGAAGCCGAAGTCTGAGGGGACGCCGTCCGGCTCGCCGGCGCGGCCGACGGACTCCCAGTGGTCACCGGCGTCGTCAGTCCTGTAAATGCCCCAGTGGTTCTGCGCCCACAGAACGTCCGGGTTAACGGCGTCCACGGCGAGCTTGTGCACGCATTGTCCGCTCGACGGCAACGGCTCAGGCAGGAACCGGGCCTCGATCCCCTGGTTGCGGGCCACCCAGGTTTCCCCGCCGTCGTCCGACCGGTATACGCCGCCAGTGGAGATCGCGACGACGATCCGATCCGGCCGCTCCGGGTGGGTGACCACGGTGTGCAGGGCGAGCCCGCCAAAGCCAGGTTCCCAGGTCGGTCGGTCGGGGTGGTCCCACAGTCCGCGAACCAGCTCGAAACTGTCACCACCGTCGTCGGAACGGAACAGCGCCGCCGGCTCCACGCCCGCCCAAAGCGTCTCGCTGGCGTTCGGTCTCCGATCGACGTGAAGTTGCCACACCGAGCCGAGAGCGGTACCCGTGTCCGCAGGGAAGGCGACCGGTCGTGTGGCCGCCTCGTCCCAGGTGAGGCCCCCGTCGTCGCTCACTCTCACGTTCGGGCCGAAATGGGGATCCGTAGCGGCTGCGAGAAGGCGACCACCGGGGAGCTGCGCAAAGGCAAGTACGGCGTTACCAGCCAACAAGGGCCCGTCCACAGCACTGTCGCTGACGAAGAAGAGTCCCTTCGTAGTGCCGATCGCCGCGGCGAGATGGTCGACGGCTCTGGCGCGGAACCTCGAAGTAGTAACGAAAGTCACGGGGAGAGTATGTACCTGATGAGGTCGCCCGCGCTCGCTTGCTTCAACGTTGTTCCTCGTCGGGGCACGTTAGGTTCTGGGAGGTGGACTCTTGTGTCGAGGGGATCGTGGTGATGGGCGACCATCGCGGTCGCAAGCTTGGCTTCCCGACGGCCAATCTCAGGATCGGTCCGGATGTGGACCTTGGTGACGGTGTGTATGCAGGCGTCGTCGAGCTCGAGGACGGCACCAGGCGTCCGGCGGCAGTCTCCGTGGGTCGCCGCCCGCACTACTACCGGGCGGGCGAACGGCTGGTCGAGGCTCATATCCTCGACTTTGACCGGGACCTCTACGGAGAGCGGATCCGGGTGGAGCTCGGAGAGCTCGTGCGAGAGCAGCGCAGCTACGGGACCGAGGAGGAGCTGGTCGAACAGATAGCGAGCGACGTCAAGGCCGTTCGTGAGGTCGAGGGCTGAGATCCCGGCGTTGCCCCGGCCGCCTGGTCCTCCCCCGAACGCGTCTGGACCACGATTTGCGCCGCGGAGACCTCACCGTTGGGAGCAGGCGAACCCCGAGGCCCTGTGTGTCCCTGAGCCGGCGGGACGCTGCCGACCCGGCAACCCGAGCGACCAGCGAAACGGCGGCCGGCCTGTTGCGGCACGTGAACCTCCCGTCCCGGCCCAAGACCGTCGTGACAGCGTCGTACTTGTCCCCGCGCCGGAAGCGTCGACCCGCTGGATATGAATCGGCATCACAGGGGACTGACATCTCATAGAGATAAGACCTCCATATACCAGTGGCGAGCATTGTTCTCACACCAGGTGGTACGAAGCGGTGACTTCCCGTACGCCGGTATCGAGGAGCACGTTCCCGGCCACCTTGGAGGAGAGTGCCGCCGGGCAAGTACTCTTGACGAGTACCGACGGGCCCGGTCGTCTCTGGCCCGTCGGCATGGAGATGGTCGCCAAATTCCGTGGCACCAGGAGGAGCGCTCGAGCAGATGGACTTGTCTGGTGGGCTGGCCGAGGAGGCCGTTGGCAAGATGGGTCGTGTCTCAGTGCCTATTTCCCAGGGCGTCCCGGGCGAGGTAATAATCCAAATCCGCGGGGGCTCTGAGGCCTACACGGCGTACACTGAAAGCGAAGAGCCGCTCGCGGTGAACACTCGTATTGTCGTCGTTGAGCAGCTGTCGTCGCGGACACTGCTTGTGACGAGCTGCTGATCCGCCGAGAGAAAGAGGGCGGATGTTCTTCTACAGAATCCCATCGCCGAACGAAGCGATGGTCGTGTCAGGATCCAGGCGCGGCACCGATGGTGGACAGTTCCGAATCGTGACGGGCAAGGGGTCCTTCGTCTTGCCTTGGAAGAACAAGGCACGATGGCTCTCGCTGGACCTGCGGGAGGCGATAATCTCCGAGAGCTGTGTGACCAAGCTGCGCATCCCGCTCACCGTAGAGGCTGTCGCGGTCTTCAAGGTCGGCGACGACAACTCCTCGATCGCCAATGCAGCGCGCCGTTTCCTCGACCAGCAGCAGGGGATGGAACGGCTCACTTCGCAGGTGCTCGCCGGGCACCTGCGCTCGATCGTCGGCGGCCTCACCGTCGAGGAGATCATCGGTGATCGCAACCGCGTGGCCCAGGAGGTCAAGGCGGCTTCGACCGACGAGATGGAAAAACTCGGGCTCGTGATCGATGCTTTCCAGATCCAGGAGATCAAGGACTCGACGGGCTACATCGAGAATCTCGCCGCTCCGCATGCCGCCGCTGTTGCGCGAGACGCACGCATCGCGGCTGCGCAGGCCGACCAGGCTGCCACCGAGAAGGAGCAGGAGGCGAACGCACTGAAAGCCGGCTTCGTGCGCGAGGCAGAGATCAAGCAGGCTGGTTACCGGGCCGAGATCGAACAGGCCCAAGCTGCCGCGAGCCAGGCCGGTCCTCTGGCGCAGGCCAAGGCGGCCCAACAGGTGACAGAGGAGCAGACCAGGCTGGCCGCCCTGCAGGCGCAAAAGCGCGAAAAGGACCTCATCGCAGAGGTGGAGAAGCCCGCCGACGCCGACGCCTACCGGACGATCCGCCTCGCCGAGGCCGATAGGGATGCCATAAAGGCGAGGGCCGAAGCGCTGGCCGGCGGAAATCAGAGCCTGATCGCAGCCAACAGGATTGTCGAGCAGCTTCCAGCTCTGGTCGAGGCAGCGGCCAAAGGCCTCAGTGGGGCGAACATAGTCCTTGTCAACGGCACCGAAGGCGTGACAGATCTGCTGACGAACCTGGTTACACAGGGCTACTCGATCTACGAAGCGATCAGGGGAGGCGTCCCTCAGGCCTTGGCGAAACAGCTCGAGGCTCCGGTCGGCGATGGACCTGCGCCAGGGGCGACCGCCAGTCAGAACGCCACTGCGGTGTCAGCTCGCGTCAGTGGAGCCGGTGCTCCCTGATCGAATAGGGAGCACCGTAAGCCCCCATCCGCGCCATGAACGGGTCGGGGTCGAAAGCCTCGGGTCCAAGCACGCCGGCGCCCGTCCATAGGCCTTCAGCCAGCAATTCCATTGCGATGACGGGGCCGACAGCAGTCTGCCAGACCACCGCCTGCACGCCGTATTCCCGCATCGTCGTTGCGTTGTCGGCCACCTGGTAGATGTACACCTCGCGCTCTTGCCCATCCTTTGTGCCTCTGACCCATGTCCCAGCGCATGTCTTCCCGGTCATCCGGTCGCCGAGATGAGCCGGGTCGGGGAGGCAGGCGGCAACAAGCTCGCGGGGCGCGACAAGCACGCCGTTGACATCGATTTTCTCCGCATTGTCCAGCCCCAGCATGTGAAGTGTCTGCAGGACATCGATAAAGCGCCTGCCTAGTCCGTACTTGAAGGTCACGCGGTCGCACTTCAGCCAACGCGGGATCAAAAGGACCTCCTCGTGCTCGACGTTCACGCACTCCAGAAGCCCAATGCCGTCGGGGAAGTCGAACATCTCCGGCTCCGAGAAGTTCTCTGTCGTGAACCAGCCTCTGGCCTTCTCGTAGACGACCGGCGGATCGAGGCACTCCTCGATCGTCGTCCAGATCGAGAAGTTGGGGGCGAACTCGTAACCCTGAACCTCGAGGTTCGCGCCGTCGCGGACGCCGATCTCCTCGATCGAGTCGAAGAGGTGCTTGGACGCGTAGGCGGCGAAGACGTCCGATATCCCAGGTTCTACGCCCATGCCCACGAGAGCGAGAAGCCCTTTGTTCTCCCAGCTGGGCGAGCGCTCGAACTGGTAACGGCCGAGGTTGAGGCCGCAATCGCTGTTCATGGCCATGTCCACGTACTGAAGTCCGAGTTCGAAGGCGACGTCGAAGACCTGTTCGTTGAACATCGGGTCGACGGCATTCATGATCAGGTCCACCTGGTAGTCCTTCGCCAAAGCGGCTATCTGGCTCGGCACGGACGCGTCGAGGAACTCGACGGGGAAATGCTGGCTGGCCCCAAGCTTGTCTTGGACCTCCTGTGCGCGCGGGAGGTTGTAGTCGGCCAGGACCATGCGTTCGAGCCAGGGCCGGTCTCTGGCAAGGATGGCGATGGACTCGCCCACACCGCCGGTCCCCACGAGCAGCACCTTCATAGATACCTCCTCACTCGTCGCCCAGGACGGCTCCCGGTGCGGAGCCGTCCTCGAGGCTCTCAGCCACTTCGAGCTTGCGCGCAAAGAACTCGGGAGAGGCCCTGCGCTGCAGGTACATCAACGGGATCCCGATCACCAGGATGCCGATCCCGATGACGAACGGCGCACCGACCCCGCTGAAACCCCCGATCTTCAGCCATGGGGGTGATGACGCATTGACGGGGTTCCAATAGAAGATGGCGGACTTCACGAACACCCAGGTGAGTGCGGCCGCGCCCAGAATCGGGCCGACGCCCATGAACAAGAAGTTCTTGACGCTTTTCACCACGAAGCGCCGGAAGTACACCGGGCAGGCGAAGGCAGTCACCGCGTAGTAGAAGCAGATCGAGAACCCGAGTCCGGAGATGGAGTCGAAAAGGACGTTCCCGCTGTGGTCCACCAGCACGAGGAACACGTACCAGACGATCGAGATCGCCCCCATCCAGACCGTGGACCACGTCGGCGTGAGGTACTTGGGGTGCGTGACGGCGAAACTGCGCGGAAGGGCCCCGTGCACAGCCATCGAGAGCGTGGTCCGGGCAGTCGGCAGGATCGTGGTCTGCGCCGATGCAGCAGCTGACGTCAGCACGGCGATGATGAGGAGCTTGTCCCATCCGGTCCCAAGAACCCGCGTTGCCATGGCGTTCAACACGTCGTCGGAATGCGCGGCCAGGTACCCAGGACCAGCGAACGCGGTCGCCGCGATCGCCACGACGACGTAGATCCCGAGGAGGACAACAGTGGACAACACCATGGCGATGCCCGGCGTGCGGGTAGAGCCGGCAGTCTCCTCGTTGACACTCCCGGAGGTGTCCCAGCCCCAGTAGATGAAGATGGCGAGGAGCACGCCGGCGGACAGCGCTGATGGCGACTTGACAGCGAAGGGGTCTATCCAACCCCAAGCCGGGACCACCGAGCCCGTGGGGTGAACGGTGAAGACCTTCACGAGTGCGACGGTGGCGAAAACCGCCAGCACGACTATCTCCGCCGCCAGGAGCACGAACTGAGTGCGGGCGTTGAGCTCGATCCCCAAGTAGCACACGAGCGTCATCGCGGCGATGAAGCCGCAACCGAGGAGGGTCACCCATAGCACGCTGTTCGACAGCCCTGTCTGGTCGAACAGGAGGAAGGTGTACTGGGCGGATATCAATGCGAGGCTGGGCATCACCACGATGTCGCTCACGATCGTGGCCCATCCGTTCATCCAGCCTTGGTTCGGGCCGAACGCTCGTGTCACCCACGAGAAAGTCGTGCCACAGTCCGGGTCGACGATGTTGAAGTAGTACATCGACCCGGCGATGAACAGCATCGGCACGAACGAGACGAGCAAGATCGCCGGCGACTGGAACCCGACCACGACTGCGACGAGCCCGAGCGTGGCGGCGATGCTGTAGGCGGGTGCTGTTGACGCGACCCCGATCACCGTTGCCGACACCAGATGGAGGGCGCCACCTTTGAGGCCCTTGTGTGGCACGTTCGTCGCAATTACCTCTGTGCTTGGAGGCATGACGACACCCCTTCTGTCGCTTTCTCAATCGTTGCATATGACGGGGCCGGGTGGCGGACGAACTCGGAATGTGCACAGACGCGCGGAGCCATAGGTGGGACAATGCGCGCATGTTCGAGCGATTCACGGATCGGGCGCGCAGGGTATTGGTTCTGGCTCAGGAGGAAGCGCGCCTCTTGAACCACAGCTTCATCGGGACCGAGCACCTCCTCCTCGGCCTCACCCACGAGGGCGAGGGAGTCGCGGCCAGGGTTCTCGAGTCCCTAGGCGTCTCGCTCGAGGTCGTGCGCGAGAGAGTCAAGGAGACCATGGGACCGGCGGGGTCGGCCCGGGCGGCTTCGCCGCCGTTCACACCGCGCGCGAAGAAGGTGCTGGAACTGGCGCTTCGGGAGGCATTGCAACTCGGTCACAACTACATCGGCACCGAGCACATCCTGCTCGGCCTGGTGCGCGAGGGCGACGGCGCCGCCGCCCGGGTTCTCGTGAGCCTCGGCGTCGACCTGTCCCGTGTGCGCCCGGAGGTCCTGCGCCTGCTCTCCGGTCACGGGGGGCACGAGGGCGAGCTGATCGTGCCGACCGGCGGCATTGCCGGTTACCAGAGGCGGCGGCCCGGTCTCTCGATGATGCCGGTCGGCAAGGAGTGGTCGGCACAGGTAGTGCGCAAAGGGCTACGGCCGGACGACTATGCGAATGGCTACGCCGAGCTGGCAGAGCTCGTTGGTGCGATGGGGTTCGACCTCGACGCCATGGACCCCGCGGAGATAACGGTGACCTCGGTCGAGACCAACGCAGGTCCCGGATACATGATCGGCGTGAAGCACCGTGTCGATGACGAAGTGGGGGAGCAGCCGGCTCTTGGTTGATCAGGGGCCGGGTGGCGCGTTCGGTACGTGAGCCGCTATCTCGACCGGGGCACCGAAGGCGGCACGGTGACTGGCTCGTCGCAGCGCTGCCAGCACGGGGCGCCCTGCGACCAGGATCAGCCCGGCGTTCAGCGCTGCCCGGGGCAGGTCGAACCCGAACGATGTCGAGGCATCGAACAGGAGGAAGCGCACCAGATTGTGGGCCACCGACGCCCCGGGTTCGAACGAGAGAGTCGAGGAAGTTCCCGCGCCGAAGGGCCAGAACCACAAGTTGAGCAGCAACCCGTAGGCAAGGCACGCAAAGGCCGCGTAGGACGCCAGGACGACCAGCTCGCGGCGGCCTTGCAGGTGGGGGAGGCAGCCCGAGCCGTAGCCCATCCACGCCGCCGCCATCATCTGGAACGGCAGCCACGGCCCGACTCCACCGGTGACGAGCGCAGAGGCGAAGAGAGTGAGGGCCCCGAGCAGGAAGCCGAAGTGGCGCCCGAGCACATAGCCCGCCGGAAAGAGCAGGAAGAAGACGGGCTCGAACCCGGCCGCACCACCTGAGGGAAGCCGCAGCGCAGCGCCGCAGGCTCCGAGCACACCGAGCATTGCAACTCCCTTAGCGTCCATGCCCCCGGAGTTGAACTCGCCGAGCACAGCCACGAGCAAGAGCGGCAGTAGGGCGGCGACGATCCAGGGGGCGTCGCCGGCGTGAGCCTGGTTCAGCGACGCGCGCGCAGGGATGAAGAGGGGCCAGAGGAAGGCGACCGCACCGATCACCGACGCGATCGCGATGGCGACAGAACCGAAGTGGTCGAGGCCCACCGCTCGCCTGCCGCGCGTGTCGGTCACGAGGGGGTCCCGTCCTGCGGAGGCCGGCCGCCGAGCGCTATGGCGACCTCCTCGACCGTCAGCCACTCGGCCGGGGCGAGGATCCGGGCCACTTGAGAGGCAAGGCCGGCCGAATGGCAGACAACCGAACGGGCAGGACCGTCGGTTATCACCTCACCGTCCGCGAGCACTACGACCCTGTCGGCGACTTCCGCCACCAGTTCGACGTCGTGGGTCGCCACGACTACGCAGTGGCCTCGGGCCGCGAGCTGACGGAGCTGGCGCGACAGCCGCGCCTTGGCTTCGTAGTCGAGCCCGCGCGTGGGCTCGTCGAGCAGCAGGAGGGGCGGCTCGGGAGCCAAGACGATCGCCAGCGCGAGTGCGAGACGCTGACCTTCGGAGAGGTCCTTCGGATGTGTCTCGTCGCGGATACTGCCGAGGATGGTCTCGAGCATCGCTCGCGTCGTCCCCTCGTCAAGCCCGCCGTCACGGTCGCCGTCTCGGCATTCGGCAGCCACAGTCTCGGCGCACAGAAGCGCCCCAGGGTCCTGCGGCACGAGGCCGACAAGCCGAATCGCCTCGGACGCGCCGAGCGCGGCCGGGACACGGCCGAGGACTTCCACAGAGCCCCGCTGGGAGCGGCGAAGCCCGACGAGGTGGTGGAGGAGAGTGGACTTCCCCGCTCCGTTTCTTCCCATGATTGCCATCACCTCGCCCTCACTGAAATCGAGGCTCACGTCCGCTAGTGCGGGGATCGGCCCGTAGGCAGTTGTCAGGCCCGTCACCCTGGCGACGCGGTCACCTGGGGACGCGGGAGGTTGCGGTCGCCTGTTGGCTTCGAGGCGCTGTCGGAGCTCTGGGGCGTTCCGGCGGGCGTCCCGGACCGAGAGTGGGACAGGCGACCATCCGGCCACACGGGCGAGGCGAACAACGGGCGGTGCCAGCTCGGCCGTCGCGAAGATCGTTGCCGGCGTGCCGCTGCGGATCGCACCCGGAGCGGCACCGATCTCGATCACGATATCCGCGAACTGCACGATGCGTTCCAGGCGGTGCTCGGCGACGAGGATCGTCGTGCCCTGGTCGTGCACGAGGCGCGCAAGTGACGCGAGGACCTCCTCGGCCGAGACCGGGTCGAGCGACGACGTCGGTTCGTCGAGCACGAGGGCTCGGGGAGCGGCGGTGAACGCGGCGCCGATGGCGACGCGCTGGCGCTGACCGCCCGACAGCGTCGTGATGGCCCGCTGACGTAGTGCGTGCAGATTCAAAGTGTCCAGCACGTCTTCGACCCGCCGACGCATCGTCGCCGGGTCTACCCCGAGGTTCTCCATTGCATAGGCGAGCTCGTCTTCGACCGTGTCGGCGACGAAGGTCGCGTCCGGGTCCTGCCCGACGTAACCGACGGCGTCGGCGAGGTCGCGGGGACGGTACCGCTCGGTGCTGCGGCCGTCGACCGTCACCGTCCCGTTGAGGTGCCCGCCGGAGAAATGGGGGACGAGACCGTTCACGCAACGGAGAAGGGTCGACTTGCCCGAGCCCGTCGCGCCTATGACAAGGGCGAGATGGCCTTCTTCGATCGTGAGGCTCACGTTCTCGAGCGCCGGCGCCGAGGCATCCGGGTAGGTGACCGTGACGCGGTCGAAGCTGATCACGCCAAGGCCTCGCTGAGCTTGGCGCGCACCGGCAATGGAACGGGGGCAATTGCCGAGGGCACGGTGGCGATGAGGATGCCTGCCAGAGCGACGACCGGCCCTGCCGGCAGCGCGAGGGGATAGAGCGGCTGCACAAGCGCGTTCGGGTCGTTGCTGCCCGTGGCCACGACGCCGGCGACGGCCGCCAGGCCCGCCGCCACGACGAGCCACTCGGCGGCGAGCCAACGGTCGGGCCGGTAACGGCTCCTCGAGCCGTGTGAGGCAGCCAGGAGGCCCCCGGTGACGAGAGCGCCTCCGACCAGGATGACGGCGAGCCCGATTCCGGAAGCCGAGCCGGAGTCGAGCACCGCGAAAAGGCCTATCCCGAGACCGACGAGACCTCCGAGCGTCGCCGCCGCGGTGGCCCGTCGGAGCTTTGGCGAGGTGGAGCGCCGCCCGAAGCCGCGTGCATCCATCGAAGCCGCCAGGGCGACGGAGCGCTCGAGGGCGCCGTCGAGGACCGGCACTGCCAGGCCGCGCCAACCCCTGAAGCCGCTCGTTGCGCGGCCCCTCAAGCGTCGGGCGTCCCGGACGCGGGCGATCGAGAGCACCACTTGTGGTGTGAACGAGATCGCCACGGTCACTGCCACGGCCACCTCGTAGAGGCCGGCGGGCACGCACCGCAGTAGCCGGAACGAGCTCGCGAGGGAGTTGGCAGCACCGAAACACGCCAGAATGACGGCGATTTGCATTCCTTGGCAGAAAGCCCCGATCACTGCCTGAGCCGTCACAGGCCCGCCGATTGTCACACCGGCCGCCCATGACGGAAGGGGGACCGAGGGGACGGTGAACCACGTGGCGCCCGGCACGCGGTCACCGAACAGGACTTGCACGACGACGCGAATGACGATGACGAAGAGCCCGAGTCGTATGAGCGCGCCGAACGAGCGTGCCCAGGGACTGTTGCCACGCCGCGTGGTCACGACCCACGCGACCACCGCCAGGACGAGACCGAGCAGCACCGGGTTCGTCGTGCGGCTGGCGGCGACAGCCAGCGCCCCGGCCCAGCACCACCATGCGATCGGGTGCAACGGCTGGAGGCGGGTTCGCAGCATCTAGGTGGCGCGGCCGCTCGCGCGCCGGGAACGAAGCATCGCCCCAGCGCCGATCAGAAGTATGAACGCGACGCTCACGACGAACGGGATCGGGCTGGTTCCCTTGGAGCGGGCGCGGACCGGGCCGGCCGCGTGACGGTCCAAGGGTGCCGAGGAGGTCGGCGTCAGCGCGGCCCTGGCGGTCGTCTCGAGTGCGGCCGCGCTGGACGCTGCCCGTGGTGGCGGGTCGGCTGGGGTGGCGCTCCCGTCAGGCTGGAACCGCCACCCCTCGACGTCACCTTCCGAGACCCTCCACGCCCCGGGTCCTCCGCTCGCGTACTGCCATCGCTTGCCGCCGTGCCAGTACGACCAGTAGGCGTAGTGGGCCCCCGACTGGGTCCCGCACCCGCTTGTCGGGTACCCGTCTATCGCGCACAGGAGGCCGGACTCGGCGTAGCGGGGTGAGGGGTACCCGAGGACCGCAGCCTGCGCCTGGAGAACCTGCGCGCCGCTCTCACCGGGCTTGACGAGAACGCAGGTGACGAGAACCTTGCCGTGCACCCCGCCGAAATCGGCGACGACAGCGGCGACGATCTGATGCTTGCCAATGGGGACGGGCACCGTGCATGTTGGCCAGGTGCGTTTCGTCTGGCGGGCAGCACTCGCCGCCGCATGAACCGCTCCGGGGGTCATGGTCGCGACCACCGTCGCGGCAACAAAAGCGACCGTCACCAGCGCGATGGCGCCGGCTGTCACGGCCGAGCTCATGAAGAGCTGAGCGACACGGGCGACAAGGACTGTCGCCGGTGTCGCGCCGGAGGCTCCCGCTGAGCTCGGTCGATGTGCGGTCATGGCGCCGTGGGGAGCTGTGGCACAGTCAGGTCGCGTCAGCCCGCGCTGCAGCTGAAACTGGACTCGGCGCTGGACAGACTGCGGGGACTGATGGGCAGTGCCTCGCCCGCGACCGCAGGCACAGCCTGCAGCGTGGCGTATTGACTTGGCGCTGCGTCGTAGGCGAACTCTCCGCGCTCGGCCGCCGGCGCGCCACAGCGGTACTGGAAGTTGTCGAGAGCCCGCTGGGGCGTGATTGCGTTGCGAACGAACTGCCTGTCGTTGACCGCTCGTAGCGCGATCAACGCCTGGACCACTTCGGCCGTCGAGTCCGGGTCACCCTGTTGCCCGTCGCCCGATACGCCGTAATAGCCGAAAGAGCCGTCGGCCTCCTGCGAGCTGGTGAAGAAAGGCAACGGGCCGTGGGCGAACTCCCCGCCGGCCGCGACGATCGCCATGACAGCCAGCGCGGTCGAGTTGGTGTCAGGACCGGAATAGGTCTTCGGGTCCGCCTTTGTGCAAGGAGTGGTGAGCGAGTACTCCCAACCGCCGTCGGCGCACTGGTGGCGCGCCAGATAGGCCTCTCCGAGGTGGAGCGCGGTGGGGGAGCCCTTCACCGAGACCAGCGCGAGAAGCGCGAGGGACTGGCTGAACGCGTTGCCAGAGCTCGTCGTACCGAAGACCCCGGCGGACACGCCGTCCAGGCGCTCGGTTGCTCCAAGCCTGGCGACCAGGTCGTTCGCGCTGGCCTCGCCGCCGAAGCGCGTCGGGTCCGCCCCCGCCGCCACTGCTGCGAGAATCACGAGCCCGAGCGCGCCCGGACTGTCGATGCCGTTGGGTGAGACGTAGGAGCTGAAGTGGTGCTCGAGCCAGTGCGTGGCGGCCGCGACCTGATTTGAGCCCTCGCCGGCGGCGACGAGCGCCATGATGGCGTCCGCCGTGTCACCCGCGCTCGGCTTGTGGGAGACGGCGTCCACGATCGCCCCGCTGGAGCTCAGGTCGCGGGCTATCCAACCTGCACCGGCAGCGGCGGCTGCTGACACGGTCGCAGGTTGGGATTGAAATGCAAGGGACGCGTGCGAACCGATTTCAATGGTCGCGGATGATGCAACTGGCACCGCGGCGGCCCCGAGGCCCAGCAGCATTGTGACAAGCCAGGCTCTGGCCACCCGACGGACGAAGGTTGGCATGTATGTCCTCTCCCGGATACTGGATCCCGGAGAAGCGCTGAGACACCGCTGCCGTACCGGTTCCCAGTCCCCGCTTTCCTCGACGGTTAGTAGGACTCACCACCGGCAGGTTTCCCGGCTTGCGAGGACGAGCCTCGCCTACGGTTGCGGGCCAGCGCCGGAGTTTGACCGGACTTCCCCTGCAGGCAGCGGGACGGCCAGGGCCGTCAAGAGGAAGGGTAGCAGAGCCGTCCCACGGGCCTCATAGCGTGCGGACGCCCAGTTTGGCACTGCTCGTGCCAGGGCGCTCCAGCCGCCGAGACAAGCCGCGGCACGCACGGCAGCACCCTGTGGGCCACAATGACGCCAGGCGCGGAAGGTGGCTGGACGAGGGAACAGATGGCCGTGCAGATGAAGCTGGATACCGAGGCAACCGAGGTCACGGTCTTCCGCGACGGCGCTCGCGTCGTCCGGCGGGGCAGGGTGAGCCTCGAGGCCGGGACCCGGACCGTGGTGCTGGCGGGTCTACCTGCCAGCGTCGATCCGGAATCAGTGCGCGTCGTCGTGCGCGGTACAGGCATCGCGCTGCGCGACGTCGAGGTCCACAGCGACTTTCGCGCCGAGCCGTTGCGCGTGGACTCGGCGCAGTTGCAGGCCGATGTCGACCGGTGCCGTGAGGCCGTGCGGGCCCTCGAGGACGAGGACACGGCGCAGCAGGCGCGGCTGGACTTCTTTGGGCACCTCTCGCAAGCGGCTGCGACCTCGTTCGCCCGCGCCGTGAGCTTCAGCAGGGCAGACCACGGCGAGTTCACCCGAATGGCCGACGAGTTGGCTGACGGCACCGGTGCGGTCCTCGCACGTCGCCGCGAGATCGCCGGTCGCAAGCTGACCGCTGAGCGAGAGCTCGAGGCCGCCGAGAAGCGCCTCTCCTCTGCCGAAGCCGGGCCTCCAAGGCTCTCCGAGGTCGTCGAGGTACGCGCGACCCTCGAAGTGGAAAGCGAACAGGTCGACGCGGTTCTCGAGGTGTCCTACCACGTCCACAGCGCGTCCTGGCGCCCTCTTTACGACTTGCGCCTGGAGGGGGAGCGGCTCGCGGTGTCCTACCTCGCGGAAGTGACCCAGCACAGCGGCGAGGACTGGCCAGCTGTGGAGCTGACGCTCTCAACCACGCGGCGAGGACGCCACACCTCCGTGCCAGAGCTGCGTCCATGGTTCATTGGCAGGCCACTTCCCGTCCCGTCGCGGCCCTCGCCGCAGTTCATGCGCAAATCGGCCCTTTCCGTTGCCCCGGCTGGTGCAGGGCTCGCGGCGGCACCAGGCTCGCCTGCCAGTTTCGAGGCCGATCTGACCGAGGAAGCCGCACCGCTGGTCACGCGCGCCGAAGAATCCGGGGCGGCTCTCGTCTACCGTGTCCCGGTCCCGATGTCGGTCCCGTCCGACGGGGCGCCGCGCAAGACGACGGTCGCTCGATTCGAGGTCGATGCCGCGCTCGACCATCTCACGATCCCGAAGCTCGCCCCGGAGGCTTACTTGCGCGCGACGGTGACCAACACCTCGCCTGTGTTGCTGCTGCCGGGGCCTGCGAGCGTCTTCCACGATACGGAGTACGTCGGCCCCACCGAACTCGGCACGGTCGCGTCAGGGGAGGAGTTCGAGTTGCACCTCGGCGTCGACGACCGCATCCGGGTGGAACGCGTACTGCGCCGCAGGAGCACCGCCAAGGCCATCATCGGCGGGACTCGCAGCGTCGAGGTCGCCTACGAGATCACCGTGGAAAACCACCGCGACCGGCCCGTTCGCCTGACCGTGCGAGACCAGATACCGACCTCGCGTGACGGCGACATCAAGGTGAAGCTGCGCGAGACGAGTCCCAAGGCAGACGAGCAGGATGAGCTCGGCCAGCTGACCTGGAAGCTTGTTCTCGCGCCGGGAGAGAAGTCGGCGATCCGCCTCGCCTTCACCGTCGAACACCCCGCGAACGTGGTTCTCGGAGGCTTGTGATCACCCTTTCAGTCCCGCGGTGGCCATCCCCCCTCGTATCCCTTGTTGGACCAGCACGAGCAGGATGGCCGAGGGGATCGCTGCGAACACGGCCGCGGCCATTAGGTCCGGCCACAGCGAGGTGTACTGACCCATGTACGAGTAAATGCTGAGGGTCATCGGTTCGACGGTGTTGGAGGTGCTGAGGGTCAGCGCGAAGAGGAAGTCGCCCCAAGCGAACAGGAACGAGAAAAGAGCGGCCGTCAGGATCGCCGGCCTGCTGAGCGGGATCACGATCCGAAGCAGCGTGCCGAGAAGCGTCGCGCCGTCCACGCGGGCCGCCTCCAAGAGCTCGCGTGGCAGGCCGATCATGAAGGCCCGGACGACCAGGATGGAGAACGGCACGCAATACGTGGAGTCGGCGATGATCAGCCCGAGGTAGCTGTTGAGCAGGTGGAGCCCGGCGAAGATCTTGAAGAAAGAAGTGCCCAGCACGATGCCAGGGACCGTCTGGGCGACGAGGAGTGCCAAGGTGACGAGCCAAGTGACCCGGAAGCGGAAGTTCGCCAGCGCGTAAGCCGCAGGCACTGAGATCAACAATGAGATCACCGTTGCGCCGACCGCGATGATGAAGCTGGTGAGCAAGGAGCCACCCTGGGTGTGCACCACCTGTGAGTAGGCGGCGAAGGTGGGTGTCGGTGGGAAAAGGGCCGTCGGTGTCGCATAGGACTGGTGCAAGGTCTTGAGCGAGGTGACCACGGCCCAGTACAGGGGCAAGAGCATGAATCCGACGATCACGAACGCCACGGCGAGGTTCAGCCCCGACATCAGTGCTTTCCGGCGCCGCCGTCTCATGATCGAAGCTCCCCGCGGTAGGTGCGCACATAGGCGAATGCACAAATGAGGGAGATCACCATCATGATCGTGCCCACCGCGGCACCTTGCCCGAAGTCGAGGTTGTAGAACGACAGCGTGTAGGCCCAGGTGGACAGCAGCTGGGTGGCGTTCATGGGCCCGCCACCTGTCATGATCATCACGATGTCGAAGGCTTTCAGGGTGTAGATGAAGCCGAGGACCAGCACCACGGCGATCACCGGTCGCATTACCGGCAAGGTGATCGAGCGGAACGTCCGCAACCGCCCGGCACCGTCGACACGGGCCGCCTCGTACAGCTCGTTAGGGATGTCTTGCAGCCCGCCGTGCAGGAGCATCGTGTTGAAGGGGATCCCTATCCAGATGTTGGCGAGCACGATGACCAACAGCGCGAGATGCGTGTTGGCGAACCACTCGATCGGTGAGTGGATGAGCCCGAGGCTCGTAAGCACCTGGTTGACCATGCCGATGTTCGGGTCGAACATCATCCGCAAGATGATTCCCGTGACAACCCCGGGAAGCAGCCAAGGGACGAGTATGAGCGAGCGCAGGAAGCCGCTCAAGGGAAAGCGCCGAGTGAAGAACAGGGCGATCAGAAAGCCGATGCTGAACTGCATCACGATCGAGCCCACCATGAAGATCGCCGTGTTCCACACGACGCCCGGAAGGACCGGGTTGGTCACCGCCAGCCGGTAGTTGGTGAGGCCGACGAACCCACCGGTGTTGTGCACGAAGGTGATGACGCTCGATTGTCGAACGCTCAAAAGGATGTCGTAGACGATCGGGTAGGCGAACAGCGCCAGGAGATAGACGACAGCCGGCAACAGGAACAGGACACGACCGGGAAAGAGTCTTCTGGTCCCGCGTGCCCGGTCGGCGCGTCCGCGCCTGGCGGACGAGGTGACAGCGCCTGAGCGTGTCGCCGTCAGCTCCGGCGCCTCGGGCATCGCCAACCTCTTACCTCGACCCAGGGTTCATTGCAGAGGAAGCTGTGCGCCGTCGCGAAGGAAAACAGGGATGCGCTCGAGCGGCGCGGCCGCGTCGAGGAACGTGCCGCCCTTCAAGATCTCGCCGCTGCGGGGATCGGTCCAGGTGGCGCCGGCCGGCAGGTAGACGCGGCGAGAGCGCGCGCCGAGCTCTGTGACAGGCGCGACGAGCACCGAGGGTCCGAAGCAGTACTCGTCGTCGATCACCCAAGCATCCGGGTCATCGGGGAAGTCGAACCAGAGCGGCCGCATGGGAGGGATACCCTCGTTGGCCGCCACGGCCATCTGCTCGAGCACGTAGGGCTTGATGCGTTCGCGAAGGCGCAAGATGCCCGACAAGATGTCGTACACCTCTTCGCCGTAGGACCAGATCTCGTTCGGGCCGCCCGACATCGCCTGGGAAGTCGGGATGCGCGGCTCACGGTCACCGTGGAGCCGGAACAACGGGCACCACACGCCGTACTGGAACCAGCGCACGATGAGCTCGCGGTAGGCGGGGTCCTCGGTGTTCCCGCCGTGGAACCCTCCGATGTCGGTCGTCCACCACGAGATGCCCGACAGGGCGACGTTGAGGCCGGCCCGGACCTGGGCGGCGAGCGACTCGAAGGTGGCAGGGATGTCGCCTGACCACAGTGCCGCCCCCCAGCGTTGGCTGCCCGCCCACGCCGAGCGGATCAAACTGACCACCTCGGTCTCGCCCGCCTCGTGCATACCTTCGTAAACCCCGCGCGCATGATCGACCGGATAGCGGTTGATCACCTCCGCGCCAGGCCCCGCCAAAAGGCGGAGGTTGTCGACGTGGCCGGGCTTGATCTCAGGTTCGCAGGCATCGAGCCAGAAGACCTTGATCCCGGTCTCGTAGTAGTTGGCGCGCAGCTGGTTCCACAAATACCGGCGAGCCTCCGGATTGGTGGCGTCGTAGAAGGCGACCGGCAGCCTCACCGGAGCATGGCGGTCGGGCCAGTCCGCGTGAACAGGTGCCCCCCGCTCGCTGGCGATCAGGTACCCGGCCTTAAGCATCGGCTGGTAGTTGCACGAGAGCAAGCTCACAGACGGCCACACCGAGACCATGAGGCGGACACCCATGGTTTGGAGCTCTTCGACCATCGCTTTGGGGTCGGGCCACTCGCTCGGCTCGAAGCGCCAGTCTCCGAGCTGGGGCCAGTGGAAGAAGTCAACGACTATGACCGAAAGTGGCAGCCCTCGCCGGTGGTACTGCCTCGCGACCTCCAACAGCTCCTCCTGGGTGCGATAGCGGAGCTTGGACTGCCAGAACCCCGCCGCCCACTCCGGGAGCATCGGGGGGCGCCCTGTCACCCCCGCGTAGCGCGAGGCGATCTGTGCCGGGGTCCCGGTGGTGATCCAGTAGTCGATCTGGCGGGCGCTGTTCGCGACCCAGCGGGTGGCCGTGGTCCCGAGCTCGACTCTGCCGACGGCCGGGTTGTTCCACAAGAGCCCGTAGCCGCGGCTCGACACGAGAAAGGGGATGGTTACCTCGGCGTTCCGCTGCACCAGGTCGAGAACGGCGCCTTTCTGGTCAAGGCGACCGTGGGTGTGCTGGCCCAAGCCGAAGAGCTGCTCGCCCTCATAGGCCGCGAAGCACTGCTCGATGTAGTGATAACCGTTGCCGGTGGCTGTGAAGTTGCGGGGACCAGGCCACCAGAAGTGGATCGGCTGCTCACAGACCAGCTTTTCACCGGTGTCGGCCCTAAGGAAGCAGATACTGCCGGCGGCGTCCACCTGAGCGGTCAGCGCGCCGACGGTGATCCGTGCACCCTCCCCGTCGATCTCGACCGTCGCCCCGGCGTGCGGTCGTTCGCTTAGGGCCCCGTGGCCTTCGATCAGATCGTCGAGGCCGGCTCGCACTCGCAAGGCGTCAGGACCCCACGGCTCGATGCGGAGCACATCGTGACCTGAGCGCCAGGTGAGGGCTCCGGCGTCGTCGGTGAAATGCCCAGTGCTGATCTCGTCTTGAGGTTGCGGGAAGAGAGAGGGCACGGAAGTCCTTTCCGGTAAGCGGCGTCTTTACGGTCGTAGCTGACGACCGTGCGCGACGACAATAACTGGGCCACGCCTCCGTTTCCGAAGGCGTGGCCCGAATGACTCAAACGGTCAGGAACTAGCCTTCGCCGTACTGTTCCAACGCGTACTGCACTTGAACCTCAGCGGAGTTGGCGGCTGCCTTCGGCGACTGCTTGCCAAGGATGACCGCTTGGATCGCGGTGCCCAGGTCTGTGTCAATCGCCGGATAGGCGAGGCCTACCTCAGATGTGCGGGACTGCGCGTGCTCGATCTCGTAGGCGAATATCCGGTCCGACGGATCGTTGGCGATGAGCTTGGCCGATACGGACTTCTGGCTGGCTATCTCACCGTTCTGCGAGGCCCAGCTGTAGGTGCTGGCCGGAGAGGTGAGGAAACGCAAGAGCTTGAGCCCCAGCGCCTCTTGGGCAGGCGTCGTCTTCGGGATGACCCAGACCTCTCCCCCGAGCGGCCCGACCGGCGACATTCCCGCCTTCGGCACCGGGATCGAGGTAACTCCCCAGCTCAGTCCCTTGGTCGAGTTGAAGTCCGCAAACTCCCACGGCCCGATCACGATCATCGCGGCCTTCTGGTCCTCGAATTGCTGGGCGATGTCGTTCTGCTGGTAGTCCACCACAGAAGCGGGCATGCTGCCGTCCTTGGCGAGCTCAGAGTAGAGCGTGAGCGCCGCGATGCCGCCGGCGTCGTTGACATGCTCGAGGTCCCCGCCGGCCGTCCAGAAGAAGGGAAGGAACTGCCAGGTCGCGTTGCCACCCGAGTTGTAGCCGGCGACCTCGAGGCCGTATACGCCGGTCGCCTTGTTGGTGAGAGCCTTGGCCGTGGTGACAAGTTGCGCCCATGTCGTCGGAGGTGTCACACCCGCCGCCTTGAGCAGCTTCTTGTTGTAGAACAGGCCGAGGGAGTTGTTGCCGAAGCCGATCCCGAACTGCGTCCCGTGGAAACTCCCCGCCGCTATGGCTCCTTCGGTCAGCCCACTTGTCTTGACACCGAGCTGGTTGAGCGGTACCAGGTCACCGGCAGCAGCCAGTCCACCCACCCAGGGGTTGTCCATCATCAGCAAGTCCGGGAGCTGGCCCGCTGCAGCCTCCACGAGTTCCTGGGATTCCATGGTGGCATCTGCCACGACGTCACGCTTCACGGTGTAGCCCGGGTTCTGCGCCTGGAATTGCTTGATGAAAGCCACCATCTCGCTGTTGTCGCCGGCGGTGTAGTAGTCCTGCTCGGTGATTACGCCACCCGTGGCCGCCTTCGGTGTGCTCGAGACGGACCTAACGGACGGTGTCGACGCGAAAGCTGTCGAGCACAGTCCGGCAACCATCAGCATCGCGGCGAGCACCCCAAGCACCGGAGTGACACCGCCACGGCGACGTTTGGCGGTTGATCCCTCTCTTCGCTGAACTGTCATCATTCTTATCGCTCCTCCCTTCTCAGTACTGCAATTGCACCCTCATGGGACTTGCCGACACACACACTCCTTTTTCCGAGATCTGCGCCTTCGTTACTGCTGTCCGAACTGCTCTTCCTTACCTGGTCATGTCAACCTAACTTTGCCGGCACCAGTGAGGGCTGGGTGGGCGTATTGAATATCTCGCCCAGTACTACGCACGCTGCGCCACGGGCCCATCTGGCATCGTCGAGGGGCTCCGGCGCAAAGATGATCTCCGCGTTCAGCTCGGGAAATACGGTCGACTCGATGGCCTCCTTCATAGGGTCGAAGCGCCAGTGCCCCGCCTGGACACCTTCCCCACTTATGATCACCAAGCGGGGATTGATAACGGTCATGAGCATTGCCAGGCCACGGCCGAGGTAGTGACCCGCTCGCGACAGAACTTGGCGGCTCAGTTCGTCACCGTGTTCTGCCGCAGCCGCCACTTCGGCGATCGTGAGTTCGGACAGGTGTCCCGCAAGACCAAGAGAGGTTTGTGCCCCTTCTTCAACTGCAGCGTGTATGTCGCGCAGGATTGCCCTGTCGGAAGCCCAGGCCTCGACGCAGCCGGTTTTGCCGCAGGAGCACAGTGGTCCCTTATCGCTGAGCTGGACATGCCCGAACTCACCCGCCGCGCCGTCCGCGCCGCGGTAGAGCTGGCCATTGAGCACGACGCCGGAGCCAATCCCGGCTCCGACGGCCACAGCAATGAAGGTGTCGATGCCGGCGCCCCGTCCGAACCATTGTTCGGCAGCAGCCAGCGTGTTGGCGTCGTTCTCAAGGACGACCGGATACCCGAGTCTTCTTGAGATGGGGCGCGCCAAGGGCACGTTTTTCCAGTTGAATGTCGGCGACGAGCGGCACACTCCGTCGGTCGCGTCGACTGGTCCGTTGATACCTATGCCCACGCCGATTATGCGGCTCACGTCAACTCCGGAAGAGGAGAGCGCGGTCTCGACCGCAGCGCAGATCGCGTCGACGATGAACTCCGGTTCTCGGTGCGGGCTAGGCCTTGTTCCTTGGTCGGGGTCGGCTGCGGCTGGCCCCACGAGCTCCGTCACCTGGGCGTAGGTCACTGTGGCGCTCAAGTCCGTTATGACAAGGGATATGGCGTGGCCCATCAGCTTGAGGCCGATGACGTAGTTGGCCTTGTCATTGAGTCGGACCAAGAAGGGGGGTCGACCGCCGCTCGAGACACCTTGCCCGAGATCCTCGACCAACCCTCGGCTCGTGAGGTCGGCGACAATTGAAGAGACAGTCGGTCCGCTCAGTCCGGTAGCCCTCGACAGGTCCGCTCGCGACATCACCGGGCAGGTGCGCAGCACGTTGACGACCAAGTTGCGGTTGATGTCGGCCATCAGTTGCCAGTTGCCCCGACGAGGACGAGGTCGATTCTGACTTCCTTGGGAAGGATTCATAAGAAAGTCACCCTCAAAACAACTAATGGGGGAACTGCGAACGGAAAAAGAGTAACGAGGGGCGTCTGGCGTGTCAAGCGGCAGAAAACGGGCGATCGACGAAGCTTGCGGTGCCCGCCAAAGCCGCTCGGTCCCAAGGATTGCCTGCAGATTGTTCCACCTCGCGGCGGGGAGAGTGTCGTGACGGTGTGGGACTTTGCGGCATCGGAAGATGGTGCCGACAAAGCGCAGTTAGCGGAGACCACAGCAGTGGCGAGGTGGGCAATCGCTAACGTGGCCGACGCGGGACAATCGACGGACCCAGCGAGACGATAGAAGGGCGTGGTCGAGGGCGCTTCGGTCCCACGAAGAAGGACGAGGCTATGGAAGAGGCGAGACAGTTCACGATCGGGGCCGAGGCCAGCTGTAGTGACGGGATCTGCGGCGAGGTGAGCCGCGTAGTCGTTGATCCTGTCGCCCGGGCGGTTACGCATCTCGTAGTCGAGCCCAGGCACCGGAAGGGGCCCGGCCGTCTCGTCCCACTCGACCTCGTCGAGGTCACAGACGGCGAAATCCACATTCGTTGCACTCAGGCCGAGTTCGCAACGCTCGACCCCGCCGAAGAAACTGAGTTTCTCGCCGGGGACAACGGCTACGGCCGGTACGGCACCGGAGAGGTGCTCTTCCGGCCCTACTACGGCCTGGGAAGCTTCCGTGGCCTAGGGATGGGATCACAGCCCATCACCTATGACGCCGTTCCTCTAGGGGAGGTGGCCGTGCGGCGAGGAGAGCACGTCCGTGCGACCGACGGAGATATCGGAAGGGTCCAGGGGCTGGTCATCGACGGCCAGACCCACGAGGTCACTCACGTACTCCTGCAAGAGGGGCACTTCTGGGGTCAGAAGGAAGTGGCCATCCCAATCAGCGCGGTGGCGGACGTCGAAAACGGCATCAGGCTCAAGATTTCGAAGCTGGATGTGCAAGACCTGCCGGCCGTCGATATCGATCACCCGATCCTGTAGGCGCGCACGGAGGAGGCGTTCGTCAAGGGTCACGACACCGTTCGGATCTCTCACGCGGCGGCAAGGACTCATGCCGGTCTTCGCTCTTGAGCGAGGAGTGCTAGTGGCTACCGATGGCCCGAGCTGCGGCACGAACGTCGTCGGAAAGAGCTCGCAATCTGTCGCTCGTTACCGCAACAGGGACAGCCGGTGACATCAGAAGAAGTGCTCTCTCGGGGATATCACAGAGTTGGTCCTCAAAGCGCGATCGAAGCTCCGCAAGTAGTGGCGCTCGCCGCGTTCTCTTGCCGCCAGTCATCACCGGTTCGAGGATCGGCACGCCGTCGCGGGGAGGCGCCTCGTCGCGACACGCAATCGTGTCATGCATGCCCGGGCTTCGGAAAACCTGTTTTGGGCCGGGAAGCGTTGATTTGCCTGCCGACAGCTTCATGACCGGTCGACCTGCATACTCGACGAGCTTGTATGCCGTGTCGATGTAGGGTGCGTCCTCGGAGACACCCAGCCGCGTCCCGATGCCAACAGCATCGATAGGGACGTTCTCGGCAACAAAGCGGGCGAGATCATGCTCGTCGAGCCCGCCGGACACGAAGATCCGAACACTGCCGAGTCCGGCGTCGTCAAGGCGCTGTCTGGTTTGACGGGCTAGATCGACAACGTCACCGCTGTCGAGGCGGACTCCGGCATGATCCTCGAGCCCGAGCGTCCGGATTGCCGCGATGGCGTGAGTGACTCCGGCCATCGTGTCATAGGTGTCAACCAGGAAGATCGCCTGATCAGGGAAGTCGGAGGCGAAAGTGACAAACGCCTCGAACTCGTCCTCAAAGGACTCCACGTAGGAATGTGCCATCGTGCCCGAGGGCCGGAGCGCGAAGCGGCGAGCAGCCGCGACATTGCTTGTGCCGACGAATCCGCACATCGCAGAGAGCCGCGCCACCGCCATGCCAGCCTCGACGCCGTGAGTTCGGCGGATGCTGAAGTCCATGAGGTCGATACGGCCTGCGGCGGCGATTCGACAGCGTGCTGCCTTGGTGGCGAGGGTTGTCTGGAAGGTGCACTGGTTGAGCAGGTAGGTCTCGACAAGCTGTGCCTCGGCTATCGGCGCCGTGATCTCGAGGAGTGGCTCGTTGGCGAAGATAATGCTCCCCTCCGGTACCGCCCACGCGTCTCCCGTGAAACGAAGGGCGCGAAAGCGGCGCAGCGTATCCTCGCCAAAGCCGATGCTCGCGAGATACTCGAGATCGGCCTCGTCGAAGGAGAACTCTTCGAGGAAAGACAGGCAGTCCTCCAGTCCTGCGGCGACGAGAAAACCTCTGTCCTCTGGAAGTCTTCTGCAGAACAGACTGAAGGTTGCAGTCCCGGTCATGTCGTGGCGCAGGTAGCTCGCCGCCATGTTGAGCTCGTAGAAGTCCGTGACAAGCGCTTTGCTCATGCAGTCCCCATCCTGAACGCATTCAGCTCACACCACCAGAATGGTGTTTGTCGAGCGGCCAATCAGTCGGCCCCCTCGAGGTTGTCTACCTGACGAGTAGGTCGTAGCGCCTGCTTGACTTGTCGTGGTAAGCGGGAACGACTCGCACAGCCGTCGAGGCGGCCGTGGCGTTCCACTAGTGACATTCTTTGTTCGACGCGCGAATCTGGTCTGTTGGAACCGATTCTTATGACACGGAGGACGAGGATGAGACTTCCCGGATCGGCTCGACTTCGGGCGGCGCGGTACCAGCGCCGTACGATCGGGCGCTCCTGACATGCAGGCGGCGGGCGTTCTCCCTGCGGCGTTCCTCGGTCATGGCACGCCTATGAATGCGGTGGACCGCAACCGGTACACGGAGGCGTGGCGCGAGTTTGGTGCCGACGTTCCTCGGCCCCGGGCGATCCTCGTGGTGTCCGCGCACTGGTACATCCATGCGTCTGCCGTGACAGCGATGACACGTCCGAAGACGATCCACGACTTCTATGGCTTCCCGGACGAGCTGTTCGCTGTGGAGTACCCAGCACCCGGCGACCCAGATCTTGCGGCGGAGATCGCGGACCTTGTGCACCCTAGGTGGATCGGGATGGATACGGACAGCTGGGGCCTTGACCATGGCACCTGGTCGGTGCTGGTGCACGCCTTCCCGGCGGCGGACATCCCCGTTGTGCAGCTGTCGATAAATGCTACGAAGCCGTTCGAGTACCACTTCGAACTCGGCGCCGCGCTCGCGCCATTGCGGCAGCGCGGTGTGTTGATCATCGGCAGCGGGAACGTCGTGCACAACCTGAGACGCATCGACCGGAACCTGCCCGACGCAGGGTTCGACTGGACCCGCGGGTTCGACGACGATGCCGCCGAGGTCATGACGAGCGCGCCAGCAGAGCTTGTAGCGCTGCAGGGCCACGACGACTTCTCGATGGCGGTGCCCACCCCGGATCACTTCATCCCGCTGCTGTACCTGGCTGGCCTGGCGTCTGCGGCGAACGAGACGGCACACGTCCTCGTCGACGGCTACGCGATGGGTTCGCTCTCGATGACCTCGTACACGCTCGGCTGTCACGAGCTCGTGCCCAACGGGCGAGGCGGGTCACCGCTGCTCCCGCACGTTCCGCCCGACGAGACAAACATCTGACCGCGCCGTCGAGGGCTCTCACGGCTGCGTCTGGGGCTCGAGCAAGGGACAGGAGAACATAACCGCCGGCCTGGCTCCCGGAAGGATCGTGCGCGTGGCCATAGCCGGCTTCTGCATGGTCCATTCACGCATTCAACTCACGTACTCGCCCGCCTTATGGGCTTACGCGCAACTGGTTCCAGGCCGGCGGGATACTCGCGAGATGTGCGACACGAAGGCGCACGTCATGAGTGGCTATGTCGAAGGAGGACCGATGGTGGCATAGCTCAGGCAAGTACCTACACGCCTGTCCCCGCCCCGACATGCGCCGCCGGTAACGGTGGG
>Ga0187874_10000830_pt1 | contig 33903 bp, 25 predicted proteins | sample June2016WEW_16_1_3_FD_132993 | JGI IMG/M metagenome (GOLD analysis project Ga0187874, IMG submission 132993) | Peatland microbial communities from SPRUCE experiment site at the Marcell Experimental Forest, Minnesota, USA - June2016WEW_16_150 | ecosystem: Environmental > Terrestrial > Soil >... | reverse complement strand
GGACCGGTGGATTTGTTGTTGAACGCCACGCCGCTCGGCCTGAAGGAAAACGATCCCTTGCCGCTGGATGAAAAACAATTTCCGCTGCGCCAGGCTCGCGCGGTTTATGACATGGTCTATCGCCCGGCGGAAACCGGTTTGCTGAAAGCGGCGAAGGCGGCGGGCTGCAAAACGGCCAACGGCCTGGGCATGTTGCTGCATCAGGGCGCGAAGGCTTTTGAAATCTGGACCGGACAACCCGCGCCGCTCGACGTGATGCGCCGCGCGCTGGAAGCGGAAGTTTATCAGTCCACAGTTTATGGTCCGCTGTTCACGGTCAAATGAGTGGATTTATGTCAGTCATTGGGGTTGTGTTTTTGACTATGGACTGGCGACCGTGGACTGCCGACTGGTCGCTCGTGCCGTTCCATTTCTGGTCGCTGGTTTTCTTCGTGCTGGGCTGCATCGTCGGCAGTTTTTTGAACGTGTGCATTTACCGGCTGCCGCTGGGCCTGAGCATCATCACGCCCAAGTCGCATTGCCCGCACTGCCAGTATTCCATTCCGTGGCATTTGAACATTCCGCTGGTGACGTGGCTGGCCTTGCGTGGCCGCTGCAAAAATTGCGGCGCGCCCATTTCGCCCCGCTACTTCGTCGTCGAACTGCTCACCGGCGTCGCCTTTCTGGGTTGCTGGCTCGTATTCGGCAAAACCTCGGCGGCCCTGGCGCTGGTTTATTCGGTCTTCATCGCGGGGATGATTGCGGCGACGTTCATTGACTTCGAGCATTACATCATTCCCGACGAAATCACGCTGGGCGGTGCGGTGGTGGGGTTTGGCGCGTCGTTTTTCCTGCCGTCATTGCAGAACGCGCATTCGCCGGGCGAGGGGATGCTGCGCAGTTTGGTTGGGGCGGTCGTGGGAGCAGGAATCATTTACGCGATTTTGCGGCTGGGGAAATTGTTATTTGGCCGGCAGCGGGTGAAATGGCCGCTGGACACAAAAATCGTTTTCACCGAAACCTCGGTGCACCTGCCGGACAAGGAAATTCCCTACGAAGAATTGTTTTACCGCAAGTCAGATGTGATTGTGTTGCGGGCGCGGACGGTGGAACTGGTGGACCGCGGTTACAAGGACACCCTCGTGCGACTGTCGCCGTCGGTGCTGGAAATCGGCGGGGAAGAAATTGACCCGGCAACGGTGGCCTACTTGGAGGCAGTGAGCACGGAAATCGTCCTCCCGCGCGAGGCGATGGGTCTGGGCGATGTGAAATTCATGGGCGCGATTGGCACGTTCATCGGCTGGCCGGGCGTGCTGTTTTCGCTGATGCTCAGCTCGATGATTGGCGCGGCGGTGGGCGTCACGCTCATCGCGATGCGCCGGCGCCAGTGGTCTTCGCGAACGCCATACGGGCCTTACATCGCGCTGGCGGCGGTGATTTGGATTTTTGCCGGCAAGGAAATTGTCCGGGCAATTTTCCGATAAACACCGGCTCCAGCGCATTGTTCGTACTCCAACTGTCCTTGAGTTGGGCAATGATTTAAGAAATAAAAATGAGACGTTTCGTTGAATATTGACGAACTTGCGCGTCTGGTTTCTCAGGAGGCCCGCATTTTTCGCATGACGGCAATGATGCCCCAGCCATTCGCCACGATGCAAACCAGGACGAACGCTCTAACGGAGAGCTCCACCACTGCTTCTCTCTCTCTTGAGTGCCTCGCAAATTAGCTTTCCCCTCGTCAATCGGATGGACGAACAACCGCAAAGCGGAACTGAAATCAGGACATGGCAGAAATCGCGGTTGAGTTTCTGGCCTCAAATGCCCTGGCCGACCGAGAACGCCTGACCCACCAAATGGCCGATTCCGTAATAAGCCTGCGTGTCCGGCGCAAACACCAGCGGTTTGACCTTGGTGATTTCAAGCAGGCCGCCCTTGGCCATCACGCTGTCTTCCGCCTTCACGTCCATGACCTCGCCGACGAACTGCGTGTGCAGCCCAAGCTCGATGACGTGGGCCAGCTTGCATTCCACTATCAGAGAGAACTCCTTTACATACGGAGCATCCACCAGTTCGCTTCTTACCGGCGTCAACTTCGTGGCCGCAAACTTGTCCACACTTCTGCCGGAAACCAACCCGAAATAATCTGCCTGCCGGACGTGCTCCTCTGACGGGATGCTGATGGTGAAGGCTTTCCGCGCCAGAAGGTTGCCGTGGGTGTACGTCGCCTTGCGCAGGGACACCGCAACGCAGGGGGGTTGCGAGCAGCAGATGCCGCCCCACGCGGCGGTCATCACGTTCGGCTTGCCCTCCCGGTCGTAGGTTCCCACCACAAACACCGGCGTCGGGTAAATCAGAGTTTTTGCGCCTAGAGATTTTTTCATAGACGACGTCATTCTAAGCCGGACTCACACAGCATCCAAGCCCGGAAGACAACCGCGAATGCGGAACTGAATGCGACCACCGGCGCTGGCTGGAGGGATGCGTCAGGCACACAATCTTGCTGTCGTAGTAACTGCTTCATGCTCCATCGGTGCAGCCGGATACCCAATGGTGATGCACTCAAATAAATACTGCTGGAGAAATTGCTGAAATCCGCCAAGCCGCTCATACTGTGAAGTGTGGACAAGCTCATGCAAAAGCAACCGGCGGTCATCCCAACAGTCCGCCCGGATGAAGATGCCATATCTCAACGTCAGTCCTCCGGTGTGCGGCGAGATGAGTTGGATGGCATCAACGGCGTCGCGAAGGGCGGGATTCTGTGGCATGGGAATACGTGTGACCTTCAGCAACCTGACTTTCTCTGGATGAGCAACGCCGAGGCTCTTGGCGTCAGTGGTCTGAGCGGGTGAGAGCGGCACGCCGTCGCGGAGGATAATGCGCTCCTGCTCCTCTGACCATGCACAAGCCAATGGCAGCAGCACCTTGAACTCTTTCCGGGTAATCATGTTCGTGTCGCGTGGTGCGCCTGACGAACTGACCACGCCGGGCCGGTGATGTCAAGCCCGAAAGCGTTCGGGGCAGGCTGACAGCGCCAACCGGTGTTGGCACCGGTGGTCTTCGCGAATGGCTTACGGGCCTTACATCGCGCTGGCAGCGGTGATTTGGATTTTTGCCGGCAAGGAAATTGTCCGCGCAATTTCTTGGTAAGCGCCAGTTAAATTGCGAAGTCAGTGTATTCCGGCTTCACGGCTTCGGTCGGCTACCGGAACTGCCACATCGCTGGAGCGCACTTGTTAGACCGCGTTCTCATACTGTAATCCAGTCATCTCTGCGAGCTCTCGGGCTGCTCTCTCCGCGTCATCGCTCGACTGACCGCGCCGCACTCTAAAATAGCAGATTTGCATCAAGCGGCCGGTACGCCGTCTGAGGCAGACATAAAAAGTGTTGGTGCTGTCTTCTGAGTCTGCATAACGGTCGAGAGCAACACTGGTGAACTCACTCAGTGGCAAACGCAAAGCTCCGACATGGTAGCGCCCAAACAAAAGCTTCTCCCGGGTGAACGTTCCTCTCTCCCGGTCAATACACGTCCGATAGTCAACCAGCAGGTGAAGGATCCACAAAGCCACACCTGACATGATGATCCGTGGCCACCAATTAGACATGTCACGCTGGTCAATCCAGACGCCAACGGTCATCGCCAGTACACCCGCGGTGATGACGTAACGGTTCAACTTTGGGCGCTGCCAGTAGTAGGAAAAAGTAGTTGGTGACATCTCCAGACGCTCGGATTGGTCCAGCACCCTGGGCGAACCGCATCGGGTCGGTGACGCAGAAAGACCCGCGACCTCCCGGCAAACCGGCTCGTCCTGAGCGACGGCGGAAGTTGCAAACCGGCGTTCGCTTTGGCGATTTTTGGCATCGTTCGTCTTTTCCGTTGATGGCCAAAACATCCCACAGACAAATGTAACTGCGCAAATGGCAAAACAAGCCCAAAACAATCTATTGGCCTCGGGAGTTATGTAAATAGTTCCACCCTCAGTCCCTTCATCTGCAACCGTCCTGCCCAATTGCGGCTCCGGCGCAGGAGAACTGTAATATTTCTGCACGACCTCTTTCTCCAAGGCGCCCAGAACAACAAACACGCAAAAGAGAGTTTTGAGAACTTGTTCAATGCGAATGCCTGTGGTGGGAGACGCTGAGTTGGCGCGTGGCCGGCGAGTGTACCATACCGCTATCCAGACAACTAACAGTATGAGAACGGCGACAATACGCATAGCGGCCTGACGAGCAAGAACCAAGCCACGCCGGAACTGCGATGTCGTCCGTAAATGCGGCAGCGCCAATGCGCTGTTATCTGTCTGACCCCCATCCCCTGTCACTTGGCTACTCGGGATGAACCGTTTAGGGACAACCGCCCGGGCGCATCCCAATTTTTGAGATCGTGTCCGGCAGGGACATTCTGAAAATAGCCCGGCGTTTGAACGCCAGGGTCGGACACGAGATCGCCATCAGTCCCGCAGGGACGGTTGAGAATGGCATTTCGATTCCGCCGTCCCGGTGGGACTCGGTGCCATATCAACCTCGACCCGGCATTTCACCCCGACATCCCGATGTCGGAGTTCATGCCGGGCTATTTTCAATTGTTCCTTCGGAACAGAACGCCTGCTCAAAAATTGAGATGCGATTGTTGTAGTGTCGGCGCTGTCCACCCTCCGCAGTACTGCTACGGAGGACGGGTGCGCCGATTTCGAGCCACAGGCTCGACGCTACAGCAATGCAGATGCGGATGACATTCCCGGATTCCAGTGTAAAATCGGCCCATGCAAAGGCCGCCTCATCACGAAATTCCGCTCTCTTCCGGATCCACTTTTCTGGCCCAAAACGAGCCGCCCGCCGTCACCAGTATTCCACCATCCGCCGGCTTGATGCGGCGCCGCGACTTCATCCGGTTCGCTGCCGCCGGAGCAACGGTCGCCGCATCGGGTTTGGTGGGTGTCCGGGAGCTTGCCGCCGAACCTGCGCTTCCGGCCCCGGCTCCCGCCCCATTCGTCGGCATCCAGATCGCGCCGCACACGATGCTCGATGAAAGCATTGAGCACTGCCTGGATTTCCTCCAGGAAACAGCGGCGGTGAATTGTGTGATGGTATATACCCACACGTACCATACCGACCTCCGCAAAGCCATACTCGCCGGTGACCACGGAGTCCCGCCACGCAATACTCGCAATCGCAACTTTCCCGCCGTCTGGGTGAAGCAGCACGACCAATACTTTGGCGGTACGAGCCTGCGGCACCCGGCTGTTGACCCCGCCGATGATTATGCCAGCCGCAATATCATGGCCGAATTGGTCGAACCGTGCCGCAAACGCGGCATCAAACTCTACGGGCGAATTCTGGAAGGCTCCGGTCAAGACGTGGCCGCGCGCGTCAAAAACTTCTCAAAGGTTGCAACTGTGGATATCTACGGCAAACCCACCTACGTCGCCTGCTGGAACCATCCGGAATACAAGATTTTTTGGAACGCCACGGTGGAAGACATGTTTCGGAGTTACGACCTCGACGGCCTGCAATGGGGCGCCGAAAGGATGGGACCGTTGATCAATGTCATCATGCCTTGGACGGATGCGCCCCCTACCTGTTTCTGCGAGCACTGCCGCAGTCGTGCTGCGGCCAACGGCATTAACGCCGAACGGGCGCGCCAGGGTTATGAGGAACTCTATCTTTACGTGCGCGCCCGGATGGCCGGCGCGGCGCGTCCCCCGGACGGCATTTTCACGGGCTTCCTGAGAATTCTGTTGCGATATCCCGAGATTCTCTCGTGGGAATATCAATACCGCCTCGCTCGCGAGGAAGTCATGCAGGGCATGTACAATACCATCAAGAACATCAAACCTTCCGCCGACGTGGGCTGGCATATTGACCACGAGCCTTCCAGCTTCGACCCGATTTACCGCGCCGAAATGAGTTACGCGGAAATGGCCCCGTATTCCGATTACCTCAAGTTCATCGCCTACCATGACGTCCTCGGTCCCCGCATTCGCTCGTGGTATCTTGACCGCCTCCAGAAAAGTGTACTTGGTGAGCTATCCCTCGAGGAATCACTCGGCGTCTATTACGACATTTTTGGCTATGACAAAACCGTCGAACCGAAAGTGGCCGCTCTGGACCGGACCGGTTTTTCACCCGACTACGTTTATCGCGAAACGCGTCGGAGCGTCGCCTCCGCGGCGGGCAAAACGCGCATCTTGACGGGTATCGGTTTTGACGTCCCCTGGGAATCCCGGCCCATCCCGGCGGATCCGGAAAAAGTGTACCAGTCGGTGCGGAGAGCATTCGATGCGGGCGCCGCGGGGATTGTCGTGTCGCGCGACTATGCCGAAATGCACGCGGCCAACCTGAAAGCGGTTGGCCGGGCCATTCGCGAAATGGCCGGGGGGCAGGGAAAAGTTTCCTGAATCCAATTGTGGAAGATAACGTAATATGCGGGACCGACCCCTTTACGACATTTTTGGTTATGACAAAACCGTCGAACCCAGGCTGGCCGATCTGGACCGGACCGGTTTTTCACCCGACTACGTTTATCGCGAAACGCGGCGGAGCGTGGCGTCCGCGGCGGGCAAAACGCGCATCCTCACGGGTATCGGTTTTGACGTCCCCTGGGAATCCCGGCCCATCCCCGCCGACCCGGAAAAAGTGTACCAGTCGGTGCGGAGATCATTCGATGCCGGCGCCGCGGGCATTGTCATCTCGCGCGACTATGCCGAAATGCACGCGGCCAACCTGAAAGCGGTTGGCCGGGCCATTCGCGAAATTGCAGGAGGGCAGGGAAAAGTTTCCTGAATCCAATTGTGACACTACGATTGGGGAAGGGTCACGGATCGCACAACCACTTGAGATTGTCGCCAAAAAGCAATTTGTTCATTTTAAGCCGAAATTTGTAATTGAGAAAAAATCTCAATCAGATCACGCGAAATCGCTTCTGGGAATGTCTTGGTTTGAAACGCAATTATTTCGTCGCGTTCATTACGAATCAGAGCGCCGCGTTGTTGTTGCTTACAAAGTGGATTTAGGTGCTTCTTCAGCAGCGTTTCCAATTCATGCCCTTTCGTGTCAAACCACCACTGCTGAATGTTTATTTCAGGCAACCGGGCATAACGAGCAGGCGCGAATTTACTTTTAAGAATTTCAGCCGTTCCAGACTTATTTGCAAACCATTCAGAAAAGTCATCGACCATTTTTTGCAATTGAAGCACGTCAAGTTTGAGTAATGCAGTGGCAGACATCCGTTCTACAGGCAAATCAGGAAAAGGCACATCTATGATTTTGTGCACTAGAAATGCGCAGAGAGTCAGCGGATCGTAAATATAATTTTCAACGCTATGCCGTGTTAACACTTTAACAATCTTGTCTTCCTTGTTCCCTGAATCACGATCAACAAGTCCTCGGAAACGTTCCAATCCAATTTCATGCAATTTAGGCGCCCAATTTTTTACCTGCGGGCAGCCCCCGCCCATACCATCGTCATCCTTTTGTGAGGCGGCGATAAATTTCAAAGAAGGAATTGCTGGCAACCATCCTTGTTCGCTGCAGCTCGAAAATACTTGCTGAAAGTATTCAGGATCGTCACTGGATTCAGTTATCACGATGACATCTGACGGCGTAATTGAAACGAATCCAGAGGAGAGAATCTGTGTGGCTTGACTTGGAGTAATTGGCCTGATTTGTCTCGGATCTCGAACAACTTCAAAGATAGTTCCTTTAGGCGCGAGCGCAACCGTGCTTGGCGAGTGCGTTGTTAGAATAATTTTCAAACCATGCTTGGCCACAAGTTCATTGTTGAGAATATCAATCAAGACTTTTGTGTAAGAAGGATGAAGCGGCGCATCAACTTCATCCAGCAGCAACAGCTTTGGCATCTGCGCCAATCCCATTTCGCCGCTCGTTTGATACAAAAGCAGAATGATGGCTAAAATGATTTTTTCACCAGACGACAAATCTCCAACTTGGATTTCAATTCTATCTGCCGGATCGGCAAAACGCAGATTGAAGCGCATCTCCAAATTTTGAAACGATGTTGCCGGATGATTAACTCGATAGCGAATGCCGGATGCTTCAAGCACACGATTGGTCAGTTCCCATGGTTTAGGGCCAAAGCGTTTTACAAAATTCTCGTCAGTCAAGTAATGGCGGTGGGTTTCACCTTCCTGAGTTGCGTAGAATCTGTTTATTCGGTTGTATTCCCATGCTCCATGCCAAGCAGCAAACCAAGATGCAAATTGAAATTGGAGAAAATTATTTCCTGTCCAATTCAACGGCATAAATTCTCGAAATGCTGATTCAGGAAGGTCGTAAATTGTTGAAACGCCGAGCTGTCGGACACATTCTTTTAGTTCCTTTTCGAGGTCGCCGTATTGCCTTAATTGCTGGTAAAATTGGCTTTCAATAGCGTTACGATGTTGAATGAAATGTGTAGCGAATTGCCTGGCTTGGTGTTCGGGCATTGGATTAGGACTATTTAGTTGCTTGCAGTTTTTTAATAGTCCGTAAAGCGTGGCCTCATCTATCTTAAGCATCAGTGCGGAATCTTGAAATTTGGAATCTCCAGATAAATGACGTTGATCAAAAAAAGAAGCCAGTTGGTTCCATACATTATTTTTATGTGTGATTAGAGTATTTAGTGCGTTTTCACGGTTCACCCGCATACTGGCAGGGTTTGCTCCATCATCAACCTGCGGCGAAAAGTTATTCCAATCAAATGGTTGAATTGAATTGTTACCAGGCGATATCCCTTCGACTGTTACTTGTCCGCCGCTTATTGCTTGTATGAGGTGAGTTTTACCCGATCCATTTACACCGGTCAAAATAGTAAAAGGCGGTAATACGGTATTAGGCAGCGAGGCAATAGATTTATGCCGACTTTTGAAGCTTAATCGAATTTGATTTTTATCATTTTCCATTTGCAATATTGACACTTTGAGGCCCAGATTTTCCGACTGATTGTCGGTTTACGCCTGTAGCCAAACTTTGTCCATCTTTTTGATCAAACCAATTCCGCTGACAACCGTTCCAATGCATTCCGCCTGAATTCCAGATTAGGCACAGGATTTTGCCGCCGTTCGGGGAATTCATCGTAAGTCTCGCCATCCAATTCCCGTCCGGTCTCGGATTTGCGGACGCCGCCCCATTGTTTGAAGAAGAACGCCACCTTCGCGCCCCGGCATTGCGCGCGGATGTCCCGCACCCATTCGGCATCCATGGGCCGCGCGCCCGGCCCGCTTTCGCCGCCGACAATCACCCAATTAATGCCTTTCAAATTGACCGGGCCGAGATGTTCCAGCAGCGGTTCGAAGGAAAGGAAACGAACCTGCGCGGGCGAATCGCGGAGCAAATCCACGCGCGGCAGGCCGTGCTTGCGGTTTTCCACGCTCACGCCCCACCAGATGTGCGGCTGCTCCGCCGCGAAACGGAGTTTGCTTTTCAACAATTTCTGCATCCGCCCGGCGCGCTTGGTTAGGATTTGATACGTGTGCCAGTTGGCGGCCTTCATCACCCGTGCCACTTTGACGATGTATTCGTCCGGCACTTTTTCGTGGAACAAGTCGCTCATGGAATTCACAAAAATCTTCCGTGACGTTGACCAGCGCAGCGGGTCGCCGAGTTTTTCCGGCACGAGGCGCAAATCGAAGCCGAATTCAAACGGATGTCCGGGCACGCCGCGAAACCGTTCGGCAAAGGTTTCAGCGTAACAGTGGAGACATCCTGGGCTGATTTTAGTGCAGCCGCGAACCGGATTCCACGTCGCATCCGTCCACTCAATTTTTGATTTGTCGCTCACTGGTTCAAATCATAGGTTCAGTTTCGCACAAAGGGTAGGACAAATGCGGTCATAGCCTCACAAGGGCAAATCCCTTTGGCCTTTCTCGTCAATCTTCAAAATTTTGTTCCAGAAATCTTCAGCGCGGGCATTTCGGCTAAACAATGTAAAGCGGTATAACGGGTTTTGTTCTGGAACAGAAACATGGCGCGTGCCGATGAAGTTTTGATCTTTCTGGAATTTATTGCAGAAATATTCAACGGCCCGGCGGCCAAATTCACCGAAGTCGCCTGTCTTCCATTCGCGCCAGCTTTGGTCGCCAAGAAAATTATCGAGCGCAGTTTCGCTGCCCACTGCCTTTAGGTATTGAGGCAGATTACGGACGATTCCGAGCCGGTATTGAATCGTTACCAGCAAATCTATTCTCGGATTTTCCGCCAGCAATTCCATCGCCGCCATCGGCACTTCGGAAATTCCTATCGGATCAACAAAGGCGACAACGAGCGTGGAAGCATCAAATCTCAACTGACCGGAGGCAACTACATTGAGCCAATCGTCGGGAATGATTTTGACCTTGCGGGCCTTGGGATGTTTGGAAACGCGCTTATCCAAAGCATCGAGCAGTTTCGGGTCTTTCTCGATGAAAATATAATTCGCGAAATCGTGTTCAAGCGCAACCAAAGGCGAACCAGGAAATTCTTCATTCGTCTCTTCGATTTTGCATCGCCCCGGGCCAGCCATGAGATCCAGATAAACCAACCGGAATTTATTCCGCATGGAAACCGTGGTGATGCCGCAATAATTTTTGAGATAATGATGCTTGCGCTCTGCCCATTTGCCGCTTTTCCGAACGGGAAGCCCGTCAAGCGCCGAAATATTATTTTTCATTGCCACTTTGAAGCCCTAATTTTCCGATCGATTGGCTGAATACGCCTGCCACCCAATTTTGTCCAGCGTTTTTGCCGCCACGAATGCAATCCCGGTGATGCGTCATTTTCAATGGTAGGGACGCCTCGCCGAGGCGTCCGGACAGCGCGGCGCGCTGTCCCTACCTTCAAACTGATACATTACCGGCGTTTTGGACGGTCACCGGCAAGCGGCGGCGGAGAGCAGCCCTCGCGCATGCGGAAGTAGTGCCCGCGCTGCCTGATTGGCTGGTTTCCAAGGTCGTTACGGGCGTTACTTGAATGTCAGCGGCCATTACCCGGCCGTAAGCGTGGATTTCCTGCATGTTTGCGGTCATTTTCCGGCTGTCAGCCCCGATTTCTTGAATGTAAATGACGTTTTCGTGAGTGTAAGCGGCGATTTCTCGGTTGTAAGTGACGATATTTGACCAGTAGATGGCGATTGCGCGACTGTCAGCGGCCATTTCCCCGCTGTAAATGCCGATTTCTTGAATTTCAAAGGCGATTTCTTAACTGGAAGTGGCGATTGATTGGATGTAAACGGCGATTGTTCGACTGTCGGAGGCGATTTCCTGAATGTAAATCCCGATTGATTGATTGTAGATGCCGATTGCCCGGTTGTGAGTCTCGTTACCTCGACTCCTACAGAGGCCGGATGAAATCGTGTCGAGAAAAAACGGTCTTCGTTTCCAAAGGCTGCTGGCGGCTTTGCGGAAGATGCCGCTCCGACGGAGCTTGAGAATATTTTGGTTTTGATTCTACAAAGATGTCGCACCTACGGTGCTACAGCCAGTGTTCGTGGGCTCCATTTCCGAAGGCTGAGATGGGGACTCGCGTAGCTCGCCCCTCCGATAGTGGTTGGCCAACCGGCCTGTTACTCAATAAAAACCGATTCTCACGGCAGCATTACTGCGCGGTAAAAGTTGTTTCCGTTGACGGCGTTTTGATCAATCCAGAGATATGGGCTGGCGGTGAGAAGCAGTGTGGTTTTTGTCGTCCAGGTATTCAAATCCGGTGATGTTTGTATTTGATAAGTGCGGCCCACCGTGCCGGTGATTCGCAGGCCCGGATAAGTATTCAATTGCAAGCTGGCCGGTGCGACGACTTGTGGTTGCGCGTTGAACGTGATGTTGCGAATCCGATTGTTGCCGGAGTCGGCGACAAAAATCATGCCTTGCGAAAAACAACCCCCCATCGCGTTGTTGAAACGCGCGAGATAGCCAGCGCCATTGGCGTAGCCGTACTGGTAAAAAGTTCCTGCCAAGGTCACCACATTCGTTTGGGCATCCATTTTTCGGATGCAACTGCCGCAAACAAAATAGATGTTGCCGGCGTTATCCGAAAACATTGAGGATATTCCACTAAAACTGGCGTTGGTTCCCACTCCATCAGTACTTGAGTAATAATAGCTACCGTTGCCTGCGATGGTCGTTATGTTCTGGTCCTGATCAATTCGGCGAATTGTGGCATTTCCAGAATCCCAAACATAAATGTTGTCCGCCTGGTCGCACGCTAAAGCAGTGGGGTTGTTTAATTGTGAGAAAATAGGCCCCTGTCCATCGAAGTTTCCCGGCGTTCCGTTCCCGGCAATGGCTTCAACTGATCCGTTGTTTGGGTGGTAACGGTAGATTCTATTGCCTCCTGAATAATAAAGATTGTTGGCAGAATCGAAACAAATGCCGCTGGAAGTGCCAAGGTTGGTCAAACCCCCGTTTTCTATCGAAACGTAACTGTTTGTGCCGATGGTCAAGAGATAGGGAAAGCTGCCATACCCATTCACCAGAACAAGCCAAAGGGTGTTGGCGTGGTCAATCGCCAGCGAGCCACCCGAACCCCAGGCCAGCGAAACATTTGTCCCGTAACCATTAAAATCGGGACTATGCACTTGACAAAGGTGGTTTTCCATGCGATATTTGAAGCATGAAAAAGAACTTGTTGCCAACGCCCGACGAACTGACGTTAGACGAAATCAGCCTGCATTTCAACACCGACGAGAAGGCGCGGGAATATCTGGAAACGATTCGCTGGCCTGATGGCCCGGTCTGTCCGCATTGCAAAAACCGAGATGCCAAACCTATTTGGAAAATTGAAGCCAGCCAAAGAACAAAAATCCGTGCCGGGCTGTATGAGTGTGGCAAATGTCACGGGCAATTCTCCTGCACGGTCGGAACCATCTTTGAAGACAGCCATATCCCACTCCGTAAATGGCTCATTGCTTGGTATCTGATTTCATCATCCAAGAAGGGCATTAGCTCGTTGCAAATTCAACGCAATTTGCACTTGGGCAGCTACCGGACGGCGCTTTTTATGATGCACCGGATTCGCCATGCCATGAAAGAGCCGGATGTTCAGGCCAAACTCACCGGCGTCGTAGAAGCTGACGAGATATTTCTTGGGGGTAAAACCAAAGGGCATGGACGCCACTACATGGGAAACAAAACGCCGGTCGTTTCACTGGTTGAACGCAATGGCGATAAACGCTCGTTTGTGGTCAAGCGCGTAACGGGCAAAAATCTGAAACAGGTCTTGCACAGCAATGTTGACCCGTCCGCTACGGTGATGACCGATGACTTTCGCGGTTATCGCAAGGCGGCAGCCGGATTCAAAGCCCACCATTCCGTCAATCACAGCGCCGGTGAATACGTTCGCGGTGACGTGTTCACCAATACGGTTGAAAGTTCGTTCTCTTTGCTCAAACGTGGCGTCGTTGGCACGTTCCACAGCATCAGCGAGAAACACCTGCCACTGTATCTGGCCGAGTTCGATCACCGCTGGAATCTTCGCAACGTGACAGACGGGGAACGCACAGTTCAGGGTTTGAAAATGGCAGAAGGAAAACGGCTGATGTATAAAGCGCCAGCAGACAGGTAGTTTTTCCGTTCTGTAATATGTGAAACGTAAATTTCGACAGCCGACAAAATCCAAGCCTTTCCTACTGGAAAATATGCCGTATTCCATTAACATATATGCCCACTATAAACGCGAGCGTATCGGTTATCCTATATGTCGAATTTTGTTTGCGCATCTTCCCCGCGCTAAATAAATTTCACGGTTTTATCTGGGAGTAAAGAAGCACGCTCCGCCCTACACTGGTCCCATTTTTCAGTCAAAACATCGCCTGATTGAGTTGTCACCAGAACTCCGCATTGTTTTGCACCGGAACAAGATTCAATCTCCGAAACCTGCTCAAACGAAGTCGCGTGTCGGCCAGAAGTTTCAAAAATCATCGTGACTTCACGATTTACTTTCGGGCAGAAAAATTCACGCCGCAATATCATTTGCCGAGCATCACAGCCCAGTTTGAGCGCCGCAACTAAAAATTGTTGACGAATTTCATTATCGGGTATTGGCTGTGCCCTGACAGAACAATTTAGCGTAGCGGTAAGGGCAGTCACAAATTGCAACATTTCTTTCGAGAATCCCTTGCCAACACGCCCGCAATCGGGCGTGTGGCTTGGTGCATCTTCTCGAAGGGTGTTGCAACCCTGTGACTGGGTGTGCTGGCTGCACGCCTTTTTCTTTCCCGCCACGTTTCAACAACCTGAAAGGCAACTATGCACAGATTAACTTCATTGCTCATTTTGCTGGCAACCATCGGAATCACCGGCTGTTCCCTTTCTTCATCACCGCCCAAAAGCGAAGTTGACAAGGGCGTGAACTGGGCGCTCAGCGCCGTCATTGACTGGAATTATCAGGACCGGAACCTTTTCGAGTCGTATAAAATCACCAACCAATACACGGAAAAACGGACTGACGGCGCGGCTTACATTTACGATTTTGAAGCCGACTGTCTGGTGCATGGTGTTAATCGTGTTAGCGAATTTGGCCAAAGCCCAGGATGGGCACAGGCGTTGCCAAAAGATGATTCACGGACGGATAAATTCAGCGGCGGTGACATCCATCACTTCACAGGGACTTTCACGCTCATAAAAAAGGGAGACCAATGGTATCGGCAGGAAACAGTTCGATAGCGACCCGATTTGGTTATGGCTCTGGTCAAATGTCCTGAATGCGGTAAAGACGTGTCCACCACAGCAAAAAAGTGCCCACATTGTGGTTTTGTCCCGCCAATGAACGATGTTGCTTGGAATTGTCCAGAGTGGCCGACTCCGCCCCCGGCAGGGATGTCAGAAGCAGAATGGCAACGGCGTCTTGCTGTTGCCACGGCGGAAGAAACAAGACGAGAGTGGGACACAATCAAGACTTGGTTGGCAATCATTGTTTTCATTTTTCTTGCCAGTTTCATCGCTTACATCTCCGGTTGCGATACAGAGAATCAATAGTCTGAAATCATGTTTTGACAGTTGGAACGGTTTTACAGAAATTCCGTTCTGACTAATGAGCAAACAACCGTCCAAGAAAAAGATGCCGCCGCCAAAGGCGACTCTGCTTTTGCTTGGCATGAAGACGAAAACGCCAGAACCGGGAAATCCGGCTGCAAGACCCGTATCACGGTTTGACGACCTGATGCGGGCGGTCGTTCAGGTGAAGCCGGAAAAGAAAAAGAAGACCGCCAAGCGCAGGAAGTGAAAAACGGATGCGGCGGTCAAAAATCAGTGATTTTCAAATCGCCTTTGTGAAGTGCATAGTCCCGATTAAAATATGTTCCGCCGCCGGCAAAAGTTGTGACCGTTCCGTCCGGGGTGATTTTTCTTATTCTGGAATTTCCGCTGTCCCAAACATACAGGTTGCTTGCCGTGTCGGATACAATTTGAGATGGATTGGAAAACTCCGTTAATTGACCTTGTCCATCAACGTAGCCTGGTATTCCAAAACCGGCGAAGGTTTGAACGACTTCGTTATTTGTGTCGTAAGTTTGTGCGCTGACTCGCCAACCTGATAGGGCGACGATCGCCAAAAGGAGAATCAATTTTGTGTGCTTCATATTGGATGCAGGTTTGTTTCCAGCCCGAATGAAAACTTAACTGTAAATTTTGCCAAATGGCCCGAAAAGGCAAGAGCATAATGGTGGATTCATTGTTACCTGAACTGCAAATAAACCCGGCTGCCGTCGCTGCGCAAACCGGCCGTCTGGTCTTCCTTGAGAAACAGGCGCGCGGCTTCAACTTTCCCGGTCTGCAACAGATATGCCCGGACCGCTTTCGCACGGCTGGCAGCCAGCGTTTCCAAATCACCATCCGTGATGGGGAACGTGGTGAGCAGGACGGCTTCCATCGGGTCGGGCGGCGGAACCAGTTTGGTCTGGTAAACCGTGCCAGCGGCCGTTTTTTCCTTCGCCGTTTGCCCGGCTTTCAACAACATGGTCGCGCCTTTTTCGATGGCCAATCGGCGCGGCAAAACTTCAGCAGCGTAGATGGCGAGGTTCGTGTGGGCGGCGATGAGTTCCGGCGTGATTTTGTTGTCGGCGACCGCTTCGCCGTAAAGTTTTTTCACCCAATGCGTGCGTTCGTCGGGGGCGAGGACGATTTGGTCAACGGAATTCGTGGCGCGCTGGGATTCGCGGAGCGTCGTCCATATCTTTGCGCGGATTTCCCGGTCCAGCGCGGCGCGCTGCAAGCCTTCGCGGTCGCCGTCGGTGTCCACGCTGCCGGAAATTTCCAGTTGCAGGGCCGGGCGCGCGTAAAGTGCCTTCGCCAGCGTATCCAGTTTTTGCCGGTCAACGGGCGACAAATCCGCGCTGCCCGCCGCGAAATCCTGGTAGCCGAGCTCCTCGCCGCCACCGCCGAACAGCGCGCCCACCAATGAAAATGGCGAGGTGGCAACCTTGGTAAGGATGTTGAGAATGGCGCGGGTGACGACTTTGCCGATGCGGAATTGGGGATCGTCGAGGCTGCCTTCAATGGGCACGTCGAGGACGATTTTGCCTTCGCGGTCCTTCATAATCGCGATGGCCAGGCGCACCGGCAGATGCGTCGCGTCCGGGCTGTTCACCTTTTCCCCGAACGTGAACTTGTCGAGCGTGATGACGTTTTTCGACGTTAATTTTTTCCCGACCAATTCATACGCGAGCTCCATGTTCAACTTGCCCTCGGCGATGCGGTAGCCTGCGAATTTTCCCGAATACGAACTCGTCGGCGTCAAGTCCACGTCCTTCACGGAAATTTTCACGTCGTTGGTCTGGGTGCCGCTGAATGGATTGATGGTGCCGGTGATGGCGACCGGGCCGACGCCGTCCACCTTCGCGCTCAAATTCAAGTCCGCGTGCTGGAGTTGTTCTGAGGAAAGCCCGGAAATCGTGCCGTTCACCTGCTGGATTGCCAGGTTCACGTTCGGCTTGAGTGAACGGTCGGTGAAACTGACGGCGGTGTTGGAAATGACTACGGTGGCAATGTCAATTTCTGGGAACAGCGAATTGGTGGCGGCAGATCTCGACGTGACCGCAACCTTGATTTTGTTTGTCGCTGGTGCGTTGGTGTTCGTCAAACGCAGGGCGTTGAGCAGGTTGATGGTGCGGTTGGTTTCGATGACAAGCCGCGCGTAGGCGTTGTCCACAGCAATCTCCCGGATGGCGACGGTTTGCGGATTCAGGTTCGCGTCAATGCCGTTGATGTGGACGGAATCCCACTTCAACAAATCCTCGGCCATGATACCGTCCACGGTGTGGAAACCGTCGAGGCTCGCGTCGCCGTGGAAGGTGACTTCGGGCAACTGGCCTTTCGGCGTGCGCAAATGCACCTGTCCGTGCAAGCCGAGCCGGCTGCCGAGGATGAACAGGTTGAGTTTGGGTTCGAGATACGGGTCGAGCGTGCCGAGATCAAGCTGGTCCAGATCGAGCTGGAGGTCGGCGGTCGGCGGCAGGAACGACGCGGTGGTCGCGATCTTGATCGAACCGTTGGTATTCCAGCGCAGGGACAGTTCGGCCGTGAGATTTGTGCCGGGGACATTGGAAATGTTTTTGGCTGAAAGCGCGATGTCGGTCAGGTCCAATTTGGCCGGACGGGAATTGACCAGGTCTTCGAGGTGCAACGCGCAATTGGTGAAGTTCACGCTGGCGACCGTGGCACTCCACAGGTTCGTGCTGTTGAGCAGCAGGGCGACGGCATTGGTCACGGAGCGGAGCAGGAACAAAATCCCGCCCGGCGCATTCGTCACCGCCTCCGCCGGCTGGGAAAGCTCGACGACGTTGATGGATTCATCCTTGTTGCGGCTCAAAAACAGTTTTCCGCCATCCGCCAGTACGGAACCCACCGTGGCCTGACGGCGCTCCAGATCAACGCTCACGCCGGTGACGTCGAACAGCGGCAGTTCGGCGATGTTGTTGCTGTCGCCCGGCAGGCCGAGCTTGAAATCGCGCAGCGCGAACGCCGTGTCGTCCACGGCGGCGGTGTGGTTGGTGGCGCTGAAGACAAAGCGGTATTTGGCGTCCAGGGCGATGGAGCCGTCGCGGATTTCAAAGCGGACCAGGTCCTGATACAGCGGCGCGTATTTGTTCAGCGTGAAGTTGAACAACTTCAACTCGCCCTGCGACCGCAGGGGGTCGAGATAGAAAAAGCCACTCCAGGAAATTGTTTCGCCGGCATCCGTGGTGCCGGTGAAAGCGTAGGGGTTTTTGTTGTCGGGGTCGGTGCGGAAATTGTCGAGCGTGATGTCCAGCGGGCCGAGCGTGCGTTTGAACGGTTCGCGTGGCGTGAAATCTGCCAACGCCGCCGTCGCGCCGCCAATGCGCAGCCGGTCAACGTGCAGCGCCAATGGCTTGGATTCCGTTTTGGCCGGCGCGGCGTTAGTGGAAAATTTCGTGACCAGGTCGGAAAAATTGAACGTGTAATCCTTGTTCATCTGCACGCGGACGAATGGCCGGGTAGTGCTGATTTCCTTGAACACCCACGCCTTGCCGAAAAACGACGAGAGCTGGAAATTGATATAAACTTCGTCCCATGAAACGAACGGCTCGCCGTCTTTGTCCTTGATAAGCAGACCGCGCACAGTGCAGGAGAGCGCGAACGGATTCAGTTTCACCTTTTGGATGGAAACCTCGCGGTCGAGCTGTTTGGACAATTGTTTGACCGCCACGGCGCGGATGATGGGCGGCAAAATCAGGAAACCGACGACGGTGTAGAACAGCAGCAACCCAAAAATCCAGAGCACGAGTTTGCGTTTACGCGGCGACAGCGAATTCCAAATCGGCGCCTTCATAAATCCGATAACGGAAGCATCTGCCTGAACGCACGCGCCGTCAATCTTTTCACGTCAAAGGTAGTGGTACAGTTTCAGATTTTTTCGCTGTAGCGGCGCTCTGCGAGCGCCGTTCTCGGCGGTCACAGACCGCCGCCATAACCGAACCAAACCACCACGTTAAATCGCGAAGTCGGTGTATTCGGGCTTCACGGCTTCGGTGGGCGCGGCCAGCATCCCGGCGGCCACGGTGGCGTTTGTGCCTTGCTCAATCAAAATGAACGAGCCGGTCAAGCGGTTCGTGTTGTAGCCGTCGAACACGAGCGGTTTGGAGGTTTTCAAACGAATCAGGCCAATGTCGTTCATCGCCAGTTCGCCCGGGTCCGGTTCCGGCTCGAACATAGCCATGTCAACGCGGCTTTCGATGCCGGTGACGATGGCTTGAACGGTTTGCGCGGTGTGTTTGAGAAAGTATTTTCCACCGGCACGCAACGGACGCTGGTGCATCCAGCAAAGGCGCGCGTGCAAATCGGCGCTCATCCCCGGCAGATTTTCCAGGCCGACGATGATGTCGCCGCGGCTCACGTCAATGTCGTGCCGGAGACAAAGCGTGACCGATTGCGGACAGAACGCCTCGGACAGCGGGCCGTCGTAAGTCCAGATATCTTTGACAGCGGTTTTCAAACCGGCGGGCAACACGATCACGGCCTGGCTCGGGCGCACGATGCCACTGGCGATTTGTCCGCTCAAACCGCGGAAGTCGTGCAGTGCGAGGTCGCGCGGATTGTTCGGACGATTGACCCATTGCACGGGGAAACGCAACACATTGAGGTTCCAGTCGCTGGCGATGTGGACGGTTTCGAGATGCGCCAGCAGGGTCGGGCCTTCAAACCACGGCGTGTGGCGGGACTTTTCGACGACGTTGTCGCCGTTGAGGGCGCTGAGCGGGATGAATTTAACATCGCGGAACACGTCGAGTTTCGGGATGAAATCCTCCATCTCATCGCGAATCTCCCAATATCGCTCCTCGCTCCAGTCCACCAAATCCATTTTGTTCACGGCGATGATCAGGTGCGGGATGCCGAGCAGCGCGGCGAGGTAGGTGTGACGGCGGGTCTGCTCGATGACACCCTGCCGCGCGTCCACGAGCACGACGGACAGGTTCGCGGTGGAGGCGCCGGTGACCATGTTGCGGGTGTATTGCACGTGGCCGGGCGTGTCGGCGACGATGAACCGGCGTTTGGGCGTGGCGAAGTAGCGATAGGCGACGTCAATGGTGATGCCCTGTTCGCGTTCGGCGCGGAGGCCGTCGGTAAGGTTGGCCAGATTGATCTGGCCGCCGCCGGTGATGTCGGCGGAACGTTCCAACGCCTCAAGCTGGTCTTCCATCAAATTCTTGGAATCGTAGAGCAACCGGCCGATGAGCGTGGACTTGCCGTCGTCAACACTGCCGCAGGTGTTGAACCGCAGGATTTCGATGGGGTGTTGCGTATGGGGCATTGCAATTAACTAAAAGGCAATCATGCGAACGTTAGCTTGGGAATCCAAGCTTCTGCTTGATATATTGCGTGAGAATTTCAGATAAAATGGAAATTGTGAAAGCGCCACCAGCTTTCGCAACAGTATTCGTGGCTCTTTGCCAACTTTCTTCATCACGCGCAGCATCTAAAAATTCGTGGCCAGCCCATTTGAGCCTAATCATAGTGGTGCCGGCAGGATAGCCACTTCCATTTTCAACGATTGTTCCATCAACCAAACCCGCTTCAATCAATAATGCGCTGTGATATATTTGTTGCTCTTGGGTGTATTGGCTCAAGTCTGGCTTGGGTTCTTCACCTTCCACTTCTAGCAGAAGAGAACGGATTAAATTCATGTCGCGTTTCATAGCTTTAACCTTTTCACCATCTACGGTATCCCACATTAAAAATACCCGGCTTTCTTGCGGTCTTCCATCGCCGCTTCGCTCGCCTTGTCGTCGGCGCGGGAGCCGCGTTCGGTCACACGCGCGGCGGCGATTTCAGCGATGATGTCGTCCACGGAATCTGCCGGCGACTCGACCAGACCGGTGCTGATAATGTCGCCGATGGTGCGGACGCGGACGACGAGTTCCTTTACTTCGTCTTTTGGCTTTAACGGCAACAAATCGCTGACCGGCAGCCATTGGCCGTTGCGCCGGACGCATTGACGTTTGTGGCTGAAATAAATCGTCGGCACTTCGAGCTTTTCCTTGCGGATGTATTCCCACACGTCCATTTCGGTCCAGTTGGAGAGCGGGAAGACGCGCATGTGTTCGCCCGGATTGACGCGGGCATTGAAAAGGTTCCAGACCTCGGGCCGCTGATTTTTCGGGTCCCACTGGCCGAAGCTGTCGCGGAAACTGAAGAAGCGTTCCTTGGCGCGCGCCTTTTCCTCGTCGCGCCGCGCACCGCCAATCAGGCAATCAAAGTGGAATTCCTCGACGGCAGCCAGCAGCGTGGGAATTTGCAACTGGTTGCGGCTGATTTCACCGGGTCGCGGCACGGCGATGCCTTGGGCGATGGCGTCTTCGACCTTGCGGACGATAAGTTTGGCGCCGAGTTCCTGCGCGCGCCGGTCGCGGAATTCGTTCAATTCCGGGAAATGGTGCCCGGTGTCCACGTTGAGCAACGGCATCGGGATGTCCGACGGGCGGAACGCCTTTTCGGCGAGGCGCAGGAGGCAGATGGAATCCTTGCCGCCGGAAAAGAGCAGGGCGGGGTGTTCAAACTCCGCCGCGACCTCACGCATGACGTGAATCGCCTCCGTTTCCAGGTGCTGCAGGTGATCGAGATGGTAGGAATTCATGTCAAAAGGGTCTGGCGTCTGGAGTCTGGGGTCTGGGGTCCGGCATTTCGGGCCTTGGTTCTGGGTTCTGGGATCTGGGGTTCATTCGCGATTACCCAATGAACGAATCAGACCGCTTATCAATTTGCCGGTTTGAACGCATTGTAATTGAAGTTTCTCCTGTCCAGCCGCGTTAATAAATTTATTATCGAAGAGCACATAGCTCATCGAACGGACTTCGCCGCATGATTTGCGGGCGATGTTATATGCCTGACGTTTTTCCGCAACGTGCAGGCTCTCCCAACCTTCGGCGACATTGTTCATGACAGAGACCGCCGCTCGTTGAAGCTGGTCGCGCAAACCAAAATCTTTTGCCAGCGGTTCGCGGCGGCAAAACTGGTAAACCAAGTTCGTCAGATCGCGCGCCGATTTCCAAGCTTCCGAATTTTCAAAAGGTTCACCCATATACTATTTGTCCCAGACCCAAGACGCCAGATCCGGGAACCTCATATTAGATGCCGGACCCCAGAGCCTGCGAAGCCCAGCTCGCGTGCAGGCCGCACTCGCGCTTTTCGTCGGCCTTGGCCGGATCGAAATAATCCCACTCGTTCGGCAGATTGTGTTGCTTGAGGTAATTCTCCATGTCCGCATCGCTCCAATAAAAGACCGGATTGACCTTCAACGCACCAAAATTTTTGTCTTCGACCACCACGTCCATTCCGGCACGGTCCGGGTTTTGGGCCTTGCGCAACGCCGTAATCCAAACCTTTGGCGCCAGCTCCTTCATGCCGCGCTGGAACGGCTCCAGCTTCATCAAGGCGCTGAATTGTTTCAAACCCGCCTCGTCGTCCGTGGACGGAATATCGCCGTAAATCACGTCGCGATGGGCGGCGGAAATTTTCGGCAGGTAAGTTTTCAGGTTCAGCTTGAGCAGCTTTTTCAACTCCGCGGCATGTTTGTAAGTTGCCGGGCGATTGTAACCGTGGTCCACCCAAAGCACGGGAATGTCCGGCTGCACTTGAACGCACAAATGCAAAATCACCGCTTCGTAGGGGCGGAAATTCGTCGAGACAACGGCGAGGCCGTTGGCGTGCGCGATGCCCCAGCGGACGATTTCGAGCGGCGATTGGTCGTGCAACTCGATGTTGGCTTTGGCGATTTGGTCGGGAGTCATTTTGAACAACGAAGCAACGAAGGAACAAGAGAGTCTTCGTTGCTTTGTTTCTGTGTTGTTAATTCATGTTCTCCTTCAAGAACACCCGGTCACACCAGTCGCCAAAGCGTTCGCCGGAATTTCTCTCCTTCGCATAACGCGCAAGAACGGGACGAAGTTCGTTCTCAATGTCGGCGTCCTTGACCACGTCTTTCCAGATGCGATTGAGGCGCGTGCCGGCCACGTCGCTGCCGAGCCAGATTTGGTAACGACCCGGTGACTTGCCGACGAAGGCAATCTCCGCCAGGTAAGGCCGCGCGCAGCCGTTCGGGCAACCGGTCGAGCGGATGATGATTTCCTGTCCGGCCAGCCCGACTTCGGCGCAAAGTTTTTCGATACGGTCCACCAGACCCGGCAACATGCGTTCGGATTCCGCGAGCGCCAGGCCGCAGGTGGGCAGGGCCGGGCAGGCGAGCGCCGCCGCGTGCAGCACGCTCGCCTGATTTTCGGTCTTCACGCCATGTTCCGCGAGCAGCGCGTTGAGGGCAGCTTTGTCGGATTCCGCGACGTTCGCCAGGATGACGTTTTGATTTGTTGAGAGGCGGAATTCGAGGCGGGGAAATTTTTCCGCGACCTGGCGCAAGGCAGTTTTCAATCTGCGCCCTTCCACGTCCTTGACGCGACCGGTTTCGACAAAAATCGTCAGGAACCATTTTCCATCCGCAGCCTTGTGCCAGTCGTAGAGGTCGCCGGTGCTGGTGAATTTGAATGGCCGGGCGGGTTCGAGCTTGAAGCCGGCGCGCTTCTCGATCTCGGCGCGCGTCCAGTCCACACCGCGCTCCTGCACAACGTATTTCAGCCGGGCGTGCTTGCGGTCGGCGCGGTCGCCAAAATCGCGATGAATCGTCACGACCGCTTTCGCCACGTCCACGACTTTTTCCGGCGTCACAAACCCAAGCACGTCCGCGAGGCGCGGATAAGTTGCCGTGTTGCCGTGGTTGCGGCCCATGCCGCCGCCGACGGCGAGGTTGTAACCGACGAGCCGGTCACTTTCGGTGATGGCAATGAAGCCGACGTCATTCGTGAAAATATCAATGTCGTTACTTGGCGGGATGGCGAACGCGACCTTGAACTTTCGCGGCAGGTAACTTTTGCCGTAAAGCGGATCCACGAAATCCTTGTTGGCCGCATCGTCCAGGTTGAGTTGCACGCCTTCAATCCAGATCGAGTGATACGCCCTGGTTTGAGGTTTCAAGGCATTGGCTACGCGCAGGCAATCGGCATAAACCTGCTCGCGCGCCGGCGTGTAAGCGGGCGTGGGCGGGGCAAGCGTGTTTCGGCTCACGTCGCCGCACGCCGAGAGTGTCGAGAGCAGCGATTCGTTGATGCCTTTTACCACGGCACGGAGATTCGACTTGGCGACGCCGTGGAACTGGATGGTTTGGCGCGTGGTGACGCGCAACGTGTTGTTGCCGTACCGGGCCGACAAATCGTCGAACACGCGCCATTGATTGGCCATCATCACGCCGCCGGGGATGCGGGTGCGGACCATCATGATGTAATGCTTGCCGGTCTTGCGCAGATCGCGGTCGTCCTGCTGATAAACGCCGTGAAATTTGAGAAATTCGTAGTCGTCCTGGGTGAAATGGTCCGTGTTCGCGTCGGCGATGGTCGCGGCGATGCTGCCCGCGAGCGTCGGTGCCGCGGTCTTGATATCTTCGTTGTGGGTCAATTTGACAGGCCCTTCAGTGCTCATAAACAAGTTGATACTATAACCGAAGATGATTTCCTGTTCAAGGGCGGCTTGTGGAGAGTCCATTCAGCCAGAAGCGGCGGCAAGGCTTTTGCGTCACGTTGCCGGCACGAACCGTTGAAGTCCCAACGTTGCGCCGAATAAGATCAAAAAAATGCAGCTCAACCAATGGGGACAGCCCGGCGCCACCGCCAGCCAGTCCACGAAAACGATGCCTGCCAGCAAACCTGAAACGATGCGAGCGACATTGACCTCAGCCGGCTGGAAAATGGTCCGGGTGCAATACACCACCCACAGCGCCAACACGAGTGAGAGCCAGACGCCGGGCAGGCGGCTTTCACCGGCGTCCATGAGCGCCGCCAGCAGGATGGGCGCGGCCAGCAACGCCAGTGGCCAGCAGGGAATGGGTTTGCGAATACTTTTCCGTTGCGCCACGCAACCCAATCCCCCCACGTACAACGCGAGTGCCACGCCGCACCAAATCGGCCAGCCGTTCGTGTTCCCGGCGCCGATTGCCCCGGCGATGACATAAATCCAAAACCGCCACACGCCCATCAACCACAGTGACGCGGTGACAGCCTTGTGCGCGGCGTCGTAAATCACGATGCAGATGGCCAGCACGACGGCCAGCGCGCCGGTGGTTTTGCCCAATATCGTCAAACATAAGAGGCCGAGCGCCAGCCACGCCCAGCCCCAGCGCCAGACGGCGGCCAGCGAAATGGCGCCAGACGGACCGGGGCGTTCCGCACGGCGTTGCCGGTCAAAGTCCGCGTCGAACGCGTCGTTCAAAAACATTCCGCCGGTATAGAGCGCGCTGGCACCAAGGAACAGCAGCGGCAGTTTCCCGAAATTTCCGCCGCCGCCGAGCCACCAGCCCGCAAGACAGTTCGACCAAACCGTCGGCAGATTCGACACGCGGCCCAAAACGAGCAGGGTGCGGAACTGGCGGAAAGTGTTTTGATTCATTGCACACAGGAAAACAGAAATGAATTTGTCTGGAAAGGAAGTTTGGTGGGGCAAGATTCCCGGCAAACCAAAACATGAATTGCACCACGCCTTGCGAGGGCGCTCGCCCAACCCTTCATTCTTTCACGAAGTCAGTCCGCGCCCGGTGAGTCGCGCCCGCGTCCAAGTCGCGTTCCGCCGCGAGGTTGGTCCGCGAAGGCGCGTGGGTGGGTTGTGAGCGGATTAAAGGTTTCGCGCCGCGTTTCGCGGTGGTGGCTGCTTGTGCCCCAGGCGAGCTGGAAGCCGTGATTGAGTTGCCCCACATCGGCGGCGACAACCGGTTCTGCGCAGGGGTTAATGGGCCGTAAAACCCGCGTTTGCCGGAGTCAAACTGGCGGATTTTGAGCTGGTGTTTTTGTCGTAGAAAGTAGCGTTGACACTTTTGGCGCGAACGTTTAGTCTATGGGCAAACACAAACCGAGCCATGTTAATTCGCATCAGTTTGATTGTGGCCATCGTTGCGGCGCTGGCCGTGGGCGCGTTGAACTTCACCCAGGTGCGTGGGAAGATCAACACGTTGATTACTCAACGAAATGATGAACACGAACACCGCGTAACGGCCGAGACGGATCTCGCCAAAACCAAGAAGACTTTGGCCACGACGCAGACCACTCTCAAACAAGCCCAACAGGATTTGGCCGATGCGCAGGCGGCAAAGAAAAAGGCAGAGGACACCGCCGCCGCCCAGATCAAGCGGGCCGATGAACTGTCCGAGAAACTGACCAAGGCCGCCGCAGACCGTGACGAGGCCCAGGGGAAACTGGACGCCTATATGCAGACCGGGCTGACCCCCAAACAGGTCACGGAACTTGGCCACACACTCAAAAACGCGCAGAATACCATTGAGGCGATTAACGCGGAAAAGCTGGTCATGAGCCGCACGATTGACCGGTTGAACACCGAGATCGAAAAAATAATGGGGACGCAAGAGCCTGTCATCACGTTGCGTGCCGACTTGAAAGGCAAGATTTTGGTGGTTGACCCGAAATGGGATTTTGTCGTGTTGGACATTGGTATTGATCAAGGTGTCAAGGAGGATGGCGAACTATTGGTCAGCCGCGATGGCAAACTGGTGGCCAAGGTTATCGTGCGCAGCGTGGAGGGAAGCCGCAGCATTGCCAATATCGTCCCCGGTTGGAAAATCGAGCAGGTGATTGAGGGCGACGACGTCAGCCCCGCTCATCCGGCTTCCTGAGATGAAATGCCGGGCGGTCAACTGGCTGTTGCTGTTTGCGTTGGGCTTTATTCTCACCGGGGTGAGCGGTTGCGCGACCAATGAACCGGAAAACGCCTCGGTCCGTCCGTGGGACACACCGCAAGGGTGGGAAAACGGCATGGGCGGCCTGATGAACATGCAACACCAGTAAGCATTACTCTTCGGCCCTGACGCAACGCGTCGGTGTCAAAATAAAATCCATCCGAACGTCGAGCCTGCCCGTTGGAACCGCGTCCACGATTTGTTCACCGAAAGCGATGCCACATTTGATGCCGTGGGTTTCGGGCAGGAGGCGATCATAATAACCCCGGCCCCGGCCCAGCCGGCGCCCATGCAGGTCAAACGCGACCCCGGGGACGAGGATCAATCCCAGTCGTTCCAGCGGAATTTCAGGACAACCGGCCTTCGGCTCGCGAATGCCGAATTGACCAGGCCCAATGTCGTTTTGTGGGTTTTGCACACGGCAGGCAAGGTAATCGTTGCTGCCGGCATCAAAAAGAGGCAGGGCGGCGATTTTTCCTCCGGCCAAAGACTCTTCCAGCAGCGGCCACACATCCACTTCATCCGGCAGCGGTGCGAAGAACAAAATAGACGAGGTCGTTTGCCAGAACGGTTGTTGTTTCAAAAGCGCGCGGACCTTGGCGGAATCCGCCGCGCGCTTTTCGGGCAAAAGATTTTTCAAAGCAGCGCGAATTTTCTGGCGCAGCACCCCTTTGGCTTCTTGAATCTCCGTTTTCATTGATCGGTTTGGAGTTCCACCTTCGGGCGGCCATGGCCAGCCGTGGCCGGGACCCGCAACATTACTCCTTTTTGGATTTTCTGATTTCTCTGAATTGCGCGCGCCATTTCTCAACCCGTTCCTTGATTTTCTTTTCGACGCCCTGTTCCGTGGGTTCGTAATAAATTTTGTCAACGCCGAGATAATCCTGCGCGACGAAATGGCCGGGATGGTCGTGCGCATATTCGTAACCCTGGCCATGACCCAGCCGTTGGGCGCCCTGGTAATGCGTGTCGCGCAAATGCTCCGGCACCGGCAACGTCCGTCCCGACTTCACGTCTTCCAGCGCGGCATCAATCGCTTTATACGCGCTGTTGCTCTTGTTCGCTGTGGCGATATAGACCGTCGCCTCGGCCAGCGGAATGCGCGCTTCGGGCCAGCCGACAAATTCCGACGCCGACAGCGCTGCGTTCGCCAGCACCAGCGCCATCGGGTCGGCCAGCCCCACGTCTTCCGCCGCGCAAATCACAATCCGCCGCGCAATGAAGCGCGGGTCTTCCCCGGCATGAATCATCTTGGCCAGCCAGTAAAGCGCGGCGTCCGGGTCGCTGCCGCGCATCGCCTTGATAAACGCGGAAATCGTGTCGTAATGTGCGTCCTCGTCGTCATACACGATCGCCTTTTTCTGGATGCTCTGCTCGGCGACGGCGAGATCAACATGGACGGCGCCCTTGCTATCCGGCCCGGTCGTGAGCGCCGCAATTTCCAGCGCGTTGAGCGCCTTGCGCGCGTCGCCGTCGGCAATTTTGGCCAGATGTCGCAAGGCGTTTTCGTCGGCGGAAATTTTCATACCGCCGAGACCGCGTTCTTCGTCGTTTAACGCGCGTTGCAGCAGTGCGAACAATTCTTCTTCGCTCAACGGGCGCAACTCGAAAATCTGCGAGCGCGAGACCAGCGGTGAGTTGACGAAGAAAAATGGATTGTGCGTGGTGGCGCCGATGAGCCGCACCACGCCGTTTTCCACGTCGGGCAGCAGCACGTCCTGCTGCGCCTTGTTGAAGCGATGGATTTCGTCAATGAACAGGATGGTCGGCTGGCCGGTGTTTTCGAGGCGGTTGGCGGCAGCGGACAGGACGCGGCGCATGTCGGCGACGTTGGATTCCGCGCCGCTGAGGCGCTCGAAGTTGCTTTTGGTCTGGCGAGCGATGATTTGGGCCAGCGAGGTTTTGCCCGTGCCGGGCGGGCCGAAAAAAATCAGCGACTGAATGCGGTCGGCCTCGATGGCGCGGCGGAGCAACTGGCCGGGGCCGAGGATGTGCGATTGGCCGATGAATTCACTCAAATCGCGCGGCCGCATTCGTGCAGCCAGCGGCTGGTGGCGTAAAGGTTCCGCCGCCGGCATATGTTCCGGCTTTTGCTCGGGTAAAAACAAATCATTGCGCGGCATGGGGAAATGATAGTCGGTTTGAAAGACAACTGCAATTGGCGAGGACGAGGATGGAGAAAAGAATGAAAAATCAAAAATCGCAACTCTGAAGCCGCAATTAAAAAACCCCGCCCTTGTCGTGTGCAACTTGCTCCTTTGAACATGTTTTACAACATATGGAACCCGCCTGATTGCTTTCGACTTCCAGCCAAGGCATGTCGGCCACAACCACGGCTCCGGCTCCTGGATCGCTTAACTACGGTTCAAGGATTCGTTGCGAATCACGAACAGGGCAGGGTAAATCCGGTTGCCATTCCAAAGAGCTATTCGTTACAGCCATTAAATCGCCTGTCCCGACGATTTTCTCAAGCAAAATTTTCGGAAATTTTCCGGTGCCGGGAGCGGAGGCTGCGGGGCGGCGCACAGGGATGCTGTGTTTTCCGCCACCGGAGAGACTTCCGCGCCGGATGGTCACGCAGTAAGCAGCTCGGCCTTTTTCTCCGGTTTGGCGTCCAGCACGGCCGGGAAATGGATCCGGAAAGTTGTGCCCTTGTTGACTTCGCTGGTTAAGGTAATCCAGCCATGATGTTGCTGGACAATGCCATAGACGGTGGCCAATCCAAGGCCCGTGCCTTTGCCAACCTCCTTGGTGGTGAAAAACGGTTCGAAAATGCGTGGCATATTTACCGTGGCGATTCCGGAGCCGGTGTCGCTCACTGCCAGCCAGACATGCAACCCGGGTAAGGCGCCATGGCTTTGGGCCGCCTCTTCCTGGTCCACCATCTTCACGCCTGTGGCGATGGTCAGGCTTCCGCCGGCGGGCATGGCGTCGCGGGCATTGACCACCAGATTCATGAGCACCTGTTCAATCATGCCGGTATCCCCGTGGATGAACGGGAGGTTGGCCGCATAATTTGACTGCAGGGAGATGTTCTCACCGACAACCCGCCGGAGCATTTTTGTCATTTGCGCCACGACCTCGTTCAGGCTCACATTGGTTGGTTGCATGATTTGTTTGCGGCTGAACAAGAGCAGTTGGCGGGTCAGGCTGGCGGCGCGCCCGGCGGCGTGGATGATTTGTTGGGTGCACTCCGTTTTTTCAGCCGGTTTCAAATCCGTGTTCAGCAGCAGCGAGGCGTTCCCCTGAATCACGGTCAAAATGTTGTTGAAATCGTGTGCCACGCCGCCGGCCAACTGGCCGATGATTTCCATTTTCTGCGCCTGGCGTAGCTGGTTCTCCAGCGCAGCCTCCTGGGTCACGTCACGTTTGACGGCGACATAGTTGGTGATCTTGCCGGCTGAATCGAACACCGGCGAGATGCTCATTTCCTCTTCATAAAGTGCGCCGTTTTTCTTTTTATTGGTGACGCGGCCGCTCCACACCTGTCCATGGGACAGGGCGCCCCACATCTGTTGATAAAAGGCGGCATCGTGTTTGCCGCTCTTGAGAAAGCGTGGATTCCGGGCGATGACTTCCGACGCGGTGTAACCGGTGATTCTTCCGAAGGCAGGATTTACGTAGAGGATTGCGCCGTTGGTATCCGTGATGACGATTGCCTCAGCCGCCTGCTCAACCGCAGTCGCGAGGCGCGCATTTGCTTCTTCAGCCTGTTTGCGTTCGGTGATGTCCCGTGCGACCGCCACGTGCAGTTCGGTGTCGCCGAACCAAAGATGCTTCGATGAAATGCTGACGGGGAACACACTCCCGTCTTTGCGGCGGTGGAGGGTTTCCAGTTGTTGTGAGCCACCGCGTCTGTTCTCCTGAAATTGTTTCCATTCCGCCTCCCAACGTTCCTTCGGGAAAATGGGGTCAAAATCCCACAAATGCAGTCGCATCAATTCCTCGCGCGTGTAGCCAAGCGAACGGCATGCTTGCTCGTTGACATAGGTGAGACCGGCGTCACGGGTCATCCAAAAGATGGCGTCCGAAGCCTGATCAATGGAGAATTGGAACATCTGCAAGACCCGCTCCGCGTGGGTGCGTTCCGTGATATCACGGATGACACCGACGATGAATCTCTCCCCTTTTTCGTCGGTGTACAGGGCCTTCTTCGTCATGACGGTGTGAAGTTTCCCCTTGCCGTCGGTAAACTCCTCCTCATTGATGTTTTCCTGGCCGGTGGTGAAAACCACCTCGTCCTTCGACCAAAATACCTCCGCTTGATTGGTGGGAAAGAAATCGTAATCGGATTTTCCGATGAGTTTATCCCGTTGATGTCCCATGAAGTCGCAGTAGGCGTCGTTGAGCAGTACCCAGCGGTGCTGGCGGTCTTTGACGAAAAGAGGGTCAGCGATGGTGTTGATGATCTTGGCCAGGTAATTTCTGGATTCCGCCAGTTGCACTTCCGCCCGCTTGCGCTCGGTGATGTCCACCGCCACGCCCAGGATGGCCGGCTTGCCGTTTCCAGGGACGGGAAAGGTGATCGTGGAGGACGGAAAGGGGATTTTAGTCGTTTGGAGAATGCGCGTTCGTCCCTTGGCGTCAACCAACTTTTCCTCGGTAAACTTCGGCCGGTCGGTGGTGATAACCTCCTGGTCATCTTTCATGAACGCCATCGCCTGCGGGCTGCCGGGCGCCATGTCCAGATCCGACAAGCCAACCATCTGTTCCGCGGTCAGTCTGGTGGCCTCGGCGCACGCCCGGTTGACGAGCAGATGGCGGCTTTGCCGGTCTTTGACAAAAATGAAGTGGGGCACCAGATCCATCACCAATCGCAGGAGACGTTCGCTGTTGCGCAACGCTTCCTCCGCCTGCTTGCGCTCGGTGATGTCGCGGCCAACGGCTTGTACCTCAACGAGCCGGTTTTGTCCGTCGAAAAACGCCCGGTTGCTGAACTGCATCCAGCGGACCTCGCCGCTGCCCGAGCAGACCCGGTTTTCGATAAGCACGATGGGGTTGGCTGGAGACAATGACTTGACCTTTTTTTCGACCAGCGGCAGATCCTCAGGCGGTGCTTCCGGCAACCATTTGCTTCCCAACAATTCCTCCCGCTTCTTTCCGAAAAACCGGCAGAACACGTCGTTGACAAACGTAAGCGTGTTGTCAGCCTTGAACCGGCAGATAATTTCGGTCTGATCTTCGAGCACGGCCCGGAGCCGCTCCTCGCTGTTGCGCAAGGCCTCTTCCACACGTTTGCGCTCGGTCGCTTCCCGCTCCAGATGCCGCAGTTGGCCGCGCAACATGGCGTAGAGCAAGAGCGCGGTGACAGCCCCAAACGCCCAGTCGTTGTAAATCCCGAGTCGGGTGAGGACTGTCGGATCAGGGACGAAAGTGACCAGCGTCCAATGCGAGAGTAAAATCCAGACGGTTGCGACCACCGCATAAATCATGCTGGTGCGCAACGCCACTTTGGCAAATTTGCTTCTCATCTGGTATTTACTCTGGAATTGCACCGGCGCCTTGGAGGGCCGCTAAACCGGTTTTGCTGGTTTGAAATCAATTTTAGCACTCCAGTTCGAACGGCCTCCGGCGCCCATACTTCCATTCCCGGTCGGAACAGCAGGTTTTTTGCCGTTTTTCGGGGTGCAGCCGGGGCCGGGGCGCCTTGTTGTCCATTGGGTTTCGTTCACGCCGGTCTAACACCCTCGCGCACAAACAAAAACCCCCGCCCTTGTCGTGTGTAACCGTGCCAGTGAACTTTTTCAATATGTGGGACGGGCTGGATTGCTTTCGACGACCAGTCCAGGTGTCGGCCACAACCACAGCTTGTGTCCCCGTTCGTATGATTCCCGTTCAAGGCCAGAGTTCCAAATCACGAACAGGGCAGGGTTAAATCCACTGCCATTTTTCAAAGAGCGCTGTGATCTTATGCACCATGATTCGTGCCAAGTTGCCTTTTTCGGGTGATGCAACAGCGGATTGCGCTGTCGGGAGCGAGACAAGCTAAATTGTTTCCGGTTGCCGGGCAAAGATTTGGGCAAAACTTCCAACTCGCCTTGACCGGGGCGTTGTGGCTAATCTCCTTCTTGATTTTGGTCGGGACGTCGTTGTGCGACGGCCCGCAGGCCGGTTCAACGATTTAACGATTTAACGAATGACGAGTCTGCAAATCCGCACGAGTAGCCAGGTCCGGCAGGACTTTCTCGACTTTTTCGAGTCGAAGCAGCACACCATCGTGCCGTCTTCGAGCCTCCTGCCCGATTCGCCGAATCTGCTGTTCACCAACGCCGGCATGAACCAGTTCGTCCCCATCTTCCTCGGCCAGACCAAATGCCCTTACCAACCAGGCCGCGTGGCCGACACCCAGAAGTGCATCCGCGCCGGCGGCAAACACAACGACCTCGAAGACGTCGGCCTCGACACCTATCACCACACTTTCTTCGAGATGCTCGGCAACTGGAGTTTTGGCGACTATTTCAAAAAGGAAGCCATTGAATGGGCGTGGGAACTCGTCACGTCCAAGAACTGGTTCGGCTTTCCACCGGAACGCCTTTACGCCACCGTCTATAAACCCGGCCCCGGTGAGCCGAGCGAATTTGATCAGGAAGCCTACGACCACTGGGCGCGGCTGTTCACTGCCGCCGGTCTCGATCCCCAGGTTCACGTTTGCACTGGTGGCGAGGCGGATAACTTTTGGATGATGGGCGACACCGGCCCGTGCGGCCCGTGCAGCGAAATCCATGTTGACCTTACGCCCAAAGGCGACACCAAGGGTTCGCTGGTCAACAAAAACGACTCGCGCTGCATCGAAATCTGGAACCTCGTTTTTATCCAGTTTAACGCGAATGCTGACGGCACATTTTCCCCGCTGCCTGCCCGCCACGTGGACACCGGCATGGGTTTCGAACGCGTTACCAGCATCATTCAGGGCACGAAAGGTCTGACCGATTTCGCCCACGCGAAAATCTCGAACTACGAAACCGACATCTTCCGTCCGATCTTCGACGCGCTGGAAAAATTGAGCGGCAAGAAATACGGCAGCACGCTTCCTAAAGTAGGGCAGGCGTCCCGTCTGCCCAATAAGGGAGAAGAAGACAGGCGGGACGCCTGTCCTACTTTAGCAGAGCAGGAGAAAATTGACATCGCCTTCCGCGTCATTGCTGACCATATCCGCACGCTGGGCTTTGCGATTGCCGACGGCATCCAACCGGGCAATAACGACCGCAACTACGTTCTGCG
>Ga0187874_10000826_pt1 | contig 34119 bp, 23 predicted proteins | sample June2016WEW_16_1_3_FD_132993 | JGI IMG/M metagenome (GOLD analysis project Ga0187874, IMG submission 132993) | Peatland microbial communities from SPRUCE experiment site at the Marcell Experimental Forest, Minnesota, USA - June2016WEW_16_150 | ecosystem: Environmental > Terrestrial > Soil >... | reverse complement strand
TTGCGAGCAGCCAGCAGACGACCGTGGCCGGCAATGATCCCATCCATCGAGTCAACCAGGATCGGATTGGTGAAGCCGAACTCCAAGATGGACGCCGCGATCTGCGCTATCTGTTCGGCAGAGTGCGTGCGCGCGTTCCTGGCGTACGGCACCAGTCGGTCGGTCGGCCAGATTTCGATGCGCCGCGCCATCGCGGGCGTTATGGTCGCCGGAATTGTCGCCATTGGTTTACGAACAACTACAGAAGAGGCGTGTCAATGGCCAGGAAGTCCAAACGTTGGACATTCGCCTGGCTCGCGCCGAAATCGGCCACCCTGTCGCGCCCCGGTGCCCCGTGTCGCGCCGTTTGGCTCGGGGTTGGCCGGTTGGGTCCACCCGCCGCCTGGGCGCGCCCTGGCCGCCACTGACCGCTGACCACCTGACCGCCCCTTTTTGCGCCTGACGCTAGCGAAATTGCGCTACTCTTCAACGCGCCGCCGAAAGTCGCCGGGAAGTACCTATGGCTTTAACGGGCGGCTTGGGGTTCCGAACAACAGCCCCGCGAGCACGAGCGATGTACCGCCCACCGATGTTCCGTCGCTGGCTTGTCACGGGACCAAGCAGTCCGCGACCACCTGGAGAAAGGCTGTCCGCATCTCCGGCGGCGCATAAGTCGTCCCGTCGCGGTTGCCGCCAAGACGCTTCAGGTCCCACGCCGGCCCGTGCTCCAGAAGCTCTTTGATGCTGTATCTGGTACCCATCACGGAGCTGACCGACACCGGCTTCGATTCGCCAGGCCGGAGGAAGAGGATCGCTCGGTTGATGTGGCCCTTGCGATGGCGGACCACGCGCGACACCAGTCCCGCCGATTGCAGCCGCGCCAACCGTTGTTCGGAAACGCTGGCGTACAGACTACCGTCGGCCTGGTAGACGGGAATCGAGGTATTCATGTTTTTGGGCACACTTGGAGTAGCAGGAACCGCTGCGGGAAGGAGATTCAAGAGCGTCCCGGCGCTCGCATGGCGCAGAAGCGACATGCGCTTCGCGTCTGTTCCAATTCTCTCAAAAAATGACACGGGAGAGCAATGCTTTTGTGCGACGCAAGTGGCTGTGTTTTCTGTTGGTTGAGGGAACACTCGCAACGGCAAACCATCGCGCGATGGCTACCATGTGTACCATGGCTACCAACGCTCCCCGGATCAGGTTCGATTGGGGGAATGGTCCCTATATAGGGAGATGAATTCTTCGTCCTGGCAGACAACATGAGGAGCGATGACTACCATCGCTACCACGAGTACCAAGTGATTACAAACAAGAGAGATTCAGCGGTATCCATTGAAAGTCCACGGCTACCGCCCATCACCAAGACCGTTCTGAGGGGATTCGAACACGCTGATCCACGCGTTGGTCACACGATTGCGGTGCGCGCGGTTGAACAGCCTTCAACAATTCTTCGTCCAAGACGAAGAATCTGGTCTCCTATATAGGAACACCAGAATCCCAAGCACCTCAGGGCGGCGGGGAGGTGTGGTACGCGACGACGCAGTAGCCCTTTGTCATCGCAACTCGACGGCGTGGTGGAGATCGACGAAGCCTACGTCGGCTGCCGATGTCGCGCGAAGAATATGCTAAGCAAACTTTCGCAAAAGAAGAAAGGACGTGCGGTACGAAGGCGGGCAAGTGCATTACGACCAATGCGGTCGAGGGGTCCTTGGCCACGTTGAGCCGAGGAATCGGGAGACCCCAAGGCCGCAGCATCTAGCGGAGTTCGATTTCCGCTATAATGCCCGTGGGAGTTTCGGACGTTGAACGCCGGGATTTCGCCATCAGGCAGGTCGGCGGGAAGCGGTTGAAATACCGGGACTGACCCATGCGGGGATCGAAGCGGAAGCGTTTTGAAGACGAAATCGCCGTGACCACGAATCACGGCGTTTCAGATGTGTCGGATTTGGTCATTCCAGTCTCTCGCGGTGCTGGCCGCACTGCGGAGACGCTATGCGTTAGAAGTGTGCTCTATGGAATACCTCCTGACTTGGAGGATACCATGAAAGTACGCAATGGCGTCGATACCCAGACTGGGCAATCATTCGGCAGTATCGCGGCAATTTTTCGCGGACCTTTTCTTGAAAAGGTAGCGACCGGGACGCATGCGCGCGCCATCCTAGAACTCGCGAACTACTACTCCGATTTCCACCCACCATCCCAAAGCGGTCCGCTGAGCGAATGGTTTGATTTCTTTTACACGCTCCTGTTTGAGCGATACCGATGCGAATACGTCTACAAGAACGCCATTGCAAGTAAGATTTTCCTGTCCCGACATTCATTGCAGGATTCATACATGACGGACGAACTCAGGAGTGGAGCGAGTCGGGCTGATGTAGTGATACTAAACGGCACCTCGACCGTGTACGAGATTAAGTCGCAGTTTGATTCGTTCGACAGGTTGCCCAGCCAACTAAACGACTACCGAAGAATCTTTGACTTGATTTACATTGTTACCACTGTCTCAAAGGCTGCGCCATTAAGTGACATCGTAACGAACGACATCGGCGTAATCGTAATGCGGCAGGACGGCAGCCTAAGCACAGTTAGAAAGGCTCTTTCCAACAGACACAATACCGACCCGGCTGCTATTTTTGATTGCATGAGGCAGGAAGAGTTCTGCAAGGCGGTAACTGAAGCATGCGGCCCATTTCCGAAGGTGCCTAACTCGGAGGTTTATAGAGTAGCTAAGAACTTATTCTGTTCCCTTCCACCGTACCGGGCACACGATTTGATGGTGCGCCACCTGAAGGGACGAGGTAAGAAGAAGCCTTTCGAGGATTTAATCAGAGCCGCGCCCGTCTCCCTAAAACATGCATGCCTAAGCTTCACTAAGTCCCAGGCGATGGCACAACAGATTCAGAGCAGGCTAAGGGAGCCAATATCATGAAGACCTATTTCCCGTTTTTGCGTGGGAAACTGAACGAACTTATGGCCCTGAGAAACCTTGGGGCTTCTATCAGTGAGCGTGGCAACGTAATTCCCGTCATAGAGCCCGTTAAGGGAAACCCCACCACGAGAATCTCACTGGACCAATACATCGAAGATTCAATGCCGTTTGTATTCATTTGTAATCCCTTCAACGGCGAGTTCGAAAACCAAAGTGAGCGTCTATTCACCCCGCTGATTTCTGAGACCCTACTCGAATACGACAACTGGACACCTGCCCTTCAGGTGCAAAGGGACTCCGCTCGCAACGATGTATCGTCGTTCCTTGAACGATACCGCGAGTACGAAGTAGCGTTCGTCTATTGGGGACTCCCTGAAAATAGCGAGGTTCGAAGGCTTCTCTCAAATGAGCAGATCAGGTGGCACATCTTCATAGGAAACCGCGTTGAGGCAGATTATGTTGGCGGGATCGACCTGAGGCGAAGAGTCATGATAGCGGACCGATTCAATCGGCAGCCACGGAACGCAGACTACCCAGAGATCGAGTTATTCAGCGACATGAACACGGTTGCGGGTAATCCAACGCGGGTGAGTTTTGGCGATTTCTCCATGGTTGGCGATTATTACGCGGATACCGGAGGACCGGCTTATGCAGTCGCCCTGCACCACATCCACCTTCGAACGGGAACGGGGCCGCTTTATATCAGTCACTTCATTTCAGACCGGACTGAGACGACAGCCGACAGAGCGGGCAAGACGCTCGAAGCGGTTGACAAGTTGGTCGCGGCGCTGGATCAACTAATGCCGAACAATACCCAAGCGTGTCGCGAGTATCGGCAGATCGCTGCCGACAGAATGGACAGAGGGCTGGGCTACATGAAACGTTTGGCAATAGCGCATCATTTGGAGGTGATGCTCGATGGAGGAATCCAGTTATGACGCGGCGATCACTGCTGAACGGCAGTGAACCGACAGGCTCTGCATGGCTAAACTTGAGGATCTTAAACGAGGAGCGACCGTCAAGGGAATTCTGCCCGATTGCCTCGTCACAGTGATCGACGTCAAGTGGTACGGTTCGGCGGCAGTCGAGCTCACCTACAAGGACCCCGCCGGGAAGCCCAACGTCGTGCTCCTTTACCGGGACCGCGAGCCCACCCTGGAAATCGGCGAGACCGGTCGGCCGTGGAGCTTCGACGGCGACGGGAAGCTGTTTCGGCTGGTCTCTGAGGCGCACAGGATCAACCTGGCCCATCTCTTCGATCCGCTGCTCGCCATCCATACCTCGATGGTCGACCCCCTGCCGCACCAGATCACTGCCGTCTACGGCGAGATGCTGCCGCGACAGCCGCTCCGGTTCCTCCTGGCGGATGACCCAGGCGCCGGCAAGACGATCATGGCCGGTCTGCTCATCAAGGAACTGCTGATCCGCGGCGACCTGCACCGCTGCATGATCGTATGCCCCGGCAATCTCGCTGAGCAGTGGCAGGACGAACTCTACCAACGATTTCAGCTCCCCTTCGAAATCCTGACGAACGACAAGCTCGAATCGGCGCGCACCGGCAACTGGTTCGCCGAGAATCACCTGGCCATCTGCCGCCTGGACAAACTGAGCCGTAACGAGGACGTCCAGGCGAAGCTGGCCAACACCGATTGGGACCTTGTGGTTTGCGACGAAGCCCACAAGATGTCGGCCACCTTCTTTGGCAACGAGGTGAAGTACACCAAGCGCTACCGCCTCGGCCAACTCCTCGGCCAGCTTACGCGGCATCTGCTTCTCATGACGGCGACGCCGCATAACGGCAAACCGGAAGACTTCCAGCTATTCCTGGCGTTGCTGGATAGCGACCGTTTCGAAGGCCGGGCGCGCGACGGCGTGCACACCGTCGATGTCTCCGACCTGATGCGTCGGCTGGTGAAGGAACAACTCCTCAAGTTCGACGGAACGCCGCTGTTCCCCGAGCGCCGGGCATACACCGTCAGCTACAAGCTGTCCGATGCAGAAGCATCCCTGTACAAGAGCGTTACCGATTACGTCCGCGAGGAATTCAACCGGGCCGATTCCCTGGAGAGCGAAGGCCGCAAAGGAACAGTCGGATTCGCTCTGACCATTCTGCAACGGCGGCTGGCGTCTTCACCCGAGGCGATCCTGCAATCCCTCCGGCGCCGCCGTGAAAGGCTGGAACGGCGCCTGCGCGAAGAACAGATCCTCAAACGCGGAGCGGATCTTCAGGACGACCAGCGCTTGCCCAGTCTCACCGAAGAAGACATCGACGAGTTGGATGACGCACCTGACGCAGAGGTCGAGGAGACCGAAGAGACCGTTGTCGATCAGGCAACGGCGGCGCGCACCATCGCTGAACTCCAAGCTGAGATCGAGATCCTGAAGAATCTGGAAGCGTTGGCTTTGAAGGTCCGCCGCAGCGGAACAGACAAGAAATGGGAGGAGCTGTCATCCCTCCTCCAGAACCACGCCGAAATGTTCGATGCGCATGGCCATCGCCGGAAGATGGTCATCTTCACCGAGCACCGCGACACGTTGAACTACCTGACCGAGCGGCTCCGCGCGCTCCTCGGCGCTCCCGAGGCGCTTGTCACCGTTCACGGCGGGATGGGCCGTGAGGAGCGTACCAAGGCCCAGGAGGGGTTCAAACAGGACAAGGACGTTCTCATCCTGCTGGCCACCGATGCCGCCGGCGAGGGCATCAACCTACAGCGCGCGCATCTGATGGTCAACTATGACCTGCCTTGGAACCCGAACCGTTTGGAGCAGCGGTTCGGCCGCATTCACCGCATCGGGCAGACCGAAGTATGCCATCTCTGGAACCTGTTAGCGGAAGAGACACGCGAAGGTGACGTATACAAGCGCCTCCTCGAAAAGATCGAGTTGGAGCGGGAGGCCCTTGGTGGTGGGGTCTTCGATATCCTGGGCCAACTGTTCCGCGAGCAACGGCTTCGCGACCTGCTCATCGAGGCGATCCGGTACGGTGACCGGCCCGAGGTCAAGGCGCGCCTGCATCAGATCGTCGACAACCTGACCGACCGCAAGCACTGTCAGGAACTTCTCGAAGAACGTGCGCTGGCCAACGACAGCATGGATGCCTCCCAGGTCCAGAGGATCAGGGAGGACATGGAGCGATGCGAAGCACGTCGCCTCCAGCCGCACTTCATCGAATCGTTTTTCCTGGAGGCCTTCCGGGTTTTGGGCGGTTCCATCAAGGAACGGGAACCACGCCGCTTCGAAATCACCCACGTGCCTGCGCTGATCCGTCAGCGGGACCGCCTCATCGGCACCGGCGAGCCCGTCCTGGGTAAGTATGAACGGATCACCTTCGAGAAGTCCCTCTGCGCGGTTCCCGGTCAACCGCTGGCCACCTTCGTCTGTCCGGGCCAGCCGCTCCTCGGCGCAACCATCGATCTCATCCTGGAACGTAATCGGGACCTTTTGAAGCGCGGCACGGTTCTCGTGGACCCCGACGACCCTGGTGAAGCGATCCGCGCGCTCTTCTACCTGGAGCACACCATCCAGGACGGTCGCATCGACAAGGCCGGCAACCGCCGCGTGGTCTCCCGGCAACTGCAGTTCGTGGAGACGGATTCCACCGGTTCCACCAGGAACGCCGGTTACGCCCCTTACCTGGACTATCGGCCAGCCACGCCTGAAGAACGGATCTGCCTGGCTGCAACCCTTGAGTCCCAGGCATGGCTAAAGGGCGACCTGGAATCGGTGGTCGTTGGCCACGCGATTGGCAATCTCGTTCCGATACACCTCGGCGAAGTTCGAAATCGCCGCGAGGACTTGGTGACCAGGACCATGGCCGCCGTCAAGGACAGGCTGACTAAAGAAATCACGTATTGGGATCACCGCGCCAACCAGCTTAAGGACCAGGAACTGGCTGGAAAGACCAACGCCAAAATCAACTCGGGAAAGGCCCGCCAGCGCGCCGATGAGCTGCAAGCCCGTCTTCAGCGACGAATGGCGGAACTCGAACTCGAACGCCAGATTTCGCCTCTGCCGCCGGTGGCCATCGGCGGATCGCTTGTTGTCCCCATAGGGCTTCTCCATAAGCTGCTCCCGTCTACCGCCCAGCCAGGTACTGCCGCCGCCGATGCTGTATCGGCGGAAGCCCGAAAGAAGATGGAACTGCTTGCCATGCAGTTGGTCAAGGAAGCCGAGACTCAGCTTGGCAATGAACCGCGGGACGTGAGCGGCGAAAAGTGCGGATACGACATTGAATCGAAAGTCCTGTCGAATGGCAAACTGCGATTCATCGAGGTGAAAGGACGTGTCGCAGGTGCGCTCACGGTGACGGTCACCCGGAACGAGATCCTTACGGCGCTGAACAAACCGGACGACTTCATCCTGGCTATCGGTCAAGTGGAGGATGGGCACCAGAAGCTTGTCTACATCAGACAGCCCTTTCAGCAGGAACCGGAGTTCGCGGTAGAGAGCATCAACTACAAGCTGCAGGACCTGCTTTCCAGAGGGAAGGCCCCAGCATGACGCCCCAGTCCGATGGGCCGTACGAACTCGATGTCGCCCGCGCCGATCTCATACATGCGGTTGAGATTGTCGCCGGATTAATGGGCAAGCAGTCATCCGGAGTGAGCCTTCAGTTTGAAGATGGATGGCTGTGGATCGAGTCTGGTGCGGGAATTGCCAAAACCCCGGCTCGCGGGACCTGGCCGCTAACAATCATCGTAGGAAGATCGTGGGTCCGACGATTGGCGAAAAACATGCCCGTCGGCGATCCTGTTCGATTGCGAGTTGAAGAGGGACGGCTGCATGCGAATCGGTACTCGGAGCCGTGCGCACGGACGGCGGTGAAGCAGCCAATTCACCCCGAGGGCCCACAATTGGACAAGATCCTGGAAGCCGCCAGAATCCTCAAGCCCCTTTTCATCACGAAATGGGATCTCGCAGCGCTGCTCGTAGAAGCGAGTGCGAGAGGGACAGCTTCGTGGTCCGAGGAAGACAAGAAGATGATAGCGATGATTGCGAAAGCATGGGCGCTGCTCGCGCCCATGGGTGTAGAAACGGCTGACCTTCGCCGGTTGGTGAACGATGCTGTGCGGAACGCGTGGAAGTGACCCGAAGAGACATGAAGAAGAAGCTTATAGAAGTCGCGCTGCCACTGGAGGCGATCAACAAGGAGTCGGCGCGGGAGAAATCGATCCGGCATGGACACCCGTCGACGTTGCATCTCTGGTGGGCGCGGCGGCCACTGGCGGCGTGCCGTGCGGTACTGTTCGCTTCGCTGGTAGATGACCCATCTAGCCTTCCCGAGCAGTTTCCGACCGAAGCCGACCAGGACAAGGAGCGGCAACGGCTCTTCCGGTTGATTGAAGAGTTGGTGAAGTGGGACAACTCGAACAACCAGACAATCTTGAAAGCTGCTCATGACGAAATCTTAAAGTCCACCGACGGTAACCCTCCAGCGGTTTACGATCCATTCTGCGGCGGCGGGTCGATTCCGCTCGAAGCACAGCGACTGGGACTGGAGGCGCACGGCAGCGACTTGAACCCGGTCGCGGTCCTCATCACGAAGGCTCTCATCGAGATCCCTCCTAAATTCGCCGGTCAGCCACCTGTGAACCCGGTCGCGAAGGCGAAGATGAGTGGGAAGGGCATGTGGACTGGTGCCCGCGGGCTTGCTGATGACGTTCGTTACTACGGTCAGTGGATGCGCGACCGAGCCTTTGAGAGCATCGGGCGTTTGTATCCCTCAGTTAAGCTGCCGAAGGAAAGCGGTGGTGGCGAGGCCACGGTCATCGCGTGGCTTTGGGCGCGGACCGCAAAGTGCCCAAATCCCGCGTGCGGAACTGAGATGCCTCTTACTCAGTCTTTTGATCTGTCGAAGAGGCCCGGAAGCGAGGCTTGGCTTGATCCGGTGGTCAACGCCCAGACAAAGGACATCCGCTTTGCCGTCAGGAGCGGCACCGGTTCCGTTAGAGCTGGAACCGTCAACCGGCGCGGTGCGCATTGTGTCGCTTGCGGCACATCGGTTCCCTTCGACCACATTCGTGCGGAAGGTAGGGCCGGGCGTATCGGCAGCCAGCTCATGGCGGTCATTGCAGATGGGCCGCGGGGCCGGGTCTTCTTGTCCCCCTCAGCGGATCAGGAACAGATTGCGTCCAATGTTCATCCGGTGAATGCTCCCGATACTGAACTCCCGGAGCAAGCACTCGGGTTCCGCGTCCAACTCTATGGAATGACCGAGCACCGACACCTTTTCACTCCTCGCCAATTGACTATGCTCATATTCCTGACGGAGTTGGTCGGCGAGGCGCGCAGGCGGGTCGAGGCTGATGGCGGAAGTGCCAGTTATGCGGATGCAATCGCGACCTACTTGGCCTTCGCTGTCGACAAAGTAGCCGAGGGCAGCTCATCTTTGTGCACCTGGAGCCCACTCCCAACTAAGTTACATGTGCGCGGAACGTTTGCCAGACAGGCCCTACCGATGGTTTGGGACTATGCAGAGGCGAACCCGTTTGCGAATTCTTCCGGCAACATCATCCGAATGGCCGAGCTCGTGGCCGACGTTCTGGAACAGAGCTGTAGCAATGGCCTCGTAGCTGGTTCGTGCGCCCAGTCCGATTCCACTGCGTCTACTGCGAAACAGTCTGCCACAATCTGCACCGACCCCCCATACTATGACAACATCGGATACGCGGACCTATCCGATTTTTTCTACGTTTGGCTGCGCAAGAGTCTTGCGAGCATCTATCCCGAATTGTTCGCTACACTACTTGTTCCTAAGAAACAAGAATTAATAGCCTCACCTTTCCGATTCGATGGATCAAGAAGCGATGCGGCTGCGTTTTTTGAGGCTGGATTCACTAGAGCCTTCTCGCACATTCGCGGTTCCCAAGATCGATCCTGTCCGCTCACCGTTTTCTATGCGTTCAAGCAAGAGGAAACCGAGGAGGGTGATTCTGGCGATGAGCAGGCGTCGACCGGTTGGGAGACCATGCTTGAAGGTCTTCTTCGGGCCGACTTTCAGGTGACAGCTACGTGGCCATCTAGGAGCGAACGCCCTGGCCGAAGTGTCGCCGTTGGGACAAATGCTCTCGCCTCCTCCATTGTTCTCGCCTGCCGCCCGCGCCCGGAGTCCGCTCCTATCACGACCCGCAAGGACTTTTTGTCCTCTCTGAAAAAGGAACTCCCGCACGCTTTGCGCGACCTACAGAAGGGCAACATCGCCCCGGTCGATCTGGCACAGGCGGCCATCGGGCCCGGCATGGCTGTTTTCTCCCGGTATAAGAAGGTTCTCGAAACCGACGGGTCGCCGATGCGAGTCCGAACGGCACTTGCCCTGATCAATCAGGGCCTCGACGAGGTCCTCTCCGAACTGGAGAGCGAGTTCGACCCTGACACGCGCTGGGCGCTCGCCTGGTTCGAGCAGCATCAGTTCGACGAAGGGCTCTATGGCGAAGCCGAAGTGCTGGCTACTGCGAAGGCGCTGAGCATTTCGCACTTGGCGGAGACCGGCATCCTCCACTCGCGCGCTGGCAAGGTCCGCTTGCTACGCCGGGAAGAGCTTCCTGAGGACTGGGACCCGGCTGCGGCAGGGCGCCTAACGGTCTGGGAAGTCACCCAACACCTGATCCGTCGCCTCGACCAGAAGGGCGAGAAGGATACTGCGAATCTGAAGGCGAAGATCGGCGGGATGACGGAAATCGCCCGCGACCTTGCCTATCGGCTCTACACGCTCTGCGAGCGCAACGGCTGGGCGGAAGAGGCGGGTTACTACAACAGCCTTGTGGTGGCGTGGCCATCAATGGCGTCGGAAGCATTTGAACTGAGCTGAAGAGACAAGGCGAGAATCTCATGGCCATCACGAATAGCGAACGGGTCGGTAAGGCACTGGATCTCCTGAAGGATGGATTGCGCCCTTACGTGGAGCGCGAGTTGAAAGCAACCTATAAGGACCGGTGGATCGACACGGCCCGACCGAGCTTCCCCGACTGGCAGCAGCCGGGCAAAGAAGGCAAAGGACTGAATTGGGATACGCAGGCCCTGCTCCAGGTCATGTGCGAGCTGTGGAACGACTGCTTCAAGAAGATCCTCGGCCCTTCGGAGCGAAGCCTGGCGTTCGAACTTCGCGACGTGCGAAACAAATGGGCCCACCAGAAGGCCTTCTCGACAGACGACGCCTACCGCGCCATCGACAGCATTTCGCGATTGCTGGCGGCGGTCTCGGCAGAGCAGGTCGAAACCGTCGAGCAGATGAAGGCTGAGATCCTGCGCGTCAAGTTCGAGGAACAACTCAGGAGCCAGAAGCGGAAGGAATCGAGCATCGCGGTAGAAGGCAAGCCAGCGACAGGACTGCGGCCGTGGCGTGAGATTGTGACGCCACACCCGGATGTGGCCTCCGGACGCTATCAGCAAGCCGAATTCGCCGCCGATCTCTGGCAGGTCTATTTGGGCGAGGGCTCGGACGAATACAAAGACCCCATCGAGTTTTTCCGCCGAACGTTCATCACCGAGGGCTTGCAGAAGCTGCTCGCCAATGCACTGCAACGGCTTGCTGGAAATGGCGGCGACCCCGTAGTGGAGTTGCAGACCAATTTCGGCGGCGGCAAAACGCATTCGATGCTGGCGCTTTGGCATCTGTTTGCCGGCGTGCCTGCGGGGCAACTGCCGGGACTGGAAACGGTCACCAAGATGGCGGGAGTCTCCCAGCCGCCCAAGATCCGGCGGGCCGTGCTGGTGGGCAACCGGATGTCCCCGGCCGATCTCCACAAGAAGCCCGATGGAACGGTCGTGCGGACGATGTGGGGCGAACTGGCGTGGCAACTGGGCGGCAAAGAGGGCTACGCGATGGTGCGCAGCGCGGACGAGAAGGCCGTCAGCCCCGGCGACTCGCTGCGCCTGCTGTTCAATAAGTACTCGCCGTGCCTGATCCTAATCGATGAATGGGTGGCCTATGCGCGGCAACTTTACAACAAGTCGGACCTGCCCGCCGGTGATTTCGACGCACATTTCACCTTCGCGCAGACGCTGAGCGAGTCGGCGAAACTGGCGGATAAGACGCTGCTGGTGGTCAGCATTCCCTCATCGCAGAACGAGATTGGGGGCGAGGGCGGACTGGCAGCGCTGGAGCGCTTGAAAAACGTCATCGAGCGCGTTGAGACGTCATGGCGCCCGGCGAGCGCCGAGGAAGGCTTCGAGATCGTCCGGCGGCGCTTATTCCAGCCGATCACCGATCCGGAACTGTTCACGGCGCGGGATGCGGTGGTGAAGGCGTTCGCGGACGAGTATCGCAAGTTCGCGCAGGAGTTTCCCTCCGAGGCGGGAAAATCCGAATATGAGCGCCGGATGAAGGCGGCGTATCCGATCCACCCGGAACTTTTCGACCGGCTGTACAACGACTGGTCCACTCTCGATAAATTCCAACGAACCCGCGGCGTGCTGCGCCTAATGTCGGCGGTGATTCATGCGCTGTGGGAGCGAGAGGACAAAGGGCTCATGATCCTGCCGGCGAGCGTTCCAGTGGATGCACCCGCCGTCCAGAGCGAGTTGACACGGTATCTGCCGCCGGTGTGGGACCCGATCATCGAGAAGGATATCGACGGGCCGAACTCGCTGCCCCTGAGAATTGACCGCGAGAACCCGATGCTGGGGCGGTACTCCGCGGCGCGCCGGGTGGCGCGCACGCTCTACCTCGGTTCCGCCCCGACCCAGGACGCCACGAAGAAAGGTCTGGAAGACCGCCAGATCAAGCTGGGGTGCGTCCAACCGGGTGAGACATCCGGGACGTTCGGAGATGCGCTGCGGAAGCTGGCCGACCAGGCGACGTACCTCTACGTGGATGGGAGCCGCTACTGGTACGCCACGCAGCCCAGCGTGAATCGACTGGCGGAGGAGCGCGCCGAACGGTACCACCCGGAGGACGTGACGGAAGAGATCCGCCGGCGGCTGGCGGAAGAGGCGAAGCACCGTGGGGACTTCTCCAAGGTTCATTCGTGCCCGGCGGGTTCCAGTGACGTTGTGGATGAGCCCGAGGCGAAATTGGTCATCCTGAGTCCGGACTATCCACACAGCGCAAAGACGGATTCGAGCGCGGGCCGGCAAGCGGCGGCTGAAATCCTCAATCGGGGTTCGGCGGGCCGCAACTGCGGCAACATGCTGGTCTTCCTGGCCGCCGACAAGACCCGGTTCGTGGACCTCGACAAGGCAGTCCGCTCTTACCTCGCCTGGCAGTCCATCGAGAAGGAAAAAGAGCCGCTGAACCTTGACAGGTTTCAGAGCGTTCAGGCGCAGGATCGGCTAACGAAATCAGATAACGCCGTTAAGGAGAGAATCCCCGAGACGTATGTCTGGCTGCTTGTGCCTGGCCAGAAGCGGCCGGAACCAGGCCAGGCATTCCCTGGGGTCGAGTGGCAGGAGGACAGGCTTCTGGGGAAGGAGTGGCTCGCCGTACGAGCATCGAAGAAGCTGACGAACGCCGGACTGCTGATTACCAGCATGGCCGGGGCGGTCCTGCGATTCGAAATCGACCAGGTACCGCTGTGGCGCGGGAACCACGTCGGCGTGAAGCTGTTGGTGGATGACTTCGCCAAGTACCTCTACCTGCCGCGTGTCAAGAACGCCCAGGTGATTCTGGACGCGATCCAGGACGGTGTGGGCCGGCTCACCTGGTCGCACGACACCTTCGCCTACGCAGACTATTTCGACGCCACCGCCGACCGGTACCGTGGTCTCGAAGCGGGGCGCCGACCGACTGTTCAGATGACCGCAAACAGCGTGGTGGTGAAGCCAGAAGTTGCCGCCGCACAGATCGAGAAGGACTCGGCACCGCCACCGACCACGGGGACTGGTTCCGGAACTGGTGAAGGTGCCGGGGCCGGCACGACGGGCAGTGGTACCGCTGGAAAAGGAGGGGAGACCGGCAAGGGTGCCGGGGTCGGTGACGCGAAACCGAAAGCGCCAGTGCTGCGCCGCTTCCACGGTTCGGCCAAGATCGACGCTACCCGCCTCTCGCGCGATGTCGACCTGATCGCCGGTTCGGTGGTTCAGCACCTCGCCGGCCTGCTGGACGCCAAGGTGACCATCACGGTGGAGATCGAAGCCGAAATTCCCTCGGGAGCGCCAGACAACGTAGTTCGAACCGTAACGGAAAACTGCCGCACGTTGAAGTTCGAGAATCAGGGATTCGAGGAGGATTGATGTCGGTCGGAGTTCCACATCCCGGTCCGCTGGCCGTCGTCTGCTCAAGCTCCGCGATGAGGCTGCTCGTACGGCAGATCGCGGCCGATCCCAGCCGCCGCGCGGTCACGAGTATGACTATGTGCTGAGCCTTACGGTTCCAGCGGAACTGAAATTCGCTCAGGTATCGATCCGCTCCGGCTGGCCAAAGCGCAGGCGCAAGAGGTTGCTCACGCTTGACAAGATTAAGCAAAAAGACCATACTGCTTAACATGAGACTTGAGTCCAAGGGATGGGGCGAGAAATACGCCGACATGTTTTGCTCTGAGGTTCCCGTCGAGGTTCAGCGGGCACTGCTCCACGGGCTGTTCCGCAATTATTCAGACGCCTCAGAGCACTGCTATACGGTATTTCGCCACCCCATAGCTCGGAATGCGAGCGGTCCATACAGGCACTCGAAGATTGAAGAGGACTGGTGCGGCATAGCGGAGCGCTTCCCAACGGCGGTCAAGTTTACCCATAAACCGTTTCGGAATAAGAAATCCGGCAAGATCACCGGTACATACGTCCAACTCGAAATCGGGCGGGTTCGCTTAACCGAAAGTTGCGTGCGAACCCCATCGTCGCTACCGCGCGACGCAGACTTCCGCGAAACGCTGGCCATGGAGGCCCAGCGGTCGTTGTTTGGCGAAGACGAAAAAGAGTCTGATGGCTATCTATATGGCGTTTATTTGCATGGCGTGGACGTCGCTTCAGAGAATCGCAACCGCCCCGCATTTGCAAAGGTACGCTTCCCGAACAGACGATTCTCTGGCTACATCGGCAAAGGAGTGGACCTCTGGACGAGGTTTGCGGATATTGTTGGGCAATTCATTGATGTCAAGAACGACTTTACCAAACCTGCTCCCGTCAAACCGCGCACTCCTGTCAAAGAGGAACAGGCGTGATTTCTGGGACGCCAGGGTTTGTAGGAGTCCGACTAAAACAGGCGCGGGAGGCCATGGGCCTTACAGTTACCTCTCTAGGGCAGGCTTTGGGGGTGACGAAGCAGGCCGTCTCCAGATGGGAAGGTGGATTAGATTCTCCACGTCCTGAGCTTTTTGATAGGCTTTGCGGTATTCTCTGCCAGCCGGCGTACTTCTTCATGCAGCCTATCGACTCAAGTCTCCTTCGGGGCACAAGATTCTATCGCTCACTCGCCTCAACGACCTCCGCGGCAAGGCAAAAGGCCGACGCGCGTAATTTCTGGGCGAGGGAGACAGCCAACTACGTGCTGCGCTACGTTGAGTTTCCGCGCGTTAATTTTCCAGTTTGGAAAATTGCCAATCCGTCAGCGCTGACCATGCGGGACGTTGAGGTATGGGCGTCAGAAACCAGAAGATTCTGGGGGCTCGGAGACGCCCCTATCGCGAATCTGCTTAGGGTTGCAGAAAATAACGGGGCTTTGGTGGTGAGGGATTATCTCGATGCGGAAACGCTTGATGCCCTTTCGGAGTGGCTGGAGCCTGAAGGCATTCCGTTTATTGTCTTGAACGCCGACAAGGAAAGCGCCGTCAGGTCGCGCCTGGATCTCGCGCATGAACTCGGCCATCTGATCCTGCACAGAAAGGTAAGTCAGGAAGAACTAAACAAGAAGGCTTTGTTTAAGCAGATCGAGAAACAGGCCTTTAGGTTCGGGGGCGCCTTACTACTGCCAGAGCGCGCCTTTTTGGCCGACTTGTACTCACTTTCTCTCGACGCCTTGCGGGCGCTCAAGTCGAAATGGAAAGTCGCCATCGCGGCGATGATCTATCGATTGGCTGATCTCGGGGTGCTGACCGAAGATCAGGAAAAGCGCTTTTGGATCAATTACGCGCGTCGCGGTTGGAAGCAACGTGAGCCGCTAGACGATCAGTTGCCGTTCGAAACGCCAAGCGTGCTACCGCAGGCATTTCAGATTATCGTGGACCAGGGACACGACCGTGATCAGATTCCTGGCAGCATCGGGCATGGGAAATCGCAGATCGAACAGATTGCAAATCTGCCAGAGAATTTCCTTGGACCGTCGCCGAGTGTACAGGCCAAGATTATTCCGTTTCGGAAACTCGTTTAGGCGAGTTGGGAGGGCGATGCTCCCCCATGCGGCGGGTCCGACACTGGCGGGCTGGGGCACGACAACTCCAGCAGTCTGGGCTTGGTGCGTATTGGGGAAACTCTGCTGGGGCGTTGCGCGTCATGGGGCGTCATGGGGCATTGCCTGTAAGTCTATGAAAACATGGTAGCGCTAACGGGAATCGAACCCGTATTTAAGCCTTGAGAGGGCTCTGTCCTAACCGTTAGACGATAGCGCCACGCGTGCTTCCATTCTACCAAACCCACCAGTCGCCCCGCGCCGCGCCATAATGATAATGCATGCGGCGATGGCTCGTCTTCAGCTTTTTCTGCCTCCTGCCGTCTCTCGCGATGGCAGACCGCTGGGTGCGCTATACGTCCGGACCCTTCGAGGTCCTCACCGACGCCGGTGAGCGCGCGGGACAGGAAACCATGATCCGCTTCGAAGAGTTCCGGCATGCGCTTGGGACCATAGTTGGCGAAGAGGATCTCGCTACACCACAACCCGTTCGCATCCTGGTTTTTAAGAACGCCCAGGGCTGGACCTCGCCCGCGCCGCTCACCGAGTGCCGCGATCGCTATGCCATCGTGCTGTCCGAAAAGAGTGCGGTGCCGCCCGCGGTTTATGGCGAACTCACCCGCCTGCTGCTCGACGCCAACACCAATCGCATGCCGGCCGCGTTCGAACACGGGCTGATTGAGTTCTTCTCCACCTTCCAGATCAGCGGAATTCACATCACCGTGGGCGCGCCGCCGCCTCAACCCGATCTCGATTGGGCTCGCATCCATCTGCTGGTGGCCGCTCCGGAATACTTCGGCAAGCTGCGCGTGCTGCTCTACAACCTGCGCAAGGGCGTGGATGACGATCCCGCTTATCACAACGCGTTCGGCAAGAGCGCCGCCGAAGTTGAGGCCCAGGCCAGGCAGCACTTCGCCGCGCGCCGGTTTCCCACCACCACGATTTCCAGCCGTCCCATGGCGCCCGACGACTTCCACGAGAAGCCCATCTCCGATACCGACGTGCGTCTGGCGCGCGCCGATCTCCTCGCCGGCCCGCAATCGGCCGCCGAGTATGAAAGCCTGCTCCGCGAGCACCTCAAGATTCCCGAATCGGAAGAAGGCCTCGGCCTGCTGGCTCTGCGCGGTCGTCGCGATTCCGAGGCCCGCGCGCATTTTTCCGCCGCCATGGAAGCCGGCGCCAAGAGCCCGCGATGCTTCATCGAATACGCGCGCCTGGAGCCCGACAATGAAAAGGCCCGGCAGGCTCTGCTGCGCGCCGCCGGCATCAACCCCAAGCTCGACGAACCTTTCGCCATGCTGGCGGCTCGCGACACCGATCCGCGCCAACGCCTGGCGGATTGGAAAAACGCCGCCGAGCGCAATCCCCGCAACGCTTCCTATTGGCAGGCGCTGGCGGAATGCTACCTGGCGGACCGCAATTTCACCGAAGCCGCCAAAGCGTGGCGCGAAGCCGAGCAGGCCGCCACCGACCCGGCCAAGCGCGAACAGATGCGCCAGGCGCGCCTCGCCGTCGAGGGCCAGCGCCTGGATTACGAGGCCGCCGAAAAGCAGCGCCGCGCCGACGAAGAAGCCCGCGAGATCGCCCAACTGCAGGCCAACGCGCGCGCCGAACTCCACGCCGCCGAAGCCAAGATCAACGGCAACGCCAAGCCCGATCTCAAAGCCATTCCCTGGTGGGATGGCGCCCAACCTTCCGGTAAAATCACCGGCACTCTCAAACAGGTGGATTGCCTCGGCAAACAGGCCCGCCTGGTGGTGGAAGGCGAGGACCACAAAATCGTCAAACTGCTGGTCGACCCCGCGCAGGTCTTCGTAGCCGGCGGCGGCCAGTTGAACCTGGGATGCGGCGTGCAGAAACCGCGTCGTGTCGCCATCGAGTATTTCCCCAAGCCCAACGCCAAGCTGGCTACCGCGGGCGACGTGGCCACCATCGAGTTCCAGTGATCGACGCCAACCGTGCGGCGCGCTTCCGCTGGCTCCTGCTGGCGGTCTTCGTGCTCTCCTCCGCCATCAATTATCTCGACCGCCAGGCGCTCGCCACGCTGGCCCCGCTGGTGCGCGCGGAGTTTCATCTCTCGCGCGCGGAGTACGGCTGGATCCTCGGCGTCTTCTCCATCACTTACGCCCTCAGCGCGCCTCTGGCGGGGATGCTGACCGATCGCATCGGCCTCAACCGCGCCGCCAGCCTGGCCATCGGCGTCTGGTCATGCGCGGGAATCGCCACCGGGTTCACGCGCGGGCTGGGCAGCCTGATCGGCTGTCGCGCCGTCCTCGGCGTAGCGGAGGCAGGCGGAATCCCCGCGGCGGGCAAGGCCATCCATCTTTATCTGCGCCCGCCGGAACGCGCGCTCGGCAACGCCGTCAACCAGGCCGGCGTCAGCCTCGGCGCCATCCTCGCCCCGCCCCTGGCCACCTGGATTGCCCTGCGCAGCGGATGGCGCCACGCTTTCATCTTCACCGGAATCCTCGGGCTGCTGTGGATTCCCGTGTGGAACTGGGCGGCCCGCCGCGTGCCCGCCGCCGCGCCCGCTCCGGCACAAACCGGCGCCGCCGGGATTCTGCGCGACCGCCGCTTGTGGGCCTTTGTCGCGGCCAACGCGCTCAGCATGGTGGGCTATTCGCTCTGGACCAACTGGACCACCCAGTATTTAGTGGATGCGCACTCGCTCACCGTCCGCCAGGCCGCGTGGTACGCCTGGATTCCGCCGTTCGTCGCCATGGGCGGCGGCTTCGCCGGCGGCTGGCTTTCGTTGCGCATCATGCGCGGCGGAACGCCCGCCGCTGCCGCGCGGTTCCGCGTCTGCTTCGCCGCGGCGTTGCTTTCTCTGGTCACCGCGGCCATCCCCGCGGCGCCCACCCCAGCCTGGGCCATCGCCGGGATATCGATCAGCTTCTTCGCCGTCTCGGCGTTCAGCGTGAACACCTACACGCTGCCGCTCGATACCTTCGGCGCCGCGCGCGCCGCATTTGCCATCTCCATGCTGGTGGCTTCCTACGGCGTCGCGCAGTTGGTCGTCTCGCCGGCCTTCGGCGCGCTGATCGATCACTTCGGCTACACGCCCGTCACCACCTTCACCGCTGTGACGCCGCTGGCCGCCTGCGCGGTGCTCCGGGGCATGAGGTCCACCCAGTGAAGCAACGCCTGAAGCAGCGGCTCAAGCGCTGGATTTTCCGTCTTCTCGGCAAAGACCCGGAAGCCGTGGTGGTCACTTTCTGTTCCGGCCCGCCCGCCTTGTGCCGGCGCATGGCCGAGGAAGTGCGCGCGCTCGAACCGGCCCGCCGCCATTTCGTCGCCACCAAAGAAAACTGGCCCGAGCTGCGCAAGACGCTCCGCCGCTACCGCATCGGCCTCGCCCCGGTATTGCTGTCCCGCGAGTCCAGCGCCCTCCGCCGCGCGGCGTACCGTCTGGCGCCCCGCAAAATCCTGGCTTACAATTTGCAGCTCGATCGCCATCACCTGCGCTTCGATCTGCCGTCGTTGCTCTTCTGGCGCGGCGTTCCGCTCGACCGCATCTATCTCCGCCCGTGGTGGTGGCCCTGGCCCAAACGCGAGCGCTCCGTCGTGCCGCAGGGCTTTCGCGTCGTCGAAGGCCGCGCCTGCTCGCCCGGTCGCCGCCGCGTGGCCGTGCTCTCGCCGTACTATCCGTATCCCCTGTCGCACGGCGGCGCCGTACGCATTTACCACCTGCTGCGCGAGATCGCCCGTGAATTCGACGTCACGCTGCTGGTTTTCACCGATGGCGGTGCCCAACCGGACACCGCCCCGTTGCTGGAATTCTGCGCCCGCATCGTGTTGGTGAAGAAGCCCCGCTACCGCGAGCCGCGCTGGTCTTCGCTGCTGCCGCCGGAGGTGCACGAATTCCGCTCGCCCGCCATGCGGCGGGCCATCGCCGAGGAGCGCCGCGTCTTCGGCTTCGAGCAATTGCAGGTGGAGTACACGCAACTGGCCGAATACCCCGGCGACGTGCTGGTCGAGCACGACGTCACTTTCGACCTCTTTACTCAGATCGCCCGCCGCGAACGCACGCTCGCCGCCGCGTGGGACGCATTCCGCTGGCGCCGCTTCGAAACCCGCGCCGTCCGCCGCTTCTCGCGCGTGGCCGTCATGTCGCCCAAAGACGCCGAACTTCTGAGCCCGGGCGTCGAGGCCACGGTCATCGAAAACGGCGTCGATCTGGCGCGCTTCCAGCCCGAACCAGAGAGTCCCGGCCAGCGCCTGCTCTTCATCGGATCGTTCCGGCACTTCCCCAACGTGGCCGCCTGGCGCTTCTTCGCCGAACGCGTCTGGCCTCTGCTGCGCGATAAGTTTCCGCTCCTCACCGTCACGGTGGTCTGCGGCCCCGATCACCTCACGTATTGGCGCGCTTTCGCCGATTCCCCCGAGCCTGAGTCCGATCCGCGCATCCGCATGTTGGGCTTCGTGTCCGACGTGCGCCCGCTGTATGTCGAGACCAACCTCGCGCTCGTGCCGACCGTCGTCTCCGCCGGAACCAACGTCAAGGTTCTGGAAGCCATGGCCATGCAGCGCGCCGTGGTTTCCACCGAGTCGGGCTGCGCCGGTCTTGGCCTGTTGCACGGCCACAGCGCCTGGATTGCCGATACGCCCGAGGCCTTCGCCGCCGGCATCGCGACTCTCATCGCCGATCCCGGCCGCCGCCGCCAGATCGCCCAGGCCGCCTACCACCACGCCGTGCGCAACTTCGACTGGCAGGCGATCGGCGAAAAGCAGCGGGCGCTATTTCGCGCTCAATAAATTCGCGAACAGCCGGAACGCTCCCGGCACGCCCGCCGGCAACTGCCGGAACCACGCGTAGGACGTGAAAATGTAGACGCCCTTGCCATACCGCGTCCACAACTCTCCGCCTTCCATTCCTTCTTCGTCGGGGTCGTGGGAAGAAAGCACCGTCTGGTATTGTTTGTCCCACTGCGTCGCAAAGTAGAGGCCGCGCTCCTGCACCCAACCCTCGAAATCCTTCTGCGAAATGTGATTGGGATACTGCAGCAGCGGGCTGTCCGGGTGCGGGAAAATGACCGGTGCTTCCTCCACCGTGACACGCCACCGTGTGCCTCCCGGCACCGTGAACGGATACGGCCCCATGTTCAGCGACGCGTCGCCGGTCTGATACTGCACCACGTACGTGCCGCCGTTCTGCACGTAATTCAGCAGCCGCGCCTGGTTGGCTTTCAAATCGGCCCGCACGTTGTACGCGCGCACTCCCGCCACAATCGCATCGAAGCGCGCCAGGTCGCCTTGTTCCAGATCCGATTGCCCCAGCAGCGTCACCTCCAGCCCGAGCTGCCGCAGCGCGTCCGGCATTTCATCGCCGGCTCCCATGACGTAGCCGATCCTGTGCGCCTTCACGTCGATATTGGCCCGCACCAGCTTCACGTCCGACGGCGGAAACAACGTCTGCGGCGGAATGTGCGGATACAAAATCACCTGCATGCCGCTCGCGATGTCGCGCCCCAACACCCGCGCCACCGCTTTCATGGTGGCCGTGGTTTCTCCGGCCGGCGGCGTCACTTCAAACGTCGCTTCCTCCACTTCACCCGCCGCCGCCACCTTAAAAGCCTGCGACGCGGGTTCGGCCCTCCACCCCGCCGGCAGGTCCAGCCGCAATTCGCCCGTCGCGTTGGCCACGTTGGCCTGGAGCGCCACCTGCACCTTGCGGGCGGCCGCCGCCGGGAAAACCGCCACCGGATCGGGCAGGTCCACCGCCACCGCCGGCACCACCACCAGCGGACGCACGCGTTCGCCTTCCGACCGCTCCGCGTAGCGATGCTCGACGGCGCGCACCACTTCGATCGGCGCGCCGTCCACTGTAAGCCGCAGCCGCATCTGGAGCACCGGCGGCGTATCCGCCAGCCCCACCAGCCGCTGGTCGTCCACCTGGTACGCATCGCCCGCCGGCGGCTTCACCAGCCAATACGGCTGCGAGTACGCCTGGCCCGGCGGCACCGTGTGGTCGAACTGCACGCGCGCACTCTGGTTGTGACCCAGCTTGGCCGGCTTGATCTCCACCGGCTCGTTCCAAATTCCCTCCACCCGTCCGCCATCCAGATTCACTTCGGCGGTCGAGCGGTTCAGCACCGTGGTGGTTACGCTGAGCTGCCCGCCGGGGCTGACCTGTGCCTGCTGCGCCTGCGGCTCCACAAACAATCCCGCGCACAGCGCGATGGTCTCATCCAGTTCCGCCAGCTTGATCCTGGCCAGCGGATCGGCAATCGCCGCGATCAGCGGGCGCGCCTTCGCCAACGCCGGGATGGCTTTCTCTGGATGCGCCGGCTCGAAATTGCGAATCGCACCTTCCAGAATCGACCCCACTGCCGCGCCGCCCGGCAATCGGTTCCATGTGGTGTCGATGCCGTCGAACAAGTCCTTCGTCGAAGGTTCTCCCGCTACCAGCCCGAACGAAGTCACGCCCGGATTCACCTGCCGCATGGCGCCGGTTCCCTGGCTGTGGTGCATGCTGCGGCTCATGTTGGCCAGCTCCTGATACGAATACCCTAGGATCGGGTTGAACCCGCCGGTATCGGCTTCACCGGCATTCGGCAACGCCGCGGCCTGCTGGCCTCCTCGTCCGCCGCGGCCGCCCGCCGGTGGCGTCGATGCGGTAGCGGGCGGCGTCGCTCCAGTCGCCGGTGGCGTCGCAGCATTCGCCGGTGGTGTCGTGCCCGGCGACCCGGGAGCTGTGGGAGGCCCGCCACGTCCGCCGCCCCCGAATGAGGCCCGCACCAGCCGCCTGGCGCGCCACGGCTCCACGTATTTCAATTGATCCGGAAACTGGTTCGCGTCAGCCGCCGCATCGAAGGCTTCTTTTCCCAAAATCGCCGATACCTGGTGGTGCCCGTGCCCGTCGCTCGGCGTGCCGCTGAACACCAGAATGATCACGTCCGGCCGGTATCGCCGGATCACCCACACCACATCCGACAGGATGCGGTCGTGGCCCCACTTTTCCATGGTCTCCGACGCCGTCTTGCTAAAACCGAAGTCGATGGCGCGTGTGAAAAACTGTTCCGCCCCATCGATCTTGCGAGCCGCCAGCAGTTCCTGCGTGCGGATGATCCCCATCTGCGGCCCTTGCTCGGGGCCAATCAGATTCTGCCCGCCCTCGCCGCGCGTCACCGAAAGATAGGCCGTCCGCATGTGCCGCCCGCGCGCGAAGTATGCCAGCACCGCCGTGTGTTCGTCGTCGGGGTGCGCCGCGATCATGAGCACGGTTCCCAACTCATTCAGCCGGTCCAGCGACTGTTCGATTTGGATGGACCCGGGAAACGGAACGTTCTGCTGCGCCTCTACCGGCGCCAGCGCGAACAGGAAAATGGCGATGGAAAGCAGCCTGGCAAGCATGTGTAAACCATTCTACAACGCAAGCAGGACACGCCCCCTGGCCTGTCCAGTGGGGCATGCTTTAGCTTGCCCTAAGTCATTGCAGACAAGTGTCCAGTGAACAGCGCCACCGCCCGCTACGCCAGGTTCAGGACCTGCTTCACCGTGCCGCTAAGCCCCTGGATTTTCTCCTGCAGCATCATCAGCGCGTAGATCAGTTGTTCCGGCCGCGGCGGGCATCCCGGCACAAACACATCGATCGGAATCACCTGGTTCACCGGAATCAGCGCGTAATTGTTGAACACGCCGGTCGAGGTGGCGCATGCCCCCATCGAAATCGCCCACTTCGGCTCCGGCATCTGCTGGTAGAGGTGCCGGATCACCGGAGCCATCTTGTTCGACACCCGCCCCGCAATGATCATCAGGTCCGATTGCCGTGGCGACCCGCGAAACACTTCGGCCCCGAACCGCGCGATATCGAACCGCGACGCGCTCATCGACATCATTTCGATGGCGCAGCAAGCCAGCCCGAAGGTCATCGGCCAAATGGAATTCTTGCGCGCCCAGTTTACCGCCTGGTCGAGCCGCGTCAGCACGATGCCTTCGGCCGCCGCCGCGGCGTTGTCCACGGCATAGTTGTCGATGCGCGCAAACAGTTCCGGCGGGCCGCTGGCCATCGGTTTTTCCATATTTCCATTCTACAATGCTATGCTGAGAACTAATTTCCCCAAGGGATCTCCTATGCGCGAACAACGCTACACGACTCCCCACGGGATTGTGATCTCTCGCACCGTCTCCCGGGCCAGCTTTCGCAAAGGCCTCAAACATCTCACGCGCGAGCTCGATCATCACCGTGGCATCTATCTTTCCTCGGGATATGAATTCCCCGGAAGATATTCGCGCTGGGATATCGCCTCCCTCTGTCCGCCCCTGGAGATCGTCTCATTCGACCGCCGCGTCGAGTTCCGCCCGCTCAACCGGCGCGGCTGCATCATCGCGCAACTGCTCTCGCCGGTCCTCGCCAGTCACCCCCACTGGGAACAATTCGGTTTCGAAGGCAAGACCCTGGCCGGCCGCCTCAAGCCGCTGCCGGCGCTCTTCCCCGAAGAGGAACGCAGCCGCCAGCCTTCGGTTTTTTCCATTCTGCGCGCGCTCATCCGGGAATTCAGCGGCCTCGGGGATTCGCGCCTCGGCTTAATCGGCGCCTTCGGCTACGACTTTCTTTTCCAGTTCGAGCCCATTCAGAAGCGCCTGCCGCGCCACGGCCACAGGGATCTCCACCTCTATCTCTGCGACGACATCTGCTTCATGGACCGCAAGAAGGAGCAGATCGAGCGCTGCCAGTACGATTTCTCGCAAGACGCCCTCGCTACTACCGGCCTTCCACGCGACGCCGCCGAGATCGCGCCCGCGCCCGCGCTTCCTCCCGGCCCCATTGTCTCCGACCACACGCCCGAAGAATACATGGCCAACGTGGAAGCGGTCCGGGAAGGCATGCGCTGCGGCGACTACTACGAGGTGGTCCTGCGCCAGACTTTCCGCACGCCCTACTCCGGCAAAGCCTCCGACCTTTTTGAACGCGTCCAGATCGCCAGCCCCAGCCCCTACGAATTCCTGCTGCAATTCGGCGACGAGCAGTTAGTCGGCGCTTCCCCCGAGATGTTCGTCCGCGTCAAGGATCGGGATGTCGAGACCTGCCCCATCTCCGGCACGGCCCAGCGCACCGGCGATCCCTTGCGCGACGCCGATAACATTCGCGAGCTGCTCAAGTCCGCCAAGGAAGAGTCGGAACTGACCATGTGCACCGACGTCGACCGCAACGATAAGTCGCGAATCTGCGATGCGGGCAGCGTGCAGGTGATCGGCCGCCGCCTCATCGAATCCTACGCCGGCGTCTTCCACACCGTCGACCACGTGCATGGCCGCATCCGCGAAGGTTTCGACGGCCTTGACGCCTTCCTCTCCCACATGTGGGCCGTCACCATGATCGGCGCGCCCAAGAAGGCCGCCGCGCATGCCATCGAAGCCCTCGAAAAGAGCGCGCGCGGCTGGTACGGTGGCGCCGTCGGCATGATCTCGCTCAACGGCGACATCAACACCGGCATCCTCATCCGCACCACCTATTTGAAAGACGGCATGGCGTCCTATCCCGTCGGCGCGACCTTGCTCTACGATTCCATCCCGGAGATGGAAGAGCGCGAAACCCGCATGAAGGCCACCGGCTTTTTCCGCGCGCTCGCCGTCGCTCCCGCAAAGTCCGGCGCTCCGGCCACGCGCGAACCCATCGGCGCCGGCGTCAAACTTCTGCTCGTCGATCACGACGATTGCTTCATCCACACGCTGGCCAACTACGCCCGCCAGACCGGCGCCGAAGTGGTCACCTACCGCGCCGGTTTCCCGCCGGAGTTGATCGCGCAAGTGGCGCCCAGCCTGATTCTGATTTCACCCGGCCCCGGCCGCCCGCGCGATTTCGGCGTTCCCGATCTGGTCCTCACCGCCGTGCGTTACGGCGTCCCGGTGTTCGGCGTTTGTCTCGGACTGCAAGGCATTGTGGAGGCTTTTGGCGGCGAGCTCGGCGTGCTCGATTATCCCATGCATGGCAAGCCATCCACGGTCCATCATCGCGGCGTGGGAGTTTTCGAAGGTTTACCGGAAGAGTTTCAAGTGGGCCGCTACCACTCTTTATATGCGCGCCGCGAAACCTTTCCCGCGTGTCTGGAAATCACCGCCGAAACCGCCGACGGCGTCATCATGGGCGTGCGCCATCGCGACTTGCCCATCGAAGCCGTGCAATTCCACCCCGAATCCATCCTGACCGCCGAGGGCGACCATGGGTTGAAGCTGATGGAGAACGCGGTCAAGCTGGGCAAGCCACGGCTGACGCTCAGCTAATCCAGTGCTGCTCAGTCCTGGCATCAGGAGAGCACCAGGAACGCTTTGACCGGATCCGCAAGGAATTCTGCAACTTCGTTCATCCGGCGGCGCAGGAGGTCTTCAACAGTATTCGTAGAGCAGTTGCCCAGTCCGATCCAGATTACTTTGGGAGGATGGCCGTGGAGAAAGCTCCTTTGGCGGAAGCCGGAGTCCTTCGTCACAATCACCAGCTCATTACGAGCCGCGTACGCCCAAACATCGGCATCAGGGGACGCCTTCAGCCCGACGTCGCGAACATGCTGACATTCACCGTAGCAGTCCGAGAGCGCCGCTGGAAGAACCGGAGACAGATTTTCGTCAAAGAGCAGTTTCACGCGGGGATGCTGGCGAGCTTGCGCTCGCGGTCAGCGGCGAACGCCAGACAAGCGCGAATGTCTTCGCGGGTGAGATCGGGGAAGTCGTGTAGGATCTCGTCTTCGGTCATCCCGGCGGCAAGATAATCGAGGACATCATAGACCGTGATACGGAGCCCACGAATGCAAGGCTTCCCGCCCATCTTGCCCGGCTCGATCATGATGATCTTGCTATATTCCATCCGGTACTAATGATACCATTCGCCGGTTTCGCCCTTACTTCCCGAAGTAACTCCTTACCGGCGGCGGAGGCGCATCCTTCCGGATCGCCCGCCACAGAAGATCGTTCAGCTCGTCGTCGTCGTTGGCGTCTTCCCGGTCGAAATTCATCTTCTCCGCGACCCCCGGCGCCCTCGGCGGATTCCGCTGGTCGAGCGCCGTCCGCGGCTTCTCCAGCGTATAGGACGCCGTGTCCGCCTTCGCCTGGAACGCCGCGTTCATCGGCAGCGACGCGGCATCGAAATGCGTCATGGGATGCAGCCCCAAAATCAGCTCTATGGTTCGCAGCATCGACGTGGTGTTGTACATGTGGCTGTCCACCCCGTGACGCCGCACGTACGGCGATACCAGCCACGCCGGCGAGCGGTGCGAATCCACATGGTCGGGACCGTTCTGCGCGTCGTCTTCCAAAATGCAGATGAGCGTGTTCGGCCAGAAGCGCGATTTCGATATCCCTTCCACGATCATCCCCACGGCCTGGTCGTTGTCGGCCGCCATGGCTAGCGGCGAGAGGCTGTTCGCCCTAAGGCCCGCCGTGTGGTCGTTGGGCAGCCGCATCACCATCAAGCGCGGCATTTCGCCGGTTTTCTCGAACTCCGCCAGGTCGGCGAGAAAAACTTTGGCCCGCTCCACGTCCGGATAACCAAGGTCGAAGCCGCGGTACGCGTGGTTGGTCAGTTTCGTCAGCACCGGGTCGTTGATCGCTTGCAGTTGATCCGCGCCCGCAGCCGCGATCTCGCGTTTGTTCTCCACCATGAAACCGTAATTGCGCACCGTCAGGCCCGCCTGCGCCGCGTTGGTCCAGATATAGCCGGCCGGTGGCAGCGCGCCCGGGTCCTGCTCTTCGAAGTCGTACAACCCGTGCCGCCCCGCATATTCGGTGGGCCACAGCTTCTGTACCCAATCCGGCGCAATGGCGGCGGTGGACCAGTTGTTGCCGTCCGCACTCACATCGGCGTTCACATAAAAGTTGTCCAGCAGCACAAACTCGCGCGCAATCTTGTGCAGGTTCGGAGTCACGTTTTCGCCGAACAGCACCAGCGACGCGTCGCCGTTGCCCTCTTTCATGTCGCCCAGCACCTGGTCGTACGTGCGGTTCTCCTTCTCGATGTAAAGAATGTGCTGGATCGGCGGCAGCGTGCTCGGCTCGTCGAGCTTCGCATCCTTATAAGCGGATTGCGCCAGCGCCTTCTTGGTCCAGTCGGCCAGTTGTTGATCGGTGAACGGCTCGATCCACGACGCCGTGCCGGTTTGCAGGTACGCCACGTATCCCGCTCTGCTCACGCCGCCGTGTACCGGCGCCAGGTCCGCCCGCGGGCTCGGCCCGTTGGGGTTGGGATAGGAACGCAGACCCTTGCCGTTGACGATCACCAGCGTGCCCGAAGGCAGCACGCGCACCGCCGTCGGATACCAGCCCGCCGGAATGAATCCGTCCACGTGGCTCACCTGGCCGCTCACGTCCACCGCCGCCGCCACGTTGCCGTCCGAGCACGCCACATACAGGCGCTTGCCGTCGGGGCTCAGCCCCAGGCCCGATGGCGTCATGCCCAGCGGCTGCCGCGGCGTGATCGCCACGTTGATGCGCTCCACCACGCTCAGCTCTTTCGCCTCCGTCACCGCCACCGAGTACACGCTGTTGGTATTGGCGGCGGCCACAAACACGCGCGCGGCATAAGCCGCGGCCGGTTTGTCTCCATCGCCATCCGGGTCCGGCGGTCCGCCGTTGCGCCACACCATGTCGGTCGCGTGCGCGCCCACCGGCACGCGCGCCAACAGGTTGCCGCTCGCCGTGTCATGGTGCTCCAGCGTGCCGTCCGCCCAGGTCGTCACGAAGAACGATTTGCCGTCCGGATGAAACAGAATCTTGTATGGCCGCCGTCCCGTTTTGATATGGTCGATCACCATGCCCGATTGCGGATTGATCACCACCACCGAATCGTGATACAGATCGGTCGCATAGATCAGGTGTCCGTCCGGCGTCATGGCCACATCGCCGATCATGTCGCGGTTGGTCGCCTTGTCCTCCGGCACCACCGCGAACGTGCGGCCCGCCGTCAGTTTCCCGCCGGCGAAGGTAAACTCGAAGACCGCGGCCTTCGATCCACCGCCCACATACACGCGGTCTCCCTGCGGCGAAAACGCCAGCCCCAGCCATCCGTCAGGCACCGGCGTCGACCCAGCCACCGCCCCGGTAGCCGCATCGATCACCGTAATCGAAGGCGGCCGGTAACCGCCGTTCAGCACCAGCAGATACTTTCCGTCCGGCGAGAGCGCCGACGACATCGGCAGCGTATCGAGCGGCACTTGTTTGCCCACCGGATCGACCACCCATCCGCTGTTCAACAGGAAGCCACCGCCGTCGAGCGGCCCAACGTGTTCGCGCGGCGCCGGCTGCGAGCTGACGAGCGCCACCACCGATGCCAATGCGAGGCCGAGCGCCACGCGGGCGCCCACCAGTCCCAATGCGCGTTTCATAAGGATGCAACCATTGTACAGGCCGTGGAGCGTGCCCTGGTTTCACGCTCCGTGACGATTTCGTCACGCAACGGGCCGCCTCCCCAGCACCGCCCGCCGCCCTCCGTCGATTAGCATGGATACATGCCCCGCTACGCGGCCATTGACATCGGCAGCAACTCCATTCGCATGGAAGCCGCCGAAGTGCTGCCGGGCGAGCCGCCCCGCATCCTGGCCTCCGAGCGCGAAGTCACGCGGCTCGGCGAAAGCGTCTTCCGCACCGGCGCCGTCAGCGATGACGCCCTCAAAACTACCTCCGCCGTGCTCGCCCGCATGGCTGCGCTCTATCGCAAGCTGGATGTGGTGGGCGTGCGCGCCGTCGCCACCAGCGCCATCCGCGACACGCAAAACCAGCAGACCTTTCTGGCGCGCGCCGCCGAAGCCGCCGGCACGCCCGTGGAAATCATCTCCGGCCGCGAAGAGGCCCGCCTCATCTATCTGGGCGTCGAAAGCAACTGGCCCCAGACCGGCAAGCGCACCCTGGTCATCGATATCGGCGGCGGCTCGGCCGAGATCATCGGCGCCGAAGACGGCCGCCTGCGGGAAGCTTATTCCAAGCCGCTCGGCGCCGTCCGCCTGTGGGAAAACTTCCTCAAAGACGACCCGCCCACGCCGCTCCAACTGCACCAACTGCACGAATACATCCGGGCCAAGCTTTATACCGCCGTCGAACGTCTGGGCCACGCCGGTTGGGATCGCGTCATCGCCACCTCCGCCACCGCCGCGGCCGTAGCCAGCGCGGTGGCCCGCATCGCCCGCTCCAAGCGCGACGGCATCGATCGCCTCCGCGTCCCCACCCCGCAGGTCCGCAAGCTGTATAAGAAGCTGGCGGTGCTCAGCCTTCCCGCCCGCCGCAAGGTCACCGGCATCGGCCCCCGCCGGGCGGAGATCATCGTCCCCGGCGTGGCCGTCCTTCTCGACTTCCTGCAGGAGTTCCGGCTACCCGCCGTGTACTATTCCCGGGCCGGCGTGCGCGATGGCATCATCGCCGATCTCGCCGCCCGCAACGTCGGCGCCGAACTCGCTCACCTGAGCCGCGACCAGCGCCGCGAAGTGGAGGAGATGGGCCGCCGCTACGGCGTTTCCCTCGAACACGCCCGCAAAGTGGCCGCCATCTCCGGCCTGCTCTTCGCCGCGCTGCAACCGCTGCACTCCCTGCCGCCGGCCTGCGGCAAACTCCTCGAAGCCGCGGCCTACCTGGTGGATGTGGGCCACTATGTCAGCGATAGCGGCCACCACAAGCATTCTTACTACGTGATATCGAATTCCGATATCGCCGGCTTCACCGCGCGCGAACGCATGCTGGTGGCCAGCCTCTGCCGCTATCACCGCAAGTCGCTGCCCAACCCGGTGCACGGCGCTTACCAGGCCCTGACCACCGACGAGAGGCGCATACTGTTATTGATGACTCCGATTCTGCGGCTGGCCGACAACCTCAACCGCAGCCGCCAGCAGCGCATCACCGCCGTCGAGTGCCGCGTGCGCGATGGCGAAGTGGTCCTCCAGTTGCACAGCAGCCACGACATCGACCTGGAACAATGGGCCGCCGAGCGCGCCGGCGAAGCCTTCCGCCAGATTTACAACCGGCCGATTTCAGTCGTTCGGGCGCGCGATTGATAATTGCCATGCGGGACTACGCACGACTCCAGACCGCTACGCTGCTCCGCCGCATGGCCTTCCAGTTGAACCGCGCCGAGCGCCACACCGATCCCGATTCCGTCCACGATCTCCGCGTCTCCATTCGCCGTCTGAGCCGCTGCCTCCGCACCTTTGCGCCGCTCTACCCCGGCCGCTATTGGAAAAAAATCCGCCGCGAGCTCTCCGCCTTGATGGGATCCGCCGCCGCCGTGCGCGACCGCGATATTGCCATCGAGCTGCTCGGGCAGGCCGGCATCTCGCGCCGCGCCGCCGTCATCACGCGCCTCCAAGCCGAGCGGCGCCGGGTGGCCCGCGACTTGTCGCTCCAAATCCGCCGCTGGAAAAGCCATGATACGTCGCGCAAGTGGCGCAACCGGCTGGAGCTGTGACCATGAGCAAACGCCACATGGCACGATGGGATGCGCGCGCCGCCGTCGCGGCGAATGCGCGCCGTGAGCTGCCCCGCCTGGTGGCAACCTATTTCGCGCGTGTGCGCGCACTGCTGGCGGACCACCCGCCGCCCGCCAAACTGCACGCCATCCGCCTCGAAACCAAGCGGCTGCGCTACACCCTGGAGTTGTTCCGTCCCTGTTACGGCCCCGGGCTGGACACGCGCCTGGCCGCGCTCCGCCACATCCAGCAGTTGTTGGGCGAAGTCAACGACTGCTCCACCACCGAACGATATATCGGCCAGGCCATCGAGCCTTCACCCCTGCGCGTGCGGATCTCGAAGTTCCTCACCGCACGATGCGCCGCGCAAGCGCAAGTCTTTCACGCCGCCTGGACGAGCGGCTTCGACGCCCCCGGCCGGGAACTCTGGTGGACCCGTTACCTCACCCGCCACGCGCGCACGCCAGCGCGCTTTTCCCACTCGGCGTCGTCGCGCGGCGCGTGAGAAGGCCGTGGATACGAGGCGCGCGCCGGTCGTGGCGAGTCGCCCGCCCGATTCAGAGCCGCGAACGTAAGAGAGCGGTCGCCCGCACGACCTTAAAGTTCCTGAGACTCGAACACGCTGATGGCATCGCCCTGCTCCCTAACGACATATTCTATGGCCGCCGAAACGTGCTGTGGTTTCCATAGCCATCGAGCTCTGCGCTCGGCGTACGCAGTACGCTGTTCATCGCGATTCTCCTCTTGCCCAGCCGCGGCGGGCATCCCGGCTACTCGATCCAGCCGCCGCCCAGCACCAGGTCCGCATCGTAAAACACTGCGCCCTGGCCGGGCGTGACCGCGCGCTGCGGCTCGTCGAACACTACTTCCACCCGCGCCGGATCTTCGGTGGCATACAGCGTGGAAGGCGCGCCGGCGTGCTTGTTGCGGATCTTCACTTGCGCGCGCACCGGTCCGGTCACCCCGGCGATGGAGATCCAATTGACTCGCTTGGCGAAGAAGCGCGCGCACAACAAGTCGTCGCTGCCCCCCACCACCACGCGCTGCGACGCCGCGTCGGTCGAGATCACATACAGCGGTTCGCCGGCGGCGATGCCCAGGCCGCGCCGCTGCCCCACGGTGAAATGATGGACGCCGTCATGCTCGCCCAATTTGCGGCCATCCGTCGTGACGATAGCGCCGCGCGTCTTTGGCGGGTCGCGGCCCGTATCCTTTAAATACGCGTCCATGAATGCGGCGTAGTCGCCGTTCGGCACGAAGCAGATCTCCTGGCTGTCGCCCTTGGAGGCCACCGCCAGGTCCATCGAGCGCGCCAGTTCGCGGACCTCCGGCTTGGTAAGTTCCCCCAGTGGAAACAGCGTGCGCGCCAGTTGCGCCTGCGTCAGGCCGCAAAGGAAATACGTCTGGTCCTTCGAATCGTCCACCGCGCGCAGCAACTGGTAGCGGCCGGACGCCTGGTCGAAGCGCACCCGCGCGTAGTGCCCCGTCGCGATCTGCCGCGCGCCCACCGAATCGGCCATCTCCAGGAAACGGTCGAACTTGATGTAGTTGTTGCACAGCGTGCACGGAACGGGTGTGCGGCCCGCCAGGTACTCGTCGACGAACGGCTTCACCACCTGCTCTTCAAACTGTCGCTCGAAGTTCACCACGTAGTAAGGAATGCCCACCTGCTCGGCCACGCGCCGCGCGTCGTAAACATCGTCGAGTGAGCAGCACCGGCCCACCCCGCCTTCGGTGGCGATCTCCGGCAGGCGCCGCTGGTTCCACAACTGCATGGTCATCCCGACGATCGAGTGGCCCTGGCGTACCAGCAGCGCGGCCACCGTGGAGCTGTCCACTCCACCGCTCATGGCGACCGCGATCGGCTGCTCAGCCATGCACGGAAATTCTGCGCAGGTGCGCCACCGCGGCCTCCAGCGCGTCCACCAGCGCATCCACTTGCCCGGCGGTATTGGAGCGGCCCAGCGAGAAGCGCAGGCTGGATCTGGCGCGGTCGGCCGAAAGCCCAATGGCGGTCAGCACGTGCGAAGGCGTGATGGCCCCCGAAGAGCAGGCCGATCCGGTGGACACGGCGAAGCCGCGCAGATCGAGCGCAATCACCAGCGCCTCGCCGTCGATGCCGTCGAAATAAAGGTTGCTGGTATTGGGTGTGCGGTTCCATCGCGCGCCGTTGACGCCGGCGCCCGAAATGCGATCCATCACGGCGTTCTCCAGGCGGTCGCGCAGCGCGCCAAGCCGTGCGGATTCCTCCCCGAGCGAGCGCGCCGCCAGATCGGCCGCGGCCCCCAAGGCCACAATTCCCGGCACGTTCTCGGTGCCCGCCCGCCGGTCGCGCTCGTGATGGCCGCCGTAGGCGATAGCCGCCAGCCTGGTCCCCTTGCGGACGTAGAGCGCGCCCACACCCTTGGGGGCATACAGCTTGTGGCCGCTCATGCTATAGAGATCCACGCCCAGCGCTTCCACGTCCACCGGAATCTTGCCCAGCGCCTGCACGCCGTCGGAATGCAGCGGCACTCCGGCCTGGCGCGTGATGCGCGCCATCTCGGCGATCGGCTGGACCACGCCCAGCT
>Ga0187874_10000824_pt1 | contig 34170 bp, 46 predicted proteins | sample June2016WEW_16_1_3_FD_132993 | JGI IMG/M metagenome (GOLD analysis project Ga0187874, IMG submission 132993) | Peatland microbial communities from SPRUCE experiment site at the Marcell Experimental Forest, Minnesota, USA - June2016WEW_16_150 | ecosystem: Environmental > Terrestrial > Soil >... | reverse complement strand
GCGGTCTAATGCCATGCCGTCGGATGGGGGAATCGGATGCTGAGTTTCGGCAGCGACTTTTGGAGCAACGGCAATGACAGAATGGAAATGCGTGCCGACCGAGCCAACGCTCGAAATGTGCCTTGCATGGTCGGTTTCTCACCTTGGGATCGATTTGCAGAACGGCAAATTATGGACCGATGACCTGTGCGCTGCGCGTGATTGGAAAGCTATGATAGCTGCCGCGCCGTCGCGTCAGACGCCGAACGCGCAGGCCATCGCGCATTTGATCGTTGAAAATCTTAATGAGGACATGACCAACGCCCTAGAGGTTGGCCGAAAAATAGCGGCCATGGTGACGCCTTGACCGGCGCCGAGCTTAGGGAAATCCGCATCGTGCTGGGCGCCAGCCAGAGCCAGTTTGCCAGGGCGCTGGGCTATCGCGGCCTGCCCAGGACGCTGTCGCGCCTCATGCGGCGCCTTGAGCATGACCACCGCGAGATACCGCCCGGCGTGCAGCTGCTGGCGCGCCAGTACGCCGACAAGGGCTTGCCGCACCAAAGTGACAACGCAGGAGACATTGTCACTTAACTGTCTCTTGCATGCTTATCCGGTTGACGCACACAACTGCTAAGAGCCACTAGATGTTGATCCCGCGCCTCGGGGATTTCAGGGGCAGAGGACTTGAAAATGGTTAATCATCCGCGCCGCAAGAAGATCGAGAATACATTGTTTCCAGGTCGCTACAATTACACTGGCCCGACGAAAGGCTGGTTTGGTTTTCTGCACCATGAACAGTTGTGCGAAGAGTCACACGATGTGAATGAACGCATTGATTATGTGAAGCGTAAAAAGCCGAAGAACGAAGTGGCTATCCGCTTACACAACATGATCTATCTGGGCGGTTGTGAGGCGATGGCCAAGCACGCCACGCTGTACGCCGACTACGAGGCCAAGCGCGCCACGCTGTACGCCGACTACAAGGCCAAGCGCGCCACGCTGGACGCCGACTACGAGGCCAAGCACGCCCCGCTGGACGCCGACTACAAGGCCAAGCGCGCCACGCTGTACGCCGACTACAAGGCCAAGCGCGCCACGCTGGACGCCGACTACAAGGCCAAGCACGCCCCGCTGTACGCCGACTACAAGGCCAAGCACGCCCCGCTGTACGCCGACTACGAGGCCAAGCGCGCCACGCTGTACGCCGACTACAAGGCCAAGCGCGCCACGCTGGACGCCGACATTTTGGCTTACATCAAATTGAACATTCCTGACTGCGCATGGAATGGCAAAACGCTGGTATTCCCGTGACCACTACATCTAGGGCTGTGTGTCTAAACCGGATAAGCATGGTTAATGCCCTCAAGGGTACCTCGTCCCGACTGCTCAGACTTGAGCGCCGGGATATTGCTGCTCGCTATTGGCGCAGTGTTCTTTGGTCGCCATCCTACTTTGCCGCCAGTGCCGGTGGCGCTCCGCTTGAGAGGGTCAAGCGATACGTGGAAGCTCAACGGGCTTCCTCCCCGCCGTGAACGGCGAGGTTTCCGCCCGAGGTCACGATGATCGCCACCTCGGCGGCTTTTAGCGCATCGTAGGACTTGGCAGACGCAACTGCCTCGATCGAAAATGCAGCAAAACCATATTTACGCATTGCGTTGTATAGCGGCGTTTTTGTTCCGGCACGCGCCTTCGCCTTGTGATCGCTCCACCTTGTCAGCAATCTGCGGCACGTCAGCCCGACGTACTCGGCACCGGTCAGCATGTTGGTGATTTTGTAAACGAGCATCGCCGGCGGCTCTTTTGATTCTCGATCAAATCAAACATGGCTCCGCGCGCCACCCAGCGCAACGTGCAAACCCGTTAATTGCAGCACCATTTGCATTGGCGCGCAAAGCTGCCTTATGATCCGCACGGGCTCAATATCGCCCCCGACCGATTCCAGATTGATTGCAGGGCTAATTCAAAAACATGCCACGAGGTGGATGGCGACCAGGTGCCGGGCGGAAGCCAAAAGCCGATAAATTGGCCATTCCAGGCGTTGCGAGCAGCGCCAGCGCGGTGGCGGCCGAAATAAAGACGTTGCATGCCGGTGCCAGCCCGGCCGACATGCTGCTGTCGATCGCCAGATACCACATGGACGAAGCCGGACGCGAGCAGGCGCGCGCCAAGGCTGACGAGGGCAGGGAAGGCGGTCGGCCGCTGGACCGCGAATTGGTCAGGAATGAGCTATCGTATGCCCGCATGGCCGCGCGCGATGCCGCGATGTATTGCCACCGCCGGCTGACCGGCGTGGCGCACACCAATCCGGACGGTAGTCCGCTGGACATTGCGGCACTGGCGGCCATCTTGGGCAAACTACCGGAGGGCGATATTGAGCAATTCGAGCGAGTCCTTGGCGCTCTCAGTGTTGTCGCGAATCTCGCCGACCCAACTGCTGCAGGCGATCCAGCAGGCAAAGCACCAACGAGCCACTGAGCGCGAGCGGGCAGACACGCAGGCGAACGCGGATGCTATCCGCGCGCGCTGCCAGACCTTAATCGGCTTTGTGCGCGAGGCCTGGCACGTCCTTGAGCCCAGGACGCAGTTTGTCGAGGGCTGGGTGGTGCGTGCGATATGCGATCACCTTGAGGCTCTGACCTGGGGTCGTTTCCTGGCCATGGGGCTGCCGAACAAGGTGCGCTTCAATGTGCCGCCAGGCGTCGGGAAATCATTGATTGTCAGTGTTTTATGGAACGCCTGGCAATGGGGACCGTGCAATCTGGCACACCGGCGTTTCCTGTCGACCAGCTATTCGGCGGATTACGTCAAGCGCGACACGCGCAAGACCCGCGATTTGATCCTTTCGGACTGGTATCAGACGCTTTGGCCGCATGTGAAGCTGACACGCGTGGCCGAAACGTCGTTTGAGAATTCGAGCAAGGGCACACGCGAGGGCGTGGCGTTCGAGGGGCTGACCGGCGGCCGCGGCGACGTGCTGACGATCGACGACCCGCTGTCGGTGCCGCAGTCCAAGTCGGACGCCGATCGCGAGCAGGCTAAGTTCATCATGCGGGAATCGGTGCCAACTCGTCTTAATGACCCGGTGGCGTCGGCCATCGCGCTGATTATGCAGCGGGTGCATCAGGATGACCCCAGCGGGGTGTGGGAGCAAATCGGGGTGCAGCACATAGCCCTGGTGCTGCCCATGCGGTACGAGCAAGGCCGGCACTGCACGACGCCGATATTCACTGACCCGCGCCGGCAAGAGGGGGAATTGCTATTTCCTGAACGATTCCCGTTAGCTACCGTGGATGCACTTGAACGCGAGATGACCGCATACGCAGTTTCTGGGCAACACCAACAGACTCCGGTGCCGCGCGAAGGCGGCATGTTCAAGCGCGCCTGGTTCAAGCCCAGGCCAGCCATGCCGCTGGGCTATCGCTGGGTGCGGCACTGGGACCTGGCGGACACCGAGGCGACTTATACGGCCGACCCGCCCTACACCGCCGGCGTGCTGCTGGGCAAGCACCCGACATTGTCGCAATACTGCATTGCCGACGTGCAGCGCTGTCGCGAGCAGGCGCCCCTGGTGCGCCGGCTGGTCAAGGCGACGGCGCTGGCCGACCAGATACGCATTGCCCAGCTGGGCGGTAGCTACGAGGTGCAGGTGCCGCAAGACCCTGGCAGCGCCGGCAAGCCAATCTGGGAGGAAGAATTGATCTTGCGCGGCGATGGCCAACAGGTGCCGCTTAAGGAAATCATTGTTGGTGACACCGTCATAGGCAAGGATGGTGTGCCTGGGATGGTCGACGCTGTGTTTCAACAGGGCGACTTGCCGACGGTGTGCATTAAGACAGGATCCGGGCGCGAAGTCGTGGCGGCGCTTGACCACCCGTTTCTCACGCCAGACGATTGGGTGGCTGCCGGCGCCCTGCGCCCAGGCAGCGTTGTCGCGCTCCGCAGTACTCCGCGCATAGCGGCGATCGCTGATCGTTCGGCGGAAGAGTTCCGGCTTGCTGGCTATTTTATTGGCGATGGATCGGTGACAAGCATCCGACGACCGGAACGCAAGGTGCAAAGCAGCAAATCGTCGTTCTGTTGTCACGACCATGTTGAGCTGCTGGACTTCCGGCATTGCGTGCAATCCGTTGGTGGCCGCACCAGCAATGGTTACCGGCGCGGCGAGATCAACGCAGCGGGCTTGCAGTCATGGCTGCGTGATACCGGACTGGCCGGGCACAATGCCTATACCAAACGTGTGCCAGCATGGGTGTTTGGCGCCCCCAGCCCGTTGGTGGCTGAATTCCTTGGGGCCTATTTCGCCTGTGACGGATTCGTATCGAAAGACGCGCACGAGGTCATATTCTACAGCGTCAGCAAGGCGTTGCTTGAGGATGTGCAGCACCTGCTGCTGCGGCTTGGCATCAATTCGACGCTAAAGACCAAGAATGGCAAATATCTGGAGAAACGCCACCGTAGCTGGCTGTTGCGCATGCGCCAGCAGGACGACGCCTATGGCCGGTTTTTGAAGCGAATTCCGGTGCACCACTCGTTCAAGGCCGCCCGACTGGCGTCGCTGGCCAACGCGTCGATCTATCGCCGTTTCGACGAGGACTATTTGCCGGATCAGGTCATGTCCGTGACGCCGGCTGGCGTCCGACCGTGCCGCTGCCTGACGGTACGCGGACAGGCGTCGTTTCTAGTGCGCGATATCGTCGTGCACAATACGGTGGCGCGAGACATGGTCAGCATGCTGGACGGCTTTGACGCGCATAAGCTGATTGAGACGGGCAGCAAGATCGACCGCGCGGAGCCCATGGCGGCGCAGGCCGAAAATGGTAACGTCGAGATTGTCGTCGGGCCGTGGAACGACACGTTTTTGGAGGAAGTGACAAACTTCCCCGGCAGCAAGTTCAAGGACCAGACCGACGCCATGACGGGCGGCTACGCCAGGCTGCAGAAGAAAAAGCGCACGCAGCCGCAGTCCGGCGGCGCCCAGGTGCTGCCGATCTTCGCAAGGTGACAATCCAGGTGACAAATGACAGACGTCCAAGTGACATTGTCTCCTAAGCCGCGCAAGGTCGGCCGACCGCCTGTCGACGCCGCCAGGCAGCAGGTGCGTTAGTTAAGCAACCGTTTACCCTGGCTGGCGCAAGCAGGGGGAATCTACTTGACCCAGGACGGCAAAAAGCGGAATCGCGCCGGCCGCCTGCACTGTTGCGTGCCGTTTTGCCGGCACACGACCGCGCGCACCGAATTCGACGAATGGCTGTGCGGCGACCATTGGCGCCTGGTCGACCTGATGCACCGGCGGGTGTACGGTCGGCAGGCCAAGCGGTGGCGGCGATATCGGTTAAACGACAACGGCGTGGCCGCCGACCGGCTGTGGCGGTGGATCAAACGCAAGGCGATCGAGCGCGCCATGGGGATCACCGGCTGACGCTTGACGCCGACGCGCGCGCTGGCTCATAAACGCGCAGCCGACCGCTGCGCTGATTCCAACGGTGTCCATGCGACAGCCGCGACCATACCAAGCTGGCGACGTCGTCGAGGTCGCGTGCGACGCTGGCTGGCGACCCGCCGGCGGTCACCGCCTGGCGACGGTGCAGCTGCCGCAGCCGCAATACGGCGCCGGCAGCTGGCTGGTGCGCTACGAGGATACCGGCAAGCAGGACACGGTCAACGAGCGGCGCTTTACGCTGGACACGCCGGCCGACGAGGTCGCGGCATGACCATAATTGTGACCAAACAAACGATGCGCCACAGCGACGCTGTGATTGATGCCGCGGTGCTGGCACTCCTGCACAAGCGCGTGCAGGAAGGCAAGGACCCCTGCGTGGCGGCCGTCGTCAGCGTACGTCGTTCATATCCAGCGAATTGCTATATGGTGCGACTGCCGGGCGGCGCGATCGACTTTGCCTGGGTGGACGAGGCCGCGGCATGACGACCGACAACGTGCGCACCTTCCCCGGCGTCGCCAACCCGCAGGTTGCTGTCGACCTGCAGCCGCAGGCCAATGTGATCGCTAAGCTGGAGCAGCTGCTTGAGCGCGCTAAGGCCGGTCAAATACGCGCAATCGCGTTCACATTCGTCAAGCCGGGCGGCTGGCTGTGCGACGGCTGGGAAGACGACAGCGGCACAGTGCACCTGCTGATGGCCGGAATCAGCTATCTGCAGAATCGTTTCGCCACGTCGGTCAACATGCGCGACGAGGTCGACGCGTCACCACCGCCGCAGGGGGCCTGAATGTTCCGCAAAATCGCGCAGGCGATCCGATACCCCGACTGGGCCAGCGAGGACTCGCGCTATCGCTGCCTTGACCTGCGCGACCGCCTGCTCGACGGCACCTTTTACAATCATTTGAACTATGCGTTTTACGACGAGGTCAAGCCAGGCACGCAGGAGCTGATACCGCTGACCGAGCGCCGACCGTCGGCGCAGTACCGGCTGCCGCGCATGGTCGCGCGCTGGTGCACCCGCAAGCTGTTCACCGGCCGGCACGCGCCCAAGGTGCGCCACAAGGACAAGGCCAAGATTGCGTCCATGGCGGCGCTGCTGCGCAAGGGCAAGTTTTTTGAACGCATGGCAGAAGCCGTGCTGCTGGGCAGCGTCGGCGCCGTGGCCGTCACGTTTCGCGTCGAAACCACAGGCGGCAAAAACCCCAAGGTGGCGTTGCAATGCTGGCGCGCCAAATACTGCCAACCCAGCTTTGACGACATGGGGGAGCTGGCGCAGCTGCGCGTTGCCTACACGACCAGCGGGGCAGCGCTTGAAGCCATGGGGGCGCCTGGCGTCGAGAAGGGCCAAGAGTATTGGTATATCCGCGACTGGCTGCCGACCGGCGAGGTGACGTATCAGCCGGTCAAGAAGGTCGAATGGAATCCCGTGCACGGCTTTGTCGGCGAGGGCGCGGCCAACAAAAAGTTAGAGCCGTGGGCCGGCGAGGAATACAAGCACGACCTGGGCTTTGTGTGCGCGCATTGGTTTGTCAATCTGGGCGGCGGCCTGGCGCCCGACGGCTGCTGCACGTTCGAAGACGCAATCCCCAACAGCGTCGAGCTCGACTACACGTTGAGCCAAATCGGTCGCGGCACGCGCTACAACAGCGCGCCGCAGTTGGTGACGATCGGCAAGGTGATGAACGGCGCCGTGACGCGCGGGCCCATGACGCACCTGGAAATGGAAGCCGGTTACAAGGACGAGGACGGCAGCATGGTCGGCGTCGGCGACGCCAAGCTGCTGGAAATGTCCGGCACCGGCACCGAGGCGGCGCTCAAGCTGATCGACCACCTGCGCAACATGGCGCTCGAGCAGATCGCGGCCAGCCGTAAAGACCCCGACAAAATGAAAGCCCCGCTGTCTGGGCGCGCCATGGAGTACCTCGACCAGGACAGCGACGACATGGTGGGCGACCTGCGCAGCCAGTACGGCGAGCATGGTGCGCTGCCGCTGATCAAAAAGATAGCGATTGCGTCCAAGATCGACAAGGACGCCGGCGGCTTCACGCTGCAGTGGCCGCGCATGTTCCAGCCGACGCCCGACGAGGTGTTCTCGCTCGCCCAAGCGTTCCAAATCATGTTGGATCCGATGAAAAAGACCGCGCCAGCGCAACCAGGCAGCAGGCCGGCCAGCGCGCAGGGCGCGCATGTCGACGCCGTGCCGGCGACCGAGCCAAAGCCGGAAGAACAGCTTATTACGTTCGAGGAAGCCAAGGCCTACATCGCGCAGGTGCTGGATTTGTCCATGATCGACATGGAGGACGCCGGCGAAGAACAGGACGCGGTCGACGACAGCCCGACGGAGCCCGACGAGGCCACGCCAATGGCGCCGCAGCCGACGTCAGTCGACGTGCCGGTGGAGCCCGGCACGCCGGCCGACCAGCCCGAGTCGGCCAGCCCGGCGGCCGGTCCCGCGCAGGTAGGCGGCATGAACATAGGGCCGCGCACGACGGTGAACGCATGAAGCCAGTTAGAATCCGCGTCGATCTGCCGCCGCTGGGCGGCAAAATATGGCTTCTCGACCGCAAGGGCACTTTTATCCTTGAGGAAGGACCCGGCATTTTGCGCACCATCGCATGCACACACGCTGGCGCCGGTGCGCTTGAAGCCTTTGATGGAATCCCTGACGTGGGCGGCCACTTCCCCGGCGACAATATGGAAGAACCTGCGCCCCTGCGGCCTGGCTCGACGCAGGCGCAGATCGACGAACATAAGCAACGACGCATTGCTTACGATACACGCAATGGTCGGGCGATCTACCAGGCCCCAGCAGCTATTATGGGGTCGTTCATGATGGACGGTGGATTCCTGCATGGTCTAACAATCAGGGCAACGAGCGGGCACGCCAGCGTGTCGACCGTTGCCAGCATAGTCTGGATGCCAGTCCGGCAGCGCGCACCCGACCCAGCTGGTGACGCATGACGCTGGAGCCGACCTTGCGCCGCCACCGCCGCGCGCTGATGCTCGGCTGTGTGCTGTCGTCGGCGCGAATCCCGTGGCTACGCTGGCCGCTGCGCAGCAAACCGGTGTGGGGGAGATTTTACGCATGACCAAAGAGCAGATCACCAAAGCGCTGGACGACGCATTCAACGCGCATGTGTCGCTGCTGTTTGGCGTCCTCTGCAGCGGCATCGTCACGGAAGCCGACACCAATGTTGCAATCACGAGATTTGAAAGCGGATTCCGCGCCGCGCAGCTGGCGCACAAGATTCTGCTGGACAAGCTGACGGGCTGACCAATGGCAGCACCCCGCAACATCGCCCTGCAGCTGCAGGCCTGGCAAAAGCGCAATCGCTACACGCCGGCCGAGGCCGCGCACGAGCTGGGCGTGCCGCTGATAAACTATCTGGGCTGGGCCGACGGCATACCGTGCCGGCTGGCCAATCTGATCGAGACGCGAATCGGTGTGCCGGTCAGCGCCAAGCGGCTGGACGCCAGACTGTTGGGGGGAATTATTAGACCATGACTGGTGGATTCAGCCCAGCGACGCTCGACCAGATTATGTCGGTGGTGGACAGCCACCCGCGCGGCGCGCGCGAGATATGGGAGCGCGTGGGCTGCTGGTCACCGGAGAGCGTCGACACCATGCTGCGTCACCTAGCGGCCGTTGGCCGCGTCAAGCGCAGCAAGCACCCACTGCCGGGCGGCAACTTTAGGTGGGAATACACGAGGGCAGCTTAACGTCTTCCCCGCCCTAAAGGGCGGGGATTTCCTCTACAGGTGGGCGACGTTCCGCCCCGACACGGAGAATGTTCCGAGCAGCGTTCGCGTCGCGATCATGCGAGCAACCACAGTCTGAGCATACCCAATGTCTTATTCCAAGTGCGCCCATACCTTTCGGACTGCTGTCGGGAATTGTCCCGCAGCACGAACACACTTGGGAAGTCCAACGCTCATCGGCTTCAACGTAACGCGCCCGGTGCCTGCTGGCTTTATATTCGAGCATGTTCCGCAGCATCGACCAGCTTGCATCGAGAACGGACTTAGCCATTCGCGTTTTGGCAAGCTGTGCGGCGCTGACATTGCCGACAACGATAAGTTGGTTTTCCGCAGCAATCTTGCTGCTGGCCTTGTGAAGTTGGTCCTTGCGCACGTTCGCTATCTTGGCGTGGATAGCCCTGACGCGCTGCTTATGTCCGGCGCGCTGTGCAATGGCGAGCGTAGCCTCATATTTGCGATAATGCCGCAAGGCGGAGATAGTGTCGCCGTTGCTGCATGTGGCGAGGGTCTTCAATCCAAGATCAATCCCGACTTCGCCGTTGCCAGTTGGCAGATCGTCGGCAACCTCGCACTGGAAACAAACATACCAGCGACCACGGGCGTCTTGAGTAAAGCAGCCCGTCTTGATGGCGTCGGGGATATCCCGCGACTTCCAGAAATGGAATTTACGTTTGAGGTAGACAACGTGCGCGCCGTCGAGTTTCACGGTGCGCTTGATAAAGGGCAGCCAGCCGAGGGCTCGCTTGGGGCCCCTGCTGGCGCGGAAACGCGGAGCATGTCGGGCCGCGTTGCGCGAGATTACAAACTGCTTGCAGATTTGTCCGACCGTATCGGAGTGCAGGCCAAGTTCCGCTGCGCAACCCGTGGTCAGCTTGACGAGATCGAAATGCGAAGGCCAACGGCGCTTAGGTGCGCCTGCCTTGTAATAGGCTTCAACCTTACGCTGGGTTTCGCAACAGTAGTTCCAAACAAAATTGACCGAACGCGAGTGCCTGTCGAGATACTTCCCGACTGTCGCGTCCTTGATCCTGTACTTGAAAGTCAAAATCATGCAGACTATCTACTTGGTCTGTGGAGGGATTTCAAGTGGACAAGACAGAATATCGTAGGGGTAGACATTCCGTCACTAAGTTGGTCTGTCACCTTGTATTTGTTACAAAGTATCGTCGAAAGCTCCTTGACGATCCAGCGATCAATTGGCTCAAAGGCCATTTTGGCAAGGTCTGCGCCGCAATGGATTGTGTGCTTATCGCCTGTGACGGCGAAAAAGATCACGTTCACTTGCTTATTGAGTACCCGCCGAAGCACTCCGTTTCCGCCTTGGTTAACGCCCTCAAGGGAACATCGTCGCGACTGCTCAGACTTGAGCGTCGGGATATCGCTGCTCGTTATTGGCGCGGTGTTCTTTGGTCGCCGTCCTACTTTGCCGCCAGTGCTGGTGGCGCTCCGCTTGAGAGGGTCAAGCGATACGTGGAAGCTCAACGGGCTTCCTCCCCGCCGTGAACGGCGGGGTTTCCGCCCGAGGTCACGATGAGCAAGCGCGCCCGTAACGTCGTGCAGTTTGCAGACTGGGCGCCGTCCTACGCGCCGGCGGTGCGCCGCGAGCAGCCCGCGATGGTGATTTTGCTGCCGATCGTGCGTGCGGAAAGCTACGAGGATAGGATGGAACGCCACGACCGCAGCATTGCGCCAGTGTTTGGCCGGCCTCTCCGACCGCGGCGTCGTAAGTTACCGCCAGCGTTTATCGACAAGCCGTGCGACACCTGATTAAATAGGTGGCCCCGCAATCATCCGGTTGCGGCAAATCTGCACCAGGAGACATCAATGTCCTACTCATTCAGTGTACGCGGGACGACCGAACGCGAGGTGATGAAAAAAGTCGACGCCGAGCTAGACAAGGTGGAGGCGTCGCAGCCGATTCATGCCGCCGACCGCATGCAGGCGCGAACTGCCGTGATGGCTTTCGTCAACATTATTCCAGAGCCAAATGACAAACAGGACTTCTATGTGTCGGTCAGCGGCTCGGTTGGTTGGAGCGGCAATCTTGGCTCGCCGGGGTGCGCCATCATATCGGCCGGCGTCAGCGTGTCGGCGTCGTTGGTCGCCAAGGAAAAGGCGTGAGGGAGTCAAGTACATAACCCCAGAACGCTATGCTTGACCTTGTCGACGTGTACGCGCCGTCGGCCCCGGGCAGCCTCATGCGCAGCCACAAGATAACCGCGGCCGGGCGCTTCCGCCTGGCGCGCCGGCACGCCGAGCTCTACAGCGTGCAGATTGTCGCGGCCGGCGCCTGGGGGCGCGTGCAGCTTGAGGACGCGCTGGGCCGTCTGCTGTTTTTGCAGCCCAGCATGTTCACGGGCAGCTTCTGGTTGGGCGGCGGCGCCATCGGGGCGCTGATTGCCGTGGTCGACGCGCGCGACGCGGCGCCCAACCTGACGATTAATTGGCGCGAGCAAACGCAGGAAATGGTATAGCGTGCGTCCAAGACGACGAATCACCGTCGAGGCCTGACCAGTCCATGCTGCCAGCCGAGTCCCCCGCCGAATGCGCACCACAGACTGCCGGGCCGAAATTGCCGGGACCGTCGCGCTCCGCTGCGCCGACGACGGTGCCAGCGTTGAGGCCGGCGATCGGATTGTCGAGGTCGAGTGCATGAAAACGCTGTGGCCCATCGTGGCACCCTGCGCGGGCGTGGTGCGGCACAGGATTGAGCTGGGCCAAGTGGTCGCGCAGGACGAGATCGTGGCCGTGATAGAGAGCGAATCGTAATCCGAAACTGGGGGACGCCATGTTGCGCACGCAGCCGGTCAGTGAATACCAGTCCGCGCCGTTCGGCGGTCCTTTCGGCATCAGGGCACGATTGCTGGACGCAGTCGCGGCAACGCCGGTCGAGGGCCTGTGGATTCCGTCCGGCTGGGCCAAGACCGGCTCAATCGAGGCGTTTGGTTCAATCTCGACGCTCGAGATAGACGTTTTCGGCACCAACGCGCTGGGCTGGCCGCTTAATACCTACACGGCGACGATCGGCGGCACGGCGACACCGGGCGATCTGGTCGGCCTGGATTTTATCAATCCCAATTTGCCGAATGGCAGCAAGACTCTGACGCACACCGTGGTCAGCGGCGACAGTCTCACCAGCATCGCCGCCGCATTGGTGACCAAAATCAACGCCGATGCCGGCATGCAGGCCGTGCAGATCACGGCGACCAATCTGGCGGGCGCCATAACGATTCAGTTTCCCTCGGCGGTATTCCCCGGCACGCCCAGCAGCCCGCCCAATGCCAATACGACGCTGCTGACCGGAGTGCTGAATAGCGGCGCGAATGAGTCGGTCACCATTGCGGCCGGCACCGACGGCGTGCTGCTGGCGCCCATAACCGAGCTGGGGCTGACGCAGGTCAGCATTACTACGGCGTACATCAAGGCGCGCCTTAAGACGCTGACCGGCGGCGGTGCCGTCGTGTCGGCCATCTATAATGGAGCCGCATAAAATGAAATGCTTACAGGCTGCCATTGTCAGTGCGGCGATCGCCGCGCTTTTCCTCGTGGCGCCCGCCCAGGCGCAGCAAAAATACGACGGCACCGCCGCGCGCGTGTCGCTGTACTGCTTGAACTCGACCGGCAAGGCTGTGCCGGTCGTCAACAGCGACGGCACGTCGTCATGCGCCGGCGGCGGCATACCAGTGTTTGGTACGCTGTCGGCAAGCCTTGGCGGCTTTACGCCCAGCGTGACCGGCGCGCGCATGACGCCGCTGTCGGTCACGACCTCCGACAGCAGCGGCACGCTGCCGACTGGCCCGGTCACGGTAGTGTCGAACGTCGGCGCCAACCCGATGTATTGCAACGTCAATGGCGTGGCCGCCACGACCAGCGACCAGGAGATAACGGCCGGCGGCGGCTGGTTTGCTTTCACGATTCCGACCGGCGTTACGACGCTGCATTGCATCGCGACCGGCTCGTCGACTTCACGAACCAAGTTCAATACGGCATGGCCCTCGCCGTCAGCACGCCGCTGAACATTCTTCTGACCTACGCCCTGTCGGCTCCGTTCTATACCATGAACGGCGGGGTAGGGGCCGGCGGGTCGGGGTGGACGCACGTTTCGCTCGCCGCCGCCACCCCAACGTCGGGCCTGGCGGCGACCACGACCGCGAGCGCCACCTCGGCAAGCGGCAGCGCGACGCTCACGGTCGGGTCTTGCTCAAAGGCGGTCGCCGGCGAAACGGCGTGGGACATTCAGGGCGGCGGCGCCGTCAACATCGGACAGATAGTGAGCTGCGCGAGCACCACGCTGACGCTCAACGCGAACTCGCTGGCGACCGTTACGAGCGGCGACAATTTATTGTTCAACGGCGTCGCCGATCCGGTGTCCGTCACGGCGGGCGCGTCGTGGGCCCTGCACGACACGACGCTGACCATCAGCGGGGGCTCGTGCGCCGGCATTTATCCCACTGCCGAGATTTTCGACTACACCTATTCCCCGCCCAAGACTATCGGCGTGGTGTCTTCGTGCGCCGCCGGCACCGTGACTTTGCTGGCGGCCGCGACGTCGGCCAGCAGCGGAAGCGCGGACAGCCTGTTCGTGTCGCTCTACGCGAACTCCAACAACGATCTGATCCAGCCGTATAGGCCCTACTACACCACCGCAGCGGACCGCGTGACCGCGGGGACGTTCTACATCGCCCTCGCCACTACCAATTCGGCAACCAGTCCCTCAAGTTCCCGCAGCGGAATTTACAAGCTGACGGGCGGCGGCGGCACCGTCACGTTCATGGGCAATCACGCCTTCGGGTTCAACATAATCAGATTGAAGGCGACTCCTAGCAATGCGAACGACATATGGATCGCCGGAGGGCTCGTTGGGGGCGGCACGGTGGTGCATCCGGGGGCAAGTTCGCTGTTCCACTCTACCGACGGCGGCGCGACCTTCGCGACGATTTCAAGTTCATTGATTAAAGAACCGATGTGCGTCGGCTTCGGTGCGCCCGCGTCCGGGCAAAGCTATCCCTCAGTTTATGTTGTGTCGTGGGGTGGAGGCATAACGGATTTAACCGGCTATGGAATGTGGCGGTCCACCGACCAGGGCGTGACCTGGACGATGGTTGGGCCGGCGGTGCCGCGCAACAGCGTCGACCCGATCATGGACTGCGAAGGCAACATGGCCATTTATGGCTACGGGTACATCGCGTTCGAAGACAACGGCTTCGCGTGGGGATATTTCCCCTACCTGCTCAACCGCGACCTGGACCCGGCATCGAACGACAACACCCCGGCCTATCTGGACAAGGCGGCATGACGATCTGGCACGCATTCGTGATATACTGCGCGCCGAGCATGGTGATTTTGGCTTGGTTTTTGCGTAAACGGTATCTATGATCTCTTAACCCCAAGAGAGGCCCCAAATGTCTGACGTCCATAATGCACCGCCGCCGCCCCCACCCCCGCCTGCAGCAGTTGTGCCGCCGGTCGCGCCGCCGATACCCCCGCGGCAAGCTGGTCAGACCGATCAGGACCGCATTGCCGTGCTGGAAAACACCGTTGCGAACACACGCGCCGAGGCTGCGGCAAATCGCGTCGAGGCGCGTACCGCCAAGGAACAGGTCGACGCGGCTAACGCGGAAATCACGCGACTCAAGACCGAGGCGGATAATCGCGAGCGTACCGCGCGCGAGGCCGGCAACACCGAACTGCAGGCGACGCGCAGGCAGCTGATCGACGCCGAGCTTAAGGCCGCGGCCATACAGGCCGGGCTGACCGACCTCGACCTGCTGCCGCTGATTGATAAAAAGGCCGTGTCGTACGACCCGGCCACCGGCACGTTCACCGGCATTAGCGAGGCGATTGCGGCGGGCAAGACTAAGAAGCCCGATTGGTTCAAGCCGGCCGCAGCGCCAGCTGCAGCGCCGGTGCGCGCCAGTACCGGGTCGCCGCTGCCGCCACCAGCGCCTGGGGCCGCGCCGCCGACGACAAGCGTGCGCGATATCCCAAAGACGCCCGAGGGCAAGCGCGCATACGAGCAGCAAAAAAAGGACGCGCTGCGCAGTCTGGGCAACCAATAGCCGGGTGTCAGCCACCCGCGACGACAACGGACAACGCGGCCATTTCGGTGGCTTCTGGTCGCGGCCATGGAAACGGCAGGCCAGGTCTGGTATCGTCCCCGGCACGAGTCGGGCCCCACATGGGCAAAGGGCGAGCGTCAAGGAAGCGGCCACCGGTTCACACCCGACGTGGCCGTTTTCTTTTCCACAATTTGACAATCGAATTAAATCGGCTCTATAGATTGCGTGTCGTGACTCGCGCGGCCTAGCAGGCTAGGCGCGCAACCTGGGGTCCCGGCCGAGACTGGCCGACCTTGTGACGTTGGTCGTGCGATAGATCGCCGTTGTCCCCCACGCGCCCGCCCCCCTGGGTGCCGTGAATGATCGTCGGGACTGGGTGCTGGCACCCATGACGCGCTGGTAACAGCCGCTGTCCCTTCCGGAACGATCAATCACGCTTTGGGGGACCCACATGGGCTCATACGTCAATTTTCCCGCCGCGCTTGCCGCGATTCTGCAGCAGGGGTTCCTGGAGCGCGAACTTGAGGAAGGCCTGGATTCGATCCTGGCTTATCGGCGCGCGGCCCTGCAGGAGACTGTGCCGTCGCGAATCGGTGAAACGCTGACGCGGACCCGCAAGGGCCGCAAAACGCCGGTTACCACGCCAATGACGCCGGCCAGCAACACTGGCCTGGACAACGGCCTGACGTCGTCCACCTTCTCGGTCGAGCAGTACAGCTTCACGATTGCCTCGTACGCCGACACCGTCGACACCAACATGCAGCAGGAACTGGCCGGCATTGCCGACCAGCTGATTGCCAACAGCCGCAACAACGGCGTGCAGGCCGCCCAGTCCATGGAGCGGATTTGCCGCTACAAGTTGTTTAGCGCCTACCTGGGCGGGAATTCCCGCGTGCGCACCGACTTGAACGCCGGCAGCACCACGACCTGTTGGCTTGACGATATCCGGGGCTTCACCACCGTGCTGGTCAATGGCGTCGTGACGCCTATCAGCAGCGGCAATCCGCTGACCGTGCAGGAAGTGGCCGCCAGCAACGCCGGCGTGACACAGACCCTGACCGTCAACACCGCGACGGCGGACGCCACCAACAAGTCGACCACGCCCGACGGTATCTCGGGCAGCCTGACGTTCACCGCCGCGACCACGCCGGTTAACGGCGACGCCATGACGGCGCTCAACGGGCCGAAGATTCTACGGCCGTTCTCCCGCCTGACCACCGCGTTGCTGCAGGGCAGCGACATGCTGACCATGGGCCTGGTCGAAGACGCGCTCGCCTACCTGCGCGACAACGGCGTGCCGCCCATGACCGACGGCACCTATCACTGTATCCTCGACAACACGAGCATGCGGCAGCTGTGGGCCGACCAGGACTTCAAGGTTCTGTTTGCCGGCAACAGCCGGGCCAGCGAATACCGCGACGGCGACATTGTCCGCCTGCTCGGTGTGACGTTCATCCCGACGACTGAAACCTACGTGCAGCCCCCGGGCGTGCAGTACAACGGCGCCGCCTACAACGCGGCCAGCACGGCCACGGGTCTGTCGGTCATCAGTCAGCGCATCCGTCGCCCGATTGTGCTGGGCGCCGAGTCGATCATCCAGGGCGATTTCGAAGGCCTCGAGACGTGGCTGGCGCGCGAAGGCGTCAACGCGATCGGCGAGGTGTTCCTGGTCAACGGCGTCGCACAGATCCTGCGCCCGCCCCTCGACCGCCTGCAGCAGGTCTGCTCGCTGTCGTGGAATTGGGTGGGCGACTTCGCGGTGCCGACCGATATCACGGCGACCACGGCAATTATCCCGACCGCCAGCAACGCGTTGTTCAAGCGCGCCCTGGTGCTGGAACACGTCGGCTAAGGGCTTACGGGGGTAACTGGCGACCCCCGGGACGGCGACGCCCCGGGGGACTGACGCCTAAGACGACAGACGGATTGACCCAGGAGCGAAAGCATGAAGGCGCCCAGCAAGAATATCTCCAAGTCCCTCAGGGGCCAGTCCAGCAAAGGGCGTGGCGCCGAGGAAATCTCCGTGCAGCAACAGCGCGGCGGCGGCCCGACCATGACCGTGCCGGGTGACGGCAAAGTTGAGACTGCGCCCGGCATGGCGCACGAGGGCGACCGCAGCGCGGAAAAGTACACGGAGCCGATGAAAAAATATGGAGGTCCGTGAGTGGGTTGTTCCCGCAAAATTGGGCGGCCTGCTCTCGATCTATCGAGTGGCAAGAAATGCTGTCCAGGATGCGGTGAAGAAAAGCCACTAACAGACTTCTATCGGCGCAAGATCACAAAAAAGGATCCAAGCGGTTATCGTTCATCTTGCAAATCTTGCGACATAGCTGATGGAACAATTCGCATGGCCACATGGCGTCTGCGAAATCTAGAGAGAGACAATGCTGGCGCCCGTCGCCGCAGCAAGACGCCGACTGCGCGAGCAAAGCACGCTGCCTACATGCGTACTTATACAAAACGACCGGAACAGCGCCCGATTCTGCGTGATCGCTGGCGTCTGAAACGCGCTATTCTGCGTGCCGAAACGTACAAAGATGGAGTGATTCAGGCTGCGACGCAGATCGAAGGCAAGTTCACCCGCGCCGACTGGCTCGCGCTTCTCAAAGAGTTTGACCACGCATGCGCATATTGTGGCACCGAAACTAAGTTGAGCCTTGAACACCTGATGCCGCTGTCGCGTGACGGAAAGACAGAGGTCGGCAATATCGTTCCGGCCTGCATTCCGTGTAATTCGAGTAAACGCGATCAAACGCTTGAGGAATTCGTACCAAATCGCGCTGCGGAAATCCGAGAACGAGCAAGGTTGAACTGACATGGCGGGCAAGCCGGCCAAAGAGATAGCGCCGCCAAAGCGCACCACCACGGCGGTGTTCTCCGGTCCAGCGTTCGGCGGCACCGAGTGCTTCACGCCCAACTGGGACAAAGAGGTCAGCGGTGGCCAGGGCATGACGCGCGCAGCCGAGCGGGTGCGTATGGGGAAAAAGACCACGCCGCGCTACGCCGGCAATCTGATCAAGAAGGGCTGACGCCATGGTTGCGAACAACGATCAAATCCCGCCTTCTGGTCTGCCGGTCGGCACCGTGCAGCCGCGTCGCCCGACGCTGCTGCCTAATTTCGATACCCCCGTGGTCGGCCTCAACAGCACCGGCGGTGGCAATCAGTCGCCGGCCGACTTTTTGGCGGCCAACCCGCGCGTCGCCGCGACCGCGACCGCGACTATCGGCGGCACCATCACCACGGGCGACGAAATCACCATTGACCTGACCAACGGCGCGCTGGCCGCGCAGGGTCTTAGCCCGCCCAAAATCTCTGTCACCTATCTGGTCAGCAGCACCGACACCCTGGTGGCGGTCGCCGAGCAGCTGGCCACGCTGTTCAACGACAACCTGAACGCCCAGCAGGCCGATATCAGCGCCGACGCCGTCGAGGCCGTGATTACGTTCAAGCACGCCGGCCCGGTGGGCAATCTGTCCGTGCTGACGTCGCCCGTCGGCGAGGGCGCGACCGTGACGCTGGGTGGCACCGCGCTGACGGGCGACCAGGTCAACGTGCTGTTTACCGGCCCCGGCCTGGGCGGCGGCGTTGTGATTCAGACCGCGCCGACGACCGGGCAAAGCGCGACCAACATGGGCGACGCCCTGGTGGCGGCGATTGCGGCCAACCCGACCCTGGCCGGCCTGGGCATTATCGGCACCGACACAAGCGGCGCCGTCAAAATCAGCGGCGTGCCGGCGGGCGACTACACGGTCACCAGCTGGGTCAACAAAACGTCGCCGGCCGTCGTTGTCGGCGCCACGCCTGACGCAGCCGACACGCTGACGGTGACGTTCACCGCGGCCAATCTGCCCGGCAGCCCGCACGCCGTGTCCTACATCACGCTGCCGACCGATATCACGACCGCCCTGGCGGCCGCAGGCCTGACCGCGGCAATCAACAGCGACCCCGTGCTGGCTGCGGCCGGCATTACCGGCTTGCGCACCGGCAGCAGCATCGCGATTACGGTCCCGGGCGGCTTTGGCCAGGTGCGCTACAGCGAATCCGTCACCGGCACGCTGTCACTGACCGTGCCGGCCAACCCGACGACCACGGCCGTGACGACCGACGGCGAAACCGAAACCGTGACGTTCAGCAACAGCGGCAAGCTGGCCAACGGCTCGGGCCCGATTCTGGTCACCAACAATTTCGACTTTGCCTATAACGGCCAGGCGCGGTCGTTCTTCTACGGCAACCCGTATTTTGTCGACTACCAGCTGCTGTTGGCGCTGGTGGCAAGCGGGGAACCGATCGTATGACGGACCACGCGACCAGACTTCCGGTCGGCTTCCGGCCATGCACCAACCCGCAGTGCGGGGCCGTGGTGCATTACAAGAAGGCCGCGTGCCCGACTTGTGGCACCGCGCAGGTCCGCGCGGCCGCGCCGGACAAGCCAGCCGACGTCGTCGTGCATCCAAGCGCGCCGGCCGCGCTGGTGTTCGAGCCCTATGTGGTCATGCAGGACTTCAAATGCCTGCTGGGCAATGTGGTGGGCGAATTCAAGCGCACCATGGTACTGACCGACCACGCACAGATTGAGCAGCTCAAGGCGAGCCAGGCGCCGATTTGCCCGGTCAGCCAGGCCGGCGGCATGGCGTGCTGCCCGCATTGCAAGACTGTATTCCCGCTGCCGGGACAGGGCGCCGAGAAAAAGCGCGTGGGGTAGCAGCCCCATGCTGACCGCAGCCCAAAAATCAGACGTAAGACGCCATCTAGGTTATCCGGTCGCCGGTCTGCTGCGCATATCGCCTGCCGGCGGCACGCTGGCGCAGGGCGCGGTCGGTTACCGGTTTTTCCAGGCCTACGGCTTCCTGGAATACAAAATGAACAACCTAAACCCGGACGAGGAAGCCCGGCTGACCGGTCTGGCCTATGGCGCCGTCGCGCTGACCGGCCCGCAGCCCAACACCGGCGACACCCTGACGGCGACATTCAGCGGCGGCCCGCTGGGCAGCCCGGTCAGCGTGATCGTCACGGCACCGTTGAACAACCCGCCGGACAACGACGCACGCATTACGCTGATCAACGCGCTGACCGCGGCCGTCAACCGCAACGCGACGCTGCAGGCCGCCAATATCCTGGGGCTGTCGCCGTACGGCACCGGCCCGTTCTCGCAAAATGCCGTCGCGGTGCCGGAAGTCGGGTTTATCTGCCCGGTCAATTTCACGCTGACCTGCAGCGGGACTGGCGCGGTGGCGCCGCAGCTGACCGCAACCGGCGTGCAGCTCAACCCCAACACCAGCCTGGACGGCGTCACGACGATCTGGGGCTATATCCCGATCTTGAACGGGCTCGAGAACGCCTATGCCAGCACGTCGCAAAACCTCGACACGATCAAGGCCGACGTCTGGAAAGGCCGCAGCAACGAGGCCGGGCAGCGCCGCAGCCTATACGAAAACTGGCGGCAAATGCTGTCTGATTTCCTCGGCACGCCGATGAACAAGGATATGCGTCAGCAACCTCAGCGCACGGGAGCCATTTCGTATGTATAGATGGTTAGGCAGTGCGTGCAAATTCGCCATGCAGCTGTTTTGCTGCTGCACAATAAGCGTTGTGCGCGGCTTTTGGTGTGTCGAAGCGACCGAGGTAGTAATTGATGCCTTCGGCATAGATTGTCGCCTGCCACTTGCCTTTATGTGCACAAACACCTTTGAGCCCGGACGCATTTCGAACCAACATGCGTCTGTTTCTTTTATTTTGGGCTTCCGTCGCCTCGCGCAAATTGTCCCAGCGGTTGTCGCCGTTATCCGTGTTTTTGTGGTCAATTTCATTTATTGGCCACAACGCCGTCATAATCAGCCAAGCGAGTCTTTGGCCAAGGTGTCGGCAACCGTTGTCGATGCAGATTCTCCGGTAGCCATTGGCATCGATCGTTCCAGCTATCTTGCCAGCATAATGCGTATTCCACCATTTTGGGCGATCATCTCTATGGCGCCATCGAAACTCGCCGGTGAGCGGGTCGTAGGCCAAAATCGAACGAATATAATCAGCCGACAATTCTGTCCGTCTTTGTGGTCGCGGCATCGCGGGGCCCGCCATGGTTAGCTATGCGACAGTACAAAGTAAGATTGACCGCGGCAAGGGCATCGCGGCGCGGAAGCTTGGGCCGCCCTACAACGCGTTCCGGATTATTGGATCTTCGGCCGGCGACTTCCCCGGCGGTTGGGCCAAGGTGGCGAGCAACTTCCCGCTGTTTTATCGCAAGATAACCGGCGAAACCAAAATACTGACCGGGCTCAAGAACACCACGCAGTGGATCGACATTGTCGCCAACATGGACCCGTTCGTGCTGGGCGATATTTTCCTGCTCAACGACCCGGCCTATGTGCCTGGCGTCAGCTACGGCGCCGGCGCGACCAGCATACCGGGCACGATTGAGCTCAACGGCATGTGCCTGGCCTGGCACCCGCCGGTCAATAAGGCGGTCGGCGGCACGATTAACCGCCTGGTCACGATTTACCGGCCTGCCGTCGCGCCGGCTGTCCAGGGCGACGGGTCGCAATACTGGGAAAGCACACACGACAACGACCAGCCATTGGTCCTCGCGGGCGGCTCGTTCGCCTTCGGGAGTGCCGGGGCCGGGGGCGCTTCGCTGGTGCCGGCCGGAATCGGCAGTGCGCACCGGCGGGGGGAAGCGATCTTCGGCCCCGGTGTGCCCGGCATGCTTAAGCCGACGCACTGGTTTTTCTACGTGCCGCCGCTGCCCGGCTATCTGCCGCGCGAGGGCGACGCGATCATTGACCAGAACGGCGCGCGCTATGTCGTGGTCAGTCCGTACGAGCAGCTGGCGGGCGTGGTCGGCTACCAGCTGCTGTGCGACCGCAAGGTGGCCCAGCCATGACCACGATTTACGACGTCATGGCGGCTTTACAGAAGCAGGTGACGGCTGCCGTGACCGGTATTGCGCTGGCACCGATTCAGTGCGCTGTCGGCTGGCCGCCGGTGACGGCGCTGCAGAACCTGGCGCGCAACGGCGGCACGCTGATAAGCGTGTACGACCGCAAGGTGGGGCGCAACACCACACGCTGGTCGTCCTTCCCCTATAACCGGATCGTGACGCCGGCGACGCTCACCAGCGTGGTCAATCCGCCGGCGACGCTGCCGCCGACTCATTCGGGCTCGCTGACGCTGGGCGGCCCGGTGTCGGCCGGCGACGCGGTGTCGCTGATCGCCAGGGCCCCGCAGTCCAACGCGCCCAACAAAACCGCGGCCGTGGTCGCAATCGCCGTCAGCGGCGACACCCCTGGCAGCATGGCGACCCGGCTGGCCGGGCTTATCAACGCCGACCCGACGCTGTCGACCTGGTTGCTCGCCACCACGACGGGCGCGACGGTCCACCTCAACAACCTGACCGCCGGCCCGGTGGCGTTGCAAAGCTATACCGGCAACGGCGGCACGCAGGTACGCGAGCTGGGGCGGCGCGAATCACAGTTGCAAATCACGGTCTGGACCCAAACACAGCCCGCGCGCGCCATTGCGGTGTCGCCCATCACCACGCTGCTGGGCAGCCTGCAGGACAATTTCGGGCCGACGCTGGCCGACGGCGTCACCCAGGCGCGCCTGACCATGGAAAACGATTATGCGATCGAGGACGACACGCTCGAGGACGTTTATCGGCATGACTTCCTGACGCGATTGGAGTATCCAATCACGACGCAGGACGTGCTGTACGCCGTGCTGGCGCTGGTGCCGGCTTACGCAGTTCTGGAAAGCTAGACGGGGGACTTAACAATGCCAATCGTTCCAGCCGCAAACTTCAATCCTGCGTCACTGACCGCCGACGACCTGTACATCGCGATCCAAAACCCGCCCGGCTATATCAGCGGGGTGCCCACCGACGTGTTCGGTCTGGTCGGCACCGCCAGCTGGGGCGCGGTCAACAAAGCCCAGCACCTGGGCTCGCCGTTTGACGCTTTGCAGACCTTCGGCCCGATCAGCGCCGCGTCGCTCACCGACCCGTACGATATCGCGACCGACCTGGCGATTGCGTTTGGCCAGGCCAGCGGTTTGAACAATGAGGGCTGGGCGGTGCGCGTCACCGACGGCAACGACACCGCGGCGTCGGGCCCGCTGTCGGGCGCGCTCACGTCGGGCGCCGAAACCGTCACGCTCACCGGCTCGGCAGTCTCGGGTGATTCGTTCTCTGTCACTTTCACGTCCAGCGCCCTGACGGGCTCGCCGATCACGCTGACGATTCCCGGGGTCAGCGGCGACACCTTGACGTCGCTCGCCGCCAAGCTGGCCACCGCGGTCAATGCCAACGCCGTCATTAGCGCGGCCGGCCTGTTCGCCAGCAGCACCGGCGTGGTCTGCTCGATCTACCAGCCGACCACCCTGTCGCCGCAGGTCACGTACACCCGCACCAGCGGCTCGAGCGCGACGGCAACGCTTGGCACCGCGGCGGCGTCCGGCACCGGCATTACGCTCAAGGGCATTTTTACCGGCGTGGTCGGCAATGCCATCCAGGTGCAGATCAGCGCCGGCGCGGCCACCAATACGTTCAATGTGGGGATTTTCCTGCCGACCACCGGCCAGCAGGAGCTGTACGCGAATATCCCCGCGGCCGGATTCTGGAAAGCGCTCGCGTCCGCCGTCACCAACGGCATATCCGGTTTCCAGGGGCCGTCCGCAATCGTTGCCGCTGGCGCCTATAACCAGGCGGTCGGGGCGCCGACACCCGGTACTTACGCATTCAGCGGCGGCACCGACGGCCGCGCCGGCGTCGTCACCGCAACGCTGCTGGGCAGCAACAGCGTGATTCCGCCCACCGGGCTGTACGCGCTGCAAAGCCAAAACCCGGCAGTCGGCGTCGTCTGGCTGGTCGGCTGCACCGACATAACCATTTCCCCGACGCTGCTGCAGTTCGCGCAGGTTAATGGCTGCAGCCTGCTGCAGGCCATGGCGCTGGGCACCACCACCGCGGCCGCGCTCGCGCAAGTGTCGGCCGTCGCCGTGCACGACCCGGCTTTCGCCTGGACTAAGGATTGGGTGTACTTTTACGACCCGGTCAATGCGATCACGCGCCTGGTGTCGCCCAACGCGTACATCGGCGGCTATATCACCACGCTGCCGCCGGCGCAGTCGCCCGGCAATAAGCAGGTCGCGCTGGTGGTCGGCACCGAGCGCAACAATCCGACCACGGGCAATGTGCCGTATAGCGAATCCGAGGTCGGGCAGCTGGCCAGCGCCGGCGTCATGTTCATTGCCAACCCGATTCCGGCAGGCGCGGTGTTCGGCATACGGCACGGCCAGACGACGTCGCTCACGCGCGTCACGCAGCCGTTCGAATACTGGCGCATGACCTGCTGGCTGGCGCGCAGTTTCCAGGCCGCCATGGGCGTGTTCGTCGACCAGCTGCAGAGTCAGCAGCCCAACGACCCGTTCCGCAATGCGGTCAAACTGCAGCTCAACACCTTCCTGCAAGGCCTCAAGGGGGCGAACGGGACCGTGGGGCAGATCGACGACTTTGCGGTGGTCTGTACTTTCGACGCCAGCCAGAACGCAGTCGCGGGCCAGGGCGTCAACACGCCGACAAGCGTTGCGCAGCATTACTGCTATGTGCTGGTGCGCGTGCGCTATCTGTCCAGCGTGCGGTTCTTTATTCTCACCCTTCAAGGGGGCACGACTGTAGTGACCGTTGGCGCTACACCGGGGCAATCGCCGCCTAGCAACTAACGAGATACGCGTCACCGATCAGCCAAAGGAGACTAAGTCATGGTAGCTGTAACCGTTAATGGATTCTCGGTTGGCACCGATGCGTCGTGCATCGTCCAAGATGACTACGGCGACCAGTTCCCGCTGTCCGACCTCGGGCGCGTCATGGACATTGACACCGAGGCGGTCGACACGCTGATTACTATTGTGCCGATCGACAATGGCGGCATACCGGTGCACCAGGTCACCTGGCACGGTGGCACCGGCCGCTTCACCTTCGCGCGCGCCAACGGCAACCTGCAGCAAATGATACTCGACCTGATGGACGCGTATCACCGCCGCGGCGTCATCCCGCAATTCTCGCTGTCGATCAACATACTGAATCGCGACGGCACGGTGGACGAGTACCTGTACACCGGCGTGCAATTCAACAAGCCGACATTCGGCAATTACAAAGGCATGAAGGAGGTCGACCAGTCGCTCGCCTTCGCCTGGGCGCAATGCGTCGGGACCGGCGGCGGCGCGCCCTTCCTGACGGCGCTTGCAGCCGCCGCGTAAATCTTAACCAAGGAGCCCCACCCCCATGGGATCACCAGAGCTTACCCTCAGCACGGGCGCCATAAAGGCGCCGACCGGCGGCGCAATACCGCCAGAGATCGCGGCTGCGGTAGCGGGACAAAAACCCGTGGCAGCGCGACAGGCGGCACCGCGCAATCGACGGCCAGTGCCGTCGCCCGAGCGCACGGCTGCGTTGCATCAGCAGCAGCACGACGAGCATGCGGCCGAGGAACAGGGCACACAGTCCGACCCGGCCGACGTGGTCAAGCCGCGCGAAGATATCGAAACGATTGAGTTGAAGCTGCCGGACGGCCGCGACGTGGTGTTTGGGCCGCCCGCCGGCGTGTCGCTGACCGCGCGCGTCGCCATCCTGATGGCCGGCCAGCCGCCCAGCGACGCGCTCGACTTGATTGCACGCTGCTGCATCAGCGTGCGCTCAATTGACGGCCAGAAGCCGCCGCCGATTACCAGCCGGGTCGATGTGCAAAAAGTCGCCAACCTGCTGGGGGACAATTCGCTGGACGTCTTAGCCTACGTGCTGAGCGAGTACTGGCCGGCGGTGAAACTGAAAGAGCTGCAGATTGTAAAAAAAAATCTGCGAGGACCCTGACTTTAGGGAATGCGTGCGCGCGACAGGCGGGCACGTATCGTGGGCAGAGGCACGGGCGATGGGCGCGATAGAACGCAAGGCGTTCCTGTATTGCGCCCAGCAGCTGGAGGGCGGCGCGGTCAATTGGGCCACGGGCCGGGTCAAGTTCCCGGGGCAGGGCTAGACCATGCTGTCGTTCAAACAATTTTCAAATCTAATGGAGCGCGCGGTTGGTGAGAGCCGCACGGGTGTCACGACTGCCCTGCGGTCGGTTGTGGAATCCGTTGCGCTAGAAGCTAAAAGCTATATCGGCCACGAAATGCCAGGTTGGGCACCGCTGGCCGACAGCACGATCGCGGAAAAGCAAAAACTCGGATATCTCGGCAGGATCAGCGCTACTGACCCACTGCTGCGCACCGGCGAAATGCGCGAGTCAATCGGCTTCTATGCCGTTGGGTCCGTTGGCGCCGTCGGGTCGACCAGCAAAATAGCTTTCTGGCAAGAATTCGGAACACTTAAGCCGACCGGCAGCATCCCGCCGCGGCCCTTTATTGGTTTGGCGGCATCGCGATCTGGCCCGCAACTTGAATTGTTCTTCGGCCAGCTGGCGGTGTCATTGCTCACGCCGAAGGGTGTGCGATGATAAGTAGCTATGAAGTAGGAGCCCTTTTTAGGATTGTGGACGAGGCAAGCCCGGCGCTTGAGCGCATAGCCAAGCTGGGCCGCGACGTCGACGTGACCATGACGGCGGCCGTCAAGACGCTGCGCAGCTTCGGTCGCCTGACCTTTAGCGGCGTGACGACCGGCGCGACCAAGGCCGCCGACGCAATCGCGCGCATAGGCAAAGTGTCCGAAGATACGAGCGGAGCATTTGCGGCCAGCCTGGGGGCAATGAATGCCGACCTGGTGATGGCGACCGCAAACGCCCGGGAACTTTCAGCGGCACTGGCCAGGGCCGCCGGCGTGGCGCGTGGCCTGCGGGTGCCGAATGTGGCCGGTGTGGGGGCCGGCGCGGTCGGTGGCGTCGGTATTGGCGGCCGCGGTGGCCGCCATGGGCCTGGCCGCGGTGGTAGCCGCGGCGGCGGCTTTGTCACCGAGGGCATCGGCATGCCACTGCCGGGCGGCATGCGCGGGTATTTCCGTGCTGGCAGTTCTCACCACGGCACAGCGGCCATGATCGGCGCCGGCGCGCTGGCGTATGGCGTCTTTGAGCAGGCCGAACTCGAGGACGCTATTTTTCAAATGAAATGGCATGCCGGCCTGCCCAACACGCCAGAGAACGACAAGTATTTCCGTAGCCTTATCCAAAGCACCGCGGCCACTACTGGATTCGGCTATAAGGAGATCGCCGAGGCGGCGACCGACGAAATCCGGCTGCTGAAAGGGGCCGCGGGCAAGGAAAGCGGCGGCTTGGGGATTTTGCCTGAAATGCTGCGTGCTGCGGCGGTCGAGGCCAAGGTCAAGCCGGGCACCAACTTAAAGGGCGCCATGGATTCGCTCGTCCAGCAGGCCCACATGGCGCAAGAGTACGGCATCGAGGACATAAAGGGCATGGCGCCGCTGCTCGCGTTCCTGTCCACCACCAACCCGGCGACAATGCCGCAAATGGTGCGCGCCGCGTCCTACGCCATGCCGACCCTGCACACTGCGCTCAACGTCAAGCCGGAAGACGTCTTGTATGAGGCGACCGCGCTGGCCCGCGCGGGCGCGACCAACACAAAATCCGGCACCTGGCTGCGGGCGGCGTTTGAGCGATTGCTGCCGCCTGATCCTCGGATAATGTCATCCAAAGAATACGCCAGACGAATGTTCGCCATGAAGGAGGTCGGCCTAGTCGACGAAGCTGGCAAATACTTAGCTTACGATCCGACAGGTGAATTCGTGGACATCAATTTAGCGAAAAGCCTTGTTCGTCAAAAAACAGAACTCCTCCCAATTGCCGAACGGAGCGCCATGATGAAAAAGAACTTTGGCGAGCAGGGCCAGCGCGGCATGTCGATTCTAATGTCGCCGGCTGTGGTGGCACAGGAGGCCGAACTAAAAAGGGAATTCCCCGAATTCAAGGGCCGCTACGCAACCTTTTTCGAAGATTACAGCAAAGAGTCGCCGATCCAGAAGGCGCGCGAGACGTGGCAGGACATGACCAACGTGCTGGCCGACCTGGGTCAATACGTGCTGCCGCCGCTGCTGGTCGGGCTGCGCAGCGTTGACGAGAGTTTCAAAACTATATCCGGTCACCTGCCAAGCCAGGGCACCACGTTCGGGCCGCCGGCCAAGGGCACGCTAGGCGAAGCGCTCGGCAAGGGCATGGCCGAGGGCGTGCTTATGACGTCCCCGTTGTCTATCGGGGCCGCAATGACCGGGTACGGGTTGCCGGTCGCGGGCACGATTGCTGCGTTGAGCGCGTTCGCCGGTGGCACCTATGAGGGCGGCAAGTTTTTGCTGGGCGGCGCACTGACGGCTGCGCCGGCATGGCCCAACGCACCGCCTGCTATCGGCACCGGTGGCCCGGTAGGCGCCGTTGGCGCCGGCACGGCGTCGTCGCAACACACGACCATCGACGCGACGATCAAAGCCGACCCCAGCATGGACCAGGAGGGCCTGGCCAAGCGCGTCGCGCATTACCTGGCCGAGCTGCTCGGCATGAGCAGCCAGCACAATCTCGGGCAGGCTGACGGCGCGCTGTCCAGTCAGTTCACCAGCGGGGGCGATATCCCATGATTACTTTGTTCCCCAACGAAGGAGACGGCCATGATTGACAAGATCATTTATAAGTTTGTGAAAGACCCGCAGAACAAATCCACAAAACTGGTGGAGAGGTCGCCGTTCTTTATGATCCAAGTGAGGGACGGAAAAATCGAAATCATTATGCTCGGGCCTGACAGCGGTTGCCCCTTCGCGGGCATCACACTGCCGCGCCATGAGGTCGTTAAACTCGCCAATGCGGTGTCGGTGGCGTTCACCAACGACGGCGACTTCTCGTTGGCGTCAAAAAAGATGCGGCCAATGACAGACGGGCCAATTACGCAAGAGACAAAGGAAAAAGTGGACCGCCGCCTTGGCGTTGGTGCATGTGATAGCGCCAAAGGCGAAATCGTCGGGAAGCAGCGCATTGTAGATATTGTTCCGGGTGCCGGTATCTACACAACCGACGAGTGGCTGCAATTTTCCGGTGGCAAGGAAGGTTATTTTGGCCCGTGTGAAAACCAGTGGAGACCAACGCCAATAGAAGTGCCGCCGCCAACGGACAAAGAAATTCAGGCTGCCGCACTAGCGCTTTGCGACTTATATGGGCGCGATCATTCTATGGCCGTCCAATTTCGCACGAGAGCAGAAGCGGCATTGCGGGCGGCAGGAAAAGTCAGGGACGATTAAGAAATCATGAGCCTACCGCTGACCAGTGGCGACTTTCTCCCACCGCTTATCGTTCGCGGCGATGGCGTCTGCAACGATCTTGTTCGACCGCTCGTAGTGTTTCAGCATTTTGTTTCGGTCGCGTTCGGCCATGATGTTGGCCGCAAACAAACCCAGAGCGAACAAGGTAGCAATAACGGGAATCGCCCATCCAACCGTCCTTTCCACTATCAACACTGCAATGCCAGCCGCGAGCACCACCGCACCGCAAATGGCAAACATGAGCCGGTCAATCATGTTGAACGCACGGGCGCCAATAGCGATGCACGTATTGCCGAGCATCAAACGTCCGAACTTGTCCATGGCTTAATCTCCTTTGGGGGGCAACGGAGGCAATGAGTCTACCACTTACCATCGGGGGAGTCACCTTCGCCAGCATCGAGGTGCCGCAGGAAATCGGCCCGTTCGGCGGCCGCCAGGTGCTGGTCGTGCACGAGTACCCCGGTGGGGCAAAAGACGTCGACAGCCTGGGTGCCTTCCCGCACACCGTGACGTGGTCGGGGTTGTTCTCGCAAGCCGGTGCCTTCGCGCGCGCGCAATCGCTGGACCGGGTGCGCACCGTCGGCCTGCCGGTGGTGCTGACCTACGGGCCGCAGTCGTTTATCGGCAAGGTCGCGGACTTCAAATATAACCCCAAGCATCAATATCTGATCCCGTACACGATCACGTTCGAGCCGATTGCCGACCTGTCGGGCGTCGGCACGCAGCCGGTCGGCACGCAATCGCTTGAATCGCAATTAAACGACCAGGTGTCGGCAATCGACGACACCGTGCAGGGCGACGACGGCCTGGCATGTCCGGTCAGCCTGGTGCCGCTGGCCAACGCGCTGACCGGCGCCGTGCAGACCGGGCTGCTGACCGGCAACGGCACCGTCGCCGGCATATCGGGCGTCAATGCCGTAGCGATCAATACGGCGGCGACCGTGCTGCAGACCGCGGCGGCGCCGATTGTCGTCGGCACCGACCCCACGCAGGCGTCGCCGGCGGCCGACCTGGTGTCGTACTCGATTGCCGTCACCAACATTGTCGCGGCGCCGACGGCGTCGGTGCGCCAAATGGAAATGATAAACCCCAACCTGTTTCAGGTGGCGGGTCAGTATTTGAATGATCCGACGCTGTGGGAGCAAATCGCGACGGCCAGCGGGCTGCCGCCTGACCCGCAGCCAATCGGTCAGTTCCTTATCAGGGTGCCGGCCACATGAGCGCCCTGGGGGTTGAGCTAAACATTGGCGGCCAGACGATTCCAATCGAGTCGTTCGACGTCAAGGGCAGCGGCGCCGGCAATACCGGGCACATGGTGGCGGGCACCGGCATGGCCAGGCTGGCGGCCGCCGGCATTGACCTGGTGCAGCTGTCGAGCGCAGCGCCGACGTCGCTGCCGGTCGACGTGTATGTGGACGTCGACGGCGTGCGCTCGCATATTTTCAGCGGCGAGTATCTGAGCGCCAAATTCAGCTACACGCGCACGTTGGTATCGATCCATGCGCGCGACTGGTCGGGCCCGTTGGTCGACCAGCGGCGTGTGCTGGTCAGCATTCTGGGCGGCAACACCGGCCCACTGGCGCCGAGCGAGGTTGCGACCGGCGGCGTCAATACGCAAAACCAGAAGCTGTCGCAAATCGTCACCTCGATAGCCAACCAGTTTGGTCTGACGCCCGACCTGCGGCTGGCCCAGGGCGGCGACGTCGACGTGGGGACGATTTTCGGCGACAGCGCCAATACGATTCTGACCACGACGCCGCAAAGCCTGTGGGCGATACTGACGCGCCTGGCGCGCGATAGCGGCAACATCGTCTATACAACGCCGGGCAAGTCCCTGGTGTTCGGCGCGCCCGGCGCCGGCCTGCCGACGCTGCCGTTCACCTATATGGTCAACCCGATACCAGCCGGCTCATTTGGCGCCATGTCTCTTGACGTCAGCCATAATCCGCGCCGCAACCAGACGTTCCAGGTCATCGTGCTGTCGTACGACCCGACGTCGTCGACGCTGACCAAGGGGCTGGCCTATGTCATAGGGTCTAATTTCAGCACCAACGACAACGCCAAGGTAAACGCCGGGCTGTGGACCGGGCCGCAGGCGCAGGCCATCCTGTCAGCGACCACGTCGAACAGCGGCGCTGCCGGCACACAAAAAAACAACCAGGTGCCGATTTACACTTTCCACGTCGACGGGCTGACGCAGGCGCAGGCGCAGCAGCGCGCGCAGTCGATTGCGCTGGACATTTCCAAGCGCGAGTTGGTCGTCGATATCAAGTCTAATTTTATCGCCGCCGTGCAGCCGTCCAGTCCGGCGTCGCTGGACGGACAGATTAGCCAGGACTTTATCGCGCACCAGTATTTCGTCACCGAGTACACGCACAAATACGTTCTCAATCCTAAATCCGAAAAGGGCGAGCTGGACACGCATTTGCGGCTGCTTGACCGCCAGCCGGTCGGCGCCGGCGAGTCGATATCGACGGCCAGTGGGGCGGGCTAATGGACGAGTTGTTGCACCAGATCAAACACGCGGCCCAGCAGCAGAGCCAGGAGCATCGCTCCTTTGTCTATGCGCATGTCGCGTCGTACGACCCCAAGCTGCACCGCGTGCGCTGCGTTATCCCCAGCATGCGCGACGCGGCCAACAACTGCGTGTTGACGTCATGGATGCCATTGGGATCCAGCTGGTCGGGCAACGGCTTCGGATTCCAGATCGCTCCGGTGGGCGGCGCGACGGCGCAAAACCCGACCGCGGGCGAGCCGGTGGTGATTCAGCTGGTCGAGCGCGCCTACGGGGTGGCCGCGGTCGCCAGCATGTTCTTTAATCAGACCAGCCTGGCGCCGTTCCCCGAGCTGCAGCCGGGTGAAATGGGCATCAAGCACAAGTCGGGCAGCACGCTGCAGTTCACCAACGACGGCAACGTGGCTCTGACGGCACACCAGGATTTGCTGGCGACAGCGCAGCGCGATGTTATTGTGACCGCCACACGCAATGCCACGGTGACGGCGGCGACTAAGGCGCAGGTGACTGCGCCGGAAATCGACCTGGGCAATGGCGGCACGCTGCAGGCGGTCAAATTGGCGGACGGCTCCAACAGCACGGTTTTGAAGGCGCAATAATGAAACGAATCACGCTCGCCCGGTTGAAAGAGGTTCTTAAATATGATCCAGCAACCGGATCAGCAATTTGGCGCGTCAAAATAGGGCGCTCCATAGTTGGCAACGAAGTCGGATAGACAAAATGGGCGTCGATTTTTGGCTCGATTGGAATTCAGACCTTCTGATTACGCCTAGTGGCAGTATTCAAACAGCTGTCGCATGGGATTGGGTGCGCCAGCGTATTGTGCGCAGGATCATCACCAACCCGGCGCAGCAGCTGCCGGACGGCGTCAATACGCCGGCCGATTATGTTTTCCATCCAACCTTTGGCATTGGCGGCGGCTCGCTGGTCGACCAGAACACGGACGTGGAATATATCGCCAATCTCGAGCAGATCATTTCGCGCGGTGTACTTGAGGACGCCGACGTGGCGTCGACGACGCCGCCGACGATTCAGTATGTGCAACCCGATAACGAGACATTCTGGGCCATCGTCAGCGTGGTGCTTAACTCTGGCGAGCCCGGGCAATTGGCCCTGCAGGTGTGACCATGACCGGACTGCCTTCAAAAACCTTTGCGCAATACGTATCGGACATGGTCGCCGGCTGGGCCGCCTCATTGGGATTCCCGCCGACGTTCCAGGAAGGTGACGCATTTTATGCCTTCATGGAAACCGTTGCAGGTCAGTTGGTTTTCATCCAGGCCCAGATTCAGCTGGTCAATCAAATCGCGCGCGCACAGACGTCGACCGGCGCCGACCTGGACACGTTTTATGAACAATTTGGTTTCTACCGGCAGGCCGGGGTTGGGGGTCAAGGCGGCGTGGTGTTCGGTTCGTTCTCTCCGGCGCTCAGCAATGTGCTTATCGTGGCCGGCACCATCGTGCAGACGCAGGGCGGTGCGATTCAATATCAGGTGATTGCTGACACCAATCAGCCGACATGGAACGCCGGCCTTAACGCTTACGTGCTGGCGACCGGCCAAAGTAGCCTGACCGCAACCGTGCAGGCGCTGCAAATCGGCGCCGCTTACAATGTGACCGCCAACCAGTTGTCGCAAATTGGCAGCAATCTGCCCGGCGTCGACACCGTGACCAACCCGGCGGCGATCACCAATGGCACCAGCGCGGAATCCGACGCCAGCTATAGCGCGCGATTTATTCTGTTTATCAATTCGCTGTCGAAGGCGACCTACGGCGCCATCGTGTCGGCGGTGTTCAATGTACCAGGTGTGGCCGACGCCTCGATCTTGGAAAACATAAACACCGGCGGCGCCGTCCAGCCTGGCGAATTCATCGCAACGATCGACGACGGCAGCGGGGCACCGCCGGCCGGTCTGGTGACGCTGGTACAGCAGGCCGTTGAAGTCACCCGGGGGTTTACCATCCTGGCGATTGCCCAGGCGGTCACGCGCACGACGGTCAACGAGGCGATTACCGTGCGCGTCGACCCCAATTTTGTGACGACGGCCGTCAACGCTAACGTGCAGACTGCGCTGCAGGCGGCCACCAATGCGCTCGGCATAGGCGAGACAATCTATATCAGCGTCCTGGAAGGTGCCGCCATGGCGGTGCCTGGTGTAATTGCGGTGCAGCCGTCGACGACGATT
>Ga0187874_10000823_pt1 | contig 34187 bp, 29 predicted proteins | sample June2016WEW_16_1_3_FD_132993 | JGI IMG/M metagenome (GOLD analysis project Ga0187874, IMG submission 132993) | Peatland microbial communities from SPRUCE experiment site at the Marcell Experimental Forest, Minnesota, USA - June2016WEW_16_150 | ecosystem: Environmental > Terrestrial > Soil >... | reverse complement strand
TCCCGCAACAAATGCTGAGGCTCCTTTATTATTTGCAGTCATTGAGTTTTGATAGTTTCCTGTGTCTGTTCTACCAAAGGTGTACAGAGTTGGGGAAGGCGTAGGTGTTGGAGTTGGGGTTGGGCTTGGAGCAGGAGTAGCTGTGGGAGTTGGCGTTGGGGTTGGCGTCAGCGTTGGTTTTGGAGTTGGCGTGGGGGTTGTGGTTGGTGTAGGCGTTAGAGAAGGTGTTGGGGTAGGTGTTGGAGTTGGCGTTGGCGTGTGTGTGGGGGTTGGAGTGGGCGTTGCCGTGGGTTTAGGTGTAGGCGTCGGGTAAGGATGGCGGAATATTCTAGCATCTGATGTTGGCGCCAGAGAGGATGATATGAGTGCAGTAATCACCAATATTACTATTAACAGGCTAATTGTTCCCTTAACTTTTTCAGGCAGTCGAGGAAAAGTTATTTTCGGCAACCATTTGCCCCCAAGCGCGCATGCATATCGAACGGCTCGTTGAAATAATTTTTGAAACTGGCTCCGAATTGACCAATGGCAGTTTTCGAATTTTCAGCTTTTTCTGTGGCCAATTCTATTATCGGTTTTTCTTGGGCTAAATAGTAGATTGTGGTTTTTGATACCTTGCGTTTATTTAGCCATCCCATACGGGTGAGTTGATTTAGGTAATTGCTTTCTAACGCGCGGCTTCGCCCAGTCAGATTAGAAGCCTCTGTAGCGTCGCATTCGCCCTTGGAAGAGACAGATATGTATGTTCTTCGCAGGTGGTCTGGCAAGGAAAAAAGTTTTGATTCGGATATTTCTACAGGTGGTGGGCTCCATTTTGACAGGTGTTTTTCAAGGTCGTCTAAACGAAAATGAATAGTTTGCATCTCACGAAATATTTTTTCAAATACCGATCTTTTGACTATTTATGTTCCCCTCTCATGATTTTCGCCTCCCCTTTAAGCCAATATAGAATTTATGATTTCTTGAGAATCTGAATAACGTTATTTGCTAATTTGCATAGAATTTTGTCAGTTCTCCTTCGCTTGTTTGTCAAGTCGGCTTTGTAAAGAATAATTTCGAGGAGATTTAGTGTAATTTTAGAATAGTTCAGAATGAATAAGCAGCCTAAAGAGATGAGTTGTATCTGGAGTAAAGTTTGGTTTTATGATCTAGAGTTAAGTTTGGGTGCTCGTCATCGCCCGGTTCTTTTTTGGGCAGATTGATGATCGACACGAATTACGTTCTTAAAAACTGTCATTCCTGATGTTGTGTTTAGCTTTTCAGGGTCACTTCTGCTTATATTCCTATTTCGCGGGCGCTGCAGATTCAATGGTGATTTCAGATAATTCGCACTTTGTTAGAAACTAATGTTTGCACATCCTTCTTACGACTGTAGCCTGGTTAAGTAATATTTCAAAAAGACTATAATACAAATTCGACTATAGATTTGAGAGATGATGGAGTTTCAATATTCAGAAAAGAAAAAAGTGAAACCACTCAACTTAAGGAACATACTGCATTCCATAAACCTCAGAAAGCTCACGATACCAGCGGCATTATGCCTCAGCGCACTCTTAATCCTGACAATGCTATCAGCGTTCTCATCCACTTCAGACAAAGCAACAACAGCAGCACCTTTGCGTAGCGCGCGCTCTTCTCAACATCCAAATTATTCCGCTCCAGATGATCCGGCTGGCACTCTTTCGAGAACGATGTCACTTTATGTAAATTATACTGCGACACCACTTGATTATGCTCCCACATTTGCAACGACAGTTTATTATAATGCTACACGAGGAGGAGAAACATCATTATTTTCCATAGATATTATTGATTGGACTAATATTCAAGGGTACATATTCAGCACTAACGCAACTGGCAGCATGGTTAATTCAACTTACACCACGCTTTCGGGGTCTCCAACTTCGGTGACGATTAATTCCACAGCAGTCATGCCGTCTCTTGGGAATTCTCTGCAGATTCAATGGTTCGCAAATGGCACTGATGGAACTTGGGGAAGTAGCCCAACATTTACTTATTTAAGCTACTCTGTAGCAGGAGGAACTTACGTTGCTGGCAACCAACTCTTTTACCCAAACGGAACGGTCTTAACTTTAACAGGTATGGTCTACACGTATTTCTTGGATAGTGAAGGCGGGTCATGGATGTATCCTGACGGTTCTGTCCATTGGCTAACTGACCCAATGGACACAACAGGTGTTGCAGATTTGCTTGATTTTACAGAGGCATGTAACTGTAACGTAATCAGATTGCATTTAACTGTGCAATACTGGTTAGATAACTTAGACAATTATCAGAGCAATCTTGAATACTTCATAACTCAAGCAGCCAACAAAGGCATATACATTGATTTCGAGTTTTTCGCAGATTCATTCAATTCTACTTCTTACACTTTCAGCGGTGACCTTTGGCTTGGAGGTAATGGTGTATTAAACAGCACCGCTGATTTTGTGAATCTTTGGGGAAATACCAGCACGATCTTGAAAAACTACCCAAACGTCATATTTGAACTGTGGAATGAACCGTCTCCACCAGATGCACCTGAAGCAACATGGATGAATGTAACGGAACAATGCATCGACAGAATACGTTCAACAGGTGCTATTCAACCGATAAACGTAATGTGGAACCAGGCAATTTACTACGATTTCGGTGACGGATACACTGGTGTAGGTGGTGCTGGTCGCACCATGAATTGGGTAACCGATTACCCGTTAAATGACCCATGCGGAAACCTAATTTACAGCACACACATATATCGTAACGACTTCTTCAATTCGTCAAACGGTTATCAGCAAATTTACAGCTACTTCGACATGAATTACGCTTTAACCTATTGTGGAGTTTATGGTGTTGCACAAAATCATCCACTTGTAATTTTCGAAATAGGTGCCAATCTATGGGCATCAGACCCAACAAACGAAACAAACTGGCTGAACAATACTTTAACATGCCTTGACCAACACGGAATCGGCTACGCATACTTTGCTGCACCACCTTGGCGATCCGGAGCACAACAATGGGGTTTGGTCACAGAAAACCCAGACTTCACTTTAGACGCTGCGGGAGTAGTATTTATAGCTCACACGGGTGGAATGAACTATACAGATTGGCTTACTCTTCAACAGCCAACTCCCACTCCTTCGCCGACTCCAACTCCCACTCCTTCGCCGACTCCAACTCCCACTCCTTCGCCGACTCCAACTCCCACCTCATTACAAACGCCGACATCTACTTCAACACCAACACCAGTTACAACACCGGTTTCAACACCAACCCTATCAGCATCACCAACACCGTTAACTACAGCTCCAATAGGTGGTGTTTCAACTGATACTGCGATCATCATAGCATCAGCTGTAGTATTAGTTATAGTGACGATTTCGTTCGGAGCATATGCGTACACAAAAAGAAGCAAAAAATAAAATAAACCTCGTCCTTCTTAACATCGGACGTAAGACCAACTTCGACTGGCTCGTCTATGCGTCATCGCATCCAAACTTGATTTTAGAGAAGTATTGAGCAGGCTAAGTGCCTTAACCAAAATTGTTTTGGAAGGCGTTTACCTTATTTGATGGGTCATAATACCGAGGACAACACCAACAAAATCCACTCGCAACATAGTCACGACTGGCTATCTATAAATATCACAAAACCCGATTGAAACGTTAAAAAGGAGATACATACGGTTGGAGCTTTCAAGAGTTAAGTCTTGTAGCATCTGCCAGAATCAATTAAAAAAAGTTTAGTCTGTATCCAAGTGTGGTAGCAGAAGGCAAGAGATCTGAAAAGCTCAATATGCCGATTCAATGGTGATGTTAGGAGCAAGGTCTCCGTGGAAAGTTCTTTTCGAACTACAAGATCGAGAGGATAGGTGAGTGCGCGCGGAGTAGAAAAGCATAACCTGAAATGAAGCACAGCGAGGCTAGTGCGAACGACATTTTCAGCGTAATTGAACCTCAGTTCTTGTGGAGACGTCTCCCGAAGTGCAATCTGGTAATCGGCTTTTCGCTATTTTGATATACCAACCACCATGAAGGCTCGCTCCCAAATAAACTACGCCATGGAAGGTGCCACTATACTTCTTCTTAACGCTTTCAAAAAAGTCATCCTGACTGTTTTTGGGCTAAAACTGCGTTCCAAGGCGATTCAGCTTTAGTGAATACTTTGACACCCACAAAATCAACTGACCGCATAGTATTTCGTATTTCTTCCAATGGAATAAGGCGCACGTGGGTTTCCTCAATCAATTTTGGATACTTAACTTCGTACACCCCGTCCTGAACCATTTCATTCACCAGAAGCAGTTTTCCGCCTGGCTTCAGCACCCGTTTTATTTCCACTAGGGCATCGCGAAAACTGAGCCAAAAATAATAGGTTTCAAAAGCTGTCACTAAATCAAAATAATCGTTGGGAAAACTCATTTTCTCAACTGACCCCTCAACTATTTGCACACGGTTTTGGGCAATCAGCTTTTTGTTCACTTTTTTGGAATAATCTACCATGTCAGCTGAATAGTCGATGCCGAAGACTTTTCCTTGGGGGGCCTGCTGGGCTAATCTGCTAACTGTTTTGCCGCCTCCACAGCCCACATCCAAAATTACATCGTCAGATGCGATTTTTACCGTTGTTAGTCCCCACAATGTAAGCGGTTCGTGTCTTTGGTTCATCAGTTTGGCGGCTAATCTGCCTGGGCGACCCGATGGGCATCGATATTGGTCCTTTAATCCAAACTTCCCCGCCACTATTCGAGTTAGCGCGCGTTCAAGGACATATTCGAGGAACGCCTTTGGATTATGCTTAGATTTTACTTTCGATCGCTTCATGATTAATCCTTTTCATTGAAGGGAGCAAGGAGGTTTTTGGTGCGCAACCGCGGCATGCATTACTCTTTCTCCCCTGTTCAAGTATTCAGGTTCTGTCTAATAGTCTTGCGTTGATATTCGGTTTTGACTCTGATGTAGCGCGCAGATTCATTTGGTGATCTCAAGAGTAGGGTCTCTCTGTGGAAAAAGTCCTTTTCCCACTATAAAATATCGCGCTTTTGGTAAATCCTTCTCTTGTAGAGGTCATTTGTCGTTTTGTGCTATAAGGGTGTCTAAACTCGCATTAGAACTGTAACCAGAAAAGCTAAGCCGCAGCCGAGGGCTGCTAGCCTCAATTTTTTCTTGTCTATACGGAATTGTGCTGAATACTCTGGTAGTGAAAGCAGCAGTTCTGATGTTATCAGTAATATTATGGCTGTGACTGCAAGCCAGAGACTTATGTCTGACAATGATAAAGGAAAATCCATTTTACGTCAACCTTGCACAATTTGATACTCTGTATCTATTGTTGAATCATCTGGGTGTACATCGGTCCTTTGTATTGTGACAGTTTTTCCTGTTGCCATGGCGAGGGCACAGGCAATGGCGCTGGCGATTGGGCAGCCGAGAAAATATATACTTTTCAGTTTGTAGTCGCGGTTGTAAAGGTTTTTGTAAAGTGAGTCGCGGATTGTCAGTTTGACTCTGTCTGCCTCTGCATTCATGGTTAAGTCTTTAGCTACGTTGAAGTCTTCTAATATGATGCGGGGCAGCACTTCGCATAATTCGTTTAGTTCTATTTTTGTGATGTTTGGGATTTTCTTTTCGATTTGGTTGAGGAGGCCTATTCCGGGTGGCGCTACGAGTATGCCTTTTGGGTTTGTGAGTAGGAATTTGCCTTGGGCAGTTTCTTCAATCGAGGGCAGGGTATCATTTTTTTCGGCTGCGATGAAGACAATTGTGTCTTTGAGTCCTTTGAGATGTTCTGGAAGGTATGCTTCTCGGGGGTAAGACGGTACTTAGCAGCTTTTTCCGGTGTACTTGAAATCGTTGATTATTCGGTCAATTGTTGAGTACGTTGAGACTGCTGTGCTGGTTAGGAGATTGCTTTCAACGTAGCGTACTGGTGTCACGAGGAGGAAAAGGGCGCCCCAGAAGGTTAAACCTAAGCCTGTGAAAGCTAAGATTTGGGATGATGCGTAAACTGCGAAGATGAGCGCCAGGATACCTGCAATCAGGAAGTTTACGCTGATTAGGCTTGAAGTTGAGCGTCTGATTTTGCGTTTTTGCTTTTCAGATTTGGGTTTTTCTGCAGGGTCCTTAGACATTTGGGCGTTGCCTTACGGATTATTTGATACTGACTTCTTTAAGTTTTCTGAAAACTGCCTACACTCTCCACGTGAGACACTGATTACAAATTAGGCATTAAGTGGTCATGTTAAACCCTAAAGATGCGAAACGCTCGTGATATTGAAAATTGCTTATTGTGCTATTGTAAATCCAGAGTTCAAAGACGAGGTTTCCGTAGAAGACTTTTTTTTGTGCATCCCATGGCGAGTAGTTGTTGGCAAGATTTAGATTAACACCGTTGAGAGTCAACTGGTTATAGTCAATTTGTGATTGGGTTTGGTTATAAGTGTATTCAAACGAAAAACTCAGAGGTAATTCCCATGTTTGCTTGTCGGCTACAAAAGCTGTTATGTTGTAAAGTGAGGGCAAACTGCTGGCGGTAAGGTTAAAAGGATTGGGAGCTGACTGATTTTGATTGCGGAATTTCACTTCTACTTGGTAATAGGCGCAGTAGCCTAAGTGGTTTGCGGCACCTAAGTAAATGGTGTAGTTTTCGTTGCTCGTTACGTTGTATGGGAAGTTTGCGGCGGTGTGTTGAGGACCAAGAAGGTAAAATTCCGTGAAAAATTCTGTTTGGGGAGAAACAAGGAAATGTTGGAGTGCAGGGGAAGCCACAATTAACGCTGAAACAGCTGTTATGATGAGTATTAACCCTTTGTATTCTCTAGGATTCATCTGTTTGTGCTCCCGATGGCTCACATTTTCTTTTCAACTTATACCACAATATTGTGCCGGCGGCGATTACAGCAAGAGTTCCAGCAATTGAAGCAGCTACAATCAAGGATTCTTGGTTTTCTTGTTGAATGGCTGCAACTTTTAGATCGTTTGCTTGGGAAATGAAATTGTCAAGTTTTGATTGGCTTTGGGTTGCGAGATTGATGGCTTGGTTAGAGTTTCCTGTGAAATAAGCTAGCTCGGCTTGGGACAGCAATGCGCCGGCATTGTTGAGGATATTTGTCAAGCTTGTAATGTTGGCACCTGCGGCGTCTGCTTCTTTGGCCGCGTTATAACAGCTTTGGATTTGGCTCTGAGCTGTAGATATGGAGGTTGCCGCTCCAGACTGTTCAGCCAAAACATTTGATGGCAAAGCACCAAGAGATAACACTATGAACATGGCTACTAGCAGAAGCTTGGCGTGTTTTTTAAACATCAATTGTTTTTCACATATGTGCGTTTCTCAATTAATGATTGCCCATTGAGGTAATTTCTTTGTTCTTAAATTTAGGTTAGCAAATTTAAGTATTCTTCACTCTTCCAGTGCTTTGCTGGGTTCGGGTCGGCCACGACGTTTCGCCAATGGCGCCAAGCTATTGCAAAGATATCTGATTTTTATATGCAAGACTGATTGCTTCTAAGTCTTTCAGTCCATCTTCTCCTGAGGATGAAGGAGGCAGATCATTGATGATGCAGTTGAGAAAATGCCGTAGTTCGTCAAAGTGGCCCTGATGGAACTGTGTTTTGCCGGTAGTTAACATCTGGATTCCTGCTGCCAACTGGCTTGATGGTGAATGTTGGGCGCTTTCGCTTTTTACGCTACCAAAGAAATCGAGTTTAAACGTGTATTTTTGGGAAAACCAACCAACATTAATTAGAGCAATTGTTCCTGAATCAAACTTGGCTAAACACATGGCAGAATCTTCAAAATCCATGTTGAAGCGATGCCCAAAATAGCCTTTAATGTCGGTGATTTCGCCGAAGTACCATCGCATCAGGTTTATCATGTGGCTGCCCAAGTCCATGAGGACGCCGCCTCCGGTGAGTTCTTTGTTGAACCACCAGTCGGGAACAGGAACTGGCGTACTGGCTTCGGCTCTGTGGAAGAAAGGCCCTGAGCTTATGAAGGTCGCGTATGCGTTTTCGACGTCGCCGATTAATCCTTTTTCCATCTTTTCTTTGACGAAACCGAATTCCTCGTTGAACCTCATTGGGTAGCCCATCATGAGTTTTACGGAATTTCGCTGAGCGGCGGAAATAATCTCTTTTGCTTCTTCAACGTTTCTCGCAATTGGCTTCTCAAGAAAAATAGCCTTCCCAGCCTCCGCCGCTTCCCTTGCACACTGCAAGTGAAGATGGGTGGGCAAACCTATTATCACTGCTTCAACTTCCGAGTCCTTCAAAAGCTCGCTGTAGTTGGTGAATGTTTTTTTGACGCGGTCTTTCTTGGCATTTTTCAAGGCTTTCGCGGAAACATCCGCAACTGCCAAAACCTCCGCGTTCGGAATTTTCAGGCAATGGCGAAGATGAATTTGCCCAACATAGCCCAGGCCAATAATTCCCAGTTTAACAGTTCTCACTTCGTTCACCTAAATGCTTTGGGTTATCCTATTCCAAGTTTCTTAGCTAGCTTTAAACGAACTACCCAGATGTATGCTTGGCCCATCAGTTTTTTCTTGAGGTTCTTTTTGGGATAGACAGCTCTGAATTGGTTAAGGGGCTCACCTTTAGGAATGAAATCCACGGATCCTAAGCCTTCTCTGTTTGCGAGCTTGAGATACTTTATTTTTCTAGGGTTTAGTCCCGCGATTTTTGCTGATGCTGCATCTATGGCGACAGGGTCTTTGCTTGCCATAACTAGCCCCAGTTTGCGTGGTTGGATTCCTGAAACGATGTTGCCATCTATGATACAGAGGTCAAACTTCATTGCTTTGTTGAGTGAAACAATAGCGTTTCCAAGTTGTGGATGATACTTGGATTTTTGCGGATAGGGATTGCAACCGTAGATATTTTTAAGTGAGCAGGTCAATTCGATTCCTTTCATTGTGTATTTTATTTTTGGCAGGTTAATTCTCAAATCTGCGTTCTTAATTATTTGAGGAACCTGAAAATTGTGTGATTTTCCATCACATGTTACTGTAGCCTCTTCACTCTTTTCTTCTGAAAGGTTAACAAGCCTAACGCCTGAATCTTTGAAGAGTTTTTCATACCCCAAAAACTTGAAGGCGTATTTACATTTCATTGCTGACGCGTCAGATTCCACCAGTGCTATGTCGGAGACCGAGGTTTTCTCGCGCAAAATGTCAACTAAAGCTGCGACGAATTTTGGATCAGTGGTCTGCCCTGTGGAGTAATCCCAGTAATAACACATGTTGGGCTTTATGACGACTTCGCCAATTTTTCTGTCAAATGAATACCCCAGCAAATTCAGTGAATCTTCAATTGCTTTCTTGAAATTGGATTTTTCGATTTTAACTAGGCTGACCACGCTCATTTTTGTTCACCCACTTCTCATGATAGCGTAATATAAAGATTATATCAGATTGCTCTATAACGTGAGTACAATTTCAGGGTACCCTTAGGCGCGCTCCCTTGTTTATTCTCCTTATTAGGCGTCTGGATCCTTGTTTCTCTTGATTCGATCATAAATGTGTTCGATAAGGCTATATTTTGAAATTGATTTCCTAAAAATGTAAGCAGGATCTAGGTCTCCGTTCCATTCTCTTTTCCATCTCCATATACCCACATCGTGCAAACCCTTCGCATCAGGCCGCACATCACCCATATGATACTTTAAAAAGCCTCGTTTACATCCCCACTCCATAATTTTCCAATGAAGGAGGTCATTCGGTCTGGCTTCAAGAGCCATATTAAGATAGCCCCATCCCAACGCGTAGATTGTCTTAGCATGGATTGTCGTAAAGACACTCGATACGTTGTTCCCTTTCCATCTGGCGAAGAATAGCCTTGAAGAATCTTTCTGGCTTCGTGACTTCCAGATCGTTTGAAACCAGGCGAGTGATGTGGGGACAAAATTGTGTCTATTCGCAATATCAAGAAACAGACGGTAGAATTCTTCAATATCCTCAAAACTACTGGTTTCTATGATTTCGACTCCTTTGTCGAGTGCTTTTTTGATATTCCTTCTCTTATTCCCATAAATACGGCTCCATAGGTCCTCTGCTCCTTTGCCTAAGTCTACAGTGTAAGCAGTATTTGTTCCAACGTATTTGTAACCCATGTTCCCGAACAAATCGGTGTATCCCCATTTGTAAGGCCACAGTATTTTGATCCGCAAGACGCGATTCTTGACCCCAAGCTTCTCAAAAGCAGGGATAATAGATTTCAATACACCGGGTTTATCCTTGCTCGTCATACTCAGTATCGGGCCTTCTTGGATATTCATGACCGTGCCAAATCCGAGATACTTTGAGAATCTACCTTGGGCTATACCCTCTGGCTCACCGTCCCGTGTGGCAATTAACCTGGGCGTTCTTGTGTGAGGATAAAGTTTTTTGATAGATTCGCCATAGTCAATCGTTTGCCACAAGTTCCCAAGTGAATTAATGGCTAGAAAAGAATCCCAGAGATCACGGTTAGGGTTTTCCAAAATCGAATATTCAGGCATAAGTGTTCCATCATTATGACATAATCCACTTAGTGGAATCGTGCAAGTTTGGCATGCGTATATAGCGCGCTGCGCGCGACTAGTCACCGCGCGACATGGGGATGCCTAATACCCCAAAAGGCCTCCTCGAAGGGTAGTGCTGTTTGAACTTGCTTAAGGAGAGATTCCGTTAAGAGTTTTTCCCTACAACAAAAAGCAGAATTCATTCAATCTCAATAATAAGTGGATGCGCAGGGTTCCTCATGTTCTCAAGTACCGCATTCGAATTCTTTTAATCCTTTTCCTACGCGTGTAATCTTTCGCCAAGTTTTTAGCTTCTTTCATTCGCCTCATTTTGGTTACCTCGGGTACGCGGTCTTTCAATTTCAATGACGGAAGGTTTGGTCTTTCACAATATATGTACCAATTAATCCTATCGAAATATGAGTGGCTGAGTAGATTCATTGTTTTTTTGAAGTCGTCTTCTGTTTCTCCTGGGAATCCCAGCATTATACTAGTGAGTATCCGTATGGATGGGTAGTTTTTGTCAATGTCTTGTATGGTTTTTTCCCAGTCGTCGAGGTTAAACGTCTTGCCCATTTGTTTCAATATTCTCTCACTTCCTGACTGGATGTGGCTGCCGATTTCGAATATCCTTTTTGATAATAGTTTTTTATCTAGTTTGGGGTACAGGGCGATTAAGGAATTTGGGGAAACGTTATTTATTGATATTTTGTATTTATTGTCTGGATATGTCTCGGCTATCTTGTTCAATAGGTCAGCCAGAGTTAAGCCTATGTCATGACCGTAGCAACCAAGATCTCTCCCGACGAATTCGAAATGCATATAATTTGCTGCCAATCCAAGTTCGAATTGCCTGAGAATTGTTTCGATGGGTACATCTCTTGACCATCTATAGGCAAGACGATCACTACAGTAGGTGCAGCAGTTCCTGCATCCGCTCACTATTTTTATGTACCACTTCTTATGCGTGTAGCTGTAGAGCTTATCAACCGTGAAGTCGATTATTCGGTGGGGCGAGGAAAAAGTCACCTGAGAGTTTACTTGAGGATACAGAGCGTTGGCAAATACGAGGTTAGTTCTTTCCCTCGGTTGATTGAAAAGGTCTGCGAAGAAGTCCCACTCTTCTGGACCGAGGAGAGGACCGTCATAAATTGCTTGGATGGCCCCAGGATTTATTTTTGGAAGACAGCCCCACACTATTAGTCTTGCTGAGGGTTTTTTCAGCCTGTTTATCCTTTCGATGATTTGCGCAGATTCAACATCATGCATGTCAAGGTGGCCGCATGCGTAGAACAGGATGAAATCGGCCTGTCTAACATTGTTTGTGCATTTGAATCCTGCGTCTTTCGAGAGAAGTTTTAATCTTTGCGTGTCTAGCAACCCTTCTTCACAAGCGTTGCTTATGAAATGCACTTTGAGGGCCTTGGGAGACTGCAATGTTGTTCCCTTAGTTAATCTCGTTTTCTCGATTTCAAAACATCTATTCAACTTTGTTTGAGCGCTGCCTTGTCCCTGTAATAGTTAAAGTTATCTTTTTGGACTATCCAAGTAATAGACTAATTCTTGAGAACATCGCAAGGGCGGTCTGAGCGTTTGCGTTCCAGGTTTTCCCAATTCATTGGTAAAGTGCGAACAATTCCGTAAGAGGTTAAACAGCTCAGATTTGCCCTCAAATCAAAAAATAAGAGTCATAACCATTTTATTCCAATTTCGGGACAAGCCAGCGTGCGCTACAGGAGTACCTCAGCATTTATAATCTTACTAAGGCGCTGGTTGAGACAGCAATACCAAAGATAGGGAACAATGAAGCCCGATCTCAGGATCGAGACGTGATATTTGTCGTAATGCATGAGGTTAAGTTAAAGTCGAATATCATAAATTGAGTGCGCGCGCTATACCTGCTTTAGAGTGAAGTCTGCAAAATCACAAATGGTCGGTGCGTTCAAAAACTTTACCTCTCCGTTTAAGAATCAAGTAATTTACCTAGAAACTGGTCCATTTTCATTTGCCTAGCGCGTTCGTTGATTAGAAAGTCATTTGTTTGTAAATATTGGAGAGCTTTTTCACTTGTGTTTCCAAAGAAAAGTTATTGATTACTTGTTTTCTTCCTTCTCGCCCAAACTCAACTATGTCATCCTTATTCTCGAGCAAGCGCTGTATTGCGTTTGCTAGTTCCGCCGGTTCATTTCGAGACGTTAGGATGCCAGTATTATAATTTCTTACGATTTCCGGAATTCCTCCTACAGGTGTTGCTACCACCGGAGTCTCACATGCAAGAGCCTCTAAGATAGTCATTGGAAAGGCTTCGTTGAACGAAGGTAAAACAAAGAGGGATGCTTTTTGATACCATTTTGCTATTTCAATATTGTCCATTGGGCCCAAATATGTTATCTTGTGTTTTCCTCTTCGATTTTCATCTTCGATGAGCCCCAAAATATAGGGCCGATAGTTGTTATCCATTGGACCAATAATAGCGAGTTGCACAGGTTTTTCTATATAGCGCAGAGCATTGACGAGCATATGTACTCCTTTGTTAGCCGTTACTCGCCCTACAAACAATAAGAGGTTGTCTATTTTTGATCCGTAAGGCTTGAATATGTTAACGTCTACGCCATTTGGCAGGTAGAAAATTCTGTTTCTGTTAATGCCTAAGGATACCATTTCATTTGTCATTTGACGTGATATGGAGATGCAGTAGTCTGGCAAGTGCTTCATTAACATGTGACTGATCCAATATCTTCTTAGAAATTGCACATCGAGACCGTGGCAGTGCAGAATTTTCGGCTTTCTTACTAATGATGAAAATAAGGGAAAACTGAATTCCAACTCGTGATAATGAAGTATGTCGTATTTGCTTAGGATGTTTGTAAATCTACTTGGAATAAGGTTTACTCTCATAGTAAGTCTGTGCGAGCGAAGAGCCCATAGAAGATTTAAGGCTGGAATCTTGTATACGGAAAAACCATCGTTGTTTTCTGTTTTTCCTTGCCAACTGGGAGTTCGCCATTGATCGGTGTTAAAGGTCAAAACATCGGTAGGAATATTGGCTTTGTTAAGGAGCATAGAAAGATTTCGAACAACGGTTTCTGTCCCGCCTTTTACGGGGAAATAACAAGGTGTGATCATCAAGACGCGCAATAAAATACCTTCGTTAAGCTTTTGTCTGTCTTTGGATAATTCTCCGCTGTGATTTGTGGTTATTATTTAATTTGAAAAAACTCTTTGAAATGTGCGTAAATAAATCTGGGGGTGTATTTGAAGTATTTCTGGGGCCATATGATGCTTGTTTCATAACACAGTTGCACTTGGTCTTGAGTGATTGTCAGTTCTTTTGATGATGTCATCAAATTTGAGTTTATCTCCAGCAGTCCCGCACTCCGCAACTTCGAGATTTGCTTGAGAAGTAACTCGAATTTTTGGAACATTGCGCGTGTTTCTTTGGCAGACCTTAGAGGTACTCTCAGTAGTTTGGATGGGTTGCCCATGTAGTAAATAGAATCCCACATTTTCTGGTGCATGAATTGCGTGGGATGTAGATCAAGAACGGCAATTTTTCGCTTTAGAACCGCGGATAATAAACATTGATAATCATGCCGAGTGCCAAACCAATGCTGCATGAACGTGTCTGGATAGAAAGTTATTCCTTTATATCGAACTGGTTCAGATGTAGTGATGCTTGAAGAAAAGTCAAATTCTATGCCCAGATTAGATAATGCCTCCAAATTTGGAGGAGTCCAGCTCATCCCGGGGGCGCGGTAAGCTCTTATCCTTTTTGGTTTGAAAAGTTCCTGAAGTACGTATATTCCGCCTTCTCGTTCTGCTTTTCCTGTCAATGGGTTTATGTGTGCGGTTTCTCTCTTTAATGAGATTAGATAAGCTTGTTTGTAGCTTCGTAAATCGGCATACTCTGCAATTAATGGACGAACCGAATGTCCAGATGAGTGAAAGCCTATTTCATGATTTCTAAGTAGTTCCAAGATTTCTGGGAAATTGCCTAGTTTTTCAGCCATGTGTCCGCTAATAAAGAATATGCCTTTCAATTCGTATTTTTCCAGCATCTCCAAAAAAGTTCTGAGTGCACTTATTTCGTTTGCGCTCACGAAATCTTCAACATCAAATGTTAACATTAGCTTGTGCATGACATCTCACCTGTAAATGACTTAAAAATAAACTGTGCTTCTGCTTGTATCCTATTATTTGCCCCGTTTGTTCTGTTTCCTAAAGGAAGGCTAACAGTTTTTAAAGAAGTCAACTAATTCCCGATTTTTTGATCGGCCCTAGCGTGAATTGTTGTTTCGAAATTGGTCAAAATTATCATATTCCATTTCTTGCTGTCTGTCCATTGCGCGCGCGACGCGTACTATTCGCTGATTTCTTTTTTGTTTAATGTGTTAGTGCGTCTAGATAAACGTTCAAAGTTCTCTTGGCAATAGCATCCCAAGAGATTTCTATTGCGTGTTTTCGGGCAGCATTTCCTAACTCTTTTCTTAAGTCAGGTTTGTTCATGAGTTTCAGAATAGCATCGGCTAGAGCCTCTGGGTCGTTTGGAGGAATTAGAATACTGCAGTCTTTTGAGTATTCAGTTGTTCCTCCAATGTTTGTCGCGATTACTGGTGTTGCGTTTGCCATTGCTCGCGTGAGAATACTGCTTCCATGAACAGGTTTTGTGTAGATAGCAAAAGTGAACATGCTCTCTTGCATTTTTCTGTCAAATTCGTCTTCGCTCAGTCTTCCGCCCCAAACAATGCAATCCTTCACGCCCAATTCTTCAGCGCGAACATCCGCAGATTCATTTTCTGATGCACTATAAATCCCGTAAAAATGAACCAGAATCTTTTTTCCTTTTTTCTTCAGTATTTTTAGTGCTTCGAAAAGGACGAATACACCTTTTCCTTCTACGGGAGCTCCGAAGAAAGTTATTTCATTCCTTTCTTTAGATAATAGGGTAGGAATCTTCGCTCCGTGAGGAATGACTGTTATTATAGAAGCGTCTGTCCCAATTGAGATCAAGCTTTCTCTCATTTCTTTTGAGTGTACTGTTATCCTATCCGCTTTGTTGTATATTTGCTTATATATTACCTTGAGTACTTTTAGCCCCCACATAGTTTTGTCTATTTCATGGGCTGTTATGATTTTCTTATTGGAGGTGGGGATCAACATAATTGGGAACAATGGCAGCATCCCAAGTGAATAAACACTCTGCTGATAATGAATGACATCATATGATTTGCATTTAGCAAGATAACCGACTCCGCGTAGGAATTGTAAGGAAACTTGAAGAACCACATTAAGTACACGGCTTACTGGGTTCTTGGGGTATGTGTAAACATATGGTGGGAAGTTGACAAATTGACAGTTTTTGTCATGTAGCTTGTTCTCTACTCCGGTGAATCTTGAGCGCGCGCAAAAGCAATGGGAAGACACAACGCTCACAAGAACAAAGGGAAGTTTTTCAAGGCTATCTCGTAGATTGTAGGAATAATTAGTCACGGACAAATCCGTGTACCAACATGTTATGAGTCCGATTTTTATGGTCAAATTTCTCAATCACCAACGTTTTAGATCCTATTAATAATCAGCACACGCGAAAGTTGACTTCAACACATTGTGAACCTACAATCGCGCGACGCGCGTAAAGCAGATTACGAAGCTTCTTCCTCTCTTTTGTCCAATTACCCATTCTCGATCTTCTTCATCTGTTAGAACAGACTTTGCATATTCCTCGAATTCTTCCTCAGAGCGCATCTCACTCATTCTGTTTATTCTCAGGTATGCTATCGGCACAAAATTCTCCTCTGTTTAGCGCGCACTAGTCTAATTCTCTCACATTTTCCCATCATTATGATCAAAACGTCCATTTGCTATGTTAAAGGTCAATCTCATCTATTTCTTGTATCAACTTTAGTGCGCGTCCGTTAAACAAGTTGTAATACCATCCGACGGTAAGCTCCAAACCCTCCTCCAAACTGACCCGCGGTTCGTATCCTATTAGAGTCTTGGCGAGGAGATTAGAACCGAAAAATCTTCGAACGTCCCCAGGGCGTCTATCCGTGTAAATTGCAGGCTTATTATAGTTCATTAGTTTGGCGATTCGCGACATAAGATCTTTGATTGTAGTTTCTCCGCCGCTGGCAATGTTCAATACTTTGCCTCTCGTTGCTTTCACATCATATATCCTAATCGTAGCATCAACCAAATCTGATACATACGTAAAATCTCTAGTCTGTAGTCCATCACCATGGATTATCGGTGGCTTCCGATGGATGATTCTTCTTATGTTTAGCGGTATTACAGCTGAATAAAATTTTTCGTTCTGTCTAGGACCGAAGGCGTTGAAGGGTCTTACTATCGATACATCAATCCCAAATGTTAGAATGTAAGACAGAACAAGGTGATCAGACGCTATTTTGCTTGCGCCATAAGGCGTGGTTGGATTCAAGGGGTGTTCCTCAGTCATAGGCACATCAATGGCGTCTCCATATGCTTCAGAGGAGGAATAGTGAATGAGAGTTCTGTAATACCCCTTTCTCGCTAGCTCGCATAAAACTGAGGTGAGTTTCACATTTGTGTCATAAGCCAACTTCGGCTTACTTAGACACTCGGGCAATGGAACAATAGCCAGGTTGAAGACGACATCAACACTTTCCTTTTCTAGGATGGACTCCATCCGACTCATTCTAGTTGCGTTCTGCCTGTATACTTTCAGCTCAGGGTAATTCTGTTTTGCCAAAACCAAATTTCTCTCCTTACCAAGAGAAAAATCGTCGACAACAACAAGATTATCCGGTTTTTCCTTTATTATTCGATCTACCAAATGGCTACCAATAAAACCAGCGCCGCCAGTTACCAGGACGGATTTGTTTTTCAAGCTCATATATGATCACCGGAGTAATGGTCACTTTTTGTTTACATCAGCCAAAGAAATAGGAATCCCCTTTTTGGGCGACTCGACGCGCGCGTGGCTGTTCCGAAATTTGGTCAAAAATGGTTTTTATTAGGCGACTTTAGGTATCTGCGGACAATTTCGCGAATTGCATCCGGTTTTGGTCTCTTTGCAAAAGCCACCTTTCTCAAACCTGCGCAGATGCTTTAGGCGGGAGAAAGGAAGATGGACAAGCTCAATTGAAGAGTCTAAGAGTGCGGCAGAAACCTGCTTCTTAGCTTTAGGCGGGACGTCATAAACATACTTTGGCCTCCCAAGACCTGGAGAAACTATTTTTTCCCGCGCTAATACACCTTCGCTTAACAATTTCTTAATATGCAGTTTTAGAGTGTTGTGAGAAAACCCCACCTCATCAAGGAGATCAGTGAAAGGTTTTGGCTTCCCAATCTTCAAAACAGAGAGAGTTCGCTCATCGATGATATCCATGATTAAACCATGTCAAAACGGACTTAAAACCATTTTTAGCCAATTTTAGGAACAAACATGCGCGCTACTTAGCGTATAATTTCCTTAAGACCTGATATCAAATGATCCGATATTTCCTCGCTTGTTATTGGATATCTGTGCCAGTCTATCCATATGGACTCGTCGCGCAATTTTTCAGCTGTTGGACACTTTCTGGCGAAACGTTGGTAAAAAGGTAATTCATAAAGAAGCCCAGAATATCCTCCTCCTATGGTTCTTCTAGGTATTCCATTGTCAAGTCCTTTCATTTTAAGGGCTTCTAAGAAACTGTCTCTAGACATACCAGCTTTCTCATCCAGAAAACGACACCCAATAATGTAGCAGGCGGACTTCATGTAGCTAGGTGGTTGTGGAAGTTCTAAACAATCAGGAAGAACAGAAGCTATGAACTTAGCATTTCGAATCTGCCAGTCAACTTGGAACTGTAAGCTATCCATTTGGAGAAGCCCAACAGCTGCTTGGAGGTCTGACATACGGAAGTTAAAACACAGATAATTTGCCCCATTTTTTTCTCCATGATTTCGGATGTTTCTACATTTCTCAGCAATCCTATCATCGTTAGTAACTATCATCCCCCCCTCACCGGTGCTTATCATCTTGGTCATATCTCCTCCAAGACTGAAACACCCAACAACACCGACGCGTCCAACCTTTTGTCCTTTGTACTCTGCTCCTAACGCCTGGGAACAATCTTCAATTATAGGAACACCACTGGGAAACTCGTCTAATTCACACGGCATACCCAGCTGATGAGCAGCAACAATACCTTTAAGTGGGTTTTTCCGAAGGCTTTTTTGCAGCTCTTTTGGATTAATGTTACCCTGTTTGTCTACATCATTGAACATGGGAACGGCTCCAGCGAGTAGTATTGGAGCCACAGATCCGATGTGCGTGTAGGGTGAGACCGCCACTAGGTCGCCTTGCCCTATCCCGCAAGCACGCAAAGCAACGTAGATGCTGGCAGAACCGTTTGAAACAGCTATCGCGTGTTTGGCTCCAATATACTCTGCGAACTTACGCTCAAATTCCAGCAAATATGGACCGCCATTAGGTGATCTCCACCAGCCACACAAGCGTCCACTCTTTAACAATTCTATAACGCAGGACCAATCGATGTTGCCAAGTATTGCCATAACCCCACCTTATTACTTTCTCGTAAATATTGAGTACATAAATAACTCATTTATGAAAAATTGGTTCATATTAAGAGTTCATGCGAAACGCTGATAGAAGATACTCGGGGCGGATCTAAGTGAAAAAACGAACAAACAAGCGCGCGGTCGATCTTTGCGATAGCCCCGAGTTTTTATAGAGCTTTATTGTGAATCCCTGAGTTTGTTCATACATCTTGTTTCTCTGAATTCTTTCTCTGGTTCAAATATTCCAGCTATATGCTGTATTAACTATGTAACAACGAAATATGACACTAGAACCACACTATATTGATCGAGAATACACTTTCCAATTAGGGCACTCTCCAACTCAATTTGCCAGGTCCATAATTTCGGATAAAGCCTTCAGAAAGCAGTTATTCATGTAGCCCCCACTTTGAATGTCTGATGTTTTACATTCAAGTGCAAAGTTCTATGTGTCGCATTTTTCTTTCGAGTGAATCAGGCGAATTGGTATTTCCCTCAATTTATACAAGAGAATTAGCAAGCTCTCAAGAAGGTCATCCAGTTTTGTCTTTATGTGGGTTTTTCCTTCCCAGTGACAGGGATGTATCAAGAGCTGAACTCGCCGTGGGTGATTGTTCAGCAGAATAAATAAACTTTTAATTGACCAGAGTCTTCGCGAGTCATGAACGTAAACATCTCTGAGACGAGGATCATCGGCATTTGCGTAGCCGCGTATTTGTAAGAATGAGTTGGGATTACCTCTAAACGCATGACAACTGATGGCCGTGATCTTTCTGCCCAAGAGATTTTCGAGTATGTCTATCTCCATTTTCAGGGCTTCCGCATCGTCCCGCCCGTAACACTCATATTGATAAGTATCATAGTGAAGTCCGATCTCATGACCGAGCGTACATATCTTTTTCATAATACACACGTTTCTCCCTTCCAAAAGGTTGTAACCCTCACCCGACAGCCACACGAAGTAGGTTGATTTTACTCCCATTTCATGTTCAATTTCAGCCATTTTCAAGGCCGGTTCTAGAGAAACATCTATATCGTGGCGAAGAACAAGGTAGGGAAGGTCTTCTTTTGGTATTTCACCAAACGGAACAACCTTGTAGATTTGACCCAAATATTTCACCAGCTTCACGTAAGTCTTTGGATTGAAACTCGCAAGTTCCTTGACGCTCGGTTTCTCCACAGAAGCCGCCTCCTGGTTTTTGTTTTTGAAAGTTAAGGTCTGAGCCATTGGTGCATCAATAGCGCTCAAAGAAGATGAGTCTCATGTGAGTACAAGGCGGTCTTCTAGCGAGCGCTAAGCCATATTCTGCCTTCTTTGCAGCTTTCATGGTAAATATATCGACGTGAGTTCCACAATTAATCACCGTGTGTTTCTCCTCGATCTTTCGAAACAGGTCATAGATTTCTGGAGAACAGATACGATCTATTGTTGGCCGGCTGTCCCAATAATGAGTTGCCACACAATCGTCAGGGAGCTTCGAATATGCCAACACTTTGTTCAAACATCGTGTTCGAAAGCAAATGCCCTAGTCAAGGCTACATAATTTCCAGAAAGTTATAGGGTTGAATCGCAAAATCCGAACGGCATCCTGAAGCATTCCCCGAAGCAAGAAAGAAATCGCCTCGGGCTCAAGCGAGCGAACATCTGCTATGCCCTTCTTAATATTCAACCTGTGCGGGGACTCGGTTCGGACAAAAGATACCACGCGCCATTCTGATTGGAGAATTCAATACATACGCCTGCATGTACTTCTGTGATATCTTCCTGCTTCTTGATTCCTTGGTCTTCTCAGACACTTGGCTTGCCATGCGAGAAGCGTAGACCCCTGGTCTTGCAGAGAATTTGAAGATGACCATGGAATCAAGAAACAAGGGATAATCAAAAAGTTTCAGAGTCGCTGCAAAATCCTCCTCTGTTTCCGTCGGAAAACCAACCAAGAAATGTGTCGAGAGTCGAATATCCGGGAATCCGCTATTGATTCTTATCATACTTTCTCTCCATTCTTCAGCTGTGTAGGGTCTGCCCATAAGTCTAAGGATCCTATTACTTCCAGACTGCACTGGACAATTCAACGCTGATATTCTTCCTGAAGCAAATATCTTCTCCAAATCGGGAAGCATTTTCTTCAAATAGGATGGAAATACTTGATTAAGAGCGATTTTGAAACTTCTATTGCTATCAATACGGACCATTTTCTCAAGAAGATCGGAAAGTGTGACACCTATGTCTTTACCATAAGCCCCAAGATCGGTGGCAATTAAAGAAATCGTGTTGTAGCCTTGTTGCAACCCCAGTTCCAAATCAGAAATTATCTTGTTAATGGGTCGGCTTTTGAGTTTACCATACACTAATCGCTCGCTGCAGTATGTACAATGCCCTGTACAACCTGCAGCGATCCTAATCCAAAACTTGGTGTTTTGTCTGGATCGCGCCCAAAGTCTGTCCCAGTTTTGCTTTAGGAGAATGAAAGCGCCACCTAGGCAGTCGGCCTTGTCAAATTTGTTCAGCCCAGAAGGTTGGCTTGAAAGAAGCAAATTCTGGGCGCCAGCGATATCCAAACTGTCGAAAGGAACCCTAGTTGCTTCCAAGATTTCTTTCAAGGAGCTATTGTCCGTTGATACTACGAAAGGACCATTGTAAATCCCTAACAGCGACTCGGGGTTTATCTTTGGCAAGCATCCACAAACGATGAGCTTTGTGGCAGGCTTCATTTTCTCTTGTACTCTCCTTATTGCCAATAGGGAGTCTTTTTCGCTTCGTTCCGTCAATCCACAAGCCCAGAAAACTACCGTTTCTGCTTGTGATGGACCATTCACGATTGTTAGTCCGTTCTCTCTGAGAAAACGCGCGATATTTGTAGAGCTAAGTTGAGCTTCTATGCATCCATTGGTGCCTACGTATACTCTCACATGTTTCTACCTCCGCAAATTCTATTCTATCGTTCTCGAACTCTCTTGAGCCAAATTCCTTGCGCGCAAGCCTTCTGGCCGCCTCTTGTTCATATACTTTCAATTTTGGATATTTTGTTTTGCAGATAACAGATTTCTTTCTTTACGAAGAGAAAAGTTGCGCGCGCACTTTTGTTCAACTCTCAAAGGCTCTTCTTTCATTGTTTCTATTTTTGTAGCGCGCTAATTATGTACAAGGGTTTTTTGACGTGTCTAACATCTTCTTGTACATCTCGATTAATCTTGCTGCAACACTCTTCAAACTGTAGCCTTCTTCAATTCTTCTTGCGGCAGATCTACCGTATTTTTCTCTAGTTTCTTTGCTGGTCAATATCAACTCGAGAGCTTCTGCCAGCTTGGCAGGATTATTTGGAGGGACTATTAACCCGTTTTCGTTATGTATAATAACGTGATTTTGGGTTCCGATCACAGGTGTGCCACAGGCTAAGGCTTCCAAAGCGGAGAGTCCTTGCCCGCTAACACCGATCAAATCTGGTCTTACTAGTACTGTAGCCTTTTGATACCAATTCACTAATTCAGAATGATTAATACTTCCCAAGTATTTGACATTATGGAAACCATTCGCATTTATCTTTAGTCGCATTCTGTCAATTTGTTTGAAGTATACAGGGTCGTTCACCGGCCCAATTAATACTACTTGAGCTTTCGAATTCAGATATTGCAGAGACTCTAACAATATATGCAGTCCCTTGAGGGGGTATATTCTACCCACAAATAGAATTAGGTCATTGAGCTTTTGTTCTCTGTCAGGATGAAAGATTTCAGTATCAACTCCCTCTGGCAATATTGCGATCTTATTTTTCGGTATGCCCATTTCCTCAAGGACAGCCTTTTCTTCTGGGGAAAAGACTATGTACAAATTTGCAAGGGTTCTGAAAATTCTTGCAAGAATTTTTCCCATCATGGCATGTCTATTCCCCAAGCCTGGTATTGCCACGCAGTGCATGATTTTTGGCTTTTGAATGGAGCGTGAGAGGATAGGCATACTTAGGTCTGCTTCGCCCAGAAAGTGAATTATATCATAATCGTGGAACTTCTTCTTGAAACCAGGCTTTGGCAGTACATTTATTCTTAGAGGGGGGTGAAGTGGACTTACTTGAAGAAACGGGAAAGGATTTAATGCTGGCATTTTAAAAACTTGGTGATTGATACCAGTTTCGACTTTTTCGCTGTAGATTGGCTTCCATTTCTTTTCCATATTGAAAGCCATAATGTCAGTGTGAATTCCCGCCTCATTGAGTTCGGTTGACAGAGCTCGAGTTAGTATTTCTGATCCGCCAACTATGGGGAAATAGGATGGTGTGACTATTAGTACTTTCATATAGACACCTGCTCGCGCTTCCTTTGAAAGAAACCCTACGCGCCGAGTTCCTTGCACTCTAACAATTTAGTCAAACTCAGAGAGGCACGCGCTTTGTTTATCCAGAGGGATGGGAAGGGGGATTCATAAAGATAATATATACTGTCCTTCCCAATTATTCTAAGTCATAGCGAGCACCAATAGTATACATATATACCAAGTTTTCCGCACCATCCGAAAATCTAGCAGTCATAGAACCGAGAATCTACTTCTTCTTTCGCGTGCGCCTATTAAACTTACTTCTTAGCTGTAGGTTAAGGATCTTTCAAGGAGTTTATTGATTTTCGATTTTTTGATTGTTCTAATTCCTAGGTTGTAGAGTCTCGAATTAAACTTCTTGTTTACAAATGTTATTTTCAAGTTTCGCCTATATTTTGCGGTCCAATAGGACTTGTATGTTTCATCACCCTTTAAGAAATCATATTCTTTCAATCCCTTCTCGATGCTTTTCTCTATAACTTTCCAGTGCAAAAGATTTCCGACGCTATATCGAATGTAGTCAGGATCAAATCCGCTTACCGCAGCTAGCATCTTTTTGTCATACTCAAAGCTGTATAATCCTGCTATCGGTTCATCATTAATTGCTAAGAAATATAGAGCAAGCCAGCCTCTATCTGCAAAAACTTTTGCTACATCTATATAGAAATCACGGACTTCTTGGGTATTAAAAGCCCCACGCATGTTTCTCGATTTCCATCTTTTCTGATTCAAGTCAAAATGAATTTTCATCGCCTCCTCAACCGAACCAAACTCATGATACCCCTTCAGTTTCACATTTTGAAAATCCTTCTCTAAATTCCTCATGCACCTTCGGAGATTGTTTCGAGGCTTTTTACCTAGTTCTCTCAGAAGCATTTCGTTGGAGTTTGGAAGAGGCAAGTAATAACAAAATGCCCCTTTTTCTAGTTCGAACTTGAGGGGAATATCCCGGGACGCTTCAGTCAATAGATTTGGAATTACAGAGGTTTCGGGAACATCTGTAAGGTAAATAAAATCCCAATCATCATACTCAACAAGATGATTGAAGATCATTCTCAAACAATCTGCCTTTCGTTCCACCAACATGAAACCTGTGTAATCTGCTCCTTCTGGCATAAGCCCTCGAGTCCCTAAAGGTTCGACCACATCAAAGCCGAATGGGCCAATAAAACCTAAGCGCGATTGTCTTAGTGGTGCAATACCGATAATTTCATTTTTGTCTTCAATGCACAAAATCCTCATTTTCGTCTCTTGCCCAAAATGCTTCCAATAAGTTGACAGATATTCCCAAGTTAAGTAGACGTTCTTATCTGGGCATCTATTCAAAACATTGTTCCAAATATGTTTCATTTCGAGAAAATGATTAATGTCGTTAATTTCAGTTACACGAAGCATTGGATGTTCACCTATTTCTAATAGAAAATACTTGTCAGTATTTGCAGAACAGGAGAACCATTTAATCAATCTAATTATCTTTGAACCTATGGGCTTGGAACATTATTTAGCGATTAACAGTCGTATTTTAGATTTGATCTGGACTTTGTAACCTAAATCTCTGAGTTTTTTCTCAAGTTGCTCGTAACCTCTGTGATAATTCATAATCATTTCTTCATAATTCCTCTTTTTAGCCAATCGAGTATGATATCATATTCACATCCTTCACAATTTAGCTTAAGTACTTGAGCATCCAGCGGCGGAGTTACTGTTTTGACAGAAATTTGAATTGTGTCCTTATTCTCATGACCGTAAAGACTGGCGTCTGTTGAAGCTTTTGGAACATTGAGAATGGCTTCTCCATCAGTAATTGTTACAGCATAAGGAATAACCCTAACGATCTCTGAAAGATTATTTAAAATAATGTTCTTCTCAAGCACTTTTGCAACCCATGGTATAGGCTCGTATGCATAGACTTTCTTTGCTCCCTTCATCGCAAAATATATTGCTGTATCACCATAGCTGGCACCAATATCAGCGACAATCTTGTCTTTGACATCTAGTGGACAATACTGGTCCTCAATAAAAGTTACATTTAGGTTGCCTAGTGTGTCAAAATCTTCAGGATCAAAAAAATAATTGATTGTTCTCCCTTTAAAAACAAACTGACAACATCCCTCTTGACTAACCTTGGCGTCAAGCTGTTTGTAGAGACTTGAGAGTACATATGCCCTGTAAACTGAACGTTCATCAGTAGTCGAAAAGACTATTTCACTGTCACCAATGAGAGCCTTGTATGTATAAATAGTTTCACACAGAATACGCGAGTTCAGAGATATCTTGATTAGCCAGAACACTAGTTTCCAGTTCGACTTATCTTTTATCTGAAGTTGTATACCATTTCGAAACACAACATTAAGGTCTTTTTTCAAACCAGCATATAATAATAATGCTGAAGGCCAATTTTTGGTCGTTCTTATTGTCTCAGCGAAAGACCTAAATGAGACCATTTTTTTTCAGATACTCCTTACCAAGGGCGCGCGCTAATACGACATCATCTACAGTGAGCTGAACCAAGAGATGCAAAGGAACTCGATTAGCGCATTAGGGAAGCAGAGCAATGCGAATTGAAACGTAAGGAAGAAGCTGAACAAGAGTGGAAAGAGCTCAAAACCAAAGAAGAACGTCTAAGAAGAGAATGGCTTAAAGCGGGTGGAATTGAACAATAGCAAATCTCGCGCTTAACTACGCCTGTTTAGAAAAGAAGGGTGCAACCAAGGGGGATAGTTTTCCTTTGAGTCTTACATATAAGGAAGTTATTGAAGCCAACATTGAGCTACATCGTAGGGAAGCCAAGATTTATGACCGCATTCATCAGGAAATTTGGAATAGTCGAGAGCAGAAACGCTCATGGAAGATTCTTAGGTTTGCAGTTTCGCAAGTTGAAGGTAACAGATTTAGAGCTCTGGATTTTGGTTCAGGTACGGGTAACGTAACTGGAAAATTGTTGGATTTAGGCTTTGAAGTGACAGCCATTGACCTTTCACCTGAAATGAACAAAATACTAAAGCTAAAGTATTCAAAGGATGTTGTGACGAGGAAACTTCAAATTTTGAACTTGAATATTGACAAGGTGCAAATGGAAGGTGATTTTGATTTTGTCGCTTGTTTTTCAGTCTTACATCATCTTCCAGACTACATTGGAACCTTAAGGAAGCTGGCACGTCTAATTAGAAAAGGGGGAGTATTCTATCTTGACTTTGAACCTGCTCCTTTATTTCCAGAAAGAAATCCGCGTTTCATTTTAAATCGTGCCGTGAAATTTTCTCATTACTTCACAAGGAGTCTTCTGAATCGCCTTTATTTTTGGAGTGTTAACCTTCCCAAACTCGACTACTCCAAAGCAGATGTGTACGCCGATTCTGGCGATTTAGACTATGAGCTCATCATAAACGTGTTAAGGGAAGAGGGGCTTAGAATAGTTAAATTCTATTCTTATTTTTTTGCTGACTCTTGGTTTAGGCTGCCTACTGCCCCATTTTATAAGGTAGTGTCAGTACCTGATAAAACATTGTTGATTGCTAAGAAAACAGAGTAGCTTCGACGCCTTCGTCAGCGATGGCAACACAAAAGGCGCATGACAATATTTCTCACATCTCATCATGTTCCGTCATCACATCCCCTTGCTCTACACTGTGGCGCGCGCTTTAGACTTTTCACAAACTTTCAACGAGCCAGCGCGCTAGTCTTTCAAAGATTGGCGCCTTCAAAACACAAAATAGGTTATTGAGCAAAGCCTATCCAGAATGCTGATAAACTAAGCTATTGCCATTGTCGTATACCAAATTTGAGCTGTTAAATACTGAGGAAAGATCAGTGGAATTCCAGGTTAATGTGGAGCCAACTATTATTCCATACTCAACATTTAATGTATTCAGATAAATAACACCGCCCGTTCCAATCGTTGTTACGTTGCTCAAAACGGTATAGTTGTAGGTTAAACCATAAATAAAATCGTTTTGTGACGGTACATCGGCATATATGGGTTGATTTGAATTAATGTTTCTCGCCAACCATTGAGCGCCAAACACACTGTGTGCGTCGGTGTACCCCATGTCGTAATATAAGTAGAAGGGACTCATTCTGTTCTTGGTTAAAAATGAATAACTTTCATTTTTTGTTATCTCGTATACGAAGCCTGTTTGAAAAAGAAAATAGGGAACCAAAACCAGCAGCAACAGAATAGAAACCCAAAATATTCTTTCTCGCTTGGACACAATTTTGATCAATGTAGCCCCACCTAGTACACACAAAGGAGCCAACAAGAACAACAGTATATGATAAAACCGAGTCATGTTAAGGGTGTTTGCAAGTCCCGGTACTACTACGAGAGACACCAGAAACGCGACAGCCGTTAGTATGAAGACGAAATACTGGTCTCCAAACTGATGTTTCTTCAATTTTTGCAATGCCAAACCAAGGAATCCAACCGCTAAAAGTGCTTCTGTAACATATGCTATTGCCCGACTAATCGTGTTCCAAATCGAGGGCGCCGATGCTAATCCCAGACCTGCTAATACGGTGCTACCCCGCGAACTTAGGCTGAAAAAAGAACTAAATTGATCCCGAACGTAAGTTCCGAACAATATAAAACTGTTGAAAGTGGATCCGCTTGATGTGTAGATGTACCATGCAAACATTGCAACTGAGAAGAGAACAACCAATCCTGCTGTTACCTTTCTGATTGAACTTTTCAAAAAGATCGAAGCGATCATGGATACAAAAGCGAATAACAAGAAAATCTCTGCAAGTGAATAATGTGACACAATCAGGGCAGCGCCAAAAACCATGAAACATATTACCTTATCAAAGTGCTTCAGTTTATTGTTAAAGAGGATAAGCAATAGCAAAGCAAAAAACAGTTCAGCAATCATCTGTCTATTTAGAGCTAACATTTCTGTGTAGAACGTTGATTGAGCCATTAACAGAAAAGTAGAAATGAAAGCATATTTTGCTCCAATTTGTTGTTTCCATACATAGTATAAGGTTAGAGGTACGAGAGAAAAGAGAAATGGAGTGAGTAGCTTGAACATCCAAGTGGGATCTAAGTTAAGTAGGGTTGAGTATGTCGTTGGGAGAATTGTTATGCTCAACATCGAATTGAATCTGCCAAAAATTACATACCCTGGGAACGGATTGGTTGGACTCCAATAGGCATTAGTTTTGGTAATACTAAAGGCGAGGAATTCACCACCGATGTCTGAGCCGAATGTAACTAAATAGGCGGATATTAAAGAAGATTGAAAAAGAATCGCGATAGCGCTCATCAATATAGCTACTGGATAAAATTTCGGAGGCAGAAATCTCTTTGACAAAACTCCTACGGAAAATAGCAAGGCTATCAAAATTATCGTGAAAAGGAGAACTAGATTATTCGCATAAGAATTTACGATCGTCGCTCCCACGATGCTCAATACGGGAAGAGCCAAAAATAAGAGAACGGATGGAGCAGGCATGCTGAATGTTTCAGATTCTGAAGCGGTGACATGTTCACCTCTCAGAAAAACTATTACTCCGCCCAGAAGTGTAAGACCGCTTAAAATGATTAGCAAAGGCATGAGCGAGAGAGGCCGCGGAATGTTGAGTAAGAAAAAGGATTCATTAATTAGTAAACCAGAAAACATCAAGAAGGCTAAACTGAATCCTACAGAAAAAAGCAAGCTAATAACTAAGCCTACCCTCTTATCCAGCCTTAATAGTTTAACAAAAACAAAACCTGGAACAAAAGTGAAGTAAACAAAGCCAATAATTTGCCTGGCAACTGGAACATTAAAGAAGATTGTCACGTACAATATGAATTGCAAAAATAGCATGGCTATCAGGAAATTAAATGGTCTGCGTTGGATTATGGTGGGTGTCATCAGTAGATCACTTTTCGAATTTGTCTCTTTGATTTGAAACCAATAAATCGAGATTATAAGTAAGTAGTTACAACCAAAATTACCTATGGTTAGCCATACTACTCAGAACTAGACTCTGGGGACAATACAAAATCCAAAATACTGAGATTTTATTTTCGTAAGTACCATCATGCATAACGCGCGCTTTTAGTTTACAAGCGCACGCTTAGCGTTGAGTCTTGTACCATAAGACTTAATACGTGCTTTTGTATTCTGGTTACCTCTAAAGGCATGACAAAAAAGCATCACGGTCAATCAAGATAATGTTTCCAAGCGTCTGCAACCTGTATTTGTGTAGTTCACATTAACACGAAAGTGTATTAAGAATACACAAGTCTCTTAAACCAAAGAAACCCAAGGAAATGTGAAGGCAGAGCGGTCCCCATGAATCTGAATACTCGATTCATAAAACTGGTACTCATAGCTGTGCTAATTGTAATTCTTGTAATTCCTGTGGGTTACACTTTACTCACTGCCTCGATCACAATAAACTGTTCCGGAACTGTGGCGTCCTCAAATGTAACAGCGTTAAGCGGTTCAGCACCTGACATTCAAGCAGCCGTAAATACCGTCGCGGCTGCAGGCGGAGGCACAGTCCACATCCCTGCAGGAAACTTTGCGTTTAATCCACCGGCAAACGGAATAGGGGTGATTATTCCATATACGAATGTTCCAATATCCATTATAGGTGCTGGAATAGGGCAAACTGTTCTAACAGAAACACAATTTTCAGGCTTCTCAACCATGTTTGCGCGTACTTGGAGCGGGCAGAGTTACAGTGCAGCTTCAGTTCGTATTTCAGGGATATCTTTCGTTGGCTTTGTTTACGCTAAAGACTTGCCGACAGGGATAACTGACGATTGGAACACGCAAGGTAATAATGGGATTTCAATAGCTTGTACGCAAGACTTCAGAATAGACCATTGCAGTTTCCAAAACTTTTGTAGCGCAGCGATAGGCACTAATGCCAACACAGGATCGATTGATTATACAACAATCATTGACAGGGGAGTTATTGACCACTGCACGTTTTCTAACCCATACAAAACATTATGTCAGCCTTTCAATGCAACTGGCGTGTATTCTGCTATTGGCGGCTACGACATAATAGTTGTTGGCGATTATTATGCTTGGGACTCGAATATTCAAGATTATTTAGGACATTATTACCAGTTTGCTACATTAAACAGCACCAATGATGGAAACCCAACCCAGCTTGAGTATGGAGCACCTGTACCGCAAACAATCTACATCGAAAACAACAATTTTACTGAATATCGACATGCCATATCCTCAACCGGCGGTGGCTACTATGTTGTGCGCTATAATTATTTCAGTATGCCTGCGCAATATAGAGCTGTAGATATTCATGGCAATCCAGGCGGTTCTACTGAAGTTGGTGGTCGTGGACTAGAAGCCTATGGTAACACTATTGATTTAACAAATGAAAGTATGACTAACGGAGACTGTGCAGCGTTTGGTCTGAGAGGAGGCAGCGGCGTAATCTGGAATAATACAATAATAATTCCGAATGGTGGCAACGTGGCTGAAGGTTTAGCTTTAGGAATAGAATTCAACAATGATGCTGATAGGTCATTTTGTTTAGTTAATCATCTCTATTATTGGAATAATGCTATTGAAGAACAGAGTGGTACGCAAATTACGGAAGCACAATCCATTAGTACCGCTAACTATAACCCTGGTTTAAATGTTGGATATTTCCTACGTGCTCCTGATACGACAGATGATGGATTCACTTACACGCCTTACACGTATCCGCTTCCTCTAACACTTGAGCCGTAGATGTAACTTAACTTTCAGAGCACAACTACACTCAGTTTCTTGATGCGCTATAGATTGCAGATTTAGAACCTCGCACGTTGCTATCGACAAATCGAGATTGTAGAGAGTTTTTTTGGTAATCGCGCAGGATTATTGTAGATGCCTGTTCTTATCGATGAATATCCTCATCATGAGCGATCATGTAACAGTATTTTCCAAATCAACGCGTTGATTTTTGAATTGATTCAGGTTCACAGCAATCGATCGTTGCTCAATCAGAGACTTCTCGATACATTCCAATAGATTGACGGCGTCACGACCTTGTTCCGGCAAGATAGGAGGCGGAAGATCTTTTTGGATATTCATAATATACCTGCTAATTAGCTTGAAATGAGGAATCATTTTTCGCTTCAACATATAATTTAAATCGAACTTGGTCCATTTCTTCAAAGTCCGTTTTTCATCCGCAAAAAAACTTCTTGCAACACCACCGGGAGTTAGTGGTGGTAAAGCAGTATTCTCTAGAAAGTAGTCGAAATCTCGATAAATTTGTGCTCGTTTCCCTTTGGAATCACACATCTCGTAGACTATTTCGGTCTCCTGCGATATCCATGAAAGGTCAATGAGACCTGAATTTTCATTTGATGCTCTTAGCAAAACGGCAAAATGATCATACACTGGATGTTTAGCTTTGCCACCAACTGCATAAACCTCTTTAATATCGTTTAAGAAATGCAATTGAAGATAAGCGAGATGGCAACAGACTTCCCATATAATTCCTCTTTGCTCAGGCATCACCATCCAATCTGAAGCAAGCCCGAGAGCTTTAAGGAGCTCAAAACTCTCTTTTTGCACTGTTTTGAATGAAACAAGATCAAAAACTCCTTTATCAATAAGTGCCTTAGCTCTTTCGATTGACGGAAGGAAGATTTGGTTGTGTCCGACGCAGAGTTTACTGTTGTGTTTTCTAGCTTCAGAAATCATATCTTCACATTGAAATGTGTTAAGAGCCATAGGTTTCTCCACAAGGACAGCAGGAACAGCCTTGACCGCATCGCAAACTATACGTTGGTGAGTCGAAACTGGAGTGCACACATCGACTAATCCAAGATCTTTGATGTCAAGAAGATCATTATAGTCACCAAAGACTTTCTCCACGTTGAATCTATGCCCAAGTTTTTTCGCTCTTTCGAGATTTAGGTCACAGACACCGACAACATTCACGTCCCTAATGCTTTTGAGAACTCTCATGTGAACGTTAGCGATTCCACCACAGCCTATAAGCCCGACATTCATAACAACCCGCCAACGAAGGTAAGTAATTGGAAGTACAAATATTAGCGTGTTAATATGTATGCTGTTGTTTCAGTTCCATGCAGCTCTTGAATCTAGACGGCCTTTAAGAAAGCCGAGCAGCCATGCTATTCTTTTGAACAAATAATGCAAAGGTAATAGAAAAGAGATTTTTCTTCGAGTTAATCTATAGGCATCTGGGATTCTAAACATTTCAATTGCAATTGCAATTGGTGGCACCATTTTATGAAGGTTAAGCATCCTTGGATTTTTGTCGAATAAGTAACGCCATGCGTAGCCATGCCAGAAATATTCTTTCCAGAGCGATCTCCAGCTGTCTCTACGGTGCTCATAGAATCTTGCTTCTGATACGTAGAGCGCCCAACCCTTTGCTCTAATTCTGTCTTCGATGTCGTTATCCTCTCCAGCACCTTTAATTCTCTTGTCAAACCCACCTACCTGTCTTATTGCTTTTGTTCTATAGATACATCCTGATGCGCCTAATGATTTAGCGTTTGTCTCACCAGTGTGTTGAAAGCTTAAAACCAGCTCAATGTTTTCTAATGTAGCTATTGGTTCTTGATTCTCCAGAACACCGTATTTTCCTTTGGCTATTCCGACAATTGGGTTTCTTTCCATGAATTCTACCTGTTTCCGGACATAATCACTTGGAAGTATCATGTCGCCATCAACCCAAACTATGTAATCTCCTTGAGCGTTCTCAACCACAGCTTGCCTCGCTGAACCTAACCCCTGATTTTCTCGGAAAAACTTGGCCGTCATTTTTAGTTTGTAAAGATAACTTTTAATGATAGAAATGGTCTTGTCAACACTAAAACCGTCAACAACAATTAATTCGGTACTTTCGTGAGGAAAATCTTGGACAACTATGCTTTCAATTGCCTCTTTGACCGTTGACGCTGCGTTCTTTACAACTAATCCTACTGTGACTTTGCAAGCTATCAAATCTCCCATCTTTGAGATAACTCCGAAAACCCGACTATTATTAGGTGATAGTTATCTTCTTATATTTGAAGCGCGCCAGTTTGTTGCTAAATTATTTGCATTGACATTTTCATGCTGAACAGATTTGTATTTGATCGAGTTCTTGTTCTATTATGGAGAAGAATGAAAGTTCTTGCTCCATTTTGCGGAGTTTAAACCTGGACGACATAGAAGAGACCCTGTCAGAAGCTTACCACCAGGAGGGCGCGGGCAGACCTCCAAGAAAACCCATCGGCATTTTCAAAGCACTCATAGTCAAAAGAGTCAAACAGATACCAAGCGACAGAGAACTCTATAGGCGGTTGTGGAATGATGAAGATTTAAGAGAAGTCTGCGATATCGAAGAATACGAAAAGCCCTACCATCCTTCTCAGTTAACACGCTTTAGGAACCGCGTTGGAGTGACCAGGCTTGAGAGAATTATGGATCATCTGGTTGACGAGTTGATTAAAAACAAACTGATTGCTGGCAAACAGGTGGTTTTCGACGCTACTTTCGTTAAGGCTTACAGCCGGCGTGATCCTCATGACAACAGCAAAGGAGCTTCAGATCCTGAGGCAAGGGTAGGCAGAAACGGCAAGACTTACGAGCTTGGTTACAAACTGCACGTGGCAGTAGATGCGAAGTCCGAGTTGCCTTTGACTGTTATTGCAGCACCAGCTAATGATAATGAGAAGAAGCATGCTCCGACACTTTTTGAGAAGGCTTTGAGGTCGACGAATAAGAGAGTGGAGCTTTTGGTCGCTGACTCTCAGTATTCATGCCGAGGCCAGAGAGAGCAAGCGTCCAACTCTGGCGTGAAGGCTGTGATTCCTTATCCTGCGAATCAGATGAGGCAGCAGAAGGGACTTTTGAGG
>Ga0187874_10000818_pt1 | contig 34321 bp, 34 predicted proteins | sample June2016WEW_16_1_3_FD_132993 | JGI IMG/M metagenome (GOLD analysis project Ga0187874, IMG submission 132993) | Peatland microbial communities from SPRUCE experiment site at the Marcell Experimental Forest, Minnesota, USA - June2016WEW_16_150 | ecosystem: Environmental > Terrestrial > Soil >... | reverse complement strand
TTTGCTCTAATTGGTTTTACACGCATTGTAAGATACCTTCTCCCGTTCTATCTGTATATGTGTTGTACAGTTATGCTTAAAAGTTTTGCGTAAGCAGCATTCCAAATATGAATTATGAATACTAAATACTTAATTCTCTACCGATAGTAAGTAAATTTAAGAGCAGAAAACTAAATGCTAAAAAAGCAGCTGACCGCTCTCACTGAACTTAAGTTCAGGTCTGTAATAACTGATGTTTTGCTAGTTGTAAATGCGTTTGTATGGTATTACGTGGTTTTTGCTCTTTTTCTTCAGACAATTATACCAAAAATCTCTGGTGCAGGTTTCTCTTCAGCCATTCTAATTTGGGGCTTGCATTTCGGTGGATTGATTATTTCTGCGGTTGCCGGAACCTTTGTTTCTAAAAAAATTAAACACAGACATTTAATCATACTTTGGATGATTCTAGGTACCTTATCCTCAATTGCCATAGTACTAGTTAATCCTTCCAATATATGGCAAGTTAGCCTAATTGGCGTTATATTAGGCATCTCTTTAGGCATCGGGATGCCCGCATGCATCGGTCGCTATTCTGATTCTATACCAGTAGAGAATCGTGGACGCATTAGTGGAATTACATTATTTGTGAGCGGAATTGGAATTGCCGCTTTTAGCATTGTCGGGATTAGCGAGATTTTAATACTGGGAATAGTTCTTGCTGTCTGGCGGCTATCTGGCTTAATAATTTATTTGTTGGTCAAAGCTCCATCATCGCCGCCATTAACTGCGAAAAAAAGCAACTCTCAGTACACGAAAGTTTTTGGTCAGCATTCGTTCATTTTATACTTTATACCTTGGGTAATGTTTTCTTTGATTAATTATTTGGTTGCGCCATCAAGTCCCACATTGGGTGCTAGTGAATCTTGGAACTTGACGCTTGTTCAAACGGGGTTTATGGGGTTATTTGCCCTTCTCGGCGGTTTTTTCATTGATTCTATGGGGAGGAAACGTGTTGCAGTCACAGGATTCATTTTGCTTGGCCTAGGCACTGCACTCCTCGGTATTTCTTCCTCGGATTTAACAATTTTGTATTTTAATGCAATTGTAGATGGTATCGCTTGGGGGTTCCTTCTTGTATTATTCATTTTAACTGTATGGGGAGACTTAAGTTTTGGTACATCAAGCGACAAATATTATGCCGTAGGGGTAATCCCTTTTTTTATATCTAACTTTTTGGGTCTCACTGTTGGAAGTTACATATCTAGTTACTTTACAGGTTATAGAGCATCTGAGCTGTTTTCTTTTGGGGCTTTCTTCTTATTCTTGGCTGTTTTGCCATTAATTTATACTCCTGAGACTCTGCCAGAGAAGTCAATTAAGGACAGAGACCTTAAAAGCTATGTTGAGAAAGCTCGGAAAGCGGCGCTGAAGGAAGAGGTAAAAAACAAGAAGAAAGAGGAACCCCCGAAAGCACGGAAAGACGAAAATGAAGAAAATAATGAAGAATACAATGAAGCACGTAAGTTGGCGGAAAAATACTATTAAGCCAGCATTGTACACAATTGGGATATGTTCTTCCATGTAATCGTTACCACCGACTGCAATCTGCAGTGCAGGTATTGCTTCGGCGAATCTTTGGACGATTTCGACGAAGACTTCGGCGACATAGAAGTAGATTATAATTTACCTAAGAAAGTAAACTATGACGTGGAGTTGCTGGATAATTTCTGTGGGAAAGATCCTGATTGTGTCTTAACCTTTTACGGGGGCGAACCCTTGCTTTGCGCCGACAAAATCAAACAGATAATGAACGACGTTAAGGTTAAGCATTTTATGATCCAGACAAACGGTTTGCTGCTTGACAAGTTGGAGCCAAAATACCTCAACCGTTTCCACACCATTCTGGTTTCCGTAGATGGCGAAGAATCAATAACTGACTATTACAGGGGGAGCGGTACTTTCCGCAAAGTCATGGAAAACCTCAAACAGCTCAAACGGAACGGCTTTGAGGGAGAGGTGATTGCGAGGATGACCGTTATGGAGCAAACGGACATCTACAAGCAAGTTCGATTCCTTCTTGACAACAACGAGTTTTCCTTCTCTTCAGTGCATTGGCAGTTGAACGCTGGATTTTGGGGCAACGATTTTGGTAGGCGCAATTTTGAAGAGTGGGCTAAGACAAGCTACATTCCTGGCGTAAGAAGGCTTGTAGGGTTCTGGGTTGACAAGATGGAGCAAGATGGCGTTGTTTTGAAACTTTACCCTCTATTAGGCATCGCTGAATCCCTTCTGAAAAAAGAAGAAAACTGCCTTATGCGCTGTGGCGGCGGATGGATAAACTACGCCATCCAAACCGACGGCAACATAATTCCCTGCCCGACCATGTGGGGAATGAAAAAGTACTATTTGGGAAACATAGCTGAAGCTGACCCGTTAATGCTTAGGAAAATTCTTGTTGATCAGCCGCCATGCGTGGGCTGCCAAGTTCTTGGAGTCTGCGGAGGACGATGCCTTTACGCTAACATTACTAAGCGATGGAGTAACGAGCAATACAGTAAGGTTTGCCAGACGATTGCGGAGCTCGTAGGGGCTGTGCAGACTGAGGAGCCGAGGGTTCAGCGACTAATCAAGAATGGCAGGGTGAGCCTGAAAGATTTTGACTTTGTCAAGTACAACGGCTGCGAAATAATCCCGTGAGTTTTGGAATAATCCATTGTTTTTGCTGTCATTATTTCCGCTTCCTAAAGATTTTATGGCCTTCTACTTCACAGTGATATTCAAAGCCTACCTCAAGTAGCTTAACCGCATCATCTAAAGTGTCAGCAATCTTAACGTCGAATTTGCCATCATCTTGAGACATGAAAACCATTTTTTCAATGTCGATGTAAGTTTCCGTTGATTTGATGCTTTTATGGCCTAGTTGCAGTTTTACATCCCAAGGATTATGCGTTAGGTGTTGTATCATTGTTCCTTTCCAATGTCGAAAAGTCTTAAAGGAAATCAAGAGAATTTCAGGTGTAGCTTTCTCTTTCGCTATTCGCCTTCTTTGCAAGAAAAAGTTTGATCGCATATCGTCAGCATTAGCAAATAGTCTGCCTTTCCTCTGTGGTAGATTGGCCAGCATTTCAATAGTTTTAGCTGTTATTGGCAAGATTCGGCTATTGCTGCCTTTTTCCGCTGCGCTGATCCTTACTGTTTTCATTTGGTAGTTGAAACTTTCCCATGTGACCGCTGAAAGTTCGCCTGGTCTCGCGCCTGTATCCTTGAGTAGTTGGCAGTATGTAGCTGTCTTTTTTCCAAGTGCTGTAATCAGAATGTCGAGTTGTTGCTCGGTAGCTATGTGAGGTTTTTCGCTTTCGCCGGTGTAGGTTGGCCGGCGCCATTTGATCTCGTTAAGCTGAAACCATTGATCCAGCATTGAAACCATGTTTTTCTTAGCTCGTGGTTTGTTGGGTAAATCAGCAAGAATTGATTTTACGTTTTCAGGGTTGAATAAGTCAGCTTTTTCTTTTAGTAGTCGATTGAACATTTTTCGGTAGTTCTTGACTGTTCCAGGTTTCCTTCCGTCATTCTTTAGCTGAATTAAGAGTTTTTCAATCTGTGGCGCTGCTCTTAGCTCGTTTTCTGTTGGTGTTCTCTCCATCTCCGCAACAGTCTTTAATTCTGTTGTGGAAACCATTTTTTTCGCTCCGGATGCGCTTAAATGGTTACTTTCCTTATTGTCTTGGACAGTATTTAAGACTAAATGCTCACTGAAACGGTGGCCATAATCCGCACATCGGAAACGCTGAATAGGCTCAGGGCTTGAAGCGTTAGAAGGCGCTTTACGGAAACCATCCTTAAAGACCCTAGTGCTGCCACATTCAGGGCAAACTAGAGCGGATTGTGTACCGCTAGTACTAGGTGTACTGGGTTTTTCAACTATTCCGTTCAAAACTGATTTTTTTACTATTGTGTTTTTTCCTGTTTTGGAGCGCTTATTTTCAAAAGTCGGTACATCTGGTACTGGCGGTACACAATTTTCAGAAATCAAGCCAAACCCCCTTCTTTAGAATTTATTATTTTGACATAGCGAAAAGCTGACAATGCACTTGTTTTTTCATCTGAACTACGCTCTGGTCTTATTCTTGTTTTTTCAGCGCCGGGTAAGTGCTGTTTTACCGTGTTGATAAAATCGCCTTGAGTTTTGGGCTTCAGGTTGTTTGCTAAGCAGTAATTTACATAATCTCTGAACCATTGATCTGTAAAGACATAATCCGTAGAATCAGAAGTACATTTCACTCTATCTTCAAAATAAGCTAAAGCTGAATCAGAGCGCTTTATGTATTGTAACCTAATTTCTGCTACTGTTGGCTTGTCGGTTACATCGCCTTCTTTGTTTAGTGTTTCAAGGCCTTCTAAAGCCCAGTTCAAGATTTCGCTAAAAACATCTGGAGATGACAGTTTATCTAGAAGTTCTTGACGTGGTACAGAGTTTTCTTTAGTGAAGGTAACAGAAAAATCCGCAAAAATAAAGCGTCTATACCATGCGTAACAATCTTCCTCGTTTGATACTGGGGGTATTTGGTTAGCTGAAAAAATGTATTTGGTTGTGGGGAAAAATGGTATGGTTTTTTGAACGTGTTTGATATAGGCTTGTACTTGATCTCCAGAAGTCAGCGCCTTAAAATTAGCCGTGTTAAGCAGTTCTTTATGTGGTAAATCAGCGCAAATATTAGCTAGTTTCCCTCTTACCTCTCCAGTTACGAATTTGTCGTAACATAAGGCTTGTATTGAGTGACTGCTTACGTTAGCAGATCCACCTAAAAACTTCGTGATTGTTAACAGAAAAATGGTTTTTCCGTTGCTGCCTCCACCTAGCAAGATTAAGCATATTTCTGTTAGGATTTTTCTATAAAGACAGTGTCCTATTAGTTGCTGTACTTGTTTACGTTGTTTTTCGTTTGGTATGACTGTTTTAATAAAATCATGCCAAACGGTACTCTTGTTTTCTTGGTCAAAAATTACCGGGAGCTTTTTAGTTATGTAGCTCTTGCTCGTGTATTTCTCTAAGGATTTTTTAAGAACATCTAATAAACCGTTTTGAACTGCTAAAAGTTCAGGGTTTAAAGCGCCCATTTCCACTAGTGGAGCTGAACCTAAAATAAATTCGTTGATTTCATTATAGTATCGTGCCTTAAAGTTTTCGTCAAGTCGCGCTACTATTTCTCTTTTTATGAGTTGCTCGGTCTGGTTGCTGTATATGCCTTCGTCTTTTCCATAGTCAACATAGAAATAGAGTTCGTTAGTTTCTTTGTCAACCGCAAAAACATGGTCTTCCATTATATCTTTTGCAAGAATTACCGGGTTGATTTCTGACTGGGTTAATACCTTTTCATCTATTAATCCACTTGCCACAGCTATTTTTAGCACTTCTTGAAACTTTTTACCTCTTAGCGCTCCTCTTTTGGCTTGTTCACATTTAATTAAGCCTTCTTTCACGGCTAAGTATTGGAGGGCTCCACCACCGCTATTATGTCGGAAACAGAACCACTGATTATGTTTTGTATCTACTGAAAAATTATGTTCTGTTGTGCTGTCATGTATTGGGTGACTGCCTTGATACTGGCCTTCTCCTTTGTTTTCAAGTTTAGACAAGTCGATTATTTTACTAATCTGGAAACTGTAGTTATCTACTTGATTTTCTACTTCTGTTTCTTCCGTTACTCCAAAACCGCTTCCTTTTAGGCATTTATGGAATAACTCGTCTAAATTTTCCACTGTAGCGATAACGTCACTGCCTACGTCTTTGTAGCCATAAGAAGGGTACATGACGCATAATTTCATGTAACCTAAAAGTTCAAGTGCTGCGGTATCGTGGAAATTTCCGTCTGTTTCAGGTCTTTGTTTGCTCCAATAATAAAGGTGTATTCCATCGTTAACCGTCTTTTCTATTTTGGTAGCTTGTGGAAATTTCTTTAAGATTTCTTTGCCGATTGGTATTGCTTTTTCGTAGGCTTCGCGTTCTTCAGGTTTTTTAAAGCTATTTTTGGTGTCGTGGTCTATACACGATAGGTAATAGCCATTAGTTGCTTTTATGCCTAAAATTACTCCAAAACCATTACATCCTCTCCAGTCTAACGCTTTGAACTGATCTTTTGTTTGGGGTTCAGTGTACCATTTTTTATAAGTCGTTATTACTGGGGTTTTTTCGTGTATTCCGTTTGCATCTGCTTGAGGGTTAATAAAAAAAGGAATTACAGGTAGGCCTAGTTCATGGTAGCCTTCAGCTATTGCTAAAAGTTTTTGCTGTTCGGTCATTGTTTGCGCTCCTTTGTCAAGGACAAAGTTTGATCTACGTTTTTACTTGTTATGGCGTAGCGAGACACGTAGTAGTTAGGAGATGCAATAGTAGCTTTCAAAAAGCCAAATAGCGCGAAACCGGCTTTTCTCCCGCGGTGACGTCTAGAACCTTTATCATTTTTGCTGAAATTGGTTCTGTTCTGAGACTCCACAAACCCCGCAAATCCCGCACTTTGAAATGAACTTAACCATCGTTTTTCGTTAAAAAATCCCTGATTTAACCATAACAACCTCTCAAAACACCGCTTTCGAAAGGATAAGTGCCCTAAGAAATTATTGGTTCTATTTTTTCTGGTCGCATCGTTATTTTTATGCTCCGTTTTGGGCTTGTTCGCAGCAACTAATCTACATTGATTTCTTAGTTCGGGGTAGCATTTTTCGCAGCTATTAGGCGCTTGTGCATGGGGATAGTTTGTATAGCAACCGGGAACGCTTTCAAACTCAGTCATGGCTTCCATTCACTTGGATCGTTATGTCGCCGTTTGAAACTACTAACACGCTGTCTTTTTCCTTCAGTTTGAAATACTTAGCCCATGCATACGGGATAGTTACCGCTAGACTGTTTCCAACTCGGATAATTTTTCTTGTTTGTTCATGTGGCACGGTATAGTCACCATACTACTAAGAATGTCATAATCACCGTTAGTATTAAATAGGTATGGTTAGCATACTTTAGTTTGGTGAGACTGTGCGAACTGAAGGCCAAAAACAAACATGGAAAACCAACGACACAACAATCAAACAAGCATTAGCAAAACAAAACCTAACATTCAAAGAGCTTATAGAAAAAACCGAGTTAAGTCGGGCAGTAGTCAATCAACATCTAAAAGAGTTAGTCAAAACTGAAAAAGTAGTTAAACGATATTGGGATGGCAAAGTTGTTAACGTTCTAACTGATGATGCAAGAAAGGAACTGGGTCCTCTTTATCAAACTAATTTCGCTAAAGAAATATCAATGGTTCTCGAAAAAGTAGATGCTAATTTCAAAGAAACATTGAACCCAGAAGGTTTCTTCTCGGTTATGAATTATTATCTTGATCTTAATCTGTTGACCATAATTCCCATGATTAGAAGCGCGGAAAAACTCGCAAATGAGAATGAAGAGTTCAGGAAAGTTGATTCCGATATTTTCAAAGAATTAACTGAAAGTATTATAACTCTCTACATTTCAGATGTCGCTAAAGCGTTTGCCCAGGATTTTTTAAGAATTGTGTTGAAGTATGGAAAGGAATTAGACGTTGATAAACTCACGAAAGAACTAGCCGCTCGAATAGAAGGTGAGAAAGCATGAAGAAAAGAACTAGACGAGATGTGATAGAGAAAGCTGCGCCGGAATTTTTTGGCGATCATAACTTTGAAGTCAAGAAGAACTTCGTTGAATTTAGCGTGCCCATTGAAGCCTATGAAAAAATAAAGGAATGGCTATTCGTTGGAGACAGACTAAGTATAGAGATGACTAGTAAAAAATGTAAGATTCTTATTCTAAATTGGAGAGAACAACGAGCCTATATCGCTCGAGGCGGTGGGCCTAAAGATAACTAAAAGACATTTTGTGTGCAGCTTCCGCACCCCTTTCTTTGGTATCGTGCAGTTTACTATTTACACCACTATTATTTTTCTCTATCCAAGTATTTAGTATGCGTTCCATGAATATACTTGGTCAGCGTTCGCGGATCAACCTGAATGTAAGAGGCCACGGCTAACAGGTCTTTATCCCATATTTCATAAAGATAGTTCTCGCCGTAAGCGCGTTCCCAATGAGGCGGAATTCCAAGCATGTTCTTGATAATTTGATCTATCCTGGTACTCTTTTCAGTGAAAGGAAATAGTCTCAAGTTCATTTTAGTGGTAGCTTCGTCGTTGCCTTCAGCGTAATAGCTTTGGGGAATGAAAGATAAATCCATCATTTTCAGATAGGCTAAAACTAGTTGGCCTAGCTTCCCTCTTTCACCATGCAAAGGTATCCTGGCTTCTTTCCGATAGAGGTCTTTTCTAATTATGATCTTCCCAGTTTTCTTACTATGCTTCTCGGCCTTTGATAGTTTGATTCCTTCCACTCGGAAGGGGCTAAGTTTGAACTGTTGCCTGGTTAACCGTTTAGCTTCAGATATCCGGATCGCGATTAGGTAAAGCAGAGCTGCTAACGCTCGATCACGTGCCACATAGAAATCTTTGTCTTTTTTGTAAGGCCACTCAGTCGACATAATCGTTTGATAGATTTCTTCCGGCGCTGGATAACGGTCTATCATGGCTAGGGTACGTCTGCCTTCAGCTAGGTTGTTGCCTTTCATGGCTATGGAACGCTTACTGTTCTCATTAGGTTGGCTAATCTGCGTAAGTTTTCCACCTCACGTTACGAACTATACGTCTATTATGCAATAGCATGGTGAAAACCATTTGAACTGAACACCATAGTAAGTTAGTAAAACACAGTATACCTCTACTCTTCGCATACGTTTGTTTGTTTGTCCATTTCATCTATGTCTCACCTAAGTTAGGTGGTGGTGGAGGCAACGGCAGCGATTGAGTAGGAACGATATGTATATTCAACCTTCTTAGCTTCTGTTCTTCTTGTTCTTGTTTGTCCGCTTTGATTCTTGCTTCAGCTTTTAGTCTTGTTTCCTGAAGCATTTCAAGCGCTTTAGATTCATTACGCTTTATAGCCGAATAAACAGTCTGCTTGGATCGGTCAAAAATAACCGCTAAATCATCATAAGTGTAGCCTTCCCAATCATCGCCTACACCATCTTTTATCTTAGAGTTAAAGTAGATTAGCGCTATTATAAGCCCTAGACTTTCAGATACGTTATAGTCCACCATGCTAACAGGGTAGGCTTCTAGCAGCTGCAAGAAATTGCTTTCAGTAAAATCGTCAGCATCTTTAGCGGTATCCAATCGCATATAGAACGCTCGTATTTTACCGAGTAATTGTTCCACTGTTATTTTTGAACAGTCAAATTCTTTGGCCGGAAGCTGTAAATGATCTATGTCTTTCAAACTCATGGTCTTAACCTCTGCTCTTTTCTATACAACATAAGCGCCCTCGCCCTGTTCGCGGTCTATTATTCGCTTGTATTTTCCAACTTGGGAAGGGGTCTTTCGTTTGTGGGGTTTAGTCAAAATGAAGCCTCCAATCATCCATTAACAAGTTGGGCCGTCGACTGTAGAAACTTGAAACGTGCCTCTGAGGCGGTTTTGGGTATTTTGGAACGCAACGCCTACAGAAACCACTTTTATTAGCTTTAGATATCGGAGTGCTGCATCCTGCGCATTTTCTTTGAACAATCATTTCCCTAAGGCTTCCTCAATCCAAGTTTTATCATTAACTTTGACAGCGCAGATTACCGAAACAATACAAGTCCCAACTAACAAGGAAATGGAAAAAAGAAAAAAACTTGTAGTCTGCGGCAGCTTAGGCCAGATAAACTTGAAATAGAATAGCATGAAAGCGTCGTCTGCAAGTATAATTCTGACTTTCTTAGGTTTGATTAGCTCAAAAAGATTTCTTGCAAGAGACAGAGTTTTTCTCAGAATCAGAGAAAAAAGCATAGCGCGTCTCACTTTTGCGTTTTTGAAGTTCCAGAATAGAAGAACACGCCGAAAATCGTGACTGACAACGCAAAAGACGCTAATCCAAAGAGATTAGGTTCACTGACTATCAACGTAAAGAAACCGGCCAGAAGCACTATAACGCCGACTACCCAGGCGCTAGAAGCCTTAGTTAAAACCAAAACTCCAGCGGCCGTTAACAGCATACCAACAATCATTTCTATAATAGCGGTAAAATCCGATTTGAACCCTGTTGGATTAAAAGTCAACCCGCTAGGCGTAGGGCTCGGCGTTGGGGTGGGGCCTATTATTTGGCCGGTGAAGTAAGTGTAAACAACCAGGGATGAGGTGACATTAGTTAAAACGAATGGACTATAATATTCGGTTAGGGTGGTGTTGGTGTTGTAGAAGAAGACTTGGCTATAGATGTAGACATCAAAAGGTTGAAAGTCGACGGTAAATAGCAGCTTGTCACCAGGGTTGAAGGAAAAAATTGTTTCGTCCGGACTTGTAATTGACTGGATCCCTGTGGTTTCGTCAAAGATGCTGCAGCTGTCAGGAGATGAAATCAGGACCGCCTGCAGGGGAAACGTGTTATAGCCGCCTGCACCGGTGAACTCGGCCCTATACTCTGCGTCAATTACTGGAACGCCTGCATCATAGGTTGAACTGTTAGAAACCGAAGTTACCGTGCTGCCGTAAACTTCATCCCAACCTACAAAAGTGCTTCCGTTGGCGTAGGCGACGTATTGAATGTCGTCGGCGTGGTTTGTCCAGGTAAGACTTTCATAGATGCCTTCTGCGCTGCTTGCGCCAGTGGTTACATCCTTGATTTGAACTGCAGTGTTCTTGTAGATCGTGCGTGCATCAGTAAAGAAGCCTGTTGCATGGGCAGGTAGTAAGCAGGCCGCTAAACCTACCAATAAGACAAAACAGAATAAGAGGGGAATGATGGTTTTTTTACTCTTCATCCTTTGTTTTCCCTCGAGCGCGTTGCTTCTGCTTTGTCAGTCGCCAATATTCTCGGATTCCAGGCGGATTCTTAAACTGTCTCGGCGCGTCCATGACTGCTTTTCTGACGTTTTCAGCGTATATAACTTGGGTTTTGTCCTTGACACGCCTATGATTACGCGGTTTAAAACCCGAAACAGAAAAGGACATCTAAGAATCTCCTGATTCTATCCAAGAAACAAAAAAAGAAAAAGGGGAATTGTGTGCGGAGTGGAGACATCACCTTAGAAAACGGGTGCGAAATAATCCCTTGAGCATTGGAATGTTCCTATTTTGGCCATTATCTCTCGTTTTCAGCGTTAGTAAGAAGTAGGCGTTTTCTCTTTCGCAGCTTGCTTAAAACTTCGATGGTCTTATCGTTGTCGGGAAAATTCGGTTATAGCGGTTCTTTTGGGGCTACGCAAATCTTCCCCGTTTCATTGTTTGTCAAAGCTTTCCCATGCTTCACAGGTTAGCTCGGATTACTGATATTTAGCATATTTTTGCATTCAGAGCGAGTCTGCATAGAAAGAATTATATTGCTGATTTTTTTAATAATTAAAATGGTGATTTGCTTTGGTGAGTTTTGAAAACCTTTCTGGGAAATTTGTTATTTGTGCAGGCGGTTTTGATCTCGGGGAGCTTAAAGGGGTTGAAATGGACACAGGCAAATGGCAAGTTACGCATTTACATGTCAAGTTGTCAAAACCTGCATCTGAAGATCTTGGATTCAAAAAAAGATTTGGAAGCTCAACGGTGTGCGTGCCCGTCTCATTAGTCGCTACCGTTGGAGACAACGTATTGCTAAACAAATCTCTCGATGAATTGAGCAGACACCCAGAAATTTCAGAATGCCACGAATGATATCTGAAAAATCCGTTATGATTTCGTTTTGTGAATTGTCGAATTTCTCATTTTTATCTTAAATTGTCAAAGGCGATCGTGCGATCTTGTAACGCTTTCTGCCTGCTTGTTGTGGGTGCTTCAACCTGCGCGTTTTGAAGGTGCCTTAAGAAGTATCAGAGTTTCTTGTACACTGTATCCCTTTCTTTCGCTGCCTGAACCATTTTCAAACCGATACTTTGCCCACCTTCAGCACGCTCTATGGCTTTGCGATCTATCTGCATAGAGTCTACGGTTTGCTCAAAATCGGTTAAAGGTCCTTTCACGAGTATGCGGTCTCCGACAGCCAGAGGCAAAGTCAATTCCACAACTGCCACGCCAATTTTCGAGAAGAAATGTGTAACGTGCCCAATCTCGATTACGGCTTCTTCAACCAAGTGCTTTCCCTTTGTTATATTACACCTGATGCAAATAAAAGACTTGTGTGGATTTAGTAAGAGGGCCTAGTGGGATTAATTTAAGTTTGAATTTTCCTGAAGTTTCTTTTGAAACAAGTTGGGCTTGAAAATGTTGAAGCAACTAGTTGCTGGCAGCGGAATCGAAACTGATATTTTACCATCCTGAGGTCGCATCGTCACCCGTTTGCTCTAAAGCCTTCTTTTCTTCATCGCTAACGTCCGGCGGAATGTTGACTTGATGACGGTTCTCTTCGATTATCTCCCTTTTTTTCTTTCTCTGTAGAATTGTGAATTCGCCCTTCTTTTTGTCATCTGCCAAAGCAATCACCTCCGAAAGAAGATTTGAAGAAAATAGGCTTCTTTAAGGCCCATGCTGGTTCTTTCACTGAAAGAAATAGCTTGAGAATCGCTAATTAACATACGTGACTGTACATTAACAACAACAAAAAACGGCCCAAAGCAAAATATCGAAGAAAAAATGAGGTCATTATCTCCCCAAAACATGGTTCTTTTCTAATTCTTTTACTCTGCTTTCGATGAATTCCGTTACTTTTTGCTCGCTGAATTCTCTTTCGCCTTTCTGCAGTTGTAGCTGATTTTTTACGGTTTCTAGCAGGCTTTCGACGTCTACGGATTTTATCAGATATGCGTCCGCGTTCTTGTTCAAAGCAGCAATAGCATTTTGCATTGAGGGGTAACCGGTTACCATGATTTTTCGCGTTTTCGGAACTCCGTCGTTAATCAGTTTGAGGAGTTCGACGCCTTCCATATCAGGTAATCGAATATCTAAGAGAGCGATGTTATAGGTTGTTTTCTGCGTCTTTCGAATTGCCTCGCGCCCGGATGTCGCGGTATCAACTAGATAGCCTTCTTCTTCAAGAATGGCTTTCATGCTGTTCCTCACGTTTTCGTCGTCATCGACAATGAGGATTGTGGCATGTTTACCCAAATTTTTTCACCTCCAACTTCAAGTTTCGGTTCAATCGGTAACGCAATAGTAAATGTGGTTCCTTGGTTCTTTACCGTCTTAACGGTTATTGATCCGCCGTGGGCTTCCACGATACGTTTGCATATTGCTAGGCCGAAACCCATTCCCTTGGCTTTAGTTGTAAATAAAGGGGAGAAAAGTTTCGGCAGAACTTCCTCTTTAATTCCCGTGCCCGTGTCCTCGAAGGAGATTTCATAGTCGCCTTTTACTTTGCCGCAAATCGTTAACTTTCCGCCGTCGGGCATCGCATCAATCGCGTTCCTGATTAGATTTATGAAAACCCGTTTCAATTTGTCAGGGTCAGCCTTCAAAGTCTGCTTGTGTAACAGATTATTTACGATTTTTACGTTTTCTGGCACTTGAATCATATCCAAAGATTCGAGTACCATCTGCCTTGGAGAACACTCCTGTAATTCTAGGTGAATTTCTCTTGAGTAATCCAAAAGGTCATTTACTATCTTGTTTGAATAATCAACGCATTTATCGATTATGTCAAGCATTTCTTTGGCTTGGGCTGGAGAGATATCAGGACCTTTCTTCTTCAAGAAATAAGCCGAATTTTTGATTCCGCTCAATGGATTACGTAAATCATGCCCCACCATGCCAGCTAACTCACCGATGGCAGCCAGCCGCTCTGACTTGACCAGTTCAGCTTGCGTTAACTTCAACTGCTCAGTTCTCTGCTGCACCAGTTCCTCAAGACGCTGGGAGTACTCAGCTAGTTTATTTTGCAGACGTTTCCTTTCAGTTATGTTCACTGCCAACTCCAATGCGGCAACAACCTTACCGTCCTTGTCCTTCACAGGAGTGACAATAAGCTCAACCCATTCGTCACGTCCGGGAACTTTGAGGCGGTAGTCATGCCGATCAACAGCAACCCCGTTTTCAAAGACTTTTCTTACCCCACAATCGGGGCAAATTCTGTCTGACTGGTCATAAATTGAGTAGCAGTGCTCATTTTCCAGTTTGTTACCGTTGGCTTGTTTTAGCAGTTGGTTAGCCCATAATACGCGGTAGTCTTTGCTAATTAGCGTGAGACCCGCATCGATGCTTGCTGCCATATTTTCAAGCATATCGCGTTCTTGCTTTAATGCGTCCTCCATTGTTTTGCGGTCAGAAACGTCTCGAGCTATGGCTAACATGCAGCTTCTGTCATTAAGCATTAAGGAAGTGACAGAGACCTCAATTGAAAGACTAGTTCTGTCCTTCTTTATTGCCATAAATTCATAGTGTTTCTCCAAAGAGAGTTTTTGAATGATTTCTTGCAGAATCGCTTGGTGTTTCGCGCGTTCCTGTGAGGGAATTATCAGCCCAGCCAATTGTCTGCCTAATGCTTCCTTTTCGGAGTAACCAAAGGTTTTCTCAGCTGCGGGATTCCAATAAATAACTACATCGGCCGCATCAACCAAAATAATCGCGTCCATGGCTGATGTGCTGATAGCTCGGAATCGCTCCTCACTTGCCCTCAACTCATTTTCCATTTGTTTGCGTGCTGTAATGTCAGCCACCAAAGCAAGTTTCCCAATCACTTTCCCTTGATCATCAGTTATAGTTGAAACCGCTAAACTCGTGTTAAGGTGTGACCCGTTTCTGTGCAGGAATGCGCATTCATATTGCCCTTTTATTCCGGAGCGATCGAACTTCTCAAAGATTTTTATGATCTTCTCTACCATGTCTTTATCAAGAAAATCAACAAGGTTTCTCCCAACCATTTCACTCTGAGAGTATCCTAACATTTGCGCTAGCCGAGGGTTGACAAATACCGTGTTTAATTCGTTGTCTACAGCCCATATACCTTCTTGGGCAAGCTCAACCAACTGACGGTACCGTGCCTCACTTTCGATCAAATCGTTTTGCACTTTTCGTGTTTCAGTTACATCATGAAAAACAGCGTGGACAAATGTTTTACCCGCCAATTGAAGCGTTAACGTAGATGCCAGCACATTCCTGATGTTCCCGTTTTTATCGCGATGTTTAGTCTCAAATTCCCCGGCGCCGGTTTTTAATATTTCATCCATTCGGGATTTGATTATGCTCTTATTTTCTTCACCCGTTATGTCATAAATGGTGAGTTTTTCAAATTCTTCTCGTGTATAACCCAACTGCAGATGTGCAACATCATTAAATTCGGCGAATGCAGTTGTTTCTGGATCCAGAATCGAAATCCCTAGAGGTGCCTGGTTAAATAACGCGTGATAGCGTTGTTCTGCTTCTCTAAGTTTCTGCTCTTCTCTTTTTCTCAGTGTGATATCTTGCACTACGCCAACCGCATGCCACTTTTCACCCAACTTCAAGGAGGACATAGCTAATTCAGCGGGAAATTCACTTCCGTCTTTTCGACGCCCAAGTACTTCAACGTTGCCAACAGTGAAATATCCCATTCCCGTCTGGCCGAATACTTTTACGCAAGTGTCAATCCGCCCTTTTCCTTCCTTGCACATTGTTTTGGGAATTACCAGTTCATGTACGTATTTGCCCGTCGCCTCTTTGGTCGTGTAACCAAATGTTTTTTCAGCTGCAGGATTCCAATATATCACCTTGGCTTCATTATTTACCAAGATTACGGCGTCCCTAATCGAATTCGTGATTCCGCAAGATTTTTCTTCACTTTCGAGAAGTTCTTGTTGCAGCTTCTTTTGGTTATTTGACCTCTCAGTAACATCATAAAAAAGTATTAGGTCACAGATTTGCCCCTCGTACTCGATTTTGTTCCCTTTTATTTCTAGGAATTGGAATTCGCCGTTTTTGGCTTTAATTTTGATTTCGTAGCAAGGAATAGGTGAGCCTTTCAACCTCTTTTTCATGTTTTCTTGTAAGATCGCCCTCGTTTCTTCCTCGAAGAATCCTTGTTCAAAAAGGTTCTTCCCGATTAAATCTTCAGATTTGTAGCCTGTATATTTTCCAACAACTTTGTTAGCGGCAACAATTTTTCCTTGAGGGTCAACTATTACAACTGAATCGGGAAAGAGATCTATCAGTGATGCGGCTTTATTTTTATTCTCGCTGCTCTTGTTTTTCTCCAGCGTCCACAATCACCTCAACACTTCCGATTTTCTCTCGGTCTTCGTATCCTATTCTTATCAATTCAACATATTGTTTGAAAGTCAAGTCTGGAACAAGCCACTTTGGGCCATCCCATTTGTACGAACAGTTGACTTTCAGGTACAGTTTTTCCATTATTAAGAGTTCAAGGTGCTTAGCACCAGAACCGAAAATTCGTTCAAGGGCATCCGAAAAATCTTCAATTCTGCAAGGTATATCTCGGCTTAGAATCAGGAATTTATGCTCCAAATGAAAGTAAATTGATTTTTTTACGGGTTCACCCAAACTGGAAAAAGCGTCGTCTATTGCCTCTTGAAGAACAGCCTCAAATTTTTTGCGTTGATTTTTTTTGTCCAATGTTTATCCCGGCAACTTTCTTTTTTCGCTTCTTTACGGGTAACCCGTTAACCCAAGTTTTGAGAAACAAGAAATAAGTCGAGAACAGTGAAGTAAAGGCTTATGAATTTCCAATCCTAATTGCCGTTCAATAGCCGACTTTTAGGTTTTGTTTTGCTTGTTTTTTCTTCAAAGGGATTGGAAGCGCAGGCAGGGCATGCTGGATGGGACATTCTGAACTTGACCATTATCTTGCACTACGAGCATTAATTTATTGTACATAGCAGAATTGCAATAACATTTGAACTGGTTCAAGAAAAGGAAATAAACCACAGACTGCAATTCCACTATACCCTAAGTGAATAAAAAGCGGGGCCGTCGTCTAGCAACAGGCTAAAGCCATGTATCTCGGTGGAATTTCCGAGTATCCTGGGAAATTTCCTGCTAGTTTGGATTAGGATACTTGCCTGGGGCGCAAGCGATCCTGGGTTCAAATCCCAGCGGCCCCACCACCTTTTAGGTTCGGAACCACCGCTATTTTTATTAGTTAATATGCCTGTTTGTCATTTATGCAGCGGCGCGCAAAATATGCCTATTTGCTGGAAGATGAAGACGTTAGACGTTGGTATGAGAACACCGCTAGAGGCTCATTGATATCAGCTGACGTATGTTTGCGCCGGCTCGGTAGCTTCTGTGAACAGAACAAAATTAAAGCTATCGACTTCGCCGCTCTATCTGAGCGAGAACTTCACAATCTTCTGATGGATTACGTTTCATCAGAGGAAAAGAAAGGGCATGCTGGAAATTACATCAACTCAACCATGAAGGCTCTGAAATCTTGGCTAGCTCACAACCATAGGGAAACGAAAGTCAGAATAAAAATTCATGGCACAGACGAAACGCCAACTCTAAAAGATGAGCGAGTTCCGACTCTCGATGAGCTGAAGAGAATATTCCTCTCGGGAGATGGAAAATCGCGAACAGCATGCGTTCTAGTGGCACATAGTGGCTTGAGGATACAGGCGTTAGGCGACTACAAGGGTCTGGACGGCCTAAGAATCGGAGACTTGCCCGATCTAAAAATCGAAGGCAAAACAGTCACTTTTTCGAAAGTGCCCGCATTAGTTATTGTTCGTCAGAACATCAGCAAGGCAGGGCATCAGTATTTCACGTTTCTCAGCGAGGAAGGATGCGAGTACCTAAAAGACTATTTGGAAGAAAGGATGAGAGAAGGAGAAAGCCTTTCGCCAACTTCCCCAGTAATTACGCCAAAGAGAAGAATGAAGCCTTTCATCAGAACAGTGAACGTAGGAGACCTAATGCGAGAAGCCATTAGAAAGGCTGGTTGTCCGTGGAGACCCTACGTTTTGCGGTCTTATTTTGACACACAACTGATGCTTGCCGAATCGAAGGGTTTGGTCTTAAGAGACTACAGGCAATTCTGGATGGGTCACAAAGGTGATATCGAGAACAGATACACAATCAACAAGCGGCGGCTACCGGACAGCGTAATTGATGACATGCGCCAAGCTTACGAAAAGAGCCAAGAATTCTTGCAGACTGGAAAAAACAGGGAGACAAGTGAAGAAAAACTAGCCAAGATCTTCAAAAAACAACTTCTCTCATTGGCAGGTTTTAAGCAAGACGAAATTGATAAGATGGATTTTTCTGTAGGAAACGATGGAGAATTGCATGAAATTTTCACGAAAAAAATTCTAAGCACTCAAATATCGAACGGAATAAAACAAAAAGTGGTCAGCTTAGATGAAGCGAATACTTATCTTGCACAAGGTTGGGAATTTGTCGCGACGCTCCCAAATAATAAAGTCGTAGTCAAGATGATCTCCGTCACCACGTAGTTTACACGTGTTTTCCAGGTCGCAACTATTTTTCCAAATGAATCTCGATATGCAAGCAAAAAAAAGTTAGCCCATTTAACCCTTATCCACTTAAAGTAAATTAGTCGGGTATGCAAACGTATATGCATTGTATAGTGTGAGGGCGGCGCATGAGCTATGGCGGGTTGGATCGCTTTCTGGGCGATGGCAAGGAAAATCAAAAAAATTCAGAAGAACAAGAATTTTCGGCTTTAATCAAACGTCATAAATATGGTGGAAGAGGGCGAGAATGGCATCACAACTTTGTAAGGTATATGTACGCAATAGCTAACCATCCTAATTACAAAGGTATGCCATGGGGAATCGATGAAAATGGCAAGGTTAGATGGGACGCGCCGTCACACAGACCTCCGGGCGGCAAATGGTCAAACCTACATGACGAGAGGCTTATATGGTGGAAGCAAAAAGCCATAGAAATTGGTGAGCCCACGGAAGGAAAGTGGATATCGAAGGTGGCCAAAGAAATACATCCGTTCAAGAAGAAACCCTGCCAAACCTGTGGAAGAGAAATGAGCCTACTATATGAATATCCGACGAAGCGAACAATTGAAAAAATAAACAAGATACCCAATCTCCTAACTCCGTTTGACTACAACGATTTTCAAAGTATCACGGAAATAATTCCAGAAATAATCGAACAGTCAGGCAGAGAAATTTTGCCTGAAATATGTATAATCTTAGATATTCCGGCTACGGTTGCCAAAGATCCCAATTCTCTCATTTCGTATGTTTCAGAACAACTAATTCAGCAGGAGGCTAAGGGTATACTTAGTCCGGGAGCAATGTCCAACGCTCCAGACAGACTGGACGGTTTCCATACCTATAACTTGTGTTGTCGAAGTAAACAGGACACTGGTAGAACTAAAGAAAACCTTATGTTGTATGGCATCGACAGAAGAACATTTGAGTACTGGTGCGACGGAGACTGGGCTGCAGCAGACTTTCTAATGAAGCAGAAGGTTGAAGGAGACTGCATGAACCATTGCGGTCGAATTGAAGAACTGACAGCAGACCACATCGGTCCTCTCTCGCTTGGTTTTTGCCATAGACCTAGGTTCAGAGCACTTTGCCGTTCATGCAATTCTGCGAAAAACAACAGAATGAGCCTTCAAGACGTATTGCTTTTGAAAGAGGATGAGGCCAAAGGCGAGAATGTCGTTTCCTGGTACGCACAAAGAATATGGGAAAAGTTAAAAGATAACGTGAAAAGCGATGAAGATGCGCTTCGCTTAAGTAAGCTAATGCGAGCTAACCAAAATCAGTATCTTATGCTGCTCTCTAAGCTGTTACATCTTGGTTTCGGTCAATTTCTAGAGGGGTTCTTAAACCCTGGTTATGCGTTAAATCGCTACTCTATTGAAGGGTTTACGGGAAGAGACTTCAGCTACCAAAAACTTGTTGTAAGCCACAGACAGGAAACCTACGCAAGTTCAATGATTTCCAGAACTAGGAGAATTGCATTTGAGGCGTTGGAAGAATATGCAAAGAAAGGAAACAGGAATGCAATTCTTTTTCAAGACAAAGAGCTTGCTTCGATTGAAATTCAAATAATCTCTACTCTAAAAGAAGGAGCGACGAGCTACGAGCGGGCAAACAGATTGCTTAAGGACTATATGAACAAAGTAACCGACAAGCTCATACAGAAAGGTGTCCCTAGGGGCTATTGGAAATAGGCTTCCAATGGCTTGTGGATAAGATTCGGTTTTCCTCCGTAAAGCTCTAGCATTTCTTCCGTCGTAATCTGTCCTCGGAGCCATCTAATATAATTGGATTGGGGTTCGGAGTACTCGATCGTTCTTTTCATTAGCCATGAACCTTGTGGGAGAGGCGGCAGATTTTCTAGAGCGTCACCAGCAGTTATTGGCTTTGGAAGGTTAGAATTAGGCGAGTCTGAAAATAGTTGAACTGGAGGCGAATATTTCACGTTTCTGGTGCCTATAATGAATACCCGTTTCCGTTTCTGGGGAACCCCAAACTCATGAGCCCAAAGAATTACTGGGGTAATTTCGTAGTCTAAACTCTTGAAGTCTTTCAATAGTTTTTGATAAAACCGACCTTCATCAAGGGTCAGCAAACCAGGAACGTTTTCCATGACAAAATTCTGGGGTTGGACTTGGCTAACTATATGAATAAACTGAAGGTATAAGCTGTTTCTCAAGTCCTCCTTACTTCTCTTGTTTCCCGCTTCGGAGAAACCTTGACAAGGAGGCCCACCTATCAATGTTCGAATTTTCCCGTCCAAATTCTCGACGCGTGCGATTAGTTGGTCAGTAACTTCCTTTTTTCTGATGTCTCCAGTAACAACTTCTGATAATGTTGGAATATTCGTTTTATATGTTTGAACGAAGTTTTCGTCAAGTTCAAGGGAAGTGAGCGTAGTGTGACCTGCCAAATGAAAACCTAGACTCATACCTCCAGCGCCAGAAAATAGGTCAATAACAATTCCCTTAGGGAGCGTCTTGGCAACTGCATATGATAATAGAGGAGGGACAGCATTTCCAATTTGCTTGAAAATTGAGGCCTTGGATTTACCGCAAAATCTGAACCAATCTGGAAAACTCTGAAGCCTTGCTGCCTCTCTCGCGCTTAGAGTTCTGTCTTGAGTTGGATGAATGTTGCACCCATTTCCTGGTCGTGAGAAGTGAGTGGAGATGGTGTAAGCTGGTTTTTTGCGGTCAATTCGTCCATAGTAGGTGCTTCTGCTTCCATTTCCTGCTTTAAAATTTGCCCTTATTTGTGAAAGCCGCTTCGAAGGAATGCTTATCGGTATGTTCTTCCAATTTCCTCCTTCAGGCACCGATTTCACGATCTGCAAATCCAAGTTGCTGAGGGCAGCGGTATCGTGATTTTGAATTAATTGGATATCGGCAAAATTTTTCCGTATTTCTTCTTTCAGTTTACTGGAAATTTTTGGAAATCTTGACAAAACGAAGTCGAGTTCCCGTTGATTAAGCCCATATAGATGAGCGACCATTGCTTCCAGCTTACCAACTTCTTCTTTGTACCCGCCGAGTAGATTGGAAACGATCTTGCAGATTTCAATCAAATATGGGTCGGAAGTTCCTAAGCGTGGAATTGGGATTTGTCGGGTTACGTACATATTGAAGTGATTATTAGTGCTCAGTTGTCTTAATCTGTACTCAACTAATAGACTATTCCAGATTCCGAGAAGATATCTTCTTTCTTCATTTGTTAGTCTTTCTTTAAAGTAATTAAGAGAGTTTCCAGGAACGTAGTTATGAGGAGCAATACTAGCAAACATTCTCCTTTCTTTGTTGGAACGAGCTATATCTCGCCAAACTATTCTTTCCTTTTCCTCCAGTTTTTCCAAGAGTCTTGGAAATTCCTTCTTAACCCAGATCTTTTCAACGTGTTTGGTTTGAAAAGGGTGAATGTCTCTTCCTTTTAGAAACTTGAAGGGGGTTTCGATGTCCGTCAGATAATCTCGGTCATTTGTTTCGTCCAGTTCTCTTCCAATTTCCAAGCTCCAATGACCTTGAGAACGGTCAGAGACGAGTGGAAAACGATAAAGTTTGTCGAGTATTCCAAATTCAATATCACTAGCAATCGGCGTGAAGGTGAGGTACTCTGGACTGAGTTTTGTAATGAGCCTCCGCGGAATTTTTGTAAGTTCTTTTTCTGCTTGCTCCAAGGCAGTTTTAATCGAATCAATATCTGAATAGTACGTAAATTCTTCAGTTTTTTCTCCCTTCGATAAAATAGTAAAAAGTGGTGAAACATCCGCTTCGGGGAAAAGCTTGGCTCCTATAGAAAAACCCCACATTTCGAATACCTTATTACAGAAGAGTAGCTCTCTTCTGATTGGAGTAGCACCGTAGTCTCCAGCTAGACCAGTTGGTGTTATTACTCCAATGATGCCATCTTTTCTTGCAAGTTGCAAAAATCGCTCTAAGCTTGCTCGGTAAAGGTTTAGTTCACTATTACCGTTATGGAATTTGCAGTTGTCATTGAGGTACTTTTTCAGATTTGCTATTTTACTTTTGTACTCTTCGTATCGTTCGTTAATCCTCTCGTCCTTCAACAACTTTTCCTTTTCTTGTAATCGCTTTTCCCTACCTGATTTTCGATATTCAGGAACATATGTTGAAAAGAACTCTCTGTCATTTACTTTGACAACTTCCCAAGGTGGATTAGCGATAACCACAGAGAATCCCGGGTTTTCTCTATTGAAAATGGGGGCAAAAGCTTTTTCGACTTCTTCATTCTTCAAAGCGTCGGCTTGAATTATATGAACAAAACGATTTGGTTCGACTTTTGGATTAACTTTTGAAATTAGATTGGCGAGGTTGACCTTTGTTAGGGCCACTGCGTTTTCATCCTTGTCGGCACCATAGATTATTGAAGGGAGCTGAGCGGCCAATTCGATTCGTTCTAGTCCGTTTACGTTATTGAGGATCTCTTCACATATGGCGCAAAGCAACTCACCTGACCCAACCATCGGATCCAAAACGTCATAACCTTGAAAACTCTGTTTTCCGATATCAATTTTTGAAAGAGTGCGCTTCGCTAGAAACCGTGCACTCTCCTTGGGAGTATAGAAGATACCGTTCATTTTTTTGTCTAGCATCATTTTGGCTAAGCCATTTGATTTATATGCTCTGCCTTCCCTCATAAATGGTTCTCCATTTTGACAACAATTACGACACACACAACTCTTGTTGTAATAACAACATGGTCACCTTTATAAGCTTTACGACACATGTTGTAATTGGTGCAAGATGGCCAGAAACAAACGGACAAATCTCTACGTCCTTGACGAAAAACTTTGGGCTTGGGCCTCATACAAAACGAAACTGCTCAGCTATCATTCCGTTGCTGAATATGTGTTTGAGCTAATAAGACTCGACAAAGAAAAAGACATTCTGAAGCAAAAAACCTAAACGCTGAACTGTTGGCTTTATCCTATAGGTTCCCCAAAGTGAGCGACGAAAATGGAATTGTAAAACGATGCTGGAATACCCTTAATCCTCTCTTTATTAAGTATCATGATGAGGAATGGGGAGTTCCCATCCATGATGATAAGAGACTTTTTGAGTTCTTAGCCTTAGGTGGTTTCCAAGCTGGTTTGACTTGGGAATTAATACTCAACCGTAGAAAGGCGTTTAGAAACGCCTTTGATCATTTTGACCCCGCGATTGTAACCGACTATGACGAGAATGATGTTGAATGCTTGCTTAATGATAGAGACATAATTCGAAACAAAGCAAAGATCAAAGCAGTCATCAACAATGCCACAATGTTCATAGAAGTTCAGAAAGAATTCGGATCATTTGATGTTTTTGTTTGGAAGTTTGTAGGTGGAAGATCAATAAACAACGCTTTTAAAAAGTATTCAGACATACCGCCTGAATCTAGTGAGGCCATAGATTTAAGCAAGGAATTGAAAAAGAGGGGATTCCAGTTTGTTGGACCTAAGATTTGCTATGCTTTCATGCAAGCCACTGGACTAATAAACGATCATATAATCAATTGTTTTCGACACAATCAGATTAGGCAAATGCAACATTTGTTATAGCAAAACGTCTTTCTTTGTGTGCGCCTTCCAGCATTACAGAAAATAATCAATTAATAGTATGCTGGTGCACAGAATTGCCATCGCAAGTTAGGTAAATCATTGAGACTATGAAAGGGGAGAGTTTCAGTTCCCTACTTATTCTCGTCAACCTTTTACCAAATTCTTCTTTTGACGAGGTTGAAGTAAATTCTTTGTTAATTCTTTCGACTTTTTCCTTCGGCAGATTCTTAATTAACTGTTCCCAAATTGGAAGCGAATTAATTTGATCTTTATAATGGTAAACAATGTACTGCAAATCGGTGAGAAATAACCACATCAAATGTGGTTCTATTTGGGTGATTCTATCGAAAAACTCTTTTTGAATTGAGTCTTTTAGGTCGGATTTGTTTATGGTTTCTAGAATTGCAGACTTTACCTGCTCCTTGAAATCGGTTAGAACTTCGTATGTAAATTTGTAATATTCGTTGTAGGAGCCACCACGAACTTTCTCAGTTATCCCAGTGTTTCTGATTATTTTTTTCTTCTCCAATTTACGAAATTGCTTGTAAATATACGATTTGTCACGGTAATATCCCATGTATTCAAGATCCCGGCGAATTTGAGCCCCAGAAAACCTATCATACCGATGCATGAGCTCAATGATTATGGGTTCTAGGTCAACGCGCGCACTTGAATATTCAACCAACAATTTCTGAAATAGTTTTTTTTCGTCTTGAACGTTATAACTTTCCTTGGGACCGTGAACAATTTTTTTCACAAGGTTCTCTTTTTGGAGAGTTACAAGAAGTTTCTCAATAGTTTTAGTGGGGTATCCACTTACTTCATGTGCTTCTTCTGCGTTGATTTGATGACCCTGATATAGCGAATACCAAATCATAACCCTTTGTTTTCGGCAAGATAGGTATTTTACGAAATTAGTCTTGCCAGCGCGTGGTTTCCAAACAAACCCAAAAGCCTCTTCTAAAGCCTCTGCTGATATCTGATGAATTCTGTAACTCCCATTCTTATCTTTGATCGCAAGTTGGCTTGCCACCAATTTGTCCAAGATGATTGCTAATTCATCAGCTTTTGGTTTTTCTGCCGTTTCTTGGTTCTGGGTGCATTTCGCCAGGCTTTTCAACGAAAATTTCCTTGTTCCAAAGTGATCAATAGTTTTCAACACAAACCAGTATTTCCCTTTAGGCTTAAGCTGCTCACGTTCTTTTGGAGAAAACGTCTTAATAATTTTGAGCAGCGCGTCTTCAAATTGGTCTGGCATGAGATCTCATTGGTGGATAATGCTTATTAAATTTCCACTAGTGGGATTCAATAAGCCTTGCGCAAATAGTGGAATTTCGGGCTCCTTTATCGAAAAAAAGGTTAAAATGCACTGCAGCCAGCGTTTCTACCTACAAAACTGGAATAAATAGCAAAATTCGGGAGGATTCGGCGAAATGGCTAGGAACGAAAATCATGCGAAAAATAAGGTGGATATTAGGCCGCTAAAATTAGTGGTTTTCGAAAAGTTTCCTTTGGATTCTCCATTGAGGGCTACAATATTGGGAGAAAAAGATGTTATGAGCGCGGAAGAACTAGTCTCTAAAGCCGAGACATGGCTGCTCTTGCTGAGGTCAGCCAAATGATTCTCGATAAAACTTGCCTTGTAAGGTTCGATAATGAATTCGATCAACTACTTTCGCAATTGAAAAAAGAGGGGTCGAACCATCCGCCATTCTTTCTTCATCGCTCAAAAAAAGAATAATCAACAGATTCGTAGCACACGAGAGAAACTACGAAAATCATCCAGCACCGAAAATAGCGTTTCAGCACACCAAGTAAGGACAGATAATAATGAATGACGACCCCTTAAATCAAGCTAAACCAATCGTCTTAAAGACGGGGGGAGAGGTCGCTGGGTTATATAAGAAAATGCAAAGAGATGCTTCCAACACAATTGTTGTTTTGGAACAGACAGAAGCCAATCTAATCAAGATTTTATTTCTAAGGGGATCAAATGATGAAAGAATAGTTCACGACGCCCTTTTGTGTGTCAAACATAATGTAAAAATCAGCATCAAAAAACCCCGCGACCCAGGGGAACCAATTCAAGTCCAAAGATTCCACAATCGCAAAACCAAGTACTCTCCGACTAAAACGATCACTTTGAAGACTGGAGAAGAGATTTTCTGCTTTTATAAGGAACAACAGAAAACTGACGAATGCGTAACTCTGGTTCTGGAACAAACTGAAGGAAATATTGTTCAGCTCCCTTTTGCGAAAGGGTCTGTTGAAGCGGGTATTGTAAGGGATACCCTTTCACACGTAAAATATAATGTGAAGATTGGAATTCTAAAAGTTAACGACGAGAAAAAACCAATCCAAGTCAGAATAATACCTAATCTAAGTACAAAAAATTATTCAATCTACTCTGACAAAAACATGGTTAAACGACTCGACCCCTTTTGTGATCCCAGTATTATCAATCCGAGAAAAAGGATTTCCAACGCCATATCAAGAATCCTCGACATAGTGGAAAACAAGCAAATCATAGCTGTAGTCTTGAACGAAGGAAGTTTACAATGCAACAAAATGCAAAGTATTGGCAAAACCGATGGATTCTATTGCTCACATATAGGCGGACCTATTAGCAGAAGTTTTTGCCTAGAAAAGTGTGTGGTCGCAACAGCGTTTCAAAAAATTTTGGAAGGCGGCAATTAGAAATGTCTGCGGTATTTAAACTCAACATTGCTTCACCGAAAAATGAACTTCATAGAAAATCACTGAATATCCAACAAGACCAGATACGGTCTTGGAGGATATTCGGTGAACTTCTTGGAAAATCATTTCGATGTTCAAAAAAGGTGAATAGGACGAAAAAAACAATTTGGTGAAAAATATGAAAGAAAAACAGGTTAAAGAAGACAAACGTTCGACGTTTTCGATTTGGAATTATAGGCTTGGCATAGTGCCTGAAATAGATACTCCTTCAAAAGAAAAGATCAGTGCTTTTCTCGACAAGCAAGTTCCTGACACAAACAGTAAACTAAAAATACTGAGCACTCCGCTAGCGCGAGCAAAGTTTGAACAGTCCCAATTGGAATCAACTGCAAGCACATTACCTAGAATTGAAGAATGTCAGAAGAGAATTCGTCGGGCGTTCTGGGATCCTCAAACATCGATAAAAAGATGGGGATCTCTTCCTTTGTTACTCTATTCTGAAGGCCCCGTCGTCTGCCCATATTGCGGCCACTTAGACATAGTTCCACATGTCTTCTTTAAGGATCGCCGATGGAAATGCAGGAATTGTGGAAAAACATTCAGCTGGGGGGTTGACAAAGGTCTACATTCCCCTTTTAAATTGTGGAACATTATATTGTCTTCTTTTCAGCAAGGCGATGATTTTCCCAGAATCAACCTAGAATTAGAGATGCAAGCCCCTGGCAAGGGATTTCCAGAGATAAAGAGCATATCACCTGATGCAGTATACTCTATAGTTGAAAGAACAAATTTGGTTTTGGCAAACTTTGAACCGATAGCAATTCGCAAGCTCGCCAGTAAAGAAATAAAACTTGGAACGCTGGAAATGGACTATTCACCTTACCCAATTTACACCATGGGCAAGAGGATTAAACAACAGGACTTGATTAATAATCGAAACATAAATTTTCACAACATTATCGAAAATCTATGCAGAAAGAAAATGGAAGATATGACTGCTAGAAACGAAAAAGTGGACTATCATAGCGTGATTGAAATGATTGATAAAAAAGAATTGAAACGGCTTGGAATTGGGATTAAACGATTTGCATATATTACGGGAAGCTTGGTCGTGGAATCTCGATATCCGCCTCCGATGGTAACTAGCTTCAGCTTTGATTACAAGCGATCATTGAAGTGTTTGGAGAACGCTATTACGACGTTTGGTTGTAAACCTCGAAGAATCCTGTGTGACGGCGGGGGGCGGGGGGTCCACTGCAAAGCTGTTAACATGATGGTCCCGGATGTTGAGCTCTACAGCCGAACCAAAGCACAGTGTTATAACATCGTTAACCATCAAGAACGATATTGGATGGAAATAAAGGACGAGTGTTTACGTCCATATCGGTTCATGTCACTCAGAACCCTTTCGTTGGGTGTTGAATTCAAGCGGTTTCAGCATATCTATTTGCGTCCTCATTTAAGCTTGGGTGGAAAGACGCCGGCAGAGCATATTGGAATTCTACTGCCAAAGAGTATAACTCGTAATGTGGGTGAAAAATGGCAAAGACTCCTGGAATTCGCTTACAAGGTGATTATGTTAGAAAAGTGTGGGGATCTTCGCGATTTTTTTAAAGAATGAATTAGTCTACTTTTTAGATTGGTTGTGTCTGTCGTGAGCCTTGCTGATTAAATCTATCCAGGTGAGTTTCTTTTTTTCCAGTCCTGCTGCTTGGGCGGGGGTTTTTCCGCCGAGAGCCATGTGCCCGCGGCAAGAATTGTAGTATTCCCTAAACCCAGCACTGAATATTTTGGCGCTCTCTTCGCTGTCTAGATGTTTTGCTAAACCTATTCTTTCTTTTATGGTTCCCATAAGTCGCTCTGTTTCATTGTTGGATGCTCCACCGCTGCCAGTTAAACCCGGTCCTTGAATGTGAATCAGCGGGGTCGTTCTCTTATTTTTCAAGGATCGCAATGCCTCTGGGTAGCTACCCAGCCCATCTGTTGTGAGTTCACTAACTTGGTCTGCCTCGGGAGCTGTCCTACTTTGTCCCTTCTCTAACAAAATAATTGCTTCCTCGGTCGATCTTCTAGTGCTTATATGCTCAGCAACTAGAATTTTGGTTTCACGATCTAGTAATCCCCACAGCAAGATATGACGTCCTCTTATTCTTACCATCGTCTCATCCGCTCCCTGTCTCTCCCCCGTTGTAATGGGATCGGTCGATGCGTTTTTTTCAACAAATTGTACGAATTTGGCTAACCAATAGTAGATCGTTGTATGGCAAATTTTCACGCAGTACATCATTTCAAGGTGTTCACTGATTTTTCTCAATGATAATCCTTTGTAGAAGAGGTCGAGGGCTGTTGCAATTATTTTCGCTTGATTCTTCATGCCCTCAAATCCATGCCGGTCAGTGAATGTTTTTTTACAGTTCTTGCAGCGCAGGCGTTTTACTGGACCACTTTTGTTAAGTCTTTGAGCATGCGGTGAGTTCTCAGTAGAGTGACAGTACGGGCACATTAGCTCCTCGTCATTGCTCGATTTAAGAGCTGGAATGAAAGCTTTAATTGTCAAATAGTAACTCACAGCGTGAATGTGTTTGCAAGATTTGTGATTCCTGAAAAAATCAGGGCAGGTGCAAGCCCATTTTTTGCCAGCCCATTCAACATGATAAGTAACTGATAGGTCGGTTTCAGAGCGAACAACAAATTTCGATTGACTAATCTCTTGAACTCTTTTCTCGGCGAATAAATTCATTCCTTTTTGCTCTCTTCGAGTTAAAACCATTTAAGAACCTCCTATCAAGGATTAAGCGACTCTGAATTTCGCCCTGCTTGATCAGTTTGATAATTCAATACAATGTGTTCTTGTTGCTGACCGGGTGTTTTGTTGCATCTCGGATTTAATAGGCCTTTAAGCAATTCTTCATAATACACGATTATCTTTTCAAGTTGGTTTATGCTATCTTGAACTTTCTGACAGCTGCAAAGTGCGGAGATATTGCTTTTTCTCAAAACGTCAATTTGAAGGTTGATGGAGTGCATTTGTTCAACCGTATTTTTCAATTTTGAAACATCGAATGTGGATTGGGAAGTGTCTACATTTGGGAGCATTGTTTGCATTATACCAAATAGTTGTCTTAGCGCTCGCCAGCTTGCACTTTGCACATCGCCTACGCCCACCATAACACCATCGAGCATCGTTAAGTTGAGTGGTTTTTGAGATTCGAGTAGGTTTTGAGGCGAATCATAAATCAGCAGGCAAAACCTCGCGCCTTCTATTTTTGAATGATTGACGGCTTCGTGCAGGTGAGCCCCGGAGTATCTTTGTTGCCCTGACTTCCTTTCAATTGCGATTTTCTGCCCCATTTTTAAACCGTTGATTTCGAGACAGGGACTGATGAGCATGTCTGATTTCCCAGGTCCGCCTCTTTTGGAAACGCTATCCATTGGAAAAGCTTCAGGCCAAGAAAGGGCAAGTGTCTCCTCGCCGATTGATCCCTTTACAATTGGTTTATTGGTTAACAAATTTATGAACTGGAATAACTCTTTGAGGTCTCTCTGAATTGGTTCATTTGAACTCTTAGTCACTTGCTCGATTGATTTTAGCCTATCACTTAGTTGTTCATTTATTTGGCAAAATTCGTCCTTGACGTTCGAAGGTAATTCATCAATCAAACCCTGCAGCTTATTGCTTAAAGGGAAAACCGATTGCACAAATATTTCCAAAGGATCCAACGCTTTTGTTACTTCCTCTCGAATGTCTTTCATCAGAGCATTTATTACCGTTCTACTATCTGAGCTGAGACGCAAAGCAGGAAAGTTATGCCATGCGATGGCAGATAGACTAATTGCATCATCCAAAGTCTTATCCTGATACCGTAGCTCGAGAAAATTCAAGTTGGTGTCGCTTATAGCAAATTTATTGGCGTGATTTTCGCATATTGGACAAATCCTAGCTCGATTAACCTTTCCCTCGGGTTCTGGAGAGACAGTCTTACAAAGCATAGAACCATCACCTGCTATCAACTTTCATTCCTCCAGAGGCGTGCGTCGCAAACTGCTGTAATGCTAAGATTTCTTGAATGCCCAGCTGGGGATTCGTTACAGAACCTTGTGGCAGAAACTACGACGTCAAATGACCGTGATGCTCGCTCGCGCATTAAACGAAGGATCCCGTTACCTTCTTTTTCAAGATAAATATCGGTCAAGATCCAATTGTTACGCTGAATGAACTTGTTGCATTGTTCGAGTTGAATCCTAACGTTTGCTTTCTGATATTGATCGGACGCAATAACAGGAATGTATATCGCTGCTCTAGTGAATAAGCGCCCATTGTTTAGTATTTTCAGTCTTTCATTCATGTTTTAGTTACTCCATTGATCGTTTATTTTCGCATTTTTCGTTTGAATAATGAAAAATCAATTCGTTCCAAACAACGAAAATCTCGTCGTTAAATTTCAGCGCAATCCAATTTTCGCGCATTATTTCGAGCTGTTTTAGCAGTTTACCGATTTGTTCTTGTTTATGTATCAAAACCGGTTTGGATTTACTAAGATCTGGTGTTGCATCTATTTCGACGAGTCTGTTATTCAGGATATTTATTTGGTTATTGAATGAGGTCATCAGGTCACCTTCAATGTTGTTTATTGATGCACAACGTTAATAAACAACCAACTATATAAGGATTATTCGATAATAATGTTCGTCAATGCACACCAAAGTGAATCAAGATATAGAAAAAATAGTCCTCGAATTCCTGCAAAAAGAATATCCAAAGGACTTCTCCATAGAGGAAATTGCGGAAAGAACTGGCGTTCATCGGAACACTATCTCAAAATACGTGTTCGGACTGGAAAAAGTTGGAAAGATAAAGATTTCAAGGACCGTGGGGAGAGCCAGAATGTATGCAGCCGAAAAGCAATAGATGACGCCTTCAACAAACTCGCGTTAAAACTTGAAAAAGCTGAGAAAAAAAATTCAATTGATGAGAACCGCTTCTATGGAAACTCAGCTTTTCAGTTTCACGATCTTAATTGTTCGATTTGTAAAAAAGAGCTAAGAATCGAAGGTGCATTTATCTGCAAAGACTTGGGAAACTGGGTTGAGAAAGAAACAAATGAATGGGATATTTCTCAGCAAGGAATGATCTTTTTGGGGCGTGATTGTTTTGAGAAAGAAGTGAAATCACAAAAATTAGATTTTAGATCAAGTTTTCCAGGAGGTTCAACTTGTCTGCAATAATAGAACTTAAGAAAGATTTGTTAAAACTAGAAAGTTACACAAAGAAACATTGGGCCTTTTGTAGCATATTATCTCAAAAAACCCACGAGCTCGAAGCGCTTGCTTCTTCAATAAGTACTCTCACGCCTCGTTGGGTTGAGAGCGAAAATGGTTCCTTAATTGACAACGACGTGCTTTTGTTTAAAGCTTTAATTGAAGAACTTGAGAAAAATTTAGACACAATCAGAGGAACCTGCTGTTATCTAAATTCCTATGCAACTGAGGTCACATCAGAATTACATTTTTTCCTGTCCAATAATGCACTAAACAACTTGTTTCTTGATTTCTTGATTAGGCTGAACGATGAACTCCAAGCGCTTCACAATTTCCTATCAGTTACGGAAACCCTGAAAATAGCTATAAAGATATTGTGCAGCGATACATTGAGCCCCCGAGTTAAAATAAATAGGAATGACCCATTCGGTTTTAGACCGCTTTTAGTCGCAACGGCACTTGTTAACGAAAGTGCAAGCAAAGCAAGGACTGCAGTGAACGAATTTAAGTCTGAAGAAAAAGAATGGCAAAGACTAGAACAAAGTGTCAAGAGCATAGATTCGATAGGAATCCTGACGCCCGAAGCAAAACAAGAAAATGATACGAGCGATGATGAAAACCATTATGGAATCGAGCAGATTTTCAAAATAATTTCAGATTGGGCCCAGGAAAATTTGGTTAAAGCAATTTATCAATTTGACGATGGAAACGGCGAATTCAAGTTTGGCAGAGTCAGCCAAATCTCCAAATTCTGGAAAGAGCAAGGGCTATGGCAGGCGGAAGCACTAATTGAGTACACAATGGGTGGAACACAAAAGATCGCGCGTAATGTTAGCTTTCAACTTAATGATAGTGGAAAAGTTGTCGGTTTTAACTTGTACCAACCCGTCACAGGTTGATTGCATTGAAAGAGGGTGATGATTAAAAACAAAAAATGTTCCAGGTTAATTGGAGAATTTTCGAATGGAGAGTGACTTTGACTGTCAGACAAAAACAAATTTCAAACATTCAAGGAACTGTTAGACTTCCATAATTCCAATTCGAAAAGCTTCAACGAAGACGTTGTGAGGATGATTTTTGAGCTTCAATCGGCAAACGATAACTTCAAATCGATTGTAACAAGTTGGGCTAGCGCTAAGCGAAAAGTCAGCGATAACATTGGCCTAAAAGTCGATAACAAAGGTGATTGTAGAATCGCGATGGTTCAGGAAAATGATTCAATCTTCACCGTTGAAATCGAACTCGAAAAAATAGCTTCACTAAAGGCTAAACTGAGCTTAATCGCCAGCCAACTCCCGCTGAAGGTTCAGTGGCTGCAAACCGTTAACTATGTTATGCGGTACGATTTGGATCGCTTAATTGCCCAAAATGCAGTTGCCACTAGAAAGGTATCTGAAGGAACTTACAGGCTGTTATGGGACGCCGGACATTCGTATGGTCTATTCCTGGCGGTGGTGCATGATGTAAAGAAAACGCTGAATATCGTCGATAATATGGATTTTTCTCCAGCAGTTTTTCATTCTGACCTTTGTGGACCGAAATTTATCCCAAAATTGCTGCGGCTCGCCTCTGAAGTTATAGAAGAAGCGACAGAGTACGCGAAGCACGGAATGGCCGATGTTAAATTCAGTGAGGAATGAAAACCATAACAAAGCGGTCCAAGAAAACTGGTAATGAAAACGAAGAAAAGCGGGAACAAGAAAAGAAATTGAAAACGAAACAATACGGAACCACATCCCAATGGAAAATTAAGAATATAAAAATTCTTCCTAAAAATCTCGGGTATACATTGGAATTCCACTGTTCCAAATGTGGCAAAAGATTAAGCTTAAAAGACATTGTTTGTTGCTTTGATCCGAACAGAAAAATCGAAAGCGGCATTCACAAAGACGGCCTTTACTCTGCTTTTTTCTGTGAAGACTGCATAAAAAAGAATGAACACGAGCTGCCTTAACTCAACTGAAAGGAGTCATTGCTTGAGGAAAACTGCTTTTGAAATTGTTTCTGCCGCATTTGAAGCATTGGAGAAGCTTAACCCGACTCCCCTGGAAATACAAGATTATGCCGACTTAAAGCAAGATAATTACGGCGTTGTGACTTACTCCAAATCTAAAGGCGGTGACTACTACTTCCTCAGATTGCACGACACTTGGAAACAAAAAGTTGGCGGGCGAGTCCACATCGACGTCGGATATGTTGATGAAACGTTTGTTGACGAGTGGAACGTTCCTGATACGACTCACTTAATGCTGGACAAGAATTATGCTCCAGATTTCGTCTACTTTGTCAAGAAAAAACGCGGATTAGAATGACTTTTGACCTTCCGCTAACTTGCCATCATGAAAGAGAAAGTTAAGGAGAATGCAAGAAGATTCTATTTAATGAGCTATTTTTGTCCGAAAAG
>Ga0187874_10000817_pt1 | contig 34358 bp, 27 predicted proteins | sample June2016WEW_16_1_3_FD_132993 | JGI IMG/M metagenome (GOLD analysis project Ga0187874, IMG submission 132993) | Peatland microbial communities from SPRUCE experiment site at the Marcell Experimental Forest, Minnesota, USA - June2016WEW_16_150 | ecosystem: Environmental > Terrestrial > Soil >... | reverse complement strand
CAACCAATCTGAACAGTCTGGCGCCGACGATAGCGCAATTGGAGCAGACGAAGGCGATTCAAGAAGCCAACTATCATAATCTGGCCACCAAGGTGGAGAATTCCCACATAGACGAAGCGCTCGGCAAGGCCCCCAACATCAAGTGGGTGCAGATGCCGTCGCCACCGTTCCGGGATTGGGCTAAAGCCTACAAACTAATGGCCATGGTGGCGTTCGGCGGCATCTTCGCCGGTCTCGCCTGGGCCTTCTTGATTGAACTCTATCTGGACCGTTCCGTGAGGCGGCCGGTCGAGATTGAGGCGAAACTAAAACTTCCCCTTTTCCTTTCCATCCCCGATGTTAGCCGGAATGGCCACTCGCTTCTGGCCAAAACCGCGGAACGGCGGCAACTGCGATTGCATAACGCCACCGAAGATGATGCGCCCGCCGGGGGCGGTGATCCGTCTCCGGGGGAAAACGGCGTTCTGCAAGTGGTTTCGCTGGAGCGCAATCCTTCGCTGCAGCCGTTTTACGAAGCGTTGCGCGACCGGCTGATCGTTTATTTTGAAGTCAAGAATCTCACCCACAAACCGAAACTGGTGGCTGTGACGAGCGCTGGCCAGGGCGCTGGCGTGAGCACCATCGCCGGCGGCCTGGCCGCCTCGCTTTCGGAAACGGGAGACGGCAATGTTCTGTTGGTAAATATGAGTCTTGAGCAGGGAGCAGCGCAACAGTTCTACAAAGGCAAAGCCAGTTGCGGATTGGACGCCGCCTTGGAAAATGCAACCAAGGAAGACGCCCTGGTTCAGGAAAACCTGTATGTGGTTACCGGCAATTCCAACAACAACGAGCTTCCGTCCGTCCTGCCGAAACGCTTCGCCGCCCTGGTGCCCAAGCTAAAGGCCAGCGACTACGATTACATCATCTTTGACATGCCGCCCGTCAGCCAGACCAGCATCACCTCGCGTCTCGCCAGATTCATGGACATGGTGTTGCTCGTCGTTGAATCGGAGAAGACCGATCGCGAGGTCGTTCAGCAGGCGAACACCTGGCTGGCCGAATCCGGGGCCACGGTCGGCGCCGTGCTCAACAAAACCCGGCAATACGTTCCCGAACGATTGCATCAGGAGTTCCTAGGCAATAAATGAATTGATCCGTTTGGAGATTGGGGAGCGCGCCCGCCCCGGGCGCTGTGTTCGGCGCCTCGCCGAACACAGCCGTCTGACGAAAGCCGCAACCGATCGCAAAGCACACAACGCCAACCACTCCTCGTCAGCTTTGAGTTCTTGGCGTTCCTTTGCGGCCCGTCAACCCTTCGCCTTCGCGTCCATTCGCGCAATTTCGGCTCCCGGCTTTCGGCCTTCGACTGATTCGTCCCATGCCTGCCAATCGCCTCTATTATAATCTCAAGCCCTACCTGCCTTGGCGTTTCCGGATGGCGTTGCGCCGAATTATGGCGCATCGGAAGCGCAAGGCCTACCAGGATGTCTGGCCCATCAGCGAAACTGCGGGACGTCCGCCGGATGGCTGGCCCGGCTGGCCGGAGGGCAAAAAATTCGCGCTCGTGCTCACCCACGACGTTGAAGGGCCAAGTGGCTTGGCGAAGTGCCGGCAATTGATGCAGCTCGAAAAGGAACTCGGCTTCCGTTCCTCATTCAATTTTATTCCGGAAGGCGACTACGCGGTTTCCCGTGAGCTGCGTGAGGAATTGGCGCAAAACGGCTTCGAAGTCGGTGTGCATGATCTCCACCATGACGGCAAGCTCTATCAGTCGCGTCAGGATTTTTTCGAAAAGGCCAAATGGATCAACCACTATTTAAAAGAGTGGGGGGCAGCCGGATTTCGCTCCGGTTTCATGCTTCGCCAAATGGACTGGATTCACGACCTCAACATCCAATACGACGCCTCCACGTTCGACACCGATCCGTTTGAACCCCAGCCGGACGGCGTTGGCACCATCTTCCCCTTCTGGGTCCCGCGTCCCCAAACCCTCGCCCAGCCGATGGGAGAGGGTGTCCGCAGGACGGGTGAGGGCATTGCGCTCAAGGCTCAACTCTCAACCAGCAACGTTGACGGCGAGGATCACGCCTCACGTCTTGTGTCTCGCAGTTCGCGCCCCGGCTACGTCGAGTTGCCCTACACCCTGGTGCAAGACTCCACCCTTTTCCTGGTGTTGCGCGAGCCAACGCCGGAAATCTGGTTTCGGAAACTGGATTGGATCGTCCAGCACGGCGGTATGGCGCTGGTCAACGTGCATCCGGATTATCTCCGTTTCCCCGGCGAGCCGGCCTCGCCCCGCACATTTCCGGCGGAGTTCTACAAACAATTCCTGGAATATGCCTGCCAGAAATACGGCTCGTCCTTTTGGCATCGGTTGCCGAAAGAAGTTGCTGGTTGGTACGGCTGGAAAATACCGCGGGAGCCAGACAGGGCAGGGCAAAACGGCGCCTTAATTGAATCCAAAAGTCAAAAGCAACCGGGTTCATGTGCCCTCCGCGGCAAACACGCCGCGGTGGTTTTATACGCCGGGATCGCTTCCGACGCACGGCCCCGGCGCGAACTTGAGGCGCTTTTGGATGAGGGAATGTCCGTTGATCTGATCTGTCTGCAGGAAAATGTCAGCGAGGCGAAAGAGGAGGTTCGTGGTTTGCTTCGCGTGACCAGGATTCCTATTCGACATGACCGGTTCCGCAAAGCCGGCTACCTTTGGAACTACGGATACTTCTTTTTCCGTTCATTCATCTGGTTAACACTTCGCTCCATCACCCGGCGGTATGATCTGGTGCATGTTCACAACATGCCGGATGTGCTGGTATTTGCCGCCCTGGTGCCACGCTTGTCCGGCGCGAAAATCGTTCTCGATCTGCACGATCCCATGCCGGAGCTATACCAGACGATCTTCGGAATGAAACCGGATGCCGGCATGGTTCGGTCGCTTAAGCGGCTGGAGAAATGGAGCATCCGGTTTGCGCACCTGGTTTTGACGCCGAACGAGGCTTTTCGCCGAGTGTTTTGCTCGCGCAGTTGTTCCCCTTCCAAAGTTCGGATCATCATGAACACACCTGATGAAAACATCTTCAAACCTATCCGGTCAACCTCGGTGCCGATGGCCGACAAGGGACTCAAATCAGAATTCCGATTGATGTATCACGGGTTGATTGTGGAGCGCCACGGATTGAGCACGGCCATCGAGGCCGTGGGCAAGCTGTCCAAGGACATGCCCGGAATCGTGTTGGACATGTTCGGGGAACGGAACGCCTTCCTCGAGCAAATCATGGGGACCGCGAAAGAAATTGGATTAAATGGGCGAATCCGATATCATGGAATGCACCGGCTGGACGACATGCCGGCGGCGATTGAGGAAGCGGACCTTGGTATCATACCCAACCAGCGGACACCTTTCACCGAGATCAATTTTCCAACCCGGATTTTTGAATATCTTTGCATGGGCAAGCCGGTCATCGTGCCTGATACAAGAGGCATTCGGGATTACTTTGACGAGAACCAGATACTCTTTTTCAAGCCCGGCAGCGCCGACGATCTGGCCAGGGTCATCCGCTGGGTTTACGAGCACCCGGAAGCGGTGGTATCCTTCGTGAAGCGTGGGCGCGAGGTTTATGAACAGCACCTCTGGTCGCAGGAAAAATCCCGGTTCACCAACTCGATAGTGGCGTTGCCCCGATTTGGTGGACAGGAGATGAGTGATTGTGTGAGCTAAGGCCAGGTCAGAAAATTAAATCCAAAGCAAAAATGTCCGTTTGCAATTAAACTATGAACGATTGCGTTCCAGAAACCATTAAGCAGGAGATTGAGCGAAGTCTGCAATTGGTTCAAGCTTGGGTCGAACGGCATGACTACCGGGGCTACGAGCCATTTGACGGCCTGTCATCTTGGTTCCGGCCGCTCACGTTTGGCAATTTGCTGGCGGAGCGCTTGCTCATGCAGTTAATCCGCCAATCCCCGATCAATCTCCGGCCCCCGATGGGCGTGACGCCCAAAGATTCCACCAAGGGACGCGGATACATGGCTCATGGCTATTTGCTTCGCTACAAAACTACGGGCGAAAGTGAATATCTCCGGAAAGCCGAAGCCTGTTTTGACTGGCTCGACCACCACAAGGTGCCTCGCTTCAAGTATCATAGCTGGAGCAATCATTTCGATTTCTCAAGCAGGGGCGGTACCTATACCAAGGACGATCCAATCATCGTGTGGACCAGCTTGATCGGGCAGGCATATCTCGAAGCGTTCGAGCAGACGGGCGAAGAACGCTGGCTGGCAATCGCCGACAGTGTCTGCCGCTGGATCATGGATCTACCGCGGGAAAAAACTGACCGGGGGGATTGCTTAAGCTATGTTGCACATGCTCAAAGTTCGATCCATAATTCTAATATGCTGGGGGCAGCCATGCTGGCAAGGACTGCCAGACATACCGGTAATAAAAGCTATCAGGCGGTGGCAAAGTCTGCCATGGAATACAGTTGTTCCCGCCAATTATCGGATGGTTCTTGGTGGTATGCCGAAGAGATGAAACACCACTGGATTGACAATTTCCATACAGGCTACAATCTGGACAGCCTCAAGTGCTATATTAAAAACACAGGTGACGAAACTTGGCGCGGCAACCTTCAAAAGGGGCTGACATTTTTCAAACAGAATTTCTTTGAAGACAACGGCTGTCCCAAGTATTATCACAATCGCCGTTATCCGATTGATAGCCAGTGTGCTGCTCAAGCGATCGAGACACTTGCTAATTTTTCTGATAGCAAACCATCTTGTCTTGCGCTCTCAATAAAGGTTGCTCACTGGACCGTTGAGAATATGCAGCATCCAGATGGACATTTTTATTACCGGATTTATCCGCTCATGAAGGCCAAAACTCCAATGCTTCATTGGGCGCAAGCGACCATATTCAAAGCCATGGCTCAATTATTGGAGAAGCTAAAGTATTCTTCGGAGCAGGCAAAGGTTCTAAAAGTTAATTATTAAACATTTTTAACGGCAATATGCAGAGCAGCAACCTGAATTATGTGTTGATTACGGCGGCGCGTAACGAGGAAGTATTCATTGAAAATACAATCCGGTCGGTAATAGCTCAAACCGTGTGTCCACAAAAATGGGTGATTGTGAGCGATGGTTCAACTGATCGAACTGATGATATTGTTAAAGGATATGCCGACCAGCACAACTGGATTAAGTTAATACGTATGCCTGAACGTCGGGATCGTCAGTTTGCAGCCAAGGTTCAGTGCATCAAGGTTGCTTATGACACCCTTCAAAAACTTCGATTCGATATTATTGCCAGTTTGGATGCCGATATAACCTTTGAAAGCGATTATATGGCATTTCTTTTGGAAAAAATGGCACAAGATGCTTCTATGGGTGTTGTCGGAACAAGGTTTATTGAGAATTCGTTGCAGATTTACGATTATAAGTTCATGAACGCAGAACATGTTTCTGGTGGCTGTCAGGTTTTTAGACGAGAGTGCTTTGATGCAATTGGCGGTTATCTTCCCATGCGAGGCGGAGGAGAAGACTGGGCGGCGGTCACGAGAGCTCGGATGAAGGGATGGCGGACTCAGAGCTACACGGCGAAAGTTTTTGTACATCATCGTCCGATGGGCGCCCACGGTCAGAAATTCCTGGGAGCACAGTTTTGTCAGGGGAAACGAGATTATCTGACAGGTGGTCATCCACTCTGGCAAATGTTCAGATCTGTTTTTCAGATGTCAAGAAAGCCTTATTTTATCGGCGGCCTTTGCCTTTTTCTTGGGTATGTTTCGGCTTTCCTTCGGGGAATCGAGCGTCCTGTGCCAAAGGATCTGATGTTGTTCCACAGATCTGAGCAAATGGCACGACTGCGCAGCCTTTTGCTCTGCCGTACAAAGAATAACTTGGCCAAGAGCAAGATATAGGTGCTGATTATTTTGCTTTTTCTAAAACCACATTAAGAAAGAAAGCAATGGATTTAAAACGTGAGACCATTATTAGCCGTGACGATCTTGTGCTTGTCACAGGTGCAGCCGGTTTCATCGGTGTCAGGGTTGTGAACTCACTTCTGAAACAAGGGTTGACAAATATTCGCTGCTTTGTAAGACCTTCGAGCAATCTGGCTCCATTGAAACACGTCTTAAGTCAGTACTCTGCAACCAAGTCGGAAATAGTCTCGGGCAACCTGCTGTCGCGCGAAGACTGTGCGAATGCTGTCAAGAACGTCAAAGTCGTTTTTCATCTTGTCACGGGCCGAGGAAAGTCTTTTCCCGCATGTTTTCAAAACTCGGTTGTCACCACTAGAAATTTGCTGGATGCGACAGTGGCGGAGCGCGTTCTAACCCGGCTGGTTAACGTCAGCACTTTTGCCGTTTATTCCAATATGAACCTAAAACGTGGCGGCGTGTTGGATGAAACATGCGAAATCGAAAAGCATTTAGAGCAAAGGTATGACGCGTACGTTTACGCAAAACTAAAGCAAGAGGAACTTGTGCAGGAGTACCATAATACTCATGGAATTCCCTATGTCACGGTAAGGCCGAGCGTGGTTTTTGGTCCCGGCAAAAAGGCGGTTCCAGGTGCGGTGGGGATTGATACCTTCGGTTTCTTTCTCCATTTGGGAGGCAGCAACCGGCTTCCGCTGACTTATGTGGATAATTGCGCCGACGCAATTGTTTTAGCGGGACTCTTGGCAGGAGTTGACGGCGAGATTTTTAACGTTGTGGATGACGAACTTCCCACCAGTCGTTTTTTCCTCCAGCATTACAAGAAGGAAGTCAAAAATTTCTGGTCGCTTTATGTCCCCTACTCGTTGTTCTATTTTTTCTGCTACTTATGGGAGCGATATTCCAAGCGTTCGGAAGGACAACTTCCGCCTGTTTTCAACCGGCGCTTTTGTGCGTTCATGTGGAAACGCCATCGTTTCACAAATATGCGACTCAAAGACAAGCTTGGCTGGAAACCGGAAATTCCGATGAAGGAGGCGCTTCGCCGCTATTTTGAATATCAAAGAAATGGGGAAAAGCTCTCATGATTAAGGCTGCAATCATTGGGTGCGGGATGGTGGCGGACCAGCATGCCGAACAAATTTGTAGAATTTCAGGGTGCAAAATCGTTGGTGTCTGCGACACGGAGCCGCTCATGGCGCGCCAATTAGCGGACCGATTTCATGTGCTGCAATATTTTAATGACGTTTCAAAAATGTTAAAATTGGCCCGGCCAAACGTGGTGCATATTACCACACCGGCTCAAAGTCATTTTCCGCTTGGAAAAATATGTCTGGAAGCAGGCTGCCACGTTTATTTGGAGAAGCCGTTCACAGTCACTGCCCAACAGGCCGAGGAATTGCTTGCCTTGGCAGAGGCCAAGGGGTTGAAAGTGACGGTCGGCCATAACCTTCAGTTCAACCCTGAGGCAATCCGTATGCGTGCGATGATAAAGAATGGATTTATTGGGGGGCCGCCTGTCCACATTGAATGCATGCAGTGCTTTTCCCATGACGACCCAACCTACGGCAAGGCGCTTCTGGGTGACCGTAGCCACTGGGTTAGATCTCTGCCCGGTTCGCTTCTGCACAACCTCATCAGCCACGGCCTCGCCAAAATCGCTGAATTTATGCCAACCGACCACCCGAAAGTCATCGCCCATGCTTTCTCTAGTCCATACTTAAACAGCATTGGGCAAAGCGACATTGTTGATGAATTGCGGGCGATTATCCACGATGGTGGAAATACGACTGCCTACTTTTCCTTCTCGACCCAGCTCGGTGCCGCCAACAACCAAATCTGTCTTCATGGAAAGAAGGCGTCACTAATTGCGGATAGCACCAATCACATGCTTGTTCCAATAAAACAGAGCGGTTACAAGAGTTATCTGCGTTTCTTTCTGACGCCTCTCATCTATTCCAAGCAATACAGGCGTAATTCATGGTACAATATAAAACAGTTCATCAAAAAGGATTTTCGCATGGATTATGGCATGAAAAAGCTGACTCAATCGTTTTACCGATCTGTAGAAAATGGAGCACCGGTACCAATCCCATATCGGGAAATATTGACCACGGCTCGGATTATGGATGATATTTTCGCCCAAATCCCGAAAAAGTCTTGTTGAATTTGATTCATCTGTTGAGTATTTAAGTCTGGCTCTACAGCATTTAGAACTCTATAAAAAACATCCAGTTAATATGCCGACTGTCATTCATACCGACTGCCGTTACTACAAAGGGAGCATGCCATGTGCCTTCCACAAGAAGGATGGCAGGCTATGTGAAGGCTGTGCCGACTACGCTCCTATTCGCACACGGATTTTGATTGTAAAGCTTGCGTCTATTGGCGATGTGCTGCGTACCACTAGCATCTTGCCTGCGCTCAAGCAGAAGTACCCGGATGCGGAGATTACTTGGATCACCAAGGCTAATGCGACGCAATTGTTGAAAGACAATCCAGCAGTTGACCGGGTCTTCGCGGTTGAAACGAATTATCTTGAATACTTGAAGAACGAATCGTTCTCCGTGGGGATTTGTCTTGATACAGACGCCCATAGCGCCACGATACACAGCGTCGCTCGATGCGAGACACGGTTTGGCTTTGTTGCTGATTTGGCGGGAAAAGTCAAACCGGCGAATGATGCGGCCAGGGAGTGGTGGTTGATGGGGTTGAATGATGCGCTGAAAAGGCGGAATCGCAAGACGTACCAGCAGATCATGTATGAAATTTGTGAGCTTCCGCTGCCGACGGTTCCGCCCCGCCTTTATTTGAATGACAACGACGAATCGTCCGTTAGAGCCCTGCGGGAATGTGCTTCACTGCGAAACACAAATCAGATCATAGGTATCAATACCGGTGGCGGCGGGCGATGGCAGCTCAAGAAATGGACGTTGGAGGGATATATTGGATGCATCAATCTCCTCAAGGAACAACATCCCGAGGCAGGCTTGGTGCTGCTGGGTGGGCCGGAAGAGGTGGATTTGAACAAACGCATTCTCAATGCCGTTGGTGACAAGGTGGTTGACGGCGGCTGTCAGAATTCCCTCATGCAATTTGCGTCACTAATCAACATGATGGACGTGCTGCTCACGTCGGACAGTCTTGCAATGCACATCGGCGTTGCCCTTGATAAACCCACCGTCGTCCTGGTCGGTCCCACTTCGCCTTGGGAGCTGGATGTGTTTGGCAAAGGGGAGATACTCCACAGTGGCATTGAATGTCTGGCGTGTTATTTGTCCCGTTGCGATAAAAAGATCAATTGCATGAACACCCTTTCTCCAGAATACGTGGCCGGAAGAATTTCCGAATTTTTGCCGCGCGCCGCCGAACTATCTCGTCACAAATGCGCCGAATGCATGGCATGAGAGTATTAATGCTTTTTCCTTATGCGCCGCTGCCACCGCCACTTGATTTGGCTGGCACCAAGCGCAACCTGCCTTTCTTCCTGGAATTGGCCAAGCGCCATGAGGTTTCAGTGCTTTCTTATGGCACTCCAGAAGAGGAATCGTTGTTCCGCAACAGCTATGGCAGGCTGTGTAGCGAAGTAAGGTTTATCGACCGCAGACGTCCGCGCATCATCGGCGCATTGCAACTTTTATGGCTGTTGGCGAGAGGGCGAAGTTCGTTTCGAATGCTTTATCGGTCGTCCATGCAGCAAGCCATCAACGAAATGACCGCTTCACGGCAATTTGATATTATCCATTGTTGCGTTCAGATGTTTGGGTATTTCAGATTTCCTGATGGAGTTCCTGTTACCAGTGATACCCATGAAGTCAAGTATGATCTGTTGCGCAGAACGGCCAAAAACACGCGCAATTTTTTTTGGAAGCTGTTTTTGTATCTTTCTTACCGGTTTGGCAAATCGGACGAGATCGAGCTTTGCAAAAAGTTTGACCTCCTGATCGCCACCACGAAGCGGGACTTGAACCTCTTTAAACAAGACATGCCTGAGCAGAACATGACCGTCATCCAGAATGGTGCGGGCGAAGGCTTTTTTGAGAATCTCGGAATTGAACCTGAACCGTTCACGATGGTTTTTACCGGTTTGTTTACTCATCTTCCAAACAGTCAGGGCATGGTCTGGTTCCTCCGCAAGGTTTTCCCCCGCATACTGGAGGAAGCACCGGAAGCGCGCATTTATGTTGTTGGCAAAAGCCCGACGCGCGAATTGCTCGCCATGGCTTCTGAAAGCGTCATTGTCACTGGCTTCGTTGAAGATGTCCGCCCTTACATGGCCCGTTCCCAGGTTTTTGTTGTTCCGCTTCTGGCCGGCGGCGGCATCCGTGGCAAAGCTTTGGAAGCAATGGCTATGAGAAAGCCGATTGTCACCACGACGGTCGGCGTCGAAGGCATTCACCTCCGCGATCAAGAGTCGGCCCTGTTCGCTGACACGCCGGAAACTTTCGCCAAAGCGGTCATCCGAATGTTCCGCGACTCAGATCTTCGGGAGCGAATTGCCAGAAATGCCTTCGTGACCGCTCAACAGCATTACAACTGGGCTGCCAAAGGCAGGGAACTCGACAGGGCACTGTGTTCAGTGGTTGAAACACGCTCGCCAAAGACTTGCAAAAAATCAATACCGGGTGCAGCCCTCAAAAGCCAATTGCTATTGGCAAGGCACAGCAGTCTTAAATAATCTGAACCATTCCATTGCGGGAGTGACCCAACATGGCTGGTTATTTTAGTGATACATTGGTATGCCTCCAATAATCGCCCTTCTTTTGTGCCTTCTTTTCGTGGGCGCGCTGCTGAAGATTGACCACCAGCGCTCTGCCGGCTTGACCAAAGCTCTGTGGATTCCGACTCTGTGGTTTCTTTATTGCGCCACGCGGCCCTTGACGGAATGGTTCCAAGGTGGCCAATATGCGGAGCCGGGCGCATTCACGATTGAATCGGGCAGCACGTTGGACCGGAATGTTCTGTCCATCTTGATTGTCATCAGCCTGATCATTCTTCAAAACCGGGGAATCAGCTGGACCAAGGTCTTCCGAGCCAATCGCTGGCTGGTGGCGCTCCTGGTTTACATGCTGGTCAGCATTCTCTGGTCGGACTATCCATTCGTGTCCTTCAAACGCTGGATCAGAACCGCCGGAACCTTGATCATGGCGTTGATGGTCCTCACCGAGGCGTCTCCTTATGAAGCCATGCAGGCTATCATCAGAAGGGTAATCTATGTGGTGATTCCCTTTTCCGTCCTGCTGGTGAAATATTTTCCCAGACTCGGAATCGTCTTTGGCCGATGGGACGGTTTGCCCTTCTATGCCGGGGCCACCATCAATAAGAACACCTTGGGCGAGATCTGTATGCTCTCGGTGTTTTTCATCATTTGGTCCTTCGTCCGGCGGCGGGAGGGAAATGATCCCGGCGTGACCAGACATCAGACGCTGGCGGAGATCATCATTTTGGGATTAACTTTTTTTCTCATGAAAGGCCCCAGCGGATATGGCGCCACCTCCCTGAATTACAGCGCCACTTCCATTGTGGTGCTCCTGGCCGGCCTGGCCATGATTTTCACACTCCGGCGGTTGAAAGCCCACATTGCGTACTTGGGCCGGGTGATCTGCCTGGCGCTGCTGGGAGCCGGGCTGGTCGCGTTGCTGTTGAACGTGCTGGACATCTCGCCGGTGGCGCTCGTCGCCAAATCCGTGGGACGCAACGCCAACCTGACTGACCGGACGGACTTGATTTGGGCCGTGCTGCTGCCCATTGCCTGGAAGCATCCCGTGTTGGGACTGGGCTACGGGGCTTTTTGGATCGCACCCGTGCCGGATCTGACCCTCGATGTCAACGAGGCGCACAATGGCTATCTGGACGTGTTCATCGAGCTGGGGGTGGTGGGATTGGTCCTGCTGCTGTTCATGTTTGTGGAGTATTTTCAGAAGGCCAAAAGGGAGTTTCAGCATTACTTTGATTGGGCCGCCTTTCGCCTCTCGTTTCTGCTGATCATCCTGTTGCACAACTGGACGGAAACCACCCTGCTGCGCTCCCGGGAAATTTTGTGGAATCTTCTGGTGCTCTTTCTGGTGGTTTTTCCGGGAGACTGGGTTTGGCGGCAGGTGCCTGTGCCAGCTCCGGTGGAAGAGTTGCATTCAGAGTTGGAAGTCACAGAGTTGGAGGCCAAGTAATTCCACCCGTTCGGTCCCGTGCCTAATTTGCAGGCAAATGCTTCAGTTTTGAACACACAACTTGCTTTGTTCAATCCGTGGATTCTCTTAAAACTGTCCAAAAAACCATGAATTTGCAGGATAGGTTATACATTATGCGGCTGAAAGAGGCAAATCGCGCCGGTGAAGGTTTTGCTGCAATACACCTTGGCATGATTAGCGCTTAATGCAACGGCATATTGTATGAATTTTGAATTCGACTTCTTAAAATGCGGTTTTAGACTTTGTTTTCAAATGGGAAGAATGATTGATGCTTTTACGTCGAGTTGGTTGTTGTTGCCGGCTTTTCTCGTCACCCTCTCAGTTCACGCGGCGACTTATTATGTGGCGACCAACGGCAGCGATTCATGGAACGGGCTGGCTCCGGCTTGGGACGGCACGAACGGGCCTTGGGCGACATTCCAAAATGTCCCTGCCAATGCGGTTGCGGGTACAACGTTTTATCTTGAGGGCGGCATCTATTCGCACACCAACGACAGCACTGCCACGATGCTTAACTTTTACGGTGCCCGTGGCACATCAACCGCGCCGATTGTCGTTACGAATTATCCGGGTCAGACGCCCATCATTTATGGCAGTGGCCCAAACAACTATGGACTTCAATTAAAATACTCAAGCTGGATTAAGATTTTTGGACTCGTGATTTCCAACGCCTACCGTTGCACCGACATCTCCGCATCCACCAACTGCGAAGTCGCAAATTGTGTTTTTACCGGGGGCAACACGAATTACGGTTATCTTTGCCCTTTCACGATGGATACCGGCTCGCAGTCCAACTGGATTCACAATAATCAGGTGGATGACGCGCTCGCCCCGCCTGTGGGCGACTCCACTCATTGCTTTCTGTTCGGTCAATTCTACGCTGTAGATTTGACCTCCTATAACATCATTGAGAGCAACGTCTGTTTTCACGCGGGGCATGATGTGTTGGGCATTTACGGCCCCAATAATTATGTCCACGGCAATTTCATCCATAATGAGAACTGGTATTACAGGCTCGATTTGCAAACCAATGCCGCGCATCGCTGTGTTGAAATCGGGGGGGTTGTGGGTTACGGCAATGTGTTCGATGGAAACCGTGCCCAATACGCGGGGTTTAATTACAGCACACCACACGGCATTGAGATTGACGGCCCGGCCCACAACATTGTTCGTCGGAACGTTTTTTACGGCAATAGTTATTCTGGAATAACCATTTATGGAGGGAAGATCGGTGGCAATATATTCTGGGGCAGCAACTATGTGTATAATAACACCATTGCAGTGAATGGTTTTGGGCCGGACTCCAGCATCATATACACCACCAACTCGTCTGGAACATGGAAGCCGCCGGTTCCTTATCAGACAAACACCTTCTACCCAGAATGGGAGCCGGCCATCACCATTGCGAACAGCGGAACTAATTTTTTAGTAAACAATCTGTTTTCTGGAAACAAGTATGATGGCACTTATGGCGCAGGTGAATCATTTGACTGTGCTGTTGCTGATTATCGTGGCAACCTGACCAACTCGATGGCAGTAGCCAAGTATGCCGACACCAACAATGGCGGAGCATGGAGCCAGACGCAGCCGAATTTTGCGCTGACTTCAGCCAGTCCGGCAATTGACAATGGAGCTTTTCTGACAACCATAACCTCGTCATCGGGCAGCGGCACTTCGTTCAATGTTGCCAATGCAGGCTGGTTCTTTGCCGGATTGACGGCGGCGGGTCATACTGTGCCGGGAGATTCGATTCAACTGCAAGGCCAGACCAGCACGGCAACCATCACCGCTATCTCCGGCAATACCATCATCGTCTCTTCGTCGCTTACTTGGACGAACGGGCAGGGCGTGGCGTTGCCTTATTCCGGCAACGCACCAGATGTGGGAGCATTCGAGTATCCAACCCCGGTAACAGGTCAATTGTCACCGCCTTCAGGACTCAAGGTGGTGACGGCAAAATAGATCATCACGATTGCAGCCGGGTTCGTCGCGCCCCTGTCATGCCTTGTCGGGAGACTCGATTCAGCTACAAGACCTGACAAGCACGGCAACCAGCATTGAACCAAAACAACGCTCCTAAGAACTCAATGCAATCTATCAAACACTTCCTGCAAGAAACGCTGCGGCGAATCGGCATTTATAACAGACTAAAAGCATCGATCTTTTATGATTTTTATTGGTGCATTGCGGGCAATCAAATTATCATGGCCAGATCGGAAGAAGTTGATTTTTATCGCAACCTTTTACAGGGCTTGAAAAAAGGGAATATGATATTTGATATTGGAGCCAATCTCGGGCACAAAACGGACATTTTTTTAAGACTCGGGGCACAGGTTGTTGCAGTTGAGCCAGATGAATACAATCAAAATGTGCTCAAGCAGAAGTTCTTGAAGCTCCGTTTTTCGAGCAAGCCTGTCTTTATTGTAGGAAAAGCCGTGAGCGATCGCAAGGAAACCGCGGAGATGTGGATTGAAAAACCGGGATCTGCAATGAACACTTTAAGTCGCAAATGGGCAGATACACTGCGCATGGATGGTAAGCGGTTTGGACACACTCTGGACTTTAGGAGCCATAAAGAAGTTCAAACTATCACCTTGGAGGATTTGATTAATAAGTTTGGTCCTCCGTTTTTCGTAAAAATTGATGTTGAGGGTCACGAAGCCCCAGTCCTGCGAGGACTCAAACATTCTGTTCCGTTTTTGTCATTTGAGATTAACCTGCCTGAGTTCATGCCGGAAGCGCTGGAATGTATCGAGTATCTTGCTCACCTCAATGCAGACGGCCAGTTCAATTATACTGCCGATTGCACTCGCGGCTTTGCATTAGACCGTTGGAGTGGAAAATCTGATTTTCTAAATGCGCTTAGAGCGTGTCAAGAAACAAGCATTGAAATCTTTTGGAGGAATGCAGAATCGGTTTTCTCGCCGCTTGAATCCTTCAAAACCTAGCAGGACTGGAAATTTACTTCTGGTTGCGTTTTAGCATGACTCCTTGTCTAAGTTCTCGTTCCCGCAAACATCCGTGAACATTGAAAGCGCACCGTTTCGTGTGCATCTAAAGAATTGTCTAAACCATTAGAAATGAAGGTTTTTTTCATTGTAACGAATCTTAATATTGGTTTGTTGTTATGTCGGGCGCATCGCGGGCCCGCAGGCATCCTAGCGCCTCGAACGGTCAATACTTTGCCGCCGAGAATTCGGTTGTCTCGGCTGATAGCGCCACGGGAGAATACTTGTTGAGAAGCAGGCAAGTCAGCATAAGCCATTGCCAAGGTATTCGATGAAAAATTCAAACAGCGCAACAATCAGGCGGGAACGCCTGGACCCCTTAACCACGTGGCGGTTCTTCGCTGCCGCATCGGTGGTATTCTACCACTGCACTAACGGAGTATTTCTCGCGGCGCCAGCTTGGTTCCATAACCTGACTCAAAACGGTTATCAGGCTGTGACCTTCTTTTTCGTGTTATCGGGGTTTGTCCTCGTTTACAACTATCACAAGGCGGATGCCGCAAGCGGGTTGAAAGGAACGCGTGGCGGTTTCTGGATTGCGCGCATCGCGCGCATCTATCCAACCTACCTCCTGGCTCTGGGCATCGCGTTGCCGGCGTTTCTTTATTATGCTCTCATTAAAAAGACGATTTCCCCGACGTCTTTCGGTCTGGGCGTGGTGACCGTGCCGCTTTTGTTGCAGGCTTGGCTGCCCATCGCGGGGGCGTGGAATGGTCCGGCTTGGGCGCTTTCCGTAGAGGGCTTTTTCTATCTGTGTTTCCCCAAATTTGTGCGATTACTTTCCAGGAAAACGTGGCGCGGGTGCTTCTGGGTTGCTTTGGTGGGAGTTGTTTCATTTAATCTGGTTAGATACTACTTGTGCCCCTTGTCTGAATCCGGGGCGGCCACAGAACCCGAGGGCTATTTGCACCACTTTTGCGCATATTTTCCGCTCGCCCATCTGCCCACGTTCATTTTCGGCATGGCCTTGTGCAAGGCTCACCTTTCTCTGCCATCTGAAGTCCGTCAGCGTTATCAGAATCCCATTCTGCTCGTGAGTCTGGGTATTCTGCTGACCCTTTTTTGCCTGCATGGGAGGATTAATTCCTTATTTCTCTCAGACACGCTGCTGGTGCCGTTGTATGGCGCCATTGTATTCTCCTCGGCGAATTGCACTGGAACACTCAACCGTATCTTGAGTCACCGCTGGCTGGTTGAGCTTGGAGAAGCAAGTTATGCCATATACATCCTCCATATCCCTCTGGTCTGGTGGGCAACACGGGTCAAGAGCCTCTTTCCCGCCTTTCCGGACAAGGACAATATTTTCTTTTGTTGCTATTTTGTAGCGCTGCTGGGCACCTGTGTTTTCATCTATGAGCGTTTTGAAAAGCCCATGAAAAAGTGGGTCACTCATAAACTTGGCACGGCCTTCTTGAAACCCGGTGAGGCGGGATCAAGTGCCGGTGAAGGGGGCACTCGCCGCATTCCTGCCCCGACGATTCCTTTAGTTCTCCCTTGCCAATTACCCCGGCCTCAGGTGCCCCCCGATTCAGCAATTTAGACGTTGATGGCTGAAGCCGTTCGGACACCTTGATGGAAGGGTGTTCCGTGGGCAAGTTGTCCGGCCGCTTGCGTTCACTTTGAAACTTGAAATGCAGCCGTTGGTCTCCATTCTTATCCCTGCCTTCAATGCTGAAAGGTGGATTGGTGAAGCAGTCCAGTCTGCCTTGGGACAGACATGGCCAAGGAAGGAAATTATCATTGTTGACGATGGCTCCACCGATAACACGCTGACACTGGCGAAAAGATTTGAGTCCAGGTTGTTGAAAGTCCTGCATTACGATCGTCAGGGGGTCTCAAAGACCCGAAACGCCGGGCTGATGGCCGCACAGGGAGATTTGATCCAGTTTCTGGATGCCGACGATATACTGCATCCTTTCAAAATTGAAAGCCAAGCAAAAGCCCTGGCCGCTGAAGGCCATGATACGCTCGCAACGGGCAGGTTTGGCGCATTTTATTATCGGTTGCACAAGGCCGTCCTCAAGGATTCGAATCTTTGCAGGGACCTGGATCCAGTTGAATGGCTGATGATCCGCTTTGCCGAGAATTGTTGGATGGCCTCTCACGCCTGGCTGACGCCCCGGCGGTTGATTGACCGGGCGGGGAACTGGGACGAACGACTTGTTCTCGATGAGGATGGGGAGTTCTTCTGTCGTTTGGTGTCACTCTGCAAGGGTGTCAAGTTTGTCCCCGAAGCGGAGGCCTATTACAGAGTGGGCAACCTTGGCAGTCTGTCAAATGGCCGGACGCAGCGGGCGATGGAATCGCTGCTTTTGGCCATGGAGTTAAGCATCGGCCATTTGAGATCGTTGGAGGATAGCGAAAGAACCAGAAAAGCTTGCGTCAAATTCATTCAACACACGCTGTTATCCTATTACTCCAACGAATATGGAATCATGGAAAGGGCGGAAAAACTGGCAAATTGCCTGGGCGGCACATCGAGGGCGCCGGATGTCGGCTGGAAAATCGCCATAAGCCGGGATTTGCTGGGTTTCAAGAATACGCTTAAAGTTATTCATCTCAAGAGACGCTTGGCCGCCAAGGCACACCGAAGTCTTGATTATGTGCTGTTCAAGCTTGAAAGGCAGAAAATTTGAGAACAAAGTCGTCCTTTGGCGGAATCGTGCCGACGATGTCGAGCGGATCGTGGGACCGCAGGCATCCCAGCGCCTCGAATGGTCAACACTTTGCCGCCGGCCATTTGTTGACCAGGCTCAAGAAGCGCGCGGTTTCGAGTGGATTTATCACAGTTTTTGCGCAGGGCGTTCACTTTGTCTTGAATCTGGCCTCGGTGGTTGTGCTGGCGCGCCGGTTTATGCCGCAGGATTTCGGATTGCTCGCAAAGGTTACGACCATCACCGGATTCTTGGACAAAGTCATGTTCCACTCGCATCACCGGAAGGCGGCCTGGCATTGACCACCCCGGTTTCCAAAGCACAGACGTTTCGCAACGTCATCTACAATTCGCTGGCGCAGGGCATAACCCTCACCTGCCAGCTTCTGGCCAGCATGGTGATCGCCCGGAACCTTAGCCCCGCCGACATGGGAGTGGTGGGATTCGCCGGCATCATCATCGGCTTTCTATATCAGTTCGGCGATTGCGGCGTCGGCAACGCGGCCATCCGCCGCCCGCATCTGGAGCAGAAAAATCTTGAAACCGCCTATACGCTGAAGGTGATCCTTGGCGCAGCCGCGTTCGGTGCCGCGCTGTTGGTTGCCCCGTTTGCCCGGCATTTCTGCGACCATCCGGCGGTGGCAAATGTCACCCGTGTTTTGGCGCTGAACTTTTTAATCAGCACCGTCGGTTTCCTGCCGCGCGTGCGGCTGACGCGGGAGATGAATTACCGGGCGCTGGTTGTCCCCGGCATCATCAACGCCGTGGTCCGGTGCATTCTGGCCATCAGCCTCATCCTGTGCGGGTGGAGACTGTGGGCGGTGGTCATGGCCGACGTGGGCGCGAATCTGGCAGGCAACCTTGCCATCCAATGCGTGAAAAAAGTTCCGTTGGGATTCCGGTTCAATCGCCAGGACGCGGGCGAATTCCTCCGGTTTGGGCTGCCGTTGCTCGGGGCTGGCATGCTGACTTTCCTGATTTTCAGCATGGACAATTTCCTGGTGAGCGCCTCGATGGGCATCGCGCAACTCGGCTATTACGCCCTGGCGATGAATTGGGGCAGTTTTGTCTGCGGCCTGTTGGGCAGCACGGTGGCCGGCGTTCTTTTCCCCGCGTTCGCCGCCATGCAACACGACACGGCCAAAATGCGCCGCTGGTATCTCAAGACTCTGGATTTGTCCGCGTTCGTGGCCGTGGTGGCCAACACCACCCTGCTGGCCAACACCCATGCGTTCCTGGTGATTTTTCTCGGCAAAGGCACCGACAAATGGATGCCGGCGGCGCTCGCGCTCCAGATTCTTTGCTTTTACGGCATCGTCCGGGCCGTCACCGAACCCATTGCCAATTGTATGATGGCCCGCAACCAGACCAAACCGCTGTTCCACGCCACCACGCTGTGCGGGCTGGTTCAAATTATCCTCCTCGTGCCGGCGCTCTATTCGCGCAAAATCGAATGGGTGGCGGTTGCCGTGCTGGTCTCCTATGCCGCGCAAACAATCGTTTATGTTCCCTTTCTGCGCCACGAACTCACCATCACCTTCACGGACCTCATCAAACAGTTATGGCCTGTGGCACCGGCCATGCTGGCCGGATGGTGGGCCACGCACATGCTTTTCCCCTCCGCCGGCGGCTCTCTGTTCACCCTGGCGTATCGGGGCCTGTTCACGGCAGCGGTGGTTGCCGCAGTTCACGGGCTGCTCACCGGCTTCCGCTGTTTCCAGGAGGCGCGGGAACTGGTTTTGCAAAGATTTACCGGCGGGGCGCGCCCGGCTAATCCACTGTAGAAACTTGAACTGGAACAAGATGAATGCCCTTGCGCCCATTGAACGCAAACTCATCGACCGCCTATGAAATTTGATTTTATGGAAACCACCTCCTTAGAACCTCTTTACATCGATAAATTCGCCGGATATTATGAATGCTCGCGGCCGGAGTTGTTGCCATTAGTGCCAGAATCTGCCCGTAAGATTCTTGACGTTGGATGCGGTGTCGCCGAGTTTTCCGGTGCGTTGAAAACACTTCGCAAAGCGGAAGTATGGGGCGTGGAATTAAATCAGGCCGCAAGTGAAAAGGCGCGTGAACGCTTGGATAAAGTGTTTCATGCGCCATTTGGCCCTGATCTGAAGCTTCCCAAAAACTATTTTGATTGCATCACTTTCAACGATGTTCTTGAACATATGCTTGACCCTCTTTCAGCTTTGCAACTGGCATTGTCACTTTTGTCTGAAAATGGTGTGGTCGTCTCCTCAATTCCCAACATTGGTTATTTCCCTATCGTTTGGAAGCTGGTCATTCATGGCGCATGGGACTACAAGGATAGAGGCATTTTGGATAAAACACACCTGCGCTTTTTTACGCGCAGCAGCATCAAAAACCTTTTTGAGGAGGCTGGTCTTGAAGTTCGGAAAATTGAAGGTATCAACGACTATCGCAACATTGAGCGACACGACCAAAACTTATGGTGGCGATACCGGGCTATTTCGTGGCTTCCATTTGCAGGCATTCGAGACATGAAATATTTGCAGTTTGCTGTTGTAGCCGGCAAATAATAATCTTCCGGTGAGATGGTTTTAATTCTCCCCTGTTGCACTTTTCCGAATCCACCACATTGGGGTGTTGGAAGGTGCGAAGCTGCTTTCTTTCTCGTAGCTGATCATTCTTAAGTAAATAAAATAGCCATGTAAACGAAACTTTTATGATTTCGCATTTAAAGAATCATGTATATAAATCAGTAAAAAGCGGCGCATGGCCCCGCACACACTGGTTCCTGATTTTTTGTGCTAATCTGTCCGGAAAAGTTCCCCTTCACACTGTTAGACTTACGTTATTACGGTCATGTTTCCGAGTCAAATTACCCAAAGACTCTTTAATATATGCTGGTTGCCGATTTTTCAATCCCTGGGGGGTTCGTCTCGGTCATACTTCAATTATTGGGAATGATGCTTTTTTGGATGGTCGACTTGGTCTGAATATTGGCAATAATGTCAATATCGCCGGAGAGGTTCGGATTTATACCATGGAGCACGACATCAACAGCCAAACGTTCGGAGGCTCCGGAGGTCCGGTAGTTATTCATGATTGGGCATATATTGGAACAAGAGTCACTATCTTGCCTGGAATTACCATTGGTGAAGGTGCTGTTGTTGCATCAGGTGCTGTTGTCACAAAAGATGTCGCACCCTGGACAATGGTAGGGGGGATTCCTGCAAAATTTATTAGAAACCGGCCGACTGTTAAATATACTTTGAATACAAAAAGCAGAGCTTATTTTCAATAATATCAAATTTAGATTATGTTGGTCGGACCTTACGAATTTGACCAAAAGCGCAAACTGCCGCCCGAATACCACAGCAATCCGCTGAATTCTGAAGGCTGCTTACGTTATAACATATGAGTTGAAGATTTTGGCATGTCAAAAACTGACCAAATACTTGCTATCGTTGTGCCCGCATATCGCGCTGCTTATTTGGCCGCAGCGCTTAAGTCCATTTTATCTCAAACCGATCAACGGTTTAAGCTTTATGTTTTTGACGATGCCAGCACCGACCCGATTGCAGAGATGGTCAGCGAATTTGGTTCAAGGCGGCCGATCTCGTTTCACCGTTTTCAAAATAACCTTGGGGGCACAAGCCTTGTGGCACATTGGAAACGCTGCATTGAAAACACCAACGAACCTTGGGTCTGGGTTTTTTCAGATGATGATTTGATGGATTCGACCTGTGTGGCTTCATTTTTGAATGAGCTAAATAATTCCAATGGCAAACATGACCTATATCGGTTTAACACGCGAAGCATTGATGCGGAAGATCGTCTGATATCGGAAAGTAAGCCTCATCCTATCCTGGAAACCGGCAGCGATTTTTTGTGTGCGCGACTTCAAGATAAGAGAACCAGCACCATGCAAGAATTGACATTCTCACGGGCGGCCTATGCCAAGTTGGGGGGAATTCCCGATTTTCCTCTGGCATGGTCGTCTGACGACGCATTCATTTCCAGCATGGGTGTTCAACGCCCCATAAAAACCATCGCCGGTCCGCGTGTTAGCTGGAGGCAAAGTGGATTAAATATCTCCACCAATTTCTCATTGTCCAACGCGAAAAGAAAAATTATGGCCAGCCAAATCATGGTTGGCTGGGCCAATGACTTTTTGTTGAAACATCCGCCAACTTGCGGGCCACTTTCAAGCGCAGACTTGGAAAGTATGACATCAATTTGGTTCTTCCGTCGTGTGCGCTACAATGATGTTCTTTTAGACTTAAGAGCAATTTTGCAAATAGACAAGTTTGCTTCAATAACTTGGAAATGGCCCAGGAGTAAAGGTCTAATAAAATGTTTTGGGATTAATTACGCTTTACTAAGACGCCGCTTGCTTGGCCGCATCAAGTCATTATTTGTGAGCTTGGGAATAACGAATTTGTGAAGATTTATGTTGCAACAAAATTTCCGCCCAAGCCGGACACATACTCTGGAGACCGGAGATTTTTTTCCATTCTCGAAATTCTGTGCAAACGACACGAAGTGACATTGCATCTTTTATACATCAAGCAGTTGGCAAAGGAGGATGAACCTTATTTGAGACGGCTGGAGGAAATCGGAATCAAGAAGATGGTTTTTGGACAAGACCGTCTGTGGCAAACAATGCTAAAACACCGTTTCGATCTGGCATTTATTGAGTTTTACCATGAAGCGCGCTCATTGTCGCCGGTATTCAGGTTGGCGCAGCCCGGCGCTCCGGTAATCGTGGACAGTGTGGATTTGCATTATTTGCGGGAAGCAGGAGCGGTAAAACTCGGAAGAATATCGGCTGGACAGGCGGCGCTGAACAAGCGTGCCGAGTTGAATGCATACAAGCAAGCCACCGGAGTGGTCGTCCTCACGGAGGAGGACGGAGTGTCGTTACGGCGGGAACTGGCTGAAGTCAAAACATGGCTGATCCCCAATGTGGTTCCAATATTGGAGCGACGTGATGTGCCGAGAAAACCGGCGATTTTATTTGTTGGCAACTTCAGTCACGATCCCAACTTGGACGGCATATTATGGTTCGCAAATGGAATCTGGCCGGAAATACGCCGGCGCGTGGCAAACGCCGAGCTGCTGATCGTAGGCAGCCATCCACCACCAGAAGTCAACGCTCTGGGTAAAATGCCCGGTGTGACATTAACTGGATTTGTGCCGGATACGGCGCCTTACTTGGACAGGGCGGCGGTTTCGGTCGCTCCCTTGCGTTTTGGTGCCGGGATGAAGGGCAAGGTGTGCGAAGCAATAGCAGCGGGTATGCCCGTCGTGACAACCACCGTTGGGGTTCAAGGATTGGCCGCTGTTTCCGGAAAGCATTTATTGGTGGCGGACGATCCGTTGGAATTCGCGGGGCACGTTGTCGGCCTGTTGAACAACCCTGGGGAGGCATGGGTCATGGGCGAACAGGGACGCAACTTGATCAAGGGTGTCTGTGCCGTGGAAGTTGTGGCGGCAAAAGTGGAAGAGATGCTGGAGGAAGCAGACAAACTGCGTACCCCGGGCAACGTCTATTGGAAGCGCGCCATTTTTTATTTGCAATACTGGTTAGGCGGCCCATTTCGGATTGCATACGAAATTTTAAGACGAGCTTATCACGGACTCCGGTCATTTGAAGCAAAAGCCCGAGGCACGGGACGGTCAGTCCACAGTTGATAAATCATTGCAATCCACCTTTACCTGCAATATGCCGTCGTGGCCCGGCCATTGAAAAACCACATTAACATTCCCACAAATACACCAACCGTTCTATGAGTGGAGCTCCGTCGCCCCACAAACTTGCGGTGGTCATCCCGGCCTTCAAGGCCGATTTTCTGGCGAAGGCATTATCTTGTCTGCTTCAGCAGACAGACCAAAGATTCAACATTTACATTGGCGATGACGCAAGCCCGGCAGATATTCAGTCCATCACTCGAGCAGTTTTGGGTAATCGTCCCCACATTTATAAACGGTTTGAAGACAACCTCGGCGGAATGTCACTCGCAAAACACTGGAATCGCTGCGTGGCCATGGCAAACGAGCCATGGATCTGGCTGTTCTCGGACGACGACCTGATGGATGCCAACTGCGTTGAGGCATTCCACAAGTTTTTGGAAACCGAAGGAGAATCGGCTGACCTCCTTCGGTTTGAAGGTTGGCTGGTGGACGAAAATGATAAGGTCATGGGGCCGCAAGCATTTGATCCTGACTACGAATCATGGCTGGAATTTGCTTATGGGTATCTGATGAGCTGGCGCTGGTCATTCATGCAGAAGTTGGTCTTCCGGCGAAGTGCCTTCGAGAAAGCGGGCGGATTTCTCGATCTGCCTCTGTGTTTGGGGACCGACGATGCCGCAGTCATTGCCTTGGGACGGCAAAAAATAATAAGGCGGATTCCCGGCGCGCGTGTTTTCTGGCGCAACAGCCGACAAAACATCAGCCCCAACCGGTCAATTCCAACTCGCACGAAAAAACTCCGTGCGGCCTGCTTGCTTCTTCAATGGCTCCAAAAACTGCTTCAATCGCCGCGCGAGCATCTATTCGAGGACGACGATGCCGCCTTCCAGCGCGCAATGGATCGCTTTCTGGTTCAGAAAATCATGACCGATGGCGCATTCCCAGCCATTGCCAATTGGAACCTGCTTTCCCACACACGGGTCCAGATATGTAGAGGCTCCCGCTGGTCCTTGCTTAAATACATTGCAGTCGCCGCTGTGAATGACGGCATTTCGGCTTTTGGCAGAACAGCCAAGGCGGTGGCGGGCCGTTCCGATAAATAGCAGAAATTATGGCGACATTCTTCTCTGATGACGCGCAACAGAAATTGTTGGGAATGTTTACGCGTCGAGAACGCTGGGGATTATCCTGGCGCGGGTGGCTGGTGGCTGGCTTGGCCGTTTTGTCAGGTGGCTGTCTGGTGTTGTTGGGCATCTACCCCTTTTTGGCGGTGACGCATCGCGTTGATTCAAACGTGCTCGTCGTCGAAGGGTGGATGGACCAATACGCGTTTCCGCTGGCGGCAAACGAATTCAAAATGGGCCATTATGCGCGGGTTTTTACCACCGGTGGCCCGGTGGTGGGCACCGGCGGCTACACCACCGATTATCAGACCGAGGCTCATGTGGGAGCTGGCCGACTGAAAGATGCCGGGGTTCCGGGCGAGTTGGTCCAGATGGTTCCCTCGCAGGTGTGGAATCGGAACCGCACTTATTATTCAGCGGTGGCGTTGCGCGACTGGTTTCATGAGCACAACCTGCACGTGGACAGCATCAATGTTTTGACGGAAGGCGCGCATGCCCGCCGCACCTGGCTGCTTTTTCAGGAGGCCCTCGGAAAGGATGTCAAGGTTGGCATCATCTCCGTTTCCAACCCGGATTATAACCCCAGGTGTTGGTGGCGTTATAGTGATGGAGTGCGCGAGGTCTCGAGCGAAGCCATGGCCTATTTTTACGGCAAGTTTTTCTTCTGGCCGGGCAAAACCAAAAGCTGAAAGCAGAAAGCAGAAATCGGAAATGAATCAGGGACGGCTTCCAGAGGAGTTCCGGGATCGGACAAAGCGATTTGCCTCATCCACCGTTCGTTTGTTTATCGCGCTTCCCAAAGACCGTGAGGAAGTGCGGACTTTGGGCAAACAATTGCTGCGGTCGGGAACCTCGGTGGCTGCACACACCCGCGGAGCCTGGCGCACACACTCTGACGAAGAATTTGCTTCGATGAACTTCCAGCGGTCACACTTAGCGCGGCTCTGCGGTCGCGAACCTTTCTACCGTTCCCAGTTCCAATTTTCCTCTACCGTAGAAAGAGGGTGGACATCTTGTCGTGTCGTACGGTCTCTGGTTCCGCCGCCCCGGGAAGAATCGCGAATTTCCTGGAAGTCAGGTCCATGCTGCCGGCTAAAGAATTGTCGCCCGGGTTTACAGATTGGAAGATTCATGTATAACACGTTTTCATGCAGCATGTTACCGCATTGAGCACGCTGTTAGAACGTCACACGTCGTCGGATAGTTTTACAGTTTCCAGCTTGTTCATTTCATCCGACAGCCGCGCGTTCTCAATTTTTAGAGTTCTTGTCTGACGTTTATCATGTTCTGAATCAATTAGTTAGATAAATGCTCCATGACAGGCGGCGGCTGGCAAAAAAGTTATGGCACGAAAGCGGCTAAGAATGCAAATGACGGACAAAAAATTAAACTATAACTGTTTCGGAAAGGAAAAATAAAATATGAGAAAGCTTTGCTTGTTAATCGCGTTGACGGGGTCGTTGGCATCCTATCAATGTTACGCGTTGACTGTGGATATTAACCGGGAAGCCGGCTACGCCGAGGTGCCGGGCGGAGAATTCACTGTTAATCTTGATCCTAGTGATGCGGGTGACCCGGTGTTTACATCCATCCTCAGTCATTATGATGCCAGCACTATAGTTAATGGCGGGTTCGAGACATTCTGTCTTTCGTCAACAACCGAACTGCTCGGCAATCCGCAAAACGCCACTCTGACTTCTAGCGGCGTTGCCGCGGGCACGGCTTGGCTCTATTCGCAATTCGTCGATCAAAAACTGGCGGCATATGATTACACTGTCGGCGCAGGGCGCGTAGCTTCAGCATGGGCATTGCAGAATGCGATATGGGAATTGCAAGGCAACTCAGTATTGGATCCCACGGCTGCGGCATTTTATTACAATTTGGCCGTAACAACTTTGGGTCTGGCAAATGCTATAGCGCTTACTGGAGGCTATAGTGTCGATGCCGTGAATTTGACTTCGGCTAGTCCGAATGGTGGACAGATAGTTTCGCAGCCGATGCTTGCTGTCGTTCCCGATGGTGGCGCGACCGTCATGCTGTTGGGGTTGGCGCTTGGCGGCATTGGCTTGGTTTCTCGCAAAATGCGGGCTTGATTTGCCTGCTTGGTTTAACACAAAGCAAAGCTTTAGTAAGGGGCAGCTTGGTAGCTGCCCCTCTCATTCTGCACTCAGTCGTTGGCAAGGACGTCAATATAGCAGCGACGCCGCGTCGCAATAGGGTGGTGGGGCAAGACTGCTGGCGTGCCGGTCGCAGGAACGCTCGCCGAACCGAAAAAGGGCAAATTCAAATTTCATCGGCACTCGCAGAGCGCCACTACAGTTGTTTTGGAGAGGTTTTAGAATAACAATTCCATGACATTTCCCTGGCAAAGAATGACGGTCGAAGAATTCGCAAGTTTTGAGCGAAGCCAGGGCGAACGGATCATCAAGATCAAAGGGGTTCACTGGCGGCGGGTCCGTCCCTGTTTTTACCGGCCGTTGCTGCCGTTCCAGGAACACCAGCCGGAAGCCATCAGCCCTCCGTCCTTCTCTTGGTTTGGGGGCTTTCAACATGCGGTGTCACCTGATAGGAAGGGGAATTCTGTTTTGAACGCGCTCCTTTTCGAGGAGACCGAGGCGTATTCTCTGGAGAGCTTGAACAAGAGCCAAAGAAAGGAAATCAAACTGGCGGCCAGAGAGTTTATCATCCGGCCAGTGCAGGACGTAAATGAATTCAAGGTGCAGGCTTATCCAGTGTACCGTTCCTTTTATGAAAGGACCGGCTACGAATACAAGTCCGAACGCTTTAACCGAGACTGCTTTTGCAATTGGGCTGATTCTTTATTGGTCAACCCGAAAGTTGTCGTGCTTGGCGCGTATAGGAACAACCAATTGGGGGCGGTTAGCGTCACTAATTGGGTTGAGAACACCATTATTTATTCGATGACGTTTGCCGATGCTCAATCACTCCGGCAGCATGTCACCAGCCTAATGCTTCACTCAATCAGAGAAGCCCTGGCGGGTCGGTCGCAGGTGAAGCAAATGTTCATCGGCATGTATAATTACTACGGTCGAACATCCACGCATGATTTCTATTTGTTGAGAGGGTGCAAGCTGGTCAGAAAGCCTGCGTTGCTTCATATTAATCCTGTGGCAAAAGCCTTTTTGATGCGTTTCCTGCCAGAACAATATGCCCGGCTGGTGGGGGATATCAAAGAAAGGGGAAACAAACGCGCCGTTAAAAACGACGTGCCGCCTCAAGCGCCGGTAACGCGAGCCATTTCCGGGGAGACAAAGGCAATCGAATTGGGCAGGGTCATCCCGCTGCGATGACCGCGCCGCGTTCAGTGGCGCAACTGGAAGCGGCAAAGATCGCACGCGGGCAGGGATGCCGCGGCGCGGCATCCCCGCCATTGCACTGAGTCACTAACAAAAATTGAGACATGCCCGCTTGATTTGGGCGCATCTTGAGGGCGTGTTGCCCAAAATCAAAAGGAGCGCGGACCGCCGAGTCTGCGAGTCTCCAACCGGGGCAAAATTCCGCAGTCACGTTATTTCCTCGCGGGTTGTCACGCATCACGGTAATTGAATCAAACAAGCATCTATGAAAATAGCCGTCGTCGGTTTGGGTTACGTCGGTCTGCCCTTGTCACTCCAATTCACCCGCTCGGGCGTCAGTGTTTTGGGACTGGACATTGATCCGGCAAAGGTCGCCTCCCTCAACCAGGGAAAGAGTTACATCAAACACATCGAATCGTCCGCCATTGCCGAGGCGGTGAAGACAGGCGGCTTTACCGCCACCACGGACTTTGAACGCATCCGGGAAGTGGAGGCCGTGATCATTTGTGTGCCAACGCCACTGAACAAGAATCGTGAACCGGACATTTCCTATATCATTGACACCGGCTTGTGCATCGCGCCGCATTTGCAGAAGGGCACACTGGTGGTCCTGGAATCCACGACCTATCCGGGCACCACGGACGAGGATTTGCGGGCGGTGCTGGAAAGCGGCTCGGGGATGAAAGCGGGCGTGGGTTTTCATCTGGCCTTTTCGCCGGAAAGGGAAGACCCGGGCAATGCGCAAAGCAAGGTGGAAATTATTCCCAAGGTGATTGGCGGTTACACGCCCGCCTGCCTCGAACACGCCAAGGCGGTATATGGCCGGGCCATCAAGACGATTGTCCCCGTCTCCTCCTGCCGCGTGGCGGAGGCGACCAAGCTGCTGGAAAACATCTTTCGTAGCGTGAACATCGCGCTGGTGAATGAATTGAAGCTCGTCTATGAAGCCATGGGGATTGACATTTGGGAGGTAATTCAGGCCGCCAAAACGAAACCGTTTGGTTTCATGGCGTTCCATCCCGGCCCGGGCCTGGGCGGTCATTGCATCCCGATTGATCCCTTTTATCTCACCTGGAAAGCGCGCGAATACTCCCAGAACACACGGTTCATCGAGCTGGCGGGTGAAATCAACACGGCCATGCCGGTGTATGTGGTGAATCGCACGGCGGAGGCACTCAACGCGCGGCGCAAGGCGGTGAACGGCAGCCGGGTGCTGGTTATTGGCCTGGCCTATAAACCGAATGTGGACGATGAGCGGGAATCACCGAGTTACATCCTGATGAATCTCCTGAAAGAACGCGGGGCGGCAGTGGCCTATCACGATCCTTATGTGCCGGTTATCCGCCCGACCCGCGAGCATGCGCATTGGGCGGGCACCCGTTCGGTGAACTGGGACCGCCCCACGCTGGAGGGTTTCGACGCGGCCATCATCGCGACCAACCATCAGGCTATTAACTACCAGGAACTGGCCGATTGGTCGCCGTGCATCGTGGATACGCGCAATGCCATGGCGGCGGTAAAAACAAAACCGGGACAGGTTTGGAAGGCCTGAGGACACGGCGCGCGAAACGCCAGCGTGAGTGCCGGACGGTGCTTTCAAACGGTCGCTGAATCGTCCAGGCGGGACTGACTTGGTATAACGTAGCAGCCGACGTGCGGAGGCTCTGATACCATTTCTCCATGAAATTCGGCACATGGGTAGGGCGCGTCACTCCGTGCGCGCCGTCCTCCGGCGGGCAGAGGACTGCCCGCCCCGCCCCGGTTTGCTCCGGTCGCCATTGGGGAATGCTATAACTTGCGAATCTAAAATCCAGAATCTGGAATCAGAAACGGATCACAGCGATTTCCAAAAATTACGACGCACCCTTTGAAGCGTCCGTTCCATTTTGTCTGATGGCGCTGCCTGGGTTTAGGCAACGGAAGTCGTCACGCGGACCTGGGCAAAATTTCGGTGTAGAAAGCGAGGTATTCCGGTTATGATCCTGTTATTAGGAGCCAGTGGCTATGTCGGTCAGGCCTTTTCGGGCGAGCTGCGCCGGCGGAGATGGTCTTTCATTCCGCTCACGCGCAAGGTGATTGATTACACCAGTTTCGACATTCTGTTCGATTACGTCCGGAAAATGAGGCCGGAATTTATCGTCAATGCCGCGGGCTACGCGCCCAACCCCAACGTGGACGCCTGCGAATTGGCGCGGGAAGAGGTATTGTATGCGAATGCGCTGCTCCCCCAAACCATCGCGCGGGTCTGTCTCATGACCGACACGCCGTGGGGACACGTTTCCTCGGGCAGTATTTATGTGGGAGCCAAAGTGGCGGACCGGGGACGAATGCGGATTGAAAGGGACCTCAACCACCCGGAAATGCGGAGGCTGTTCGCCGGGCATCCCGAAAAGATTTATGGTTTTACTGAATGGGATGAACCCAATTTTTCCTTCCGACATGCGCCCTGCAATTTTTACAGCGGAACCAAGGCCCTGGCCGAAGAGGCGATTCGGGGGATGGGTCTGAGCTACATCTGGCGGCCCAGAATGCTGTTCAACGAGTGCGGCGAAACCAGGAACCTGCTCTCGAAACTCCAGCACTACGCCAGGGTTTATGACAACGTGAACTCGATTTCGCACCTGGATGAATTTGTGCGGGCGTGTCTGGAGCTTTGGGAGCGGCAGGCACCGTTCGGTATTTATAACGTGGTGAATCCCGGCGCGGTCACGACGCGGCGGATCGTTGAAATGATCCAGCGAATTCTCAAGCCGGACCGGCGCTTTGAGTTCTGGAAAAATGACGAGGAGTTTTACCGTTGCCAGGCGAAAACACCGCGTTCCAATTGCATCCTGGACGCCTCCAAGCTCCTCTCGCTCGGCGTGAGAATGCGTCCCGTGGAGGAGGCGCTGGAAGACGCCCTGAAGCGGTGGCAAACGGCGTCGCCGTCCGCGAAATTTGCCGGAGCGGGCGTTCATTGAACGGCCTCTGCCGGTTCGGAAACGCCGGCGCGGCTCTTCAATTTAAGCAAATCAAACCAATGCCCGCTGAACAAATGCCTTGCTCCTTGTGATCACCTCTGCAACAACATTGTCCGGTCGGTGAAAGTGAAAATGCCAAATCGAACCTCTTTTATCCGCGACATGGCAAGGATGCCATCGTTCTTCCGCCGGTGTGGAGTGGCGGTGCTGTGTCTCTTTCTGCCCATCTGCCCGGCGCTGGCGCAGGATGTCCTCTCATCGCCTCCGCCGACGCCGGCGACCCCGGCCGCCGTGCAGGAGCATCAGAACAACAATCCGATGCAAGTGTTCGCCCCGTCAGAAACCGTTCCTCCGCTGCCGTTACAATGGGGACCGGTCACCCTCCACCCCCATCTGGACTACCAATTTCTCTATGGAAATGGGATTCAATCGTCACCGGGTCAGCAACAGAATACGATCGTTCAGGAGGTTTCGCCGGGAGTCCAGTTCAACCTGGGCGACCACTGGACCCTGGATTACACGCCGACCTTGAGTTTTTATTCCAGCAGCCGTTTCCGAAACACGGTGGATCAATCCGTGCAATTGGGCTGGGGAACGGCTTGTGGCGACTGGTTTTTGAGCGGTTCACAAAGCTATGCCTCCTCCTCCGATCCGAATGTCGAGACTGCCGCGCAAACCGACCAGGAAACCTATTCAACCGCACTCAATGCTTCGTATCAGTTCAACGATAAAATATCGCTGGACATGGGATTGAGCCAGAATCTTAACTACGTCGGGAACGGGGCAAGCCCGACAAACTATCTGCAAAATCTGGCGAACTCCAAGGCGTGGTCAACAATGGACTGGTTGAACTATCAATTCTGGCCCAGGTTTAATGCCGGCATTGGCGCCGGCTTTGGTTACACCATTCAGGACGGCAGCCCGGATTCAATCAACGAGCAATATCAAGCCCGGGTCAACTGGCGGGCGACGGACAAAATCAGCTTTCAGTTGAGCGGCGGCGTGGAAGACCAGCAGTATTTGAGCGGCGGCGCGAGCGATCTGGTCACCCCCATCTTTGGCGCCACCATCCAATACCAGCCTTTTGAACAAACCAAATTGAGCTTGAGCGCCAGCCGCACCGTGAGCACGTCCTACTTTCAAAACCAGGTGGTCGAAAGCACAGGAATCACGGGTGATCTGAACCAGCGCCTGCTTGGAAAATTGTATCTGGATTTATCCGGGGGTTATGGCACATCCAAGTATATCTCCTCGATTGGTTCTTCATCCGTCGCACTTTCGACCGGCCGCACCGATAATTATTACTCCTTCAATGCCCGGCTGACTCGTCCCTTGCTCAAGCAGGGAACGGTTTCGATGTTTTACCAGTATAGTGACAATTCTTCCAGCCAGTCCGGCTTTGCCTACACGAGCAACCAGGTAGGGATTGAAATTGGATACCGGTATTGAAAAGTTCATTTGATTCATTGGGTGGCGGTTCATTTTTTGGCGGGGTGGGGCTTCTGACGAACCGGCTTGCCGGGAACCCGCGCGCCGAACGGGCAAACCTCACCACCACCATTCACTACAAGAAAACGACATGCCGCGAGACAAAGCTGTCAGATTGACCAATGACCCCCAGCCAAATCCGGCGGCGCAATCGCCTCCGGCGCAACGTTTGGAACCGGCCGGGTCGGCCCGGCAACTGCGGAGCTTTGGGCTGGCGACACTGGTCCTCGCACTTTGTTTCGGAATTCCGCTGTGGGACCTGATATGGTTCGCGGCTGGCAGCGAGTTGTATTCCTACATCCTGCTGATTCCATTCATCAGCCTGTATCTGGTCTGGTTGAAGAGAGGGAGTTTTCCGACTTGTTCCCAGCCGGCCCGCAAAGCAGCGGCGGGGTTCCTGACGGCCGGGACGGTGGTGATCATCGCTTACTGGCTCGTTCTCCGTCCCCGCTTGAAACTGGTGGAGGACGATTATCTGGCGGTGATGATGATTTCCTTCCTGCTGTTCTTTTTCGGCGCGGGCTGCCTGTTTTTGGGGAGGGAAATTCTGCGCGCCGCCGCTTTTCCGTTGGGCTTCCTGGTTTTCATGGTGCCACTTCCTGCGGTTGCCGTGCGCGGGATTGATTCCTTTCTGCAATATGGTTCCGCCGTAGTTGCCCAAGGATTTTTCAGGCTGTCGGACACGCCGTTTTTTGAAAATGGTCTGGTGTTTCAACTGCCAGGAATCACCATTCAAATCGGCCCGGAATGCAGCGGCATCCATTCCAGCCTGGTGTTGTTCATCACCAGTCTGCTGGCCAGCTATGTTTTTCTGCGCACACCCTGGAAGCGGGCCGTGTTTATACTGGCGGTGATTCCGCTGGGCATTCTCCGGAACGGCTTTCGAGTTTTCACCATTGGCGAACTTTGCGTTCACCTGGGGCCCCAGATGATCAATTCTCCCATTCACCGCAAGGGCGGGCCGATATTTTTTGTCTTGTCTTTGATTCCCATCTTTATATTGTTGGTCATGCTTCAAAAATCCGACCAGGCCGGGGGGAAATCCAAACCCAAAACCTCCGAAATAGAACATGCGTAAATTTGCTTATTTGGTTCCGACGCTGACCGTGCTCATGCTCGTGGCCATCGCGGGCGCCGGTTGCACCGCCAAGTTGAAGGAGTCCTACCATCTAAAGCGGGCGGACCGGTATTTTAATTCCGGCCAATACGATCAGGCGGAAATCGAATATAAGAATGTGCTGCGGAATGCCCCGCAGAACGCCCAGGCGTGGAGCCGTCTCGGTGTCATTTATTTCGACCAGGGGCGTCTTTTGGAGGCGGCTCAGATCCTGGGCCGGGCCCAGCAATTGGCCACCAACAACCTCGAGGTGCGCTTGAAGCTGGGCGCCATCTATCTGGGGGCCGGAAAGTTGAAGGAAGCGCGGGACGAGGCCAGCTTCGTCCTTGATAAAAACCCCAAGGACGCTCAAGCGCCAATCCTACTGGCGGAAGCCGCCGCGACGAATCAAATCGCCGAAACCCGCCTGCGCCTGCAAAAAATGTCGCAAACAGGTGAAACCGCGCCGCTGGAAGTGGCTTTGGGGGCGCTTTCGTTCCGCCAGGGCGACCTCAAAACAGCGGAAGCCGACCTCAAACGCGCCGTGAAGCTCGATCCCAAATTCAGCGACGCCTACGCCGCGCTGGGAAATTGGTATGTGGCGCAAAATGACGTGAAACAGGCGGACCAGGCTTTCAAGACGGCGGCGGACCTGGCTCCGCCCAGATCGGGCAAAACGCTGCAATACGCCCAGTTCAAAATTCTGACGGGAGACTCCGCTGCGGGAAAACAGTTGTTGGAAGACATTGTCAAAAAGACGCCGGATTATCTGCCGGCATGGATAGGATTGGCCCAACTTGCCGCCGCCGAGAAAAAGTATGCCGACGGCACCACCTTGCTCGGCAACGTCTTGAGCCGCGACCCGCAGAATTTTGAGGGTTTGCTGTTGCAAGGCCGTTTGGAACTGTTGCAAGGCCAGACGGACCAGGCCATCGCCGGCTT